>Ga0209281_1000604_pt1 | contig 40689 bp, 60 predicted proteins | sample MedtruBG_FD_187514 | JGI IMG/M metagenome (GOLD analysis project Ga0209281, IMG submission 187514) | Root nodule microbial communities of legume samples collected from California, USA - Medicago truncatula BG (SPAdes) (version 2) | ecosystem: Host-associated > Plants > Roots > Nodule | place... | reverse complement strand
CACCCTTTGCCGTGGCAGTTGCGGCACGCGTGTCACGTACCGTCGGCGCTCGCATGGTCAGCTTGTCGACCTTGATGCCGCCGAACTCGGCGGCCCCCTTCAAGGTGATGATCGCGCTGTCATCACTCACGGCCAGCCACGACGGCAATTTCTGTTCTGCGTTTTCTTGAGTCATGTTCTATTTCCTTACAGGCCGAGGGCCGAACGTTCGGCGGCCAACTGGTCTACACCATCGACAACCATGATCATTGCGAGCGGATCGATCTCGTACATAAGGCGACCGTCGATTTCGAGCTTGTAGTACGTGAGCTTCACGGCGTGCTTGATTTCGCCCACGCCGGCCGGCTTCCAGTCGCCCATGTCCACTTCTTTCACGCCGCCGCGCATGGTGACGATCACCGGCGTAATGCGGCCTTTCAGATCCGCGAAGGCGCCGCGAAACGTCAGGCTCGTGGCCGTCTGGTCAGCCAAACCGAAGAATTTCAGCGCCTCGCGGCGCACGCCGTTGGTGCTAAAGGCCGATTCGATCTTTTCCATGCCCACGGCAAATTCGATCGGGGCGAACATGCCGCCGCCCTGATAGTCCTCGGTTTTGAGGGTCAGTTTCGGCAGCGTCAGGGTGGGCACGTCGCCGGAAAAGCTGACGCCGTCCACAAACAGGTTCATGTTCTTCAGAACTTGAGGAATCATCGGTAAGCCCCCTTAGGCTTCAAGCACTTCGGTCAGCCACTCGTTGGTGACCTCGATCAGGAAATTCGGGTTTTCAGCCGGCGGCACGTCGGTGAAACGGATGCGCCAATAAACCTTGCCCTGTTCGAGCTGGCTGGCCGTGTTCATTTCGGTGTCCGGGTAGACTTCAAAGTTGATGATTGCGCCGGCGGCCTTCTGGTCGCGCATGAACGCTTGCAGGCCCTCGGTCACGTCCTTGACGTAGGTTTTGGTGATCGAGCGGTCGACCGCCCATTTGTGCCCCGCCTGGATCGCATCCATCAGGATGTCGCAGGTACGAACGCGAGTGACAAACGACCACTTCGGATCACTCGACAGCGTGCGGTTGCCCCACAGGCGATAGCCGCCGTCACGAATGATCGTGCTGACATTGGCGTTGTTGAGCAGGTTGGCCCGGCAGGTTTCGTCGCCGTCCAGGTACTCAATCGGGCGACTGGTGCCGGTGATGCCGACAAACTCTTTGTTCGACGGCGAAGCCCAGTAGCCGTAAGTCGCATCGGTCCACGCGAACAGGCCCGCCACCCAGGCAGAACCGGGGGCATCGATCGTCGCGCTGGTCACGGTGTCCCAATACTGCACACCCGGATCAACCAGATAAACGCGCTTGCTGCCGAACTCCTGGGCGTAGGCCAGCACCGCCTCGTCGGTCGTGTTCGGGCCGTCGACAATCGCGATTGCGCGCAGCTTGGCAGCCAGTGCGTCCATGGCGGTCGCCACGGCCTGAGTGGCGGAATGTTTCGGGGCGATCAGCAACTTGGGCTGCGCGTTATGCTTGCTCTTGCCATCAAGCAAAGCTTGCAGGCCGGTACGCTGGCCACCGACCAGAACGCCGCCGATGATCGCTGAGGTTTGCAGCGCGGCGTCTTCCAGCTTGGGCACACCGACGGCGACGATTACCGCCTTGGCGCGCACGTAGATCGCCTGGGCGGCCTTGGTGATCGCCGAGTCAGCACCGAATGCGGCGATGGCCTCGCGCTCGGACGTGAGCAGGATCAGTTCGCCGGCCTTGGCCGTGCCGCCGCCGAGAACGCCCGGGGTGAAGGTGTCGCAAAGACCAATGATCGAGGACGACGGCAGCGAGATAGTGCGCGCACCGGTATCAATCAGCGTGGTCGTCACGCCGTGAAAAAAAGATCCAGCCATAAGGGTCAATCTCCAGAAACGAAAAAGCCCCGCATAAGCGAGGCTGTGAGGGTGTTCGTGTTACGCGTAACGGAAAAGAAAACGCCCCGTCAGTGCGGGGCGTTTATTGGGTTTGCTCGATCAGCCAGGGCGGCGTGATCGGGCGATGATCGATCAACGGGAATTGCTCGCCTTGTGGCCAGTCGCGCAACTGCCGGCGGTAAGCCTGCAACTCCGTGTACTGGTCGGCCGTGAGCGATGTTGCGTCGCCCGCCTCGATCTCGTCGCGGTGACGGGACACCAGCGGATCCGTCAACAAAAGCTGACCGTTACGCCATGTACGTTCCAGCTCCGCCAAATAATCAGGCGATGGCTCTGCCGGTGAAACAAGGCAGGGGTAACCATGCTTATCTGACGTGATGATCTGCCCGCGAGAGTTACCACGCAGAAGCTCGGCATAAAAATCATCATCGATTTCAACCGCATCAGAAGGCAAAACGGCATTGATGGCAGGATCATAAAAACTGCACGTACTCGGACTAAACAACATAATCATTCCCCAATTGCGATGTAGTCGAAGTTGCCGTTTTTCCCTGCCCAGGCGCTTCCGTTCCAGTTCATTGATCGGATTGTGACCCCTGACTGCGTCTTGGCACCGACGCCGTAAACCGTAAAGTTCGACCCCACCCAGTTCGCAGCGCTCGACTCCACCACCAGAACCTGACGGCAAGCGGTAGGAAAAGTGACAGGAAATGTCACCGTCCCCACACCATCAACCGTCGCGCCACTGCCCCGCTGGATGATTGTTCCGCTCGGCAGCTTCTGATAGCCCTGAACGCCGGCCCCAGCAGCAAACCCGCCGCCATGCTTCAGAAACCTTCCACCATTGCTGGCAACAATTTTCCAAATAACTCCAGTGGATACGACAGTCAACGTCTCACCCACCGCCATGACATAAGGTGCGGCGCTACCCTCCAGACCTTCAAACACAAGCGCATCGGTGCCAGATATAGCCACCGCAAACGATGTCATTGATGTCGAGGAATGGGAGATAGTGAACATCGATCCGGCCGCGACCGAGCTGAGCAACGGCAACCCTACGTTGACCGCACCCACCCCCACATTCGATGTGACATAGCTACCCACCTGCGCCGGTGTCAAAACGGTGTTGGCAGAAACCGAAACGAACCCCTTGCAATTGCCAAGCGCTCGCCTCACAAATTCCGTAGTAGCCAGAGCCTTGGAATCATCAAACTGCGGCCGGGTCGTGAAGTTTGGCCCCGCCATCACACCGGCGAAGGCGAGCGCCGCCGTTCCCCCGATTAGACGCCACTGGTTTTCAAGCCGGATGAATTCCGCCGTGTCGCCCAGGGCGAGTACCAGCGGACCAGCCACACCGGTCGAGGTGTACACGACGTCAGCACCGGCCGGGACAATTTTCAACCCACCATTGCCAGCACAAACAAGCGTAATGGTAGCGCCCTGCGCGACACCTGCCGTCGGCGGCAAAGTGGCTTGGATCTGCGCCGCACCGGAAAAGCTGTGAAGGCCACCGACGTGCATGGCCGCCAGAGCCAAGTTCGCGGCGTTCGTGGTGAAGCCAGAGAACTCGACACCACTACGCTTTACAAACTCCGCCGTGGCGAGCGACTTGCTGCTGTCGAATTGCGCCGGCGTCGGGGCCGTGGGATTGCCTGCAAAGCTTGGCGACAACAGCCGGGCAAAGCCGTCTGTAATGTCCTTGAACGCGAGCGCCGTAGTGCCCACGACAATCGGGCCATCGGTCACCAGTTGCCAGATCGTGTCGGCCTGCGTCGCACCCACCTCGACCGCCACCGTCAGATTCGGCGTGACCTTCGCGTTGTTGTCGGCATCCTTGGCGCGCGCCCAGGCACCCACAGCCACCACATACGGGCCGTTATCCTTGGCGGCCGCCTGATTCTTCACCAGCACGCGATCGCCGGCATTCAGCGAAACACCGTCGACGACCTGCAAACCGACCAGGGCGATATTGGCCGTGGTCGCCGCGCGCACTGACTGCTTAATGTCGAGCTTGCTCAGCTCTTCCAGAATGCGCGAATCGACATACTCACGCGTCGCCAGCACCACCGACGGGTCAATCTTGAGACTGATCTGCGCCGTGCTGGAAACAATCAGGTTCATCCGCACAACTTGCGTGCGGCCCGACCCCTGCGACAGTACCGGCTTGAAGCTTGGCGCGCAGTTGGCCACCGCCACCAGATCCCCGTCAGCGTCATACAGACCGACTTCACGAATCCAGCGCCCGCCCTCGTCGGCTGGGATAACCTGCTCGGCAATAATCACCGCCGGGTTGACCGGGTCGATGCGCAGTTGATTCAGCGGACGGCGGCGCCATTCGTTGATCAGTTTGGTTTGCTTGGCGCTGGGCTGCGGCTCGGTGTCGTTGGCATCGCCCAAGCCCATTTCCGTGATGTTCCAGGGCACGCCCAAAACATTGGCGTTCGCCAGCTTGGCCGCCCCCACGTCCGTCAGGATCGCGAAAAACTTTGAGTTCGCATCAATCATTTAATAAATATCCATGATGTCTATGGAGTGTTCACGGCCGACCATGCCGAAGCTGCCGGTGATTTCAATGTCCTGCATTTCCGGCGGAAAGATATCGAGTTCATCACCGTCGTAGAGCGTCACGCCTACATTCAAATTGCCTTGTGTTTCCAGGCTGATCGCCAGACCAGTCATGTGCCGGGTGACGGGCTTGGCATCGTCAATCAGGCGCTCAAGCTCCAGATACATTTCTTCGGTGATGCCGGTATCGAGAACGCCGATCTTCAGTGCGAAGGTGCCCGGCACGCCCTCGGGCACGGTCTTGAACCACTCCACAATTTCGATCAGATAGCCCAGCGGCTCGACCACGCGACGTATCGCGCCGATCGTGCCCTTGTGCTTGTGGATGTAGAAAGACGCCTTGATGGCCGCGCGCTTGGTCGCCTCTGACCATCGGTAATCCCAGCGATCGACCGACCATGCCCACGCCAGATGCGGGAGCAGTTCGACGGGGCAAGTGTCGGGGTTGTACAGCGTGCGCAGCGGGACAATCGTTCGATCGTAGAAAGCCGCCTCGATTGCCCGCTCCAGAGGCGTGCTATTGCTCGGCAGCAGGCTTTTCATGTTGCCCCCGCCATCGTCACTTCGTAACCGGCGCACCACGCCGCCTGCGCCTTGGTAGGCGCCAGATCCTGCCAGCCCACCAACTCGACCCGGGAAACGCCGGCAATGTGCAACTGAGCGTCCACAGCCGAGCGCGCCACCTCAACCCCCAGCCGTTTGCGCGGGTTGATCCACGCGGCAAGGCGTCGTTTGGCCTCGGTCAAACTGGCGTCCCCCTCCGGGCCAGCGCTGCTCATGTGCAGGATGGCGTCGATCCGGTATTCAAGGATTTCGGCGCTTTGCACCGTGACCCGATCGCCGACCGGGCGGGTGTCCTCGTCATCCAGAGCCAACCGGACAATGTCCAATAGCTCGGCACTGGCTTCGCCTTTCCCCTCAGCGCTCAGCACCGTTACCGTAACGTGGCACGGCTTCGGGCTTTCCGCCGAGGCGTCGGCCACCAGACCCGAAGCGTTACGCGTGTGCAGAATGTAGCTGTTTCGCGGCCCCGCCGTGGTCAGGCCCTCATAAGCCAGTTGAATGCGTTCCCGGTACGCGTCGTGTTCTTCCAAAACTTCAGGCACTGGCGGCGTCGCCGTCAGGTCCTCGGCCTGAATCACCAGGCGCGGCAGATTGACGTTGCCGCCAAGCTGATCGAGGTCAGTTCCGGTCGCGTAGGCCAGCAGCAGCGCCTTGGCGCCGTCGTTGACCCGGGCACGGTTGCCGAGCTTGTTATAGGCCCCGACTTCCAGCAGCTTGACCACCGGATCTGATTCAAGGTTGGCCGTCCAGTTGTCGCCCATGCTCGCGCGAAACATGCTCAAGCTGTCTTCATAGGTTGCTTCGAAGTCCAGCGGCTCCAGCACGTCCGGCGCCGGCAGCGCGGACAGATCCAAGATACTCATGCGCTCACCTCGGCCAGAAAGTCGTCGCCCAGGTATTCGCCGGCGACAACCAAATCAATTTTCCCGCCCAGCACAGACCGCACCTTGACGCTCTTGAGCTTCACGCGCGGCTCCCAGCGGCCGAGCGCCCGCGCAGCCTCAGCCTGTACCGAACTGATCCAGCCGGCGTTAACCGGCAAATCCACATAGGTGCGTAGCTTGCTGCCGTAGTCGGGCCGCTCCCGGCGACTGCCCAACGGGGTGCTGAGAATGTCGCCGATGGACTGAATAACGCTGTCGATGCCGGTAATGGGCTGGCCGGTTTGGCGATCCATTCCGATCATCTGCGTTACTCCTGGGCTTCAAGTTCGGGATGGGCTTTCAGGAACTTCACAGCCTGTTCATCGGACGCCGAGACGTCGACCGAGGCGCCGATCACGGCGAGCGTGCGCTTGCTCCCAGGAATGCACAGGGTGCGCGAGGTGAATACCGTGTCGCGAAACTTCAAACGCAGATCCGTCGACGTCGACGCATCAGCGTCGGGCATTGCAGTGGCCTTGGCCATGGGTTTCCTCCAGACACAAAAAAGCCCGCACTTGGCGGGCTGCATGGTTGATTGATCAATGCTTGTGGTGATTGTCGCTATTGCCGGCGGCCATGATGTTCGCGTCGCCGTCGATGTTGCCCGTTACGTGTAACGGCCCGTCGATGTTGACCGGCCCTTTGATGTTCACCGTAGCCTCAATGTCAACCGTGCCAGACTTCACCGTCACGGCGTTATCCGTAACGACCAGTTCGGTACCGCCGACTTTGATTGTCACGGTCCCGCTGGGCACGGTGATCGTGTAGCTGCTTGCCTTCCAGTCGTAGACCAGCGAACCCCCATCATCAAAGCGCCAGACCTCGACGTGATCGCGGTTGTCGGGCTGGGCGCCGGCGTTGCCGTACAGCCCCGGGATAAACGTTCCGATGCCGGCCTGCCCGCTGGGACTGATCAAAACCCCCTGCTCGCCCAGGCTCGGCGATCGCCAGTTCCGCGCCTTGCCGGCCGCGAGGCTGTGCCAGCGCACCCAGGCGCTCGTCCACTCGCCATTCGATACCCGAACCGCTCCGGCCGCCAGATCAACCCCAACGACCGCACAGGGCATCACCATGGCCGCAATCATGCGGTCATGCTCCCCCCCGGAATAACTCACGGCAGATCCTCTGCCGGGAAAAACTCCGGCTTCTTGTCATCGTTGAAGCCAAACAACAGCGAACCCGGCGGCTCGTCTGGCCATGGCCATTCAAGCGTTCCGATTTCAAAGGCCTGCGTCCACTGCACCGACCACATAACGAACTGCTCAAGGTCTGGCATCGGCGCCTCGGGCTGGGCGTGGATGTTCTCCGGCGGGCCGGTGATGAAGTCCAATCCCCAATACTGATAACTCAGGATCGAGGTCATTTGCGCCGCCAGAATGGACGCTTGCAGTGAGGCCTTTTTGCGCGTTGCGTCGACCAGAATGCACGACTGAAAACGACCGATCAGCGCCGTTTTCCCTTCGCCGCGATCGGTGCCCAAGGTCATGTCCGTCACCCCGAAAAGCAGTGCCGGCGTTTCCACTAAAGAGCCCAGCTCGGGGAAGTGCTCGACGTGCAGGAACCGAGGCATGGCCGCCGCGATCGTGCTTTTCATCGCCTCATGTAATGTCGTCAGTTCGCTCATTGCCCACACTCAACACCAGATCGACCATGCCGGCACCGTCGGGCTTCAAGCGGCTGACCTTGTAGCGGCCGCCGCCCAAATAGGCCGGCAAATCGATGGTAAGAAAGTCGCCCTTTTTGATATCAGGCACGTCGACCAACCGCACGGTTAGAGTCGGCTCCAGCACCGCGTCCGCATTGATCGCCGACCCCAAGCGCACCGCCCCGCCCTTGCCGCCGCCGATTTCGGCGCCGACAAACGGCGAAGCAAAGGCCCCCTTGATCTGGCGACCGTCGGCCAGCGTCGCCGGGTCGCCCAAGCGATCGACCAGCACGGCGTCCATGCGGGCCGCCAGCTCACGAAAGCGCCCGGCGGCCGTCATTGAATCAGCAACGCTTCAGCGAAACCGCCGGCAGCGTCTGTCAGCAACTTGCCGAAGGGCACCGCGTCAGACGTACCATCAGCCACCAGCCCGCCACTCAACAGACTGACCTTGACGCCCGCCTTCAGCGCGCCAGTGACGGGCAACACCCAGGACCCGCCCAGCACGCCAGTAAAGGGCTGACCCTTCACGGTATCCTCCAGCGGGACCGCGACCAGCGCATTGATCACCACCGGCACGCCGGCGGCAGTGCCGCCCGTAGGCGATACGAAAGTGCGCTGCATGCCAACGCCTTGATAATTCTTAGCCATCGTTCAAATCTCCAGAACGCAGAAACAACAAACCCCGCACTCGGCGGGGTTCTCAGGGTTATCGGAATTACTTCCCGGCGGCGCTGTACAGACCACGGAAGTCGACCGGTGCCACACCGGCGTCAATGCGAACCTTGCTCGCCACACCGTCCACGGTAAAGCCGTTCTGCTGCTCGACATACGGGGTGTCGATACCGTTGAGGTACGCGACTTCAATGGTGTCGCTGCCTTGCTTGGCCGCCATGTACCACTGCGACGCAGAGTTGTCGTCCAGACGCGGTTCACCAATCACTTTGGCAAAACCACGGATCGGGTTGACGATGCCGGAATTGACATCAGCGCCCGGCACCGACGCCGAGTTGATTAACTGGTTAGCGCGATCTTCCAGGGCGACCGGGGTCAGCACGTAGGCCGGGCGAATGTTCAGAGTGCGCGCTTTGCCACCCTCGACCTGCGTTTTTTGCGAGGCCATGGCGGTCTTGCCGGCGATCAGGCTGGCAATGGACAGTTCGGATCCCGGGCCGGCCGCGTTGTTCTTGCGCGACGCATCAAACAACGACTTGCCGTCGCGCATTTTTGGCGGACTGGTCAGCACCGCATAAACCAGATCACCGATGGTCGCGCGCGCCGCTTGACCCATCTTGTAAGGCACGTCGCTCAACAGCGACAAGTCGTCGTTGATGATCGCCTGACGGGTGATCGAGAACAGTTCGCCGTAGGTGGCCAGCGTGATCGGCTCGCCGCGATCGCTCAGGGTAATGTGTTTGTATTCCGCGCCCGGGCGCACTTCGCGCAAGCTCGGGAACTCGCCCAGGCCAACACGCGACGACGTTTTAAAGTCGCTCAACTGGCCTTTCTTCGTCCAGAGCTGGAACGTCTCCGGCGCCTCTTCCCAGCCCGACAGAACCGATTTACCGGCGATGTCGAGCAGGATCTGACCGAAGTCGCTAGAACCGTGAGTGAAGGCCAGCCCGACCATCTGCATCGGGTTCAGGGTCGCCACGAGAATGCCGCGCTCGGTCAGCGAGGCCCGGGCCAGCTCGTTCAGGCGCATGTGATTGAGACCGTTGCTGGCCTCAATTTCGGCGATACCAATTCGCGCCTCCAGCGAGGCGCGCACCGAATCACCGACCAGATTGCCGTTGGAAATATGGCCATGCAGGCCCGGCAGGTTGGACGGGGTTGTCTGCTCGCCCAGCTTGGCCAGCAGTTGCGCCCGGGCACTTTCAACGGTGCAGCCCATGTCACCGATGCAGGCCGCCAGCAGTTCAGGGTGGCCGGAGGCAAACCCACCGAAAGCGTTGGTGATACCGGTACGGCGATCGTTTTCCTCCGCGATGATCTGAGCGCGGATCTGCTCAGTTGTCGCGGCGTTGTTCGGCGCCGGTGCAGGCGCGGGGGCAGGTGCCGGGGCCGGCACTTGGTTACGCGGGTTCATCAGGTTGCTATAGGCTGCTGCCGGCATGTGTTCAAACTCCTGCATGCGTTTCGAATTGAGTTGTGCGGCAGCCACCAGGGGGTCAATCAACTGATCAGCGAAACCGGCTGCCACCGCTTCGCTACCATCCATCCACGTTTCTGCCTTGAGCAGTGCGTGAATTTCTTCCGGGGTTTTCCCCGTTTTGCTGGCATACGCCTGCACCAGCGTGCCCTCGACCTTGTCGAGTAGATCGGCGTACTGACGCATGGCTTCCGCATCCCCGCCTTGGGCACCCCAAGGCTTATGGATCATCATCATGGCGTTGGTGGGCATGTACACCTTGTCACCCGCCATCGCGATAACGCTGGCCATCGAAGCGGCCAAGCCGTCGATATAGACGTCGACGCGAGCCGGATGCGCCTTGAGCGTGTTGTAAATCGCCATGCCGGCGAACACGTCGCCACCGGGCGAATGAATGCGCAAATTGATCTGTGACACGTCACCGCATGCCGCCAGATCCTGCGCGAACTGCTTGGCAGTAATGCCCCACGCGCCGATCTCGTCATACAGCAGAATCTCGACGCTACCGCGCGCCATGGCCCGCATCGAATACCAGCTTTCAACCGGCTGATTCGCGGCGGAAATTACCGCCGTAACCGATGCAGCCACCGACGCCCGAGGCATCATCAGCGGCCGTTTACGTTTGTTTTTTCGTGCCTGAAAGGTCTGCATTGATAGTCGTCTTCCCGTAGAACTGGTGATAGGCGTCCGAACTGAAAACCAGTCCCTTTGCCCGGTTGTTGGCAATTTCAGATTCGCGCGAGCGCTTAAGCTCTTGCGGGTTGCGTCCCCGCGCCCGCACCACTTCGGCTTCATCTGCATAACCGGCCTTAACGAGCGCTTCCCACGCATTCGCTTCATGCACCGGGTTGATCCAAGGCATCACCGGCCCCTGATAAACCGCGCTGAAAACCGAATCCATGTTCACATCACCCGGTGGCTTCAACACTCCACTGAGCAAGCCCATCTGGATAAACGTCCGGTAAACCTTGCGCGACCAGTAGTCGATGAATTCACGTTGCAGCAGGTCGTAGCCCAGTTGTGACTCGACCAACTCCTGACGCTGCGCGGAATACGTGCCGTCATAGCTGCGCGTCGCGGTCGAATAGCCGATACGAGTACCGGCCGAAACCGCACGCAACTGGCCGTTACGGAAACTCTCGACAAACTGGCTTGGCCGGTTGCTTTCGATCATCCCCACGTCTTCGCCGGGCAGCAGCCCGTCAAACACCATGCCCGGAGCGATCGGAATACTCCGGGCGCCGGTGGCCTGACCGTCCTTGCCAGCGGTTGTGGGAGCCACGACATAGTCATCCGTGGAACCCTTTTTGATGAACATCGCCAGGGCAGCACTGATCCGCGCGGCAACACGCTCGCTTTCCTCGTAATCCTTGATGTCCGCCAGCCGCGTCAGCACGGCATGCAACAGCGGCTGTCCTCGGTTCTGCCCCAAGCGCTTGCGGTAAGCGATGTGCAACATCTGCTCGGCCGGCACGAACTTGGTATCCGTGGACATGCTGAAACCCAAGGCACTGCCCGGGTGTCGCTTCAGCAGGTTGTAGCCCTTGACCCGCCGCCAAGCGTCCCGGGTGATGCCCTGACAAATGCCCTTCGCTTCATCGTTGTAGTTCCAGGGCAAATAATCCGGCTCCAGCAGCTCCAGGGAGAACGGAACCGCGTGCAGATGCTTGAAGTTCGGCACCGTACCCATCAGCAACTGAGCCAGCGCCTCACCGTCGCGCAACCATGTACGGCACACCAGCCGTTCCATCTGCGCCCGGCTCAACTCGCCCGAAGTTTCCGGCCGCAGCGACCACTCGGCCCACGCATCCTTGATTTGCGCCGCGAACCCCAAATGAATGTTTCCCGCGTGGTCGAGCGGCAGCGGCTCAACCGCAATGCCCGCACCGCCCACCACACGCTCTTCCAGCCGGTCAAAAATCCCGGTGACCAGATCGTGGTCCTCGTCCAACTTGCGGGACTGCCCCCGCAATGATTCGGCGTCTTGCTGAAGCGAACTGTCAGCGCTCCGGGTTTGACGTGCCGCTTTGTGCGTGCGGGTGATCTTGGCCGCCTCAAAAGCCTGAATGCCGCTGCGCGCCGCTAGACGCTTAAGCCCGGCGGCAGGGCTTACCGCCGCAATCAGGCGGTCCAAGGCGTTCAAGGAAACGTAGCCAGGGAATAACCCGGGCTACCCTGTGCGGCGTTACGCTGGGCGTTAACCTTGCGCTCCCACTCGCGCCGCCCGGCTTGGATTTGCGGCAGTTCCGCCATCGTGTGAGTGCGACCCATGAAAATCGTGGTCTTCCCCAGCAAAATGGCTTCTTCTGCCTCCAGATACTTATCCAGCATCTCTTGCGCGCTTATAGCCATCCGTTGTTCTCCGTTTCGAGCCACACCTCTGGTTCTCGGGGCGGCGCTGGTGATGGTTTGGGCACGTCGACGGGACCCGGCGCCACAATCGGCACCGGCTCCGTTTCGGGCGCCTGATCTTGTGGACTGGAAACGTCCGGCACATGCCAGATGCCGGACGGCAACTGCTGCGCGAGTAAATCGAGGTTCATACCGAACCGCTGCTGCGTTATGCGTAACGCGGCGAGCGCATACACAAAGCAATCAAGCGCTTCGTTGCGGCGACCGCCTGCGTCCCAGCGCTGCACGCGCCGATGCTTGACGATCACCCACTTGCGCCTCTCGGCCGTGAGTTGTCGTAATTCGTCCTCACCGCACAACAGGTCGTTTGCTGGCAAATGAACGCACCCTGGAACGCGAGCGCCTGAGGTGTCCGGTTGAATAGTCAGACGGTTATAAATCAGCTCTTTCGCGTTATCCGTCCCGACCTCGACCAGATACACACGGCCGCCTTTGACCTTGGTTTTAGTGCGGGGCCACGTCGCGATCGGCTTGCCGTAGGTCGACGCACCGAAAACAGGAATGATCCAGTTAACGCCGTGCTTGATACTTTCCTCTCGCACTTCGTCCGAGTAGTGCCCGCCTTGGTCCCAGCAGGCTCGTTCAAGCGTGAGGACTGTTCCGTCCTCACGAATGAATCGCTTTTTCAGCTCAAGTCCGACCTTCTTGCGCAGCTCGACGCTGGCCGGATCACCCGTCAGGATGAACTTGTGAATTAACCAGGCTTCCTCACCAGCACCGAACCCCCAAAACCGACCCTCGTAACGATCGTCCTGCGTGTCGATGCCGCCGAAGATGGCGACCACCCACGGCGGCACCTCGGCGTATACCTCGCGGCGCGCCTGTAGCTGCTGCCATTCCAACTGCTCGCCCTGATCTTCCTCCCAAGCCTCGCCCAACGTGGTGTTGATAAAGGTCTTGAGCTTGCCCCGGTCCTTCTTGACCTTAATCCACTCGCTGACGACTTCCGCCCAGGTGACAAACTCGGAATACACCGTCCAGATATGGAACGTCACCGATCGCGGCGCCTGCATGGGCTTGTCCGCACTGGTAAACCATTCCATGCCGTCACGCGTCCAGATCCCGGAACGCTCACAGATGTAGCGACCACTGGCCGACGCCGCGATCATTTCGTGATATTCGAACGTGCAACCGTGTCCTGACTCGCACGCGTACCACGCCTTTTCGACCTGCTTGAGGTCGTTGAGCAGCCACTTGATGCCGAACGGCGTTTCGGGGTCGCCCCACTTCAGATGCTGTTCCGTCTGGCAGTGCGGGCACTTGATGTTGAAGCGCAGCAGGTGCGGGGAATCATCCGCCGCCCGCGTGATCTGACAGCCCTCGCCCGTCGTTTCCTCGCCTTCAGCAGCGGGCACAATGGTCGTCGGGGTGGATCCGCGAATCGACTTCTTGAACGTGGCGCCTTCCAGACGCTTGTCGCCCAAGATGGTCGGGGCGCCCTCGCCTTCAATGTCCGCGTCGAACTTCGACAGCTCATCGTAGATCACTTCGTCCGGGCTTTTCTCGCGGTAATTCTTCGCCGCCGTTCCGCCCAAGCACCACAACATTTTCGCGTTATCGAAACGCTTTTCATCGAGCGTGTTATCTCGATGCTTCACGCCGAGCCAAGGCGCCAAGGCCTTCACCACCGGAACGTCGCGGATCATCGTTTCGATGTGCCGCTTCATCATCCCGTCAGCATCGCCGTCAGTCGGGCACCATGTCAGGACGTTGCGTTTCTTGTGCTGGATCTTGTAGCCCATGTTGGCTACCAGCATTTTCGTATAGCCGACCCGGGCCGACTTCAGCACGTTGACTTCACGGATCAGGTCGTTGCCCATCGCGTTCAAGATCGCGACTTGAAACGGGGCGGTGGTCCACTTGCCCTCTTGGTAGGACGATTCGGACGACAGATAAAAGTGTTTGTCTGCCCATTCCGTCGCGGTCAGCGGCGGCTCTTTGTAAAGCCCTTCCAGCCCCTTGCGGACACTCTCAATCAGCGCCCTCATCCAAGGAATCGACGAACTCATCAAGTAACTCCGGCAGTTTGTCCGCCAACTTGACGGCGTCGTTTCGCGCTATGGCGACCTCGCGCTGGATAGCCTCAAGGTGTCGCGGTTCGATGTCCGGGCATTTGCGCTTGACCTTGGCATGCACGGTGTCGAGGGTTGAGCCGAGCATTGCGCTCAACTTGCCCAGGGCGAACACGGCAAAATCAACCGGCACCAGCTTTTTTGCCTTGACCTGATTTCGCATCGCTTGCCCATCGGCTTGCTCGGTTGTCAGGCGCAATTTCTGCTGTGCCTGCTTGTACTCAATGAGCGGATCGATCGGATTACCGTCATCGTCGACAGGTTGATCTTTTGCGCCCTGATGTTTGAGCCGATTGGCCAACACCGATTTGGCGTCATAGAACGCCTCGCGGCCGATGCGCTGGACCGGGTCAACCTTCCATTTATCAAAGGCCTGCACGGAAATTCCGAGGCTCGCCGCCATGCGCGACTTGTTCAGCCACCCCGGCTGCTGAGCAATGGACTTCGTCGTCATGATTGAAACAACAACCTCGATTCAAAAATGGGTCATATGTAGCGAAGCAGCGGGGCCCGAATTACCCCCAATGGGGGTGGGGTCCGGGAGTACCTTTTGGATTTGCTCCCCCCGCCCCTGTCAAGCGAAAAGGGCACGAAAGGCGACCATTCGTCGCCCTTTCGCACCCTTGCCCCCCTGATCAGCGCGCCGTCGCCTTGGCATCAGCGAATGCCTGGGCGAACTCGGCCGCGTGGTTCGCCTTCACGATGTTCTCGCCGATCTTGAAGAACGGGAAAATGGTGCGGTAGCGCGGGGCCGAGGCACTGAAGATAAAGACAGGCCGCACCGCATCACCCATGCCCATCGAAACGCGCTCCCACACGCCGCGCGTACCGTCGACCTCAGCAGAGAAATAGCGATGGGCGTTGCCCTTGGCCTTGCTTCGCCGGCTGTTCGTGGCGTTGGCCTGATACCCCGCACGCAATGACGCAGCCCCCATGCCTGACAGGATCTTGGTCATGGTGCCGCGCGACACGTTGCCGTACTGGTTCATGAATGGCGCAGTAGGCACCGCGTATTCGTTGGCCTGCATGACGCCGCGAGCGATCAGCGCCTTTTCAAAGCGCTTATGCGGACGCAGGCCGCCGGTTACCGCCTGCTGAAGGTAAACGTCAGCAGGAATGCCAGAGGCCCACGAATCCTTAAAATAGACCTCGGCCGGCTTACCGGTCGTAGAGGCCGCTTTCGTAAAAAGGCTGTTAAGCGTGGTCGGTGTCGGCCGATCAAGCCGGGCCTTCATCACCGGCAGCACGCCTTTCTTGACCCGCTGGGCCAGCCGGGTCGCGGTCAATACCTGGGCGAACGGGATTTGCCGACGCTCGATATCGTCCAACTGCAACAGGGCAGTGGCTGAATCCAAATCAAAACCGACCTTGAACATGCCACCCCCTTACGCAAATCAGAACGGCCAGAACAACCCAGGACGAATACGCCAAGGCGCGCGCAGGGCAGCATTGAGAGCCGGCGCAACATCCTCACGGGAAGTCACGGTGATATTGATAGCGCCGATTTCGACGCGGGGAGACTGATCAAATTGAGCCAACTCCCCCGCCACCAGCTCGACACCCGGCGAAGCCGAAGACACCGGCGCTTCCTCACGCCATACCAGCGTGCCGAGCGGAAACGATGCGATCAGACCGCCGCAATAACCCGGACCGGCACAGAGGTGAACGCCATTGCTATCGACCTCCATTTGACCGGCAGTCACTTTCAAAGGATCGCCACCAACATCAGGAACAACGTTCCAAACCCATTTTCCTGCACTCTCAGCCTTGCTCATGCGAACCCCTCGTTATGCGTAACGGCCGGCAGCTTGCAGGCCTCAGATTCCCGACACTCGACATGCGCCGAAACGGCGAACGCCACCAGAACAACCAGAACCAGCCGCAGCGGCCGGAACATCACAGCGTCTCCGCCTTGCGCTCAGCCCAGCGCCGGGCGAACAGGCGCACCTGCTCAACGCCGAGGACACCGACCACGCCACCGACGCCATAAGACCAGCCACCACCCAAACCGGCTTTCTCAGCGCCGATACCGACCAGGAACACCAGAACACCGCCCAGCGCGGCCTCTAACAACTGGCGATCCCAGCGCGGTTCTTTGGCTTCGTAGAGAATCCGCAGATAACTCAGGACGAAGGCCAGCAAGCCGGCCAAGCCGTGATCCTTGAGTGCAGCGGCAACAATGACCCAGAAAGTCGGGTCTTTTTCTGGGGGCATGTTCGGCATCTCGTTTGTTCTCCCGATCACGGGGAATAGGCATAAAAAAACCCCCGACCTGTGAGGGCCGGGGGCTGAATTGACTGTTTTGCGATGAGTATCGTGGCCGGAACAACACCACAATGACGCAAACGATAGGGGAAACTGCAAAGGGGGTCAACTCTTTTCGTGTAAAAAAACACTAAACGTGTAAACGCCCTACCCTGTCAACCCTTCGATTTTTGGCCTCGATCACAGCCACAGCGCCCGTTCAAGTTGCGGCAAAACGCACGGCAATTCCCCCGCCCAAACCCCGCCGCAGCCCCGTGGCAAAGGCTTTCGGCAGTGTGCGCAGCTTTTGCTTTCAACAACTCCACGCTGCTGTTTGATCAAATCCGCGTCACGCCGGATCAGCGTCAACACGTATTCGGTTGCGGTATACGGTTCGGCTCCAGAGGCCCGGAATACAAGGGCCTCAGCCAATTGCGCCGCCTCTATCGGCCCAATTCTGGCGCGCAACTCCACAACCCCGGCCGCCGCGTCGCGTTCCCGTTGCTCCCGCTTGCGCTGCGCCGCCGCACTCTCGCCGCTTTCCTCAGCGCTGTGACGCGTCACAAGATCAATCAACGGGCCTTCGACGCGATCGGTCGCCACGTCCAAGCCCCCCACCACCGCTGGCAACGTCGGCACGTCAGTCATGTTTAAAATCCTCTTATATGATTAATTTGGGTTGTACGGCTCAGGCCAGCCAGCCCGAGGGGTCTACGGCGATCGGCTTAACGGCGCGTCTTGCTCCTGTCTTGTCCTGCAACGCGTCAAAACCCTGCGCGTCGAGCCATGCGTGCCACCGTTCCAGGGCGTTGCGCTTGACCTGTTCGCCCATGGCTTGGAAGTAGGTGCGTTCCAGTTCGCTGGTCGCGTGGTTGAGCAGCAGCTTGCCCACCAGCGGATCCACGCCAAGGTTTGCCCATATAGAAGGCGCGAGTTTGCGCAGGTCGTGACTGGTCCATTCGCCGGCGCCGTAACGGGTGAACACCGCAAAGGCCTGACTGCGTGACATAGGTCGACCGGCACGCACAGACGATGGAAACAGGTAAGCCCCGGTGTACCCCCTCGCCTCTTGGTCTTCACGGTAACGACGCAGAAAGGCCACGGCTTGCGGGGTCAGTGGCAGGACATGGTCGCGCTTGGATTTGGTGTCAGCCCCGGGCAGGAACCACTCCCCCGCGTCCAGATGAATGTTCTTCCACTTGGCCAAACGGGTTTCAGTGATGCGCGTGGCATGGGTCAGCATCAACACCATCAGCGCGACGCCGGCCGGATCCTTGGCGAAGAACTCAGCCCAGTCGGCCAGCAGATCCACAACGGCCACATGACGCAAGCGCGCCCCCTTGGGCCTGATCTTCGCTTTGGTGAAGTTGCCGAACGTGATGCCCGCCATCGGGTTGACGGTGATTTTCTTCAGGGCCAGCGCGCGACTGAAAACGACTTTCAGCACGTCCAAGGTTGATTTGACGTAGCCCAGGCTGTACTCGGCCTGCATATGCCAAATCAAATGGCGATCGAGGGTGTCGGGGTTGAGTTTGCACAGCGCCAAGTCGCTCAGGGCGGGCAGCAACTGGCGAGTGATCGCCGACATCGAGGACGCCCGGCGCTCACTGGATAATGCCCGGTCAGCCTTCAGACGTTCGACGTACCAGTCCAGCACCTGGCCAACGCGCTCCCAGCCATCGACGGTGGCCACCGCAGTCGGATCGGTCATTAGACGGGCCAGCACGTCGGGCACGCTGTCGATCATCAGCCGCGTCGGCACGTCGGGCCAGTTCGCCGCCTTGCGCCACTTCGGGCCGTTGTCGTAGCGCACCAGATGCCAACTGCCTTTGCTGCGATCGTTACGGTAACGAAAGCGCAGCGGGTGCCGTGGGTCGTTCAACTCGGTGACGTGCGGATCTTCGGCGTGCCGCTTGATCACCGCGTCAGAGATAGGAACCGTGAGTGTTGCCATGGTGCGTGCCTCAATGGTGCCCACGGCCGTGCCGGCGGGCGGCGTTGTCTTTCTTCAGGCAAAGCAAGGCCGCAGGCGCGACGATGCCCATAAATTGATTGGTTGGAACGGGTAGAGCCGAACTGGCGCCTTGCGCGACAGCCTTAACGCGTTACTCGGGGAGGCCTGCCTGCCACATCTTCGCGGCCACAGTGGTCAAGGGCTTGGCGAACATCAGGCAATAGACGCCCGGCGCACCCCAGCCACCGGCAAACCGAAACCCGACCAGATCCCCGCCGTGGTCCATGCGCGAGCGCTGGGCCGGATTGAGCGCGGCCGGCAGAACACCCCGCGCCGTCTCGACATGAATAGCGAAGCCCAGGGCGGCCCCGACGGCGTAGGGATCCTCCCCACGGAACCCGGCAAATAAAGGGTGGAAGTTCATTTGATCCCCAACAGTGATTCAATGGTTGCGCGCGCCTCAGCGAGGCGGCTGCGGTACGTTCTCAAGCTCACACCCAGCGCGTCGGCCTTCTCAAACTGGCCGATACCATCCTGCTCATAACCGACGATCTTTCGGCGCTGAGCCACTGCCCACCAGTTCGCCCCGTACTCAAGCCGCAGGACGTCAGCGCGCAGCGCGTTCTCGACAAACATGCCCAGCACGGCCGCCTCGATCTTGCTTTCCAGCCCATCGACAGGGCCGCCAGACGGACCAGAACCACCGAAAAAGATCTCACCTTTATTGTCGATCAGCTTGGCGAGCATGGATTTTCCACTGGTGCCGCCGCCACTTTCCGGCCAGCTCCAGCGCGCCCATAGCTCAAGGGCGCTATCCAAGCGATTGTTACCTTTCCTTCTCGCCATTGAAGCCCCCTTAGCCGCCGGCCTCGGGCATCAGCCTGTAACCGGTGCGCGGCATGTTTTTGCAGGCTGGAAACTTGAGGCCGCTAGTACACACCGACAGGCCAAAAATGCTCTCGGCACGCACGCAAACCTTGCAGCCCAGCGCGCGCAGCTCCTGCGCCTCGACAATCTTCGCGGGATCGCCGTAGGCATACCCCGGCAACGCGCGACTATTGAGGCCCATGCGCCAGATCCTCAAGCACTGCACGCACGCTCCCATTTGCCGCCAAGTAGGCCATGCACGACTCAGAAAGCGCCTCCAGCGGCTCGCACACATGCGCAAAACCGGCGGTCCCATCAGTCACGATCAAATCACCACGGCGAATGCTCACAGACCCCGAGGGACGACTGTATAGGTGCCAAACGAAACCGCCACGGCGGCGAATCTCGGCCGCCTCCAGCTCACTCAGGCAGTTCGCAATCACCAACCCGTCAACAGGCGACGGATCACGCGCGGCGTCGGCCGGACCATCCAAGAAGGCGCGCAGCAGCTCGACTCGACGGCCGGCATTTTTCTCGCTGGGCGAACGCATGGAATACGCAGCCAAACGCGCCTTTCCAGAGGAAACAAGGCGATCGGCGATTTCGGTGCGCTCTTTTGGGTGGCCGCCAGACAGTGCAATCAATAACAAGGAATTCCCCTTGGGCACGCCATCAGCGGCGCGCCACTTCTAATTTTTCTTTGCGCACAGTCATCAAATAGTTATGCAGGGTGGCCGGCGACTTGTCCGCCCCCTCCTGGCTGGCCAGCTCTATGGCGGCTCTCATTTCCTCGACCGTCGTATTGGAAGCACACCAACGACGGAACAAAGATTGGATATAAGGGTCTTTGCCTTGGTCTTCAGGCATTTGCGCCTCAGCGATGAACCACAGTCGCCATTCATTGGCGACGCGGGGCAGCGGCGAAGCCGGCAAGAATGCTTGGAAGTCCGAAAGCGTTACGCGTAACGGGGAGTTTGGTTCGGGCGGCTGATCGAGGCACAGAAAGCCGTCGGCCGCGAGGTAAGTCATGAACACGCTTAGTTCAAGCGGGCCTATCTGCAACGCCTCGCGCCAATCGCTGCCGTCCAGCTCGACGACGCCGGCGGCACGCGAGGGACTGGCGGCGAACTGCTCCAGCAGCTTGATCAAGCGGGCGAACCCGGCAACACCAAATCGCTGCTCGACCTTTAGAACGATCGGCAACGTGGAGAATCCGGACGGCAGGCTAAGCCCTGACATTCTTCACCCGGGCCTTCATCACTTCCAAGGCGAACGGCGCATAAATGCCGTTCCAGTCCACGACACCGCCGGACTTGGAAAGAATGTTCATGCCGGCATTGAAAGACGGCCGCCGCTCTTTGCGATACCACGAGGAAACCGTGCGCGGCTCTTCTTCGAGCAGAGTGGCAACGGCGGTGATAGCGCCTAGGCTCAACTTGCCCGGCACCGACACACCACCGACGCTTTCAATCCACTGATTTAGTTCCACGAATAGAAACCCCTTTACACGAATAGTGTAAGTCTATTTCGACTGGATCCCATTCCTCAAGCTTTTTTTCGCAGTATCTACACTTAAAGTGTATATTTATTCGGGTTACGGATAATATCCATCTATTGCCAAGGCGTGAAAACTCACGGCGCCGAATGAGAGATTGCGCATGTCTGAATTAATGGAAATTGTGGCCAAACGGATTAGGCAGTGTCGCGCGGAAAAGGGTTGGACGCTTGAAGAGACGGCCGATCGCCTGTCTCAAGCATCCGGCCAGCCCTTCGGTTATTCCCGCTTTTCCAATTGGGAACAGGCCTCGCGCATGCCGCCGAGCGACATGGTTTTGCTGCTCGCCAAAGTCTTCGGGAAAACTCCGGCTTGGATCAATGGCTACACCGATAACGACAGTCTGAATGCGGTTACGTCCGACTATGTGACGGCCAACCCAACCAGCATTCAAACCAAAGCCGGGGCCGTACCTTTGACCCAGGCCACAGACAGCACCGCGTTCAGCGTCAGCTATATCGAAGCGCGCGGCATGAACCGCAATAAACTGCTTTGCATCAAACAGATCGATGCCAGCATGGCCCCGATGATCGTTGAGGGTGACGAGTTGCTGCTTGATGGCGAGCAAACCACCGTGCGCGGCGCTGACCTTTTCGGGATCATTGTTGCCGGCAACATCTGGATTCGCTGGATCTGCCCCGAACTGGACGGCACTTTCACCTTGAAAGCGGGTGACAGTTCCCAGTACGCTGATAGCACTTTGACACCTGAAGCCCTTGAAAAGCTGGATATCGTCGGCCGCGTAGTACGCATATCGCACGATAGATAGAAAAACCGCCCTTAGTCTAAGGGCTTTTTTATTGCTCAGATTTACACTTTGCGTGTAACATGCCACGCAACTTAGGAAAGGCAGGTTCCCCCATGCAGCAAGGTAGCGACGTTTCCCACATCACCCCGCACTCCATCAGCCAAATCGGCGGCGCAGTGGCCATTCAGCGCCGCCGCGTAGTCGCGATTAAAGAAGTCCATTCGCTGGCAGGCTCAATGCAAACCACAGCCCTGTATTGCATTGACCAGGGACACGTCACCGTTGAACACATGGAACAGATGGCCGACTTGCTTGGCATGCTGCGCCGTCAACTGGACGCTATCCGCCTCGACCTTTCCAACTAACACCCCCTCCCCGTTATTTCGCAAGGAAGCGCACCCCATGAATGCCCGCGTCCAGATCCACGGCGAGGAAGTTATCGGCTACCCGGGACAGAACCTGTCGGACAGCGAACTGTTCGTTCTGGTCAAGACTGCCGAGGGCTTCCCGACACCGGTTATCGCGAGCGAGCTGCAACTGGATGATGCCGGCATGCGCATGGTCGAGCGCAACATCCTCAGCAAGCTCGGCGCAAAGAACAAGGCGCACATGATCACTCGCGGCTTCACGCTGGGCGTACTGGCCCCGCAAGCGCTGTGCTTCATGCTGTGCCTGATCGCAGTCATGGAAGTAGACACGGATTTCAACCGCCCCCGCTCCCAGCGCCGCAGTCGCACCCTTACCGAATTTTCGCGGACCGTGCGCACCTCTCCAGCTTCGGCCGGCGGCCCGCCTTCGCGCTGCCTTCTTTCGGTCTGATCGATTCGTTATTTCGTTAATTCGTTATTTTCTTGATAGTCGTTTCACGCCGGCCTATACTCGCCCTGTGTTAACGAATTGAAGAATTAACGAATTAACTAGGGGTTCGCATGGGCAAGCGTATTGGTGCTTTTTCACAGAAAGGCGGTGTAGGCAAGACAACGATTTGCGAGGCGCTCGCGGCCACCTACACCCTCGGCGGTTGGGACGTACTCCTTGCAGATTTGGATATCGACCAGTCCTCAAGTTACGAATGGCTACTTGATCGCCTGCAAAATCCAAAGCTTGCCCCGATCAATGTGCAGGCCTTTGGCACCGCTGCAAGCGCACTGAAGGCTTCCGACAAATACGACCTCACTATTTTTGATGGCCGCCCACTGGCCTCAAGCATGACCGTCGAACTGGCCAAGGTTTGCGACTTAATAATCCTGCCGACCGGCATGGCGAAGACTGATATGCGGCCGACAGTCCGCTTGGCCAATACGCTGGTAGACAAGCATGGCGTAGATCCTTCACGCATTGCCCTTGTATTGAATCACGTAGGCAATAGCGGCAAAGAGCTGGTCGAGTGCCGTAACTTTTTGATGCAAACCGACTACACCCTGCTGCCTTCGCTGTACGAACAGGACTGCTATCGCCGCGCCCAAGATGCCGGCAAATCCATAGTCGAAACTCAGTTCGCCGGGCCGCGCGAACAAGCAGACAGCCTGATAACGGCAATTGACAGCATGCTTACTAAGCTGTCTAAATAAATAACGAATTGAAGAATTAAAGAATCGGAGTAAGACGCATGGTCGCCATCGTTAAAAAACCATCCGCCGCCGGCAAAGGCGAGCCACCTAAGCGCGGTTCGGCATCGCCAGTCCTCGGCAACGCCACCGAAAAGCCAGATCCTCATAAGCGCGTCCCGCTCAACTTCAAGCCGGAAAGCCGCTTCAAGGATGCGCTAGACGACTTTGCCCACCAGCACAAAACATCATCCACGCGCATCATGATCACCGCGGTACTTGAGTTCATGGAACGGCACGGAACTGACATTGGCGACCTAAAAGACTTGGTCGAGCCACGCACCAAATAAGTCGACCAATACCAAAGCAAAGCCCCGCATCTGACGGGGCTTTTTTATGGGCAAAAAAAACCGCTCTAACCGAAGTTAGAGCGGCGCACGTCGCTCAGTCTGATTGCTGTTACAGCCAATCGTCCCAATTGTCGCGGATGAATTCGTAGATGAGGTTACCCATCAACCGGATCATCAACCCCTTCAGTGCATTCGGCTTGCGCTTCATACTTTAGGTCTCTGAAGTCCGACCTAACCCCAGGCGCTTTTCCGGAACACATGACGCCCTCGGAACATGTCAATGCTTCCTGTGAGGTTCAGCCGGGTTAAAGGGCCTCAGGTTTCATCCGCGCGGGTTAGTAGTCCGCGCCCTTGGTCCAGAATTCGTTTAGCAACCCGACCCACATCACGATTCACATTCAACGGGCTTATCTTACGTCAAAAATCTGGAATGTGGTGCGGCGTATCGGCTCAAAAGCGGAGCTTGGTGCTCGTCTAAATGTGAATAGATTGCGCAAACCCACGCCGATACTGGCTGCGCGCCATGTTGTACATAGTTGCAATAACTTGCGCGCAGTGTTGCGCAATAGTATTCTTCTTTACGTCAATGCTTCCTGTGAGACAGGTAGAACGCTTAGTAACCGGTCTACCAAAGAAAAAGCCGCCCTATAGAGGCGGCTTTTTTGTGCCCGGCGTTTCCGCTACTGCTCGACAGCAAACACTCGCACACCGGCCTTGTCAGCAAACTCCGCGAGCGTGTCCAGCTTCGCCCAGGTGCGCACTGGCTCGCGCTTGGAGCGGATCGCATGCCAATCAGACGCGGGACCGCCAAGGCGAAAATAGAAGGCCCATTGCTCGCCCTTACGGGTTGTCACTCGCGCCGCCTTGCTCTCGCGAACCGCGCCGGCGCGCACCAAATCCAGAAAGTTGCCCTCCTCGTAACCCTTGCGCTTCATGCTTGCCCCGCGCCAGTGAACCGCAGCACGGCCGGCCCTACATACGAAAATGCCACCGCTACCCCCTCTTACCTGCACGGCCCGCCAATGGCGGCAGACTACCAGATGAACGAAGCGTTACAGTAACGCCGAATTGCCGCCGAGGCGGCGCACTTCGACTTTGAAGCCCTCCACCTCGGCGCTCGTCAGCGCACCCAACACGCGCAAATCCCCCAACCACGAACAGGTCACGCGCACGCTGTTCGGCCAGTCCTGGGCCAGTGCGTCCATCAGCTCAAACAACGCCCAGGTCAACACCGAGGCGCCGGACTCGGTCGCCTCCGGCCGCACTGCCTGGGCGATCCGTTCGGCCAGCTCCGCGACCTCGGGCGACAGCGCACGCAGGTCGCGCAGATCCTGTTCAAACTCTGGCCCTAACGGCAACGTCATTGCGGCTTCTCCTGTAGCGCGACCTCGCGCTGCCTGGCCACACCATTCGCATGCTGGCAGAGCCGCCCGGCATTGGCACGGCTCAGACGCTGCAAGCGCTCCAAAGTCATTATGGCCCCTTGCAGCTCACCCAGCTTATATGCCACCGAAAGCTCGTTCGGCGCCCGGCTCAGATCCTCAAGCATCCACCGGACCACGTCGACCACGTTGGCCGGCAAGGCGATGCCGATAATCGCGTTACTCATAACGCACCGCCTTGCAGATCCGCCCATGCCCACGGCTGCACCCGGTAGATGCGAAAGGCCCATTCCTCACTGCCGGCCACAAAGGCGATCGACGCCACCCGGCACCAGTGGCCACGCAACAGCCGCCGCTCGACCAGCACCGTCAGCAGCCGGCGCGCTCGATGCAGGCCGACGCCGAACCGCCGCCGAACTGCCCCGGGGCCGGTGAAGGGCCGCGCCGCGACCCAGCGCGCGACCGCCGGCAACAGTGGGTCAGCCTCCCCGAGCGTCACCGCCGACAGCCGGCCGCCCAGCTCGATCACGCCGGTAAACAGCGGAGCATGACCGATCGGCGCCGAACCGATGGCCACCGACGGCAACTCTTCTCCGTCGACGTACAGGGTCACGTTCGTGGCCGTGCACACCTTCGCTTGGCCGCTCATTCGAAACTCACCAGTTCGCCCGGCGCGGTCATGGCGGCCAGCAACGTGCGCATGCTGCCGCACGGCGTGCCGTCCTCTTCCACCATGGGCTTGTCCAGATCCTCGGCACTGACCTCGCGCACGTCGTCCATGTCGAAGGTGTCGGGCATGCCCGAATGCCCTTCGCACAGCTCCAGCGCCTGCTCGGGCGAGTGCGCGGCATAGACGTCATGCTCACCCACCCAATACGCGCCCAGCGGCGCGGCCGCCGGCGGGTTGTCCATGCGATCGGCCAGAGCCAGAAGGTTCGACAGGCAACGCCACGCCGGCACATCTACATTCGTCGGGCCGCTCATTGGTCGTCGTCCTCGTCTTCGTGCAGCTCGATCGACTCGCCGCTCTGCTCGAGCACTTCCAGGGCCATGTCGTCAAACAGGCGCAGCAACGGCGTGGCGCCCTGCTCGTCTTCGCGCAGCAGCTCGCCGGTCAGCTCCTGGGCGAACAGCTCGCGGTCGACGATGGTGGCGGCCGACGTGCCGTCGCCGTGGGTTGGCCAGTTGTCGCCCATGGTCACGGAGTGACAGAGCATGTCGAGGGTGATGCGAATCACCAGCTCGTCGCCTTCGACGGCGACGCGCGGCAGGATCAAATCAGGGGTGTTCATGCGGTGAATCTCCTTATCTCGATAGGTTGTGACGCGTCACGCGCCGGACTTTTCCAGAAGAACCGCACGCACCCGCTCGGCCTCCAGCAGATCCTCGCCTTGCTGCGACAGCTCCCACAGCGCCGGGCTGCGTTGCACGCGGTTCAACAAACCCAACCGCGTCAGCAGGTCGAACCAGTGGCGGCCGATATCGGCGCCCTGGTTGTCTTCGGCGCAGGCCCAAAACCGCTGTAACTTGCTGACGACCTTGCCGGCAAACGGTGCCGGCTCGCCGACAAACTCGGCCTCCAGCAGCACCGCCGGATCGGCGACCTTGGCCATGCGCGCGCACTCGCGTGCCCATTCCTCGCGGGTGTAGCTGCCCGCGCCGTTCAGCATGCGCTCCATCTTGCGGCTGAAGTAATCGACGTCGAGGCCGTGGCTGTTTTTCATCGCGTTGAATCTCCTTTCTTTCGTAGGTTGTGACGCGTCACGCGCCGCTCAGTTGGGCCAGACGGCGCCGCATTACTGGCGACCGTCATACCGTCACAGCGCTAGCCTCGGCGCTCCAGAATGATTTCGCTCATGTTGTTGGGCAGGGGCACGACGCGGAACTGTTCGGTGCCTCGCGGCTGCGCGGCCAGCCCTTCCAGCACGGCAGCCACATAGCGGCGCTGCATCGTTACCGGCTCGCCCTTTTCGAGCATCTGACGGATTTCGGCGATGGTCGCCATGCCGGGGTTCTCCTTTGCGAGTAATGGGCGGGTATTGCGTAAAACCAGATGATAGCAAAGTGGGCACCCACTTATGCGCAAAGTGGGAACCGCAGACGTAAAAAAAGACCCCCGCCGGTCGCCTGACTGGTGGGGGTCGTTTTACATAAACGGCGTTATTGGTAACGCGCGGTCACTCCCTCGCGGCGCATGACCACACAAAATCCTCACCCTGGGCCTTCAGGCGATACCAGACCTTCAGCGATTCGCCGGTCAGCACATCAAAGGCTTCAAAGCAGTCATGCGCAGCGCCGACCTCCTGCCCCTGTAGCGGGCCGTCGATCACCATCAGCGTTTTCATCGGATCGCGCACGGTGGTGCGCACTTGCGGGAACGGCTGTTCGGTCAACATAAATCGGGTTCCTTTCAGGGGGATTCGTTACGGGTAACGGCCGGGTCAGTCCGGACGGCGCGCGGCCGTCTTGATACCGCACCGCCAGACATGCCCGTCACCCTCTCGGGTCAGGTGGTACGTGTAACGCGCCTCGGTGCCGTTGGTGGGGTCACCGGTCAGCACGTCGAAGTTGTCACGCTCACAGGCAAACCACTCGCCGGCGCGCGGGCCGTCGATCACCTCAAAGGATTGCAGCGGGTCGCGGCGTTGTTCGGTCGTCATGGTGGGGATTCCTTTCAGTTCGGCTCATCAGGGGAAAGGCACGGCTCAACGCCACAACGCCAGACGGTCTGGCCGTCGTGCTGGCTGCGCCGGTAAATGACCTGCGTTTGTAGCGGCGGCTGACCGACCACCACGGCGAACTGCTGACCCTCACAGGCGGAAAAATTGCCGGCCAGCGGGCCGTCGATCAGCTGATAACCCCGGGGGGCCGATGGCGTCTGGTGCATGCTTGGGACTCCTGTCTGGTAGAAAACGGCGAGTGTAGCGGCGCACGTCGCGCGAATATGTCGGACGCTTCCGAAGTTGCCGGCCAGCATGGCCAGCGACTCAAACACGGTGAACATGGCTGCGCACGCTGTGCGTCACCACGCCCCACACGGAAAAATCCTCGCCCTCCAGCACGTAACGCGGCGGGAAACGCGGGTTCTCCGAACGCAGCACCGGGCCTTGGGCGCAAAAGTCCAGGCGCTTGCACAGCGGCTCACCGTTGACCACGGCAATCACGATCTGCCCGCGCACCGGCTCCAGCCCCTTGTTCACCACCAGCAGGTCACCGTCGAAAATGCCGGCCCCCTGCATGCTCTCGCCCTCGACGCGCACCAGATAGGTCGCCGCGTCGCGGATGTTCAGCACGTCATCCAGCGACAGCAGCGGGCCGACGTCCAGCACCTCGCTCAAGGCTGGCATGGCGGCGCCTCGTCTGCGTCGACGTCATCGAGCAGCAGGCACACCGCGCGGACCTGCTCCGGCGTGCGCCCCGTGCGCGCCGACCACACCAGCACGCTCGCGGCCGGCACGTTGTCATCGACCACCAGCGGCAGCCCGGCCAGCCGTTCCAGCGCCGGCCGGACCACGGCGGCCAACGCCTCGCGCTGCCACGGCGCCGGCGGCGCCTGAGTGTCGATCGGCGCGCTCAGCGGCTTGAACGAGGCCGCCCATTCGGCCGCCGTCTGCACCAGGGACAGGCGCCCGCTGTCGCGGATCCGCGCACTGCCGGCGTCGTAACAGGCCGGGCACCAGCGGCAACCGTAGACCTGACACGGCGCGCCGCAGTCTTCACACGTACCGTTGGCATGGTTGGGGTTGTCGGGGAATTTCGGGGGCTGCTCGATCATGGGGGAATTCCTTGCAGTAATAGAAGAGACGACCAACACCGTCACGCAAACGGGCAGCGCCCGTGCAGCCGGCTCAGGCGGGCCAGCAGATAACACTCGTCGCGAGTGGCCGAGCGCTCGCCCTGCGCCTGCTCATGCTCCAGGGCAACCCGCCAATGCCGGGCACGGCTGATAAACGTCCCGTCACTGACCCGCGACCACATGCCATTGCCGGCATAACGCACCAGCGTCACGCGCTGATCATGCGCGGTGTGGACCAGATAACGCAGCGCCGTGTTGTGGGTGTGCGGCAGGCGCTCGGCGCAGGCCACCCAGTCGCGCGGCGCATCAGCCAACGGGCTGGCCAGCAACTCGTCATAGGTCGGCCAACGCACGCCGGGGTTGCGCAGGTTGAAGCGCTCGCGCGAACTCAGACGGTGATACGCCTGCCAGTCGGCCAACTGCGCCGCCAACTGGGCCGGATCGCGCAACCCGCGCGGCAACGACGCACGCGGCTGCAAATACTCCGGCCGGCGATCGTGCCACCACTGCGAAAGCCCGACGGCCGTCTCGGCCTTGCTCAAGCCTTCCAAGCGGCGGCGGGCCTGCGCCCAGCTTTCGCCCGGCCGCGCGCCGGCGCGCACCTCAGCATCGGTCAGCGGCTGCCAATCGTCGAAAACCGCGCCCGATTCGCTGTCGTGTTCATCGGTCATCAGCTCAATCCTTGTCCGGCGTTACGGTAACGTGACCCGGTTCGCCCGGCAACGCACGGTAGTCGGTCGACTGGCCGGCCGCGCGCAGACGCTGCTCCCATGTACCGATCGCCATGTGCGCCTTGTTGCGCTCGCTTTCGAGCAGGGCGTTTTCACGCTCCAGCGCCGCGACCTGACGGCGCAACGTGGCCACCTCGTCAGCCTTGGGCACGGCGGCCGATACTGCCGCCCCGATCGGCGCCGGCGTGCCACTGACTTCGGCCGCTATCGCCTGCAAGCCGTTTTTCAGGCGCTCGATTTCCGCCCGCGCCTCGGCCAGCTCCTTGCCCTGGGCGGCGGCGATCTTGCGGTACTTCTCGTATTCCTCCCAACCGCGCTTGCGCTCTGATTCCACGCGCTTTTCGCCGTTCAAAATCCCTTGATCCTGATCCAGCTTTTCGATCGCATCGGGCGTCCAGAAAGGCAACCCGCCAAAAATCTTGGCCAGCCGCTCGCGCACATACGGTTGCTTGAGGTGTTCAAGGTCGCGCCGCGCAGTCAGAAACACGCTCATGGCCCACCACATATAGCTGAGGTCATCACGCCCCAGCGACAACGACACCAGCCCTTCCTCTTTGGCAGCCTCCTTTTCGGCGCGCTTGCGCTCGCGAAAGGCTTTCTGCCGCTGGGCGTTGGTCAAGGGCGCCTTGGCATTCGGGTCTTTAGGGGCATCACCGAACATGGCCAACTGACCGTCAGCGCGCACGCCGGCCAATGCGTCGACCAGCCATGCCGGGCGCTTGTCTGCACCCCGGCGATCGACATACTCGCCCTCGATCGTTTTGAGTTTGCCCGCCGCCTGGATCAACTCCAGCACCTCGCGGCGCGCAGCCTGATCCACGGTTTCGCCAATGCTCGACGTCGCGGTCAGGGTCACGGACCGGTATCCGGTTTCGGAGACAAACGGCTTGTCCAGATCCACCGCGCGAAAGTCACAAAACCGGTGATTACCCAGCATGTGATGGGGCACCACCACCCACACCCGCAAACCGTCGACCTCCAGCAGGAACTCGCCCGCCTGCCCCCAGCCCGGCACCTGCCCCGGCTGCGCCGCGACCGCACGGGCCAGCACATGACCGGCGCTGTCGGCATCGGCCTTGCAACCGCGAAGGCTGTCACCGTTGAGCTTGTAGACCAGTGCGGTATAGGCATCTTCGGCCCGATCGAGCGCGTCGACGTGGCCCGCCAGTACCGCATCGTGGTACTGCTCGGCGGCCTGCTTGGCCAGCGCCGGGAACTGTTCGGCGGGCACGTCGGCCAGCTCAGCCACCAGCGCGAGGAATTCCGGCCGTTCGTCACGGGCGAGGTGTGCAGCGGGTTTCTTGCGGGCCATGGCCAACGCTCCTTTAAAGTCCGATTTCATCCATGAGCGCGTCTAACGCGTCATCGCCTTCACGCTCCTGATAGGACGTCAGTAATGCAGCACGGGCCATGTTTTCGGAGGGCGGCAAAACGGCACCACCCACAAAACGGACGGCCTCAATCAAACGGGAAGTTGGGAGTTGGTTGGCCACGGCCTGCATGGCTGATTGTTGCGCGGTGGTCATCGGTCTGCTCCGGTGGGCGGCCTTGGCGGGAAATTGCCCGGCCTTGGAGCAGACTTTAAAGTCGTTTCGTTAATTCGTCAATTCGTTATTTCGTTAATTCGTCACCACGGACTGACGGCTTGGCCAGCCCGGCATAAATGCTCAGCAGGCGCCAGACAGCGTAAGGCACGTCCCCCTCGCCACCGGCCCACTTGCGGATCTTTTTCTGTGAAACACCTACCAGCAGCCCGGCCGCACTTGCCGGCAACCCGGTCACACGCAACAGCTCGCGGAATTCCTCAACCGTAGGAGGCATCCACCCAGGCGCAAAAGCATCAAACAACCCGGGGCGATTCAGAGCCAGCTCCTGGCGCACTTGGTCAGCAGTCATCGAACGCGGGGGATCACCCGGCACTTCCAGTTGAGCGGCGTCCAGACGCAGCGCTGCGCGCATCGCCTCCCACATATCCGGCGCGTCGAATTCCTCGCGTGACCCGTCACGCCGCAACAAAGCAAACATCCATCAGCCTCCAATGCTAAACCGCCGGCAGTGCCGGCGGTTGTCGTTATTTCGTTAAATCGTTATTTCGTTAATCGATCAGGGCAGTACCTGACCTTGACCGAGGCCCCGCCATGCCAGCACGTCCAGCCAGACGGGGACGCCAGCAACCCAACGCGGCCGTAATCCTCGCACGAATAGTAGCCTTGAGCCTCTAGCCAGATACCGATATCCACCAACTGCACACGGTCGACCTCGGGCAGCTTGCGAAATTCCGGTACCGCCAGCACTAGGCAATCGCGCTGCGCCCCCCCAGCCATACGAACATTGAGTTGAATTGCGTAACGATCGAAGAACGCTTTTTTCAAAGCGACCACATGCGGTGCTTGTTTAGTCATCGGTTTTATCCCGGAGTGCGGCCTTGACGTAATGCCCGGCCTTGGGACGAACCTTATTCGCGTTTCGTTAATTCGTCAATTCGTTATTTCGTTAATACGCTCATTATGCGCCCAGTCGCCAAACGCACCACAAGGCCGCCAGAGCTGCGACAAGCGCCGAGCGCGGCCACGGCCTTCGCTGTCGCCTGTAATCGCTGATACAGGCAACGCGGAGGCAACAGGCAGAACACCGAACGCAGGGCAGCCCCCGACCTGACCACTGGAGCGCTTGCGCGACCGACTGGCCGCAGGCGGCGCGTGAAGGAGCGAAGGGACGTCGACCAGGGATTGAGTCGAGCGCGAGCTTGGAACGTCCCACAGCGACTGGAAGGCGCCTCACTGAAGGAACGGCGGCGGGGTGACCGCAGAGCTGTTTCCTTGCCCCGCGCCTCCAGGCGCGAAGTGGGCAGGCATATCTATTTCGTCAGCTCGTCATGCACAAATGGCACGGTTATTGAGCTTTAAAGCGGATCTTTTAAAGCCCTTCGGTACCAGTGAACGACTAATCTTGCAGATATTCAAAAGCAGCTAACTGCTCGATCGGCGCGCCGACTTTTTCAGGGGCGATTTCGTCGGAAATGTGGGTGCCAAAGAGGACAAATCGAGGGGGGTGAGGTCGCCGAAGGCACCCGAGAGGGCGCTGGCAGGGCGCAGGCGAGCGAAGGCACCGCCGGTGGCGGTGCTGGGGAGAGGTGCGCTAGGGCAGCGAGTCGGGATGTATAGCGAAGTGAGGGTGCGCCCGGGCGAATGCCTGGGAGAGCTGGAGCCGGCCAAGGTCTGCATTGGCTTGGGCAAATGCCACCCAGGCCGCCGTCCAGGCTCTTTTATACTCGACCTTGTCGAGCTGCTTCTGCTGGTGTTGCTTTTGCCGGACGGCGCGCTGGGCGGCGTCGTGCGAGTCTTTGCGCACCTTGGCCTCGGCCGCTTCCTTTTCCAAGGATTGCCGAGTGCGCGCCTGCGCCACGCCCAAGACGGTGCGACGCTCTACGCGCTTGCGGGTTTGAGCCTCGGCCAGCTCATGGCCCAGCCCCAAATCGATAAAGAACCGCCGGCGAACGTGAATCGTGACGCGGGTGATCCACTTTTTACCCTTGTAGAAGATCCGGCGGAACTTGCGGCGCACATAACCGGCGCGCTCAAGGTCGCTGAGCAGCCGCGACAGCGTCCACTCGCGAACGCCCGAGTCCTCGCACAACTTGCGCTGACGGTTGACGTGCATTTTTCCATGCTTGTCCATCCAGCCAACCACCATCTGAGCCAGATCCAGGCGCGCGCACAGCGGGCCAATCAGCTCGGCGAGCGCGTCCCAGCGCTGCTGATACGTGCGCGAGTCGTTGATATCGTCGAAGCGGCGCAGGAATTTACCCTCGCGCTTGTCGGCCTCTTCGTGAACTCGGGCGATCGCCTTCTTGAACAGGCCACCGAACATCCGGCCTTGATCTTCAGTGACGCCAGTAAGGCGCCGCTTTTGACCGGTGCGGTCACGCGGTGGAAGTTTTGGGCGTTTGGTCAGGATATCCGGGATGGCATCAAGGCCGGCGTATGCGGCAGCCTCAACAGAGCTGGGCAAAAACTGGTTGACCCGCTTCATAGCGCGCCACCAACAGCCAAGGCCAGCCGCTGGACGCGAGCCGGGGGCTGCAAATCTATACGCCCCCGCATAATGCCGGGGCGGCCTTCTGCTGAGGCTTCGCCGATCATCCAAACATCCCTAATGGCTAGGGCTTGCTTATGCGGTGATCAGCTAATAGACTTCTACCTGCCCGGTTTGAAGCCAATTTGTGCTGATTACCAGAAACCCCCGTCCCGCCAAGGTCGGGGGTTTTCTTTTTTAAGCCTGCCGAAATTCTCTAATTCTTCTAACTGCTTAGCCCCCAAGGGGCTGACGGCGCTCAGAATAACGCGCCCGCCTTTGCTCGTCCACATTTTGTGTAAATTTACACATTCTTGAGCGAAGCAACGGCCAACCGCACCGTTTCCAGGTGCAGCCACTCGCCCGGATGCGCTTCCGGGTCATTGCCTTTCTGAAGACACATCCACGCAAGGTACTGATATATCGCGTCGATAGTAGACGCTTGGTCACTTTTGATCAAAGGATTTACAGAGGGTGTATCCGACATAGGGGGGTTCCTTCCTACAACAGTCGTTCGAGTGCGGCGATTCTATCTAGAATCGCCTAATACTGGATATATAAACAGTAGTGGCGTTTTGATTATCGATCGGGCGCATGCTACCGGACATGCGACAAAGGGCAGCTATCCCTCTGTCGGATATACCTATCCAGTTAATTGCGCCCGACGGACAACGCCCTGACGTAACCCTGGCACGCCTGCAAGGCGATCAATCCGCGATCGCCGGCGTCGGTGATGCCGATAATTCGCCGAGCATGCGCTGGGTCAAGTTCGGCTCTTGCGGGGCCATGAACCACGCCGCCGGCGCTGGCAGGGGCTGACACCCCGTCACAACGGCCGGCAGCGCTGCCGGCGTTGAGTAGGACTGACAGCCGGACATCAGCAGTGGCAAGGCGATCAGACAGGCGTTGCTGAGCTGTTTGCGCATCGGATAGATCCTTGTAATGGGTTTGGTCGTTGTCTTTCAGGCGCTGCTCCAGCGCCAGGCGCTTGTCCTGCTCGATCACCAACGCGCCCACCGTCGCCTCGGCGGCCGCCCGGGCCACGTCGGCGGACTGGCGGGCCTGCTCGGCTAGCGCGTTACCGTAACGCCAGTCCTGTATCGCCCAACTGCCGGCAGCTCCGGCGCCGGCGATCGACAGCAGTACCAGGGCGATCGCCCAGGGTCGCACCGGTGCCGGGATCAGATCGAGGATTGACATAGCACCGCCTTGGCCTTGGCCCATAGCTCGCGGCGATCGGCCAGACCGACGTCGCCCCCGTTGATTTTCCGGCTGATGCCGTCGAACAGGCCGGCGTCGGCCAGATCGTTAAGACCTCGATCCCACCAGTACCAGGCCGCCGACAGCGCGGCATAGTCCGGCTGCTCCAGCAGCTCGGGCCGATCGAGCAGCGGCAGGCCGAGCGCTTGACCGCACAGGCGGTAGTTGTCGCGCCCGGTGATCTGGATCAGGCCGCGCCCTCGATAGCGGTAGCCATCGCCCGAGGCCTCGGGACCGTTGCCCATGCGATTGGCATAGACGCGGTTGGCCAGCTTTTCCGAGTTGCACAGATACGCCTTTGCGGCCTCGATCTCGGCCGGATCCGCTCGGCCGTTACGGTTGTCATCGAACCCCGACTTGAACAAGCGCGCGACGCGCTCGGCGTCCCGGTAGTAGAGGCTTTCCGACAACTTGGTCAGGTGCTGCGACTCGTGCCCGCACTGGGCGACAAACGCCGCCTCGCGCACCGGCGAGGTAATGCGAAACCGCGCCATGGCCGTGACCAGCGCAGACACAAAAACGCCCGCGACTGGGCGGGCGTTGGGGAGGATCTGCAGCAATTGCTGCTGAGTGATCGGCATACAAACTCCAGGCACAAAAAAGCCGCTCAAGGCGGCGGGATGGGGTGCGCTCTCGCGCTATTTGAGGCTCACGACCTTGACCGGCTTGGCGGGCTTTTTGCCCTTCTTGCCTTTGGCTTTGGCCTTGCCATTCTTGCCGCCGTTGCACTCGACAACGGTGGTCCAACCGGCTTGGGTGTAGGTCTGCTGCACCGACTCGGCCAGATACTCGCCATCAAGTCCAACCTTGAAGCCCTGGGCGATGATCGATCGTTCGGCAAACAGATCTGTACGCCCGGCCATTTCCAGCCGCACGCCGGCGGTGGACCGGTTGAACGCAGCCAAGCGGGCTTTCGCCGCCGCCTCGGCTGCTGTCTTGTTCGGGTGAATATGGCGATCGGTATGCACCGCCGGCAGGCCGTCCGGGGCGTCGTCGTTCTCCAGCGACACCACGGCAAGCTTGCCGGTCTTCTTGTCCTGATGCTTGGCCCCGACCGCCTTGTGGGTGCTGCGATCGCCAAGGTGGAACTGCCAGCGGCTGACGTCTTCACGCGTGATCACGATCGGCGCAAAGGCCTTGCCGCTCGCACTCTGCCCGCCCTGACGCGGCATCACCAACAGCTTGCCGTCGGCGACCTTGGCCGTGCAGTCGTACTGCTTGGCCAGCCGCGTGATGAAATTAAAATCGGACTCGCTGAGCTGATCGGCACGCACTACTTTCGTGTTGACCGGACACACCGGCGCCCAGCCGTTGCGGGCAGCGACGTCGGCGACGATCTTGGACAACGGCACGTTTTCCCAACTACCGCTGCGAATGGTTTTGCCGCTGCCGCGCATGTCGCTGGCCTTGCCCGTGATCACGATCGTATCCGGCGGACCGGATACCGTGATTTCATCAACCACATAGCGGCCCAACCGGGCCAGCGACGTCTCCAGATAGCCCAGGTAGACCTCGATCCCCGCGCCCCGGGAAGGCAGTACCACCAGCCCGTCACGGTCATCAATACGCAGCTCGAATTCGTCGGACTCCATCCCGACTTTGTCGGTGACACTCAACTGAATCAGGCGATCGTTCAGCAGCGCCGTGATGTCGTTGCCATCGGCAACAATGCGGAATCGGGGGGTCATGGATTTTTTCCAAAAGAAAGCCCGCACAGGGCGGGCCAAGGATTGAAGCGTTACGCGTAACGCGAGCGGACGCCGGCGGCGTGTCCGGACGGGGTCAGTCCCACAAGGTCACGGCCTCGGTGACTGGGTGCGGCAGATCCGGCAGCACGATCACCACGCCGGCGCGGTAGGGCTGTTCCTCGTCGGCCAACCCTTGATTGGCGCCCAGCACCGCCTCGACGCTGCCATTCAAGTGCCCGTAGAAGTTGTGACAGATGGTATCGAGCAGATCCCCGTCAGACGTTCTGCATGTCGTCGCCATAGCGGACAAACTCCAAGGTAAAGGCCTGTTTGCGCGGAATGCCGCCGGCCATCAGCGAGCTTTGCTCCTCGTCGACGCTTTTGAGGCACCACGTTCCCAGCACGTCGCCATAGCCGGTGGTCAAGGTCAGCGGCTGAAGCTGGGCGCCCAGCGTGCGCAGCGTGTCGAGCTGCTTTAAGCCACCCTTGAAGCCCGGGAAGATCACCCCCTTGAGCGTGATTTTCTCGTCGCCCATGCCCACGCCCTGCTGCGCCGGCCGCCGCCCCAAGCGCTCTTGCGAGGCCCAACGGAATTCGGTCGAGCGGCGCAGCTCGTCAAACGCAGCGGTGTCGAGGTTGAACGTGTACTGCGGCGCCTTCGGGTCCTGCGGCTGAATGATCAGCAAGTGCGGGAACGGCTTCACCGCTTCCGGCGCCGGCGTCTGATCCGTGGCAAAGGCACCGGTGGGCACGATGTTAGCCAACGCCGGGCTGGCCTTGCCGGCGATCTTGTTGATCGCCGTGGCTGCGCGGCCGGCCTGTTCCTTCAGCACCCCCAGCCGCTCGTCGATCTGCGCCACCGCGCGCGTGGCTGTGCCGTACATCGACACCACCCGCCCGACTTGCGCCTGGGCGGCATTGATCCCGCGCATGGCGCGCTGAAGCTTGGCCCCGATCGCCGGACCGACAAAGGGCAAGCCCTCCAGCTCGGACGCGGCGCCGGTGATTTCCCCGATCGCGCCATTAACCGGCGCCATCATGCCGTCAAGGCTGCGCCGGCCCGTCTCCCCGGCCGAGGCCAAGTATTTAATCCCCGACTGCAACTGCCCCAATGCTTCCATAATTCCCCCTGATCACACGTGCGGCGCATCGAACAGATTGCGGCTTTCCTGCTGCTTGGCCATCTCGCGGTAATACTGATCGAGCTGCGGCTTGATCTGCGCGAACAGTTGATTGCCGTCCTTGACGTCACCGTTGACCGTCAGCGAGAACGGCGCGTTGATCGCCACGTTAGACTCGACCTTTGGCGCCGGCGCTCTGGCCGGCGCGGCCTTGGCCAACGGTCCCAGCTTGGCGTCGGCACTGGCCTCGGGCAGCATCATCGAGCGGGCCACGTCGCCGGGCTTTGGCGCCTCACCTGCCGGCGGCGCTGTAGGCGCTGGCTTAGCCATCGGCACCGTCTTGTCGCCTGCGCCGGCATCAGGGCGCAGCATCGTTCGGCCAACATCGCCAACCTTGGCCGCCTCACCTGCCGGCGGCGCTGTAGGCACCGGCTTAGCCATCGGCACCGCCTTGCCGTCTGCGGCGGCATCAGAGCGCAGCACCGTCCGGCCAACATCGCCAACCTTTGCCGACTCCTTCGCCGCCGGCGCACCCACTGGCGCGATCGAGGGGGCCGCCATCATCAACGGCGCGGCCGGCTTGGCGAATGACTTGGCGATATCGCCCATCACCGGCGCAATGTCCTTGCCGGCGTTGGCCATCATCAACGGCCCGGCGTCCGGCATTTTCTTCGCCGCGTCATCGGCACCGAACAGCGATTTGCCGACAAAGCCACCCAGGGAGTCGCCGCCCATGTTACCCAGCACGCCGCCGATCAAGGCGCCGATCGCCGTACCGATCACAGGCACCACCGAGCCGATCGCAGCACCGGCCGCCGCACCGGCGAGGGTGCCCGCCAAACCGCCGGCCGCTGAGCCGTAGCCCTCGGCTTTCTCGTCCTGAGTCTCGGCGTTCTGATAGGTGTCATAGGCCTTGAAACCAGCGTCAGCCACCGCGAGAACCGCCGTGCCTTTGACCGCTGATCCGATGCCAATGCCACGGCCGAAACCGCGACCGCCGCCCTTGCCTTTCCCCTTGCCGCCCTTGTCCTTTTTGCCGTCGCCGGCATCGACGTCGCCGCCGTCCAGCCCACCACCCGCACCGCCTGCCGGCAGGTTGGTCACAATCACCTTTTGCGGGATGTTCGGGTTACCCATCAGCGAGCCACGGCCGATGTTCATCAGCCCTTTGGCCATCTTGAGGCCGCTCATGGCCGTCGACAGGCCAAGGATGCCGGCAGTGGCCAGCCCGATCGCGGACACCAGTCGCGGCGACTCGTCGGACAGCTTGGCCAGCCCGCGCGCGACAGAACCGATCCCGTCTACCACGGCGTCCGTCACCGGGCGCATGGCGTCGCCGATCGCGCGCATCGAGTCGTCGAGGCTCTGCACCATTTCCGACTGTTTCTGCGCCGAAGATTGGCGGCGTTCTTCCAGGTTCTTATCCAGAATCCCGGTCGCGCTGGCCGACTCCTTTTTAAGCTTGTCGTACAGGTCCTTGTTCTGCATGTACGCAGTCAAGGCGCCCTTGACCTGCATATCTGCAAACAGGTCGCCGGTACGCAATGCCGATTCCAGCGAGGCGATCATGGCCTTGGCTTTCTCGGGGTCCGATTCCTTACTGATTGCGGCCGTCGCCTTGGCCATTTCGGCGGCCTTCTTGGGGTCGGTCGCCTCAATGTATTTTTGGGCCAGCGCAAAGCTGGATTCCAAGGTGGACTTGCCATTTTGCAGCCCGGTATTCATCGAAGCCTGATAATCGATACCGGCCTTTTCGTAGGCCTTCACCGTGTCACCGGAACCGATCTTTTCCATCCAGTTCTTGAGGTTGTTTGCCGCCTCGTCGGAACCGCCAGCCGTCTTCATCTGCACCTGAAGCATCGAACCCAGTTGCGTCACCGAGTCCATGCCGGTAATGCCCAGCTTGCCCATACCCGCGAGCAGTTCCGGGAACCAGCGCGCCATGTCGGCCGCTTCAAAGCTGCCCGCCTGCCCTTGATAGGCGATCGCCTCAAGCGCCTTTTGCATCATTGCGGGATCGGTGATCTTGGCGTTTTGCCCCAGGGCATTGATCATTTTGGCGGTTTCGGTGCCGTCCGAACCCTGCCCAACAGAGAACTTGGCCGCTGTCGGTGCGTAGGCCAGCGCCTTGTCCAGTTCCATGCCAGCGCCTACCAGGGCGTTGACCACTTCGGCCACCTGATTGCGCGCCATGCCGGTATCGCGCGACGTGTCGATCACAGTCTTGGACAGCTTCGCCTCTTCGGGCGTGTTGGCAATGTTGGACTTGATCGCAATGTCACGAATGATCGCGCCGTAGTCCGCGCTGATCTTTGTGGGAATGGCCATCAACGCCGTGGCGGCCGTTGCCTGCCCGATACTGCTGCGCATCTGCTGCTTGCCTTCGTCGAGCTGCATGTGCCCTTTGGCCTTCAGCTCGGCGCCCTGCGCAATCTTGCCCATTTGTGTATAGGCCTTGCCGAGGTTGCGAACCTCAACGCCCTGCTTTTTCAGCGCGGCCAAGTTGGCTTCCAGCTTCTTGCGCAGATCCTCGGCACCCTTCTCGCCGGCCATGTGAGCCTTTCGAAACTCGGCTTGCAGACGCATGGTTTCGCCAATGGTCTTTTCGAGAACCCGGGCCTTTTTGCCGGTCTCTTCCAGCTTCTTGATTCGGCCGGTGGCGTCCTTGAACGCCGCTCCCAGCGTCGAACTGACAGCCCCGCCAATCACCAGACCGAGCGCTAGTTTCTTGCTCATGTGCGTGCCCTATGTTCGCCGAGTTAAAAGCGGCTCAATCCCTGAGCCACCACAGCATCCGGTCAAAGGGCATGGCCTCAATCTCGGCGGCAGAGAAACCCGTCTCTCTCGCCAAGGTCTTGGCCGCTACCCGTTGGGTCTCGGTGTTAAAGCTCGTCCTCTTCGACCAGGCGAAAATAGCCAGCCTGCAAGCGGTTGTAGTTCCGCTGAGTCAGGGCAGCAATTTCCTTTTCGGTCGCACCGAGCAGGCTGCACAGAATGTTGATTTCGATCTGCTCGTAATCACCCTTTGCCGTGGCAGTTGCGGCACGCGTGTCACGTACCGTCGGCGCTCGCATGGTCAGCTTGTCGACCTTGATGCCGCCGAACTCGGCGGCCCCCTTCAAGGTGATGATCGCGCTGTCATCACT
>Ga0209281_1000599_pt1 | contig 41033 bp, 42 predicted proteins | sample MedtruBG_FD_187514 | JGI IMG/M metagenome (GOLD analysis project Ga0209281, IMG submission 187514) | Root nodule microbial communities of legume samples collected from California, USA - Medicago truncatula BG (SPAdes) (version 2) | ecosystem: Host-associated > Plants > Roots > Nodule | place... | reverse complement strand
ACGGAATTGAAGTGAACTTCACTTCTATTCTCATGAGCGTTTTTGGCTTCAAAGAGCCGAGTTCCAAAGAACTTGGCTGTTCGCCTCAAACGCCCACGCTTATCGGCTGTATATTTTTAAGGATCGAAGCAGAGAATTTCTTCTTTACTTCTGACTCGCTGCGATCAGCGAAGCCTTGAATTCTAGCACAGTTTTTAGCGTCGTTGCAATCAAATTTCTTCGATCTTCTCAACACCAGCGATCTGCATCGCTTCTCTTCAGCAGAGCCTTGCATTGTAGCACGTTTTTTCATGCTGTCCACAAGACTTTTCTGACTCATCGCTGTCTGCAAGGCAGTGTGGCGACGAGGGATCGAACTATAGCATGGGTTTTTACCGATGGCGTGAAATTCGTGAACTTCCTTGCAGACCAATGAAGAAGCCACCGCCCCGCCCTCTGAAACCGGCCCGGAGCCTGCCCTGCGGGCAGGCTCCGGGCGGGGAGGCCTTGCTGCCTGCACCAGGAATCGGGCCCGCATAGATAATGCGCGCACGATGGCATTGATTACTTTGATAGACGCCCAACTGGCGTTCGGGCATGTGGCGCTTCTCGACCACGCCCAGTTTTCCCTGGAGAGCGGCGAACGTGTGGGCCTGATCGGTCGAAACGGCGCAGGGAAGTCCTCTTTGTTGAAGATTCTTGGCGGACTGGCCAAGGCCGATGACGGCCAGGTCCAGACGCAGTCCGGTATCCGCATTACTTATGTGGCGCAGGAGCCGGTGCTTGTGCCCGAGCAGACGATCTTCGAGTCGGCGTCCGCCGGCATTGCCGAGGTGATCGCCGTGCGCGAGCGCTATCTGGCGGGTGGCGAGGGCGAGGATCTCGATGCGCTGCAGTCCCAGATCGAGGCCTATGACGCCTGGAATTGGGAGCAGCGCGTGGAAGAGACGCTGCAGCGGCTGCACCTGGATCCCGACGCCCTGGTGGGCACGTTGTCCGGGGGGATGAAGAAGCGCGTTGCGCTTTCCCAGGCGCTGGTGGCCCGTCCTGACGTGCTGCTGCTGGACGAGCCGACCAACCACCTGGACCTGGATGCCATCGAGTGGCTGGAGGAGCTGCTGCTGAACTTCAAGGGCAGCGTGGTGACCATTACCCACGACCGCTCCTTCCTGGACCGCGTCTCCACGCGCATCGTGGAGCTGGATCGTGGAACGCTGCGCTCCTATCCCGGCAATTTCGTTCAGTACCAGCAAACCAAGGAAGATCAGCTGGCCCAGGAAGCCGTGATCAATGCCAAGGCCGACAAGCTGCTGGCCCAGGAGGAGGTGTGGATCCGCAAGGGCGTGGAGGCGCGCCGCACGCGCAGCCAGAGCCGCATCGGCCGATTGGAGCAGTTGCGGGCCAACCGCGCTGCCCGCCGTGATGTGCTGGGCGGGGTGAAGATGGACATTGCCTCGGGCCGGGGCGATGGCTATCAGGGCAAGATCGTGGCCGAGCTGACCGATGTGGCCAAGTCCTTTGGCGACAAGCAGATCGTCTCGCATTTCAGCGCCACCATCCTGCGCGGTGACAAGGTGGGACTGATCGGGCCCAACGGTGCCGGCAAGACGACGCTGCTCAAGATGATTCTGGGCGAACTGGCGCCTGACAGCGGCAACGTGCGGCTGGGTGCGAATCTGCAGGTGGCTTACTTCGACCAGATGCGGCACCAGATCAACATGGATGCCACGCTGGAGGATTTCATCAGCCCCGGCAGCGAGTGGATAGAGATCGGCAACCAGAAAAAGCACGTGAAGAGCTATCTGTCGGATTTCCTGTTCTCTCCGGCACGCGCTCACTCTCCTGTGCGTTCACTGTCCGGCGGCGAGCGCAACCGCCTGCTGCTGGCGCGCCTGTTTGCCCGCCCCGCGAATGTGCTGGTTCTGGACGAGCCGACCAACGACCTCGATATCGAGACGCTGGAGATGCTGGAAGACCTGCTGCAGAACTACGACGGCACGGTGTTCCTGGTCAGCCATGACCGCAGTTTCCTGGACAACGTCGTCACCAGCACCATTGCCTGGGAAGGGCCGGGCAAGTGGCGCGAATACGAAGGCGGCGTGCAGGACTGGCTGGACCAGTCGCGCCGCAGCCAGGATCTGGCCGAGGCTGCACAGCCCAAGCCTGCCAAGGAAGAGGCCAAGCCGACGGCGGTACGCAGCGACAGCAAGCCCAAGCGCAAGCTCAGCTACAAGGAGCAGCGCGAGCTCGATCAATTGCCCGAAACCATTGCATCGCTGGAGGCGGAGCAGAAATCCATTCGCGAGGCCCTCGCCGACGGCTCGCTGTATGCCAACGACAACTCCCGCGCCGTTCAGTTGCACCAGCGCGATGGCGAGATCGATGAGCAGCTGATGGAGGCACTGGAGCGCTGGAGCGCCTTGTCCGAGTAAGCAACGTGTCGAACTGACAAAAAAAGAGCGCCATGCGCTCTTTTTTTCATGGAGGCCGCCAGAGCGGGCCGTTGCGCTCAGATGCGGTGGTGCACCTGGTCCGAACCTATGCGCAGCTTGCCCAGCAAGGCGGCGGCGATCTGGTTGAGGGGCAGCACTTCGTCGGCAGCGCCGTGGGCGATGGCCTCGCGCGGCATGCCGAAGACGATGCAGCTGGCCTCGTCCTGCACGAGGTTGTAGCTGCCTGCATCGCGCATTTCGCGCATGGCGACCGCGCCATCGGCGCCCATGCCGGTGAGCATGATGCCGTAGGCGTTGCGGCCCGCGCAGGCGGCCACCGACTTGAACAGCACTTCGACCGAAGGCTTGTGGCGATTCACCGGCGGGCTGTCATCGACCACGGCGACATAGTTGGCACCGCTGCGCTGCACGGAGAAATGCTTGCCACCCGGGGCGATATAGGCATGACCGGGCAGCAGGCGCTCGCCGTGCTGCGCTTCCTTCACGGTCATCTGGCACAGGCTGTTGAGCCGGGCCGCGAAGCTGGTGGTGAAGCCCGGCGGCATGTGCTGGGTGATGACGATGGCCGGGCAGTCGGCCGGCAGATGGGTGAGCACTTCGCGGATGGCCTCGGTGCCGCCCGTGGAGGCGCCGATGGCAACCAGCTTCTCCGTGGAAAGCCGTCCGAGCAGCGACGTCGGTGCAGCCTGGCGCGGCACGGCCGAACCTGCAGAGGAAGCGACCGGCGCTGCCGCGCTGCCTGCGGCAGAGGCTGCACTGCGGGGAGCGACCGGCAGGCGCCGTACCTGGGCCACGGCAGCAACGCGGATCTTGTCCACGATCTGCGCGGCCAGTTCCTGCAGGCCGTTGGAGACACCCACGCGCGGCTTGGCCACGAAGTCGATGGCGCCCAGCTCCAGTGCACGCATGGTGACCTCGGCGCCGCGTTCGGTCAGCGTGGAGATCATGACCACCGGCATGGGACGCAGGCGCATGAGCCGGCCCAGGAAGTCGATGCCATCCATGCGCGGCATTTCCACATCGAGCGTGATCACGTCGGGATTCATCTCGCGGATCATTTCGCGTGCGATCAGCGGGTCATTGGCCGAGCCGATGCATTCCATGTCGTGCTGGCGATTGATGATCTCGGACAACAGACTGCGCACCAGCGCAGAGTCGTCCACCACGATCACCCTGATTTTCCTGTCCATTCCTTTGAACCTTCCTCAAAACAGGTCGACCGAGCCGCCTGCCGTATTGCGTGCCACGACGGCTGCATTGCCGCGCGTGAATTCCTGCTGTACCAGCTCCTCCGGATGGGCATGTGCCAGGCGCTTGACCATGGCCTTGCCGCTGGCGGGGAAGAACACCACCTTGCGAGGGTAGATATCCAGCACATCCTCCGAGACGATGGGGATGCGTTCGGTCTGCAGGTACTGCGTGACGAAGGCGGTATTGCGTTCGCCCACGTTCATGGTGGTGAAGTTGTGCATCACCTGCCCGCCGCCGAAGATCTTGGCCTGCAGCGACTCGCGCCGGGCACCGAGCTTGAGCATTTCGTTGATCAGCAACTCCATGGCGTACGAGCCGTAGCGGCCCGATGCATCGGCAGAGTCGCCGTCGGGCAGCATGAAATGGTTCATGCCGCCCACGCGCATGGTGCGGTCCCAGATGCAGGCCGAGATGCAAGAGCCCAGCACGGTGACCAGGATCACATCCTCGTTGGAGACAAAGTATTCGCCGGGCAGCACCTTGACGGCGTTGTGCTGGAAATGCGGGTCGTAATAGAAGAACGAAGCCTCGCCAGGGTAGCGCTGCTGGCGCTTGAGCTGCTCCAGCGAGGAACGCGGCACCGGATCGCCCGGCGCCGGATAGTCTGCAGCGGTATAGCTGTTGATGCGCGGCATGCGGCGGCGCTCCGAGGGCGCCGGTGGCGGTGCGAAGGCAGGGCGGTCTCCGATCATGGGAGCACCCCCTGGCGTGCGGCAGGACCTGCGTCAGCGGCGCTCATAGACGGTCTTCCCCTTGAGCGTGAACAGATCGCGCGATTCACTGAAGTTCTCGGCATGCCCGACGAACAACAGGCCACCGGGCTTCATCACGCGGTGGATGCGCTCCAGCACGCGGCGCTGCGTGGCCGCGTCGAAGTAGATCATCACGTTGCGGCAGAAGACCACGTCGAAGGGGTCGCGGAACGGCCAGTCGTCACGGATCAGGTTGACGTTGAGAAACTCCACCAGGCGGCGCAGTTCGGGCTTGACGCGCACCAGGCCCGCATTGCCGGCCTTGCCCCGCAGGAAAAAGCGGTGCAGGCGCTCGGCGCTCATGCCCTTGATGCTTTCGGCGCGGTAGACACCGGCCGATGCCGTGTCCAGCACGCGCGAGTCGATGTCGCTGGCCTGCAGCTGAAAGCTGGGCGTGGCACCCAGCGCTTCCAGCGCCGTCATGACGATGGAGTAAGGCTCTTCCCCGGTCGAGGCCGCATTGCACCAGACCTTCCAGGCCGTGCCGGCCGGCTTGCTGCGCAGATGCTGGGCAAAGATCTCGAAATGGTGCTGCTCGCGAAAGAACGCCGTGAGATTGGTGGTCAGCGCGTTCACGAACTCCTGCCACTCCACGCCGTCGGACTGCGACTCCAGCCAGTCCAGGTAGGTGGAGAAGCTGTCGTAGCCCGTCTCGCGCAGGCGCCGCGACAGGCGGCTGTAGACCATGGCGTGCTTGCCATCGTGCAGGCTGATGCCGGCCCGCTGGTAGATCAGCGCCTGTACGCGGGCAAAGTCCCGCGACGACCATTCGAATTCGCGCCCCTGGGCCAGGGGCCCGTTGGCATCCCCGTCGTCGGCGACGGGACGTGCGGCCAGTGCCGCATTGGATGAGCCGGATCGCATGAGGGCGCTCAGTGCAAGAACGGGTCTCAGTCGACCGAGGCGACCAGGCCCATGTCCACGTTGTTCATGAGCTTTTCGATGTCCAGCAGGATGAGCATGCGCTCGCCCACGGAACCCAGGCCCAGGATGCAGCCACTGTCGATGGCGCTTTCGATGTCCGGCGCGGGGCGCACGGCTTCGGGAGCCAGTTCCATCACGTCGCTGACCGAATCCACCACGATGCCCACCACGCGGTTGCGCAGGTTCAGGATGATGACGACGGTGAAGCTGTTGTATTCCACCTGGGAGCAGTTGAACTTCAGCCGCATGTCCACGATGGGCACGATGGTGCCGCGCAGATTGACCACGCCCTTGATGAATTCCGGCGCATTGGCGATGCGGGTCGGCGGCTCGTAGCCGCGGATTTCCTGCACCTTCAGGATGTCGATGCCGTATTCCTCCTGGTCCAGGCGGAAGGTCAGGTACTCGCGCGCGCCGGTGGCGACGCCTTCTGCGGTCTTAGCGATCACGCTCATTGCTCAGCTCCTCAACTGTCGGGCCCGCGCCGTGGTGGCGAAGGCCATGGTTTCTTGGCGGCGAGCAGGCACTGCCTGCGGCGCCGTCGATTGTGGTCAGGTATCCCTGTCCCGTTCAGTGGCGTGCACGACGCACCAGCGCGCCGGTGTCCAGAATCAGCGCCACCGTGCCATCGCCCAGGATGGTGGCGCCCGAAACGTTGGGCACCTTGCGGTAGTTCGATTCAAGGTTCTTGACCACCACCTGGTGCTGGCCCAGCAGCTCGTCGACCAGCAGGGCCACGCGGCTGCCGTCGGACTCGACCACCACCATGATGTTGCTGGACTGGCTGGTGTCGCTGCGCGGCACGCGGAAGGTCTTTTCCAGCGCGAACACGGGCATGTACTCGTCGCGCACCTTGACCAGCTGCGTGCCGTTGGCCACGGTGTTCACGTCTTCGGCCTTGACCAGGAAGGACTCGACCACCGAGGACAGCGGCAGGATGTAGACCTCGTCGCTGACGCCGACCGACATGCCATCCATGATGGCCAGGGTCAGCGGCAGGCGAACGGCCACGCGCATGCCCTTGCCCTGGGTGGACTCGATCTCGACCGAGCCGCCCAGCGCCGCGATATTGCGCTTGACCACGTCCATGCCCACGCCGCGCCCGGACACGTCGGTGACGACGTCGGCCGTGGAGAAGCCCGGCGCGAAGATCAGTTGCCAGACCTCCTGATCGGGCATGTTGTCCGAGACATCCATGCCGCGCTCGCGGGCCTTCTGGAGAATCCGCTCGCGGTTCATGCCGCGCCCGTCGTCGCGCACCTCGATGACGATGGAGCCGCCCTGATGGGAGGCTGCCAGCGTCAGCGTGCCGTGCTCGGACTTGCCGGCCGCCAGGCGGTCCTCGGGCATTTCGATGCCGTGGTCCACGCTGTTGCGCACCAGATGGGTCAGCGGGTCGGTGATCTTTTCGACCAGTCCCTTGTCCAGCTCCGTGGCCTCGCCCAGCGTGATCAGGTCGATCTTCTTGCCCAGCTTGCCGGCCAGGTCGCGCAGCATGCGCGGGAAACGGCTGAACACGGTGGACATGGGAATCATGCGGATGGACATCACCGATTCCTGCAGATCGCGCGTATTGCGATCCAGGTCGGCCAGGCCTGCCAGCAGTTGCTGGTAGGCCGATGCGTCCAGTCCATGGCTGTTTTGCGCCAGCATGGCCTGGGTGATGACCAGCTCGCCCACCAGGTTGATGAGCTGGTCGACCTTGGACACCGACACGCGGATGCTGGTGGACTCCATCTGCGCCTGCTGCGTCTGGGCCGCCGTCTTGGCGGCGGGCTTGGCCACGGCGCCGGCCGGCTGGATGGCCAGCGCGCCATCGGCCTGGGGCATGCCGGGTGCGCCGTTGAAGAAGCCATAGGCCTCATCGGCAGGCGGAATGGCGGCCGAGGCCAGGGCGGCATCGGGGTCGTGCGCATGCTCTTCGGCGGCCGGGGCTTGCGCCGCCACCGCTGCGGGTGCTGCCTCGGCAGGGGCTCCGGCCGCCGTGATGCGGACCTGCTCCTTGGCCACGTGGAAGGCGAACAGATCGAGCAGGTCGTCGTCGGTGGACGAGGTCTGCACGTCAAAAAGGCGGCTTTGCGGCTGATCGCAGGCCAGGTCCTCGATGCGTCCCAGACCGGGAATGTCGCGGAACAGCTCCTTGATGGCCTCGGCCATCTCCAGGCGCTCCAGCGGACCGATCAGGATATGCAGCGAACGTCCGCCGCTGCTGGGTGCCGTGCCGACGGCGCCGCCCGAGACAGGCGCTGCAGCAACCGGGGCCGGAGCCTGCGCTGGCGCAGCCACAGGGGCTGGAGCTGGGGTCGGTGCGGGAGCCGGCGCTGCCGTTGCAGGTACGGCGCTGCGGCCTTCCGCCAGCGTCTCGATGCGTGCCACCAGATCCGTGGTGGACAGGGCCTCGCCCTCGTTGCCGGCCTGGTGGCGTGCCAGCAGGCTGCGGCTGGCATCAGCCGACTCCAGCAACACATCGACCATCTCCGGAATCGGTGTGATCTCGTGCCGGCGCAGCCGGTCGAGCAGCGACTCCATGCGGTGCGTCAGCTCGGTCACGTCGGCAAAGCCGAAGGTGGCCGCCCCGCCCTTGATCGAGTGCGCGCATCGGAAGATGCCGTTGAGTTCCTCGTCATTGGCCGCTGACAGATCCAGATTCAGCAGCATCTGCTCCATCTGGTCGAGGTTCTCGGCCGCTTCTTCGAAGAAGATTTGATAGAACTGGCTCAGGTCGAAGTCTGCGCCCGCTCCTGCCCCATCCTGGTGTAGATCCGCCATCTTTGGTCCTGCTGTTTCCTGTTGCCCGTACTTATCGGCTCAACGCATTACTTTCTGAATGACTTCGATCAAACGGTTTGGATCGAAGGGCTTGACCAGCCAGCCCGTGGCGCCCGCGGCGCGTCCGGCCTGCTTCATCTGGTCGCTGGATTCGGTGGTGAGAATGAGAATCGGCGTGTTCTGGAACTTGGGGTCTTCGCGCAGCTTGCGGGTCAGACCGATGCCATCCAGACGCGGCATGTTCTGGTCGGCCAGCACCAGGTCGACTTGTTCGAGCTGTGCCTTCTCGAGCGCATCCACGCCGTCAACCGCCTCCACAACGCGAAATCCCGCCCCTGCGAGGGTGAACGCCACCATCTTTCGCATCGAGGGGGAATCATCAACAGCCAGAATCGATCGCATGTATAGCTCCAACAGACGGGCAATAAAAGGTAGAAGAGTGCATGGTCAGTGGTCAGAACAGCTCGACCGAGCCAGCATCCATCTCGCTTTGCGTGACGGGATTGGGCCGGTCGGGTATCGCCGGCAGGCCCAGGGAATCGTCCTCCCCCTCGTCCACGCCCATGGTGGCTGCGGCCAACTGGAACGCGCAGCCTTGCAAAATCTTCGTAATATGGGCGATCAACTGGGAGGACATGTCGTGAAACTGCAACTCGGTCACCGCCAACCGAAGCGTGGACCGCGCGGCGTCCAGCTCGGGCAAGGCGCCTAGCGCCTCACCGGCCAGCTGGCCGTGGGTCTCGTCGAAACGGTCCAGCAGGTTCTGCGTTGCATGATTGAGAAGGCCTTCCAGGCGCTGCAGATCGCGCATCGCCACCAGCAAGGCATCCTGCAGGTCTGCGGCCACCATGACGGGCATGGGGACGGCAGGCTCGCCCGAAGGCTTGTGCATTGACTGCATTGTTACTCCACCACCAGCGTTTCAGCCCAATGTTCGCCATGCTCTGCAGCATGGCCAGCCCTTGTCAATCGTCCCCAGGAATGCAGCGCATCCCTTGATATACACGACCACTTGCATTTATGTTCCAAAATGTATCTCATGATAGCGCCCCCGGGGATGCCAGACCACCGCACAAGCCCTTGCGCATATTGCACATCGAGGATTCGGCGGCCGACCAGGCGCTGGCGCGGCTGAGCCTGCTGCGCGGCGGGCTGGTCTGCGAGATTGTCGCGGTAGACCTGCTCGATGATGCCGCAGCCGCGCTGCAGAGCCAGGCATTCGACCTCATCCTGGCCGACTACCACCTGCCCGGCTTCACGGCGCTGGACGCCTGGGAGCTGGTGCGCCGCCAGCCCGGGCATCCGCCCTTTGTGCTGCTGTCCGGCGCCATCGGCGAGTCGGCCGCCGTGGACGTGATGCGCGAGGGCATCAGCGACTACCTGCTCAAGGACCACATCACGCGCCTGCCCCATGTGGTCTCGCATGCGCTGGAAGTGCACGAGGCCCGCCTGGCGCGCCGCCGCGCGGCGGCCGAGCTGGCGGCATCCGAGCGGCGCCTGGCCGATCTGACCGAGCACCTGCAGACCTCCACTGAACGGGAACGCGCCAGCATTGCCCGCGAGATCCACGATGACATCGGCGGCTCGCTGACCTCGGTGAAGTTCGATGTGGCCTGGATTGCGCGCAATGCGCCCGAGGGCGGACTGCGCGAGCATGCGCTGGCCGCGCTGGAAATGCTGGAGCATGCGCTGGGTGCAAGCCAGCGCATCATGATGAACCTGCGCCCGCCCGTGCTGGACCAGGGACTGGTGGCCGCCGTGCAGTGGCTGGCCGAGAATTTCGAGCGCCGCACGGGCGTGCCCACCCGGGTGCGCAGCAGCCGCGAGAGCATGGACATCGCGCCCGACATTCAGGTCGTGGCCTACCGCACGGCCCAGGAGGCGCTGACCAACGTCGGCAAATATGCCCAGGCGCGCCATGTGGACATCGATCTCTCGGACCGCGAAGGCTTTCTCACGCTGGAGGTGACGGACGACGGCGTGGGCCTGGCCGAAGGCGCGCGCGACAAGCCCGAATCCTTCGGTTTGCGCGGTCTGGGCGAGCGTGCGCGCACCGTTCAGGGCTGGCTGGATGTCAGCAGTCAAGCCGGGCGAGGAACCTCGGTCATCGTCTCCATTCCGCTGGACGATGGCGGCACTTGCCCTAATATCCCGGGCAATGAATGCTGAACGCCATGGCGGCGTGACCCTTTTTCCAGGAGGCCGACTTTGATCCACGTGGTGCTGTGCGACGACCATGCGGTGCTGCGCCGGGGCATCCGTGACACCCTGGCCGAGGCAGTGGACATCAGCGTCACCGCCGAAGCAGGCAGCTATGCCGAGCTGCGCGAACAGCTGCGCACCGCCACCTGCGACGTGCTGCTGCTGGACATCAACATGCCCGGCCGCAGTGGCCTGGAAGCCCTGGCCAGCGTGCGCGAAACCCATCCGCTGATCAAGGTGCTCATGGTCTCCATGTACCCCGAGGATCAGTACGCGCTGCGCTGCCTGAAGGCGGGCGCGCAGGGCTACGCCAACAAGGCAGGCGACCCGGTGCTGCTGATCGAGGCGGTGCGTACCGTGGCCACGGGGCGCAAGTACCTGACGTCCGAAGTGGCCCAGATGCTGGCCGACAGCCTGGCCCAGCCCGCACCTCAGGTGCCGCATGAAAGCCTGTCCGAGCGCGAGCTGCAGACGCTGATCAAGATCGCGGCCGGCCAGCGGCTGACCGACATCGCCACCGAGCTGATGCTCAGCCCCAAGACCGTCAGCGTCTACCGGGCGCGCGTGCTGGAAAAACTGCAGATGAGCAGCAATGCCGAACTCACGGCCTACGCCATCCACAACCAGCTGATCTGAGGCTTTTGCGACCGACAGGCCTGTAAATCTGTTGTTTTTCACAACTGCTTACATTGAAGTGCCAAATACCGCAATGCCGCGCTGCAGCAAGGCGACCAGGGGCTGCTCGAGCAGCGGCAGCGTGGCCATCAATCCCGTCAGGCCCACGGTGAGCGTGACCGGAAAACCCACGGCATAGATGTTCATCTGCGGTGCCACGCGCGAAATGATGCCCAGCACCAGGTTCACGAACAGCAGCATGGCGACCATGGGCAGGGCGATCCAGAAGGCACTGGCGAAGACCGCCGCCCCCATCTCGTGCAGCCGCATCTGGTTGATGGCCTGCAGGAAGCTGCCGTCCACAGGAAACGCCTCGTAACTCTTGAGCACGGCCATCAGCACCAGCAGGTGCCCGTTGATGACGATGAACAGCAGCGTGGAAATCTGGACCATGAAGCGCGCCACCGCGCTGAGCTGGGCATTCGTGGTCGGATCGAAGAAACTGGCGAAGTTCAGGCCCATCTGCAGGCCGACCACCTCGCCCGCCACCTCCACGGCGGCAAACACCAGGCGCACGGCAAAGCCCACGGCCAGCCCCACGCCGACCTGTTGAATCAGCGTGCCCAGCGCCTGCGGCGAGTTGATGCCGATCACGGGCTGGTCGCCCAGCACGGGCTGCGCGCACACCGCAACCAGGAAGGCCAGGCCGATCTTCAGCCGCATGGGGATGACGCGCTGCGAGAACACGGGGGCCACGGAGAACATGGCCAGCACGCGCAGAAACGGCCAGAGAACGGGCGACAGCCACGCCACCAGTTGGGCTTCGCTGAAGGTGATCACAGTGGCGTTTCCAGTGCGCGGCGAAGGGCTCAGCCCACCGCCTGCGGAATGGTCTCGATGGTGCGGCGGATGAAATCCACCAGCGTGCTCAGCATCCACGGGCCCGCAATGGCAAACACCAGCACGGCGGAGATGAGCTTGGGCACGAAGGCCAGCGTGGCCTCATGCACCTGGGTCACCGCCTGGAAGACGCTGACGGCCAGGCCCACGGCCAGCACCACGCCCAGCACGGGCATGGAGATCATGAGCAGCAAGGTCAGTGCCTCGCGGCCGAAGGTGAGCACGTATTGGGAGGTCATGGAAGGATTTCCAAAAAAGAGCGGGGCTAGACGGCGAAGCTGGCGGCCAGCGAGCCTATGAGCAGGTTCCAGCCATCGGCCAACACAAAGAGCATGAGCTTGAACGGCAGGGCCACCAGCACGGGCGACAGCATCATCATGCCCAGGGACATCAGGATCGAGGACACGACCATGTCGATGACCAGGAAGGGGATGAAGATCATGAAGCCGATCTGGAACGCGGTCTTCAGCTCGCTGGTCACGAAGGCGGGCACCAGCACGCGCAGCGGTGCGGTCTCGCTGGTGACGCCTGCATCGAGCTTGGCCAGCCGCGCGAACAGCGCAAAGTCCGACTGGCGCGTCTGCTTGAGCATGAAGTCGCGCATGGGCGCCTCGGCCTTCTCAATGGCCTGCTCGAAGGTCACGGCATTCGTGGTGTAGGGCACGTAGGCCTCCTGGTACACGCGGTCCAGGGTGGGGCCCATGACGAACAGCGTCAGGAACAGCGACAGGCCGATGATCACCTGGTTGGGCGGCGCCGACTGCGTGCCCAGCGCCTGGCGCATCAGCGACAGCACGATGACGATGCGGGTGAAGCCCGTCATCATCAGCAGGATGGCCGGCAGAAAGGACAGCGCCGTGAAGAACAGCAGGGTCTGGATGGGCACCGAAAAGCTGGTGCCACCGCTGCCCTGGCCGATGACCAGCGGAAGGCTGGCGGGCGCGCCCTGTGCCCAGGAGGCCAGGGGCGTGGCGCAGCACAGCGCCAGCGCTACGGCGCCAGCGGCCTGGCTCAGCGTGCGCGCCGGGCGCTTGCAGGAATATTCAGACATTCGCACCGTCCGCAGGCAGGCTGCGCGCTTGCGCCATCGCAGCCGAAAAATCAGCAGGGGCCGGGGCCTGCAACACATGCAGGCACTGGATGCTTTGCGCCGTGACGCCCAGCACCAGACGCACGGTCTGCGCGCCCTCGCCCACTTCCACCGTCACCACCCGCTGCTGCGGGCCCACGCCCACGGCGCCCAGCACCCGCGACTGCAGGCCGGCGGCACCGCGCAGCGCAGCCGTGCGCTGCTGGAAGCGGCGCAGCAGCCAGGGCAGAGCGGCCATGGCCGTGACCAGGGCCACCACCGTGAGCAGGGTCGGCCACAGCGGGCCCATGCCGGCGCTCTCAGCCACGGCTGACCCGGCGCAGGCGCTCGGACGGCGTGACCACGTCGGTCAGGCGGATACCGAACTTGTCGTTGACCACCACCACCTCGCCCTGGGCGATCAGGTAGCCGTTGACCAGCACGTCCATGGGCTCGCCGGCCAGTGCGTCGAGTTCGACCACCGAGCCCTGGGCCAGTTGCAGGATGTACTTGATCGGCACCTTGGTACGGCCCAGCTCCACCGACAGCTGCACCGGAATGTCCAGCACCATGTTGATGTCGTTGACCGGCACATCGGCGCCACCGGCGTAGGGACGCACGGGCTCGCCTGTCAGCGGACCGCCCTGCTCCTCTTCCAGCTTGGCGTCGCGCTCGCGCTGCTCGTCCAATGCCTCTGCCCAGCCCGAGAACGGATCATCGCCAGCGGGCTTTTGCGTATCTTCAGTTGCCATTGTTTTCTCCCATCCAGCCAGCGTCGGCGCCACGCAGGCAGTTCTCGACGCGGATTGCGTACTTGTCGTTGTGAGTGCCGTACTGGCACTCGAAAATCGGAACGCCGCCAATGGAGGCGCGGATCAGCGGCTCGCGGTCGAGTTCGATGAAATCGCCGGGGCGCATGGCCAGCAGCTGCTCCACCGTGGCGTCGGCACGTGCCAGTTCGGCCACCAGGGTCACCTCGGCGGCCTGGATCTCGCGCTTGAGCACCTTGACCCAGCGGCGGTCCACTTCGATGGAGTCGCCCTGTGTCGAGGAATACAGCACATCACGGATGGGCTCCAGCGTTGCATAGGGCATGCAGATGTGGATGGAGCCCGAGATGTCGCCGATCTCCAGCTGAAAGGCCGTGGACACGACGATTTCGCTGGGCGTGGCGATGTTGGCGAACTGCGGCTGCATCTCCGAACGCTGGTAGCCCAGCTCCAGCGGATAGATGCCGTGCCAGGCCTTCTTGTATTCCTCGCAGATCACGTTGACCAGGCGGTTGATCACGCGCTGCTCGGTGTGCGAGAAGTCTCGCCCTTCGATACGCGTCTGCAGCCGGCCCGTGCCGCCGTACAGCGTATCGATGACGCCGAACACCAGCGAGGGGTCGCAGACCACCAGGCCGCTGCCGCGCAGCGGACGGATGGCGACGATGTTGAAGTTGGTGGGCACCACCAGCTCGCGCAGGAAGGCGCTGTAGCGCTGCACCGACACCGTGCCCACGGACACTTCGGGGCTGCGGCGGATGAAGTTGAACAGGCCGATGCGGAAGTTGCGGGCAAAGCGCTCGTTGACGATTTCCATCGTCGGCATGCGCCCGCGCACGATGCGCTCCTGGCTGGAGATGTCGTACTGGCGGATGATGCCCGCCTCGACCTCCTCGGTCGTGGATTTCTGGCTCTCGCCGGTCACACCCTCCAAAAGGGCATCGACTTCTTCCTGGGAGAGAAACGAATCGCTCATGGCGCCTGGCCTCCCCGGTTACTGGATGATGAAGCTGGAGAAGAGCACGCGGCGCACCGGGTTCTTGCCAGCGGAGGAGCGGCGACGCTCGCCGTCTTCGTCCTCGGCATCCTCGTCGCGGCTGCGCTTCTTGGCCTTGGCCTGGTTGCCGTAGCCCAGCGGGGCCGACACTTCGTTGAGCACGTCGGCGGCCAGGCGCTCCTTGCCTTCGCGCTCGAGCAGTTCCTCGGCCGTGCGCTGGGACACCAGCATCAGGATGCCGTTGCGGATGCTGGGCAGGTATTGCTTGACCGTGGTGGCGGTCTTCTCGTCGGCCAGCTCCAGCGTGATGCCGATCTGCACGAAGCGGTCGCCGCCCGTATCGGACAGATTGACCACCAGGTTGTCCAGCGGCAGGAAGGTGGGCACGGTAACGGCCGCCTTGCTGGCGCTGCCTTCTTCCTCATCGCCGCTGCTGTGGCGCTTGGACAGCAGGATGAAGGCAGCGGCCGCGCCTATGGCCAGGACGGCAATGATGACGATCAGCACGATCAGCTTCTTGCCCTTGGCCGGGGCGGGAGCTGCATTGTTGGCGGCATTGGGTGTGGCAGACACTGGAATTCCTCTGGGTGAGCGGGACCGCCACGCGCTCGCGCTTCATGCGCGGCGCCATGACGCAGCAGGCCCATGGCAGGAATTATTCGGCGATTGGACCCCGGACCATGGCCTGAATAAGCGCATGAAACCCCGGTTTCTCGCTGGCTTGACGGCCCTCAAACGCCACAGGCCGGGCAGCTTGTCGCCACCCGGCCTGTTGTGAAAACCCTGAAACGGCGCATGCGCCGCCCCGCAAGAAGCGCAGGAAGAATCAGACGAACAGATCCACTCCGCCCGCTGCCGCGCGGCCACCGCCGGCCTGTGCGACACCATTGCCGCCCGTGACGCCGGCGGCATCGACCATGGCGCTCACGCGGCCCTGGCGCGCCTGGGCGTCCGCCCCCTGTCTTGCCGAATCGCCGCTGCCGGACTGGCCGCCCGCATCCACGCTGACGCCGGCCAGTTGCAGGCCCTGGGCCTGCAGCAGCTCGCGCAGTTGGTCGGCACCATTGCCCAGCCAGTCACGCGCCTGGGCCTCGCTGGCGCCAAAGCGCACATGGGCCTCGTTGCCCTGCAGGCTGACCTGCACCTGGATGGCCCGGCCCTCATGCTCCACGGACAGCGAGGCGTTCTGGTTCTTGTTGTGGACCCAGAAGGCCACCTGCTCGGACACCTGCTGCTCGCGCTCGGTGGAGTTGCCCGGCTGGGCCTGGGCGTCGGGCTGGGCAAAGGCCGCGCCATTTTGGCCGGCCGCCTGCTGGCCCAGGGATTGGCCGGCATGGGCCGCGCCCACGGCAGCCGCAACGCCGTGCAGTCCGTTCGCCGCCGACTCCGTGGAGGCGGTGCCGCCCTCCCGGGCTCGCTCGAACAGGCCGCGCCATTCTTCGGGCCGCACTGCGGCCATGCCGTTGAGCGCAATGCCCGACGCCAGGGCCGCGTCCTGCCGCACACCGCCCGCCAGGGCCTGGGGCGTGTGGTCATGCGTGGCCTGGGCGGTGGTTGCCGTGCGTGCGGCGGCGGCCGTCAGTGCCGCATCGGACTGCACGGCGGCCAGCACATCGGCGGCCTGGGCCTGGGCCTGGGCCTGTGCCTGGGTACGGCGCGCAGCGCCATCGGTCAGGGCCCCGGCTGCATTCGGGTCTGCAGCGGCAGCCAGGGCCGCAGCACTGGCGCTGGCCGTGGCCCGCGCCGTGCCTGCGGCATCACCGGCTGCGGACTGCGGTGCCAGGAAGGCCGCGTGCGCCACGGCGCCCTGCTCCTGGCGCAGGGCCATCATGGCGGCGCTGCCCCGGCCGGACAGCCAGTCGCCCGCCACGCCCTGCAGCATGTCGCGGTCGCCCTTGCCGTCCAGATGGGCGGTCTGCCCGACCAGGCTGAGCCAGGGCGCCTGGCCGTTGGCAGCCAGCGCCATGGCATCGGCCTGCGCCGAGGTGGTCATATCGGTCGGCTCCGCCTGCGGTTGCAGCGGCAGTTGCGGCTGCTGCAGCAGGCCTTGCGCCAGGCCGGGATCGGCCAGCAGGTCTGCGGCATCCTTCAGGCCGTCCTTGGCTGCGCCCTTGAGGCTGGACAGCGCGGAAAGAGCGGCACTGCCGTCCTCGCCCAAGGCCTGGCCGAGGGCGCCCGAGGCCAGCGCCGGCAATCCGCCAATGCCATCCATCGCCGCCAGCAACGAAGAAAAGCCTGCGGCCTGGTCGTTGGAGGGCGGCTGCGTGCCGCGCGCGGAGCGAACGCCTTCCATGGCGCGCTGCATGGCGCTGCGCGCATCGGCGCGCTGTTCGATCTGGTTGGTGGACATGCGTCAAGCCTCCTGGAATGTCAGCCCGAAGCTGCGACGGAAAAACTGGATGGCCGCACGTTCATCGGTCTCCTTTTGCTCGCGGCGCATCTGGCTCAGCGCCAGATCGCGGCGGCGCACCTCGACGACCTTGCGCAGGCTGCTGACCCGCAGCTCGCAGGCCATCAAGGCCTTTTGCGCGGCCTCCAGGCGGATCGCCAGGTCGGCCAGCACCCGCGTCTGCAGGCCGATGGCGTGCTGCAGGCGGTCCATGAACTGGTACTGGTGGAACATGACCTCGGGCTGCACGGACTGGTTTTCCTGCGCGCCCCAGCGCGTCTGCATTTCCTGCACATAGTGCTGCAGCTGCTCCATTTGCGTCTGCGCGGCCTGCTGCGAGCGCAGGCGCTCCTGCACCGCCTGGCGCGCCTCGTCACGCTTGCGCGACGCGGCATCGATGGCCACCATCAAGGCATTCAAGGACGACATACCGGGGTTTCCTCCCTGTGTTCGTTATCGCGTTGGTCGCGTTTTGGCAATGCCGCGTCGCCGCGTCACTGCCCACCGAGTGCGGCAGCCATGCCCGAGATGCTCTCGTCCATGGAAGCCGACTCGAACATGCTTTGCTGCAGAAAGGCCGCCATGGCCGGCTGCAGGCGTATCGCCTCATCCATCTGCGGGTCCGAGCCCGCCATGTAGGCGCCGACCTGGACCAGGTCCCGCCCCTTCTGGTAGCGCGAATAGACAGCGCGAAAGCGCCGTGCCAGCTCGAAGTGCTCGCGCGAGACCACGTTGTGCATCACACGCGAGGCCGATTGCTCGATATCGATGGCCGGGTAGTGGCCCGACTCGGCCAGCGCCCGCGACAGCACGACGTGGCCGTCCAGAATGGCGCGCGCCGCGTCGGCAATAGGGTCCTGCTGGTCGTCGCCTTCGGACAGCACGGTGTAGAAGGCCGTGATCGAGCCCACGCCGTTGAGGCCGTTGCCGCTGCGCTCGACCAGGGCCGGCAGCTTGGCAAAGCACGACGGCGGATAGCCCTTGGTGGCCGGCGGCTCGCCAATGGCCAGGGCGATCTCGCGCTGGGCCATGGCATAGCGGGTGAGCGAGTCCATGAGCAGCAGCACATGCTGGCCCTTGTCGCGGAAATGCTCGGCAATGGCCGTGGCATAGGCGGCGCCCTGCATGCGCAGCAACGGCGGCGCATCGGCCGGCGCGGCCACGACCACGGCGCGGCTGCGGTCCTGGGCGCCGAGGATGTCCTCGACGAATTCCTTGACCTCGCGGCCGCGTTCGCCGATCAGGCCGACCACGATCACGTCCGCCTGGGTGTAGCGCGCCATCATGCCCAGCAGCACGGACTTGCCCACGCCCGAGCCCGCGAACAGGCCCAGACGCTGGCCCCGGCCCACGGTGAGCAGGGCGTTGAGCGAGCGCACGCCGGTGTCCAGCGTCTCGCGCACCGGGTCGCGGTCCATGGCGTTGATGGGGTTGCGGTCCAGCAGATCGGCGCTCACGTCGGCCAGCGGGCCGCCATGGTCCAGGGGCTGGCCCTGCGAATCCACGACACGGCCCAGCAGGCCGCTGCCAATGGGCAGGCGCAGCACGCCGGCCGCCAGGGACACGGGCGGCTCGACACCGTCGCCAAAGCGCAGCGGTGCGACAAAGGGTTCGGCCGGCGTCACGATGGCGCCGCTGGACAGGCCCTGGATGTCGCCCGCAGGCATGAGAAACGCACGCTCGCCGGCAAAGCCGACGACCTCGGCCAGCACCGGGTCCTGGCCCTGCTGGCGTATCCAGCACTGCGAGCCCACGGGCACCTGCAGGCCCGTTGCCTCCAGCACCAGGCCGGTCAGGCGCGTGAGCGTGCCGTGGGTTTCCAGGGGAATGTCGCCTTGCAGGCGGGCGCGGGCATTGGACAGCAGTTGCTGCCAGGGCCTGGCGGCAGGCTCGGGGGTCAGTTTGGCGGCGTCGGCCAGCGGGGCATCAACCGGCATCGCGTTCTCCGTCATACCAGGTGGAGACCAGGCCCAGCGCGGCCACGGCGCGCCGCCAGCGCTTGTCCATGCCGGCATCGACCTGGGCGCCGCCCGATTCCACGCGCACATCGCCCTGGGCCACGGAGGCGTCGCTGATCCACTGCACCTTGGACTGGGCGCCATGCTCGGCGCGCAGCGCCTCGTCCAGCACGGCGAAGTCGGCGGGGTTCAGGCGCACGGTGGCGGCGCGGCCGTCGGCGGCCAGCATGTCCAGCGCCTCGCGCACCACGGGCAACAGGGCCTGGGGCTGGCTGCGCAGCTCCTGGCGGACCACCTGGCGCGCAATGTCGCAGGCCAGGTTGAGCAGTTCCTGCGCTGCATCCGTCTGCAGCTGCTTGAAGCCGGCATCCAGGCCGGACAGCAGCGCGTCCACGCGCTGCGCCGTCTCGCGGCCCGTGCCGGAGACGTAGTCATCCATGTGTTGCTGCCACTGCTGCTGGGCTTCCTGGCGGCCCTGCGCCAGGCCCTCGGCATGGCCTTCGGCGCGTGCCTGTTCCAGCAGGGCATGCAGTTGTTCCTCATCCACTGCGGGGGCGGTGGAGGCCGGGGCGCCCGGCGTGTCGGCTTCGACATCCAGCACCATGGAGTCGGCCTCCAGCCGGGGCGCATCGGAGCGGCCGGGCAGCGACAGGCTGTGAAAGCCCGACGAGGAGGCAGGCGCGCGCGCCATGCCCGCGCCGCCATGCCCAGCCTGTGCACCGGATGCGGCGGGCGCACCCTGGATGTCCGGCAGCCCCGCGAGGCTGGGCAGGCTTTTCAGGCCGCCCATGTGGTCCACGGCGCCGAAGCGCCACTGCACCACCTGGCGCTCGTCGATCTCCTCGGAAGGGATGAAGCGCGAGTTCATGCCGTTAGACATAGCTGTCTTCCGCACCGCTGCCGATGGTGATCTGGCCTTCTTCGGCCAGGCGACGCACCACCTTCAGGATTTCCTTTTGCTGCGCTTCCACTTCGGACAGGCGCATCGGGCCCCGGCCTTCCAGGTCCTCGCGCAGCGACTCGGCGGCACGCATGGACATGTTGGCCAGGATCTTGTCGCGCACTTCCATCGAACCGCCCTTGAGCGCGATGATCAGCGTCTCGGACACCACCTCGCGCAGCACCAGCTGCACCGAGCGGTCGTCCAGCTTGACCAGGTCGTCGAACACGAACATCTTGTCCATGATCTTCTGGGCCAGGTCCGGGTCGTAGTTGCGGATGGTGTCCAGCACGGCCACGTCGGCATTGCCGCCGAGGTTGTTGATCATCTCGGCCGCCGTCTTGACGCCGCCCAGCGAGGTCTTGCGGATCTTGTCGCCGCCGGCCAGCACCTGGAACAGCACCTCGTTGAGGTCCTTGAGCGCGGTCGGCTGAATGCCTTCCAGCGTGGCCACGCGCAGCATGACTTCGCTGCGGAAACGCTCGGGCAGCTGCATCAGCACGGCAGCGGCCTGCTCGTGCTCCAGGTGCACGAGGATGGCAGCCACGATCTGCGGATGCTCGCCGCGCAGCAGTTCGGCCACGGACAGCGGGTCCATCCACTTGAGGCTTTCGATGCCGGAGACATCGCCGCCCTGCAGGATGCGGTCGATCAGCAGCGCCGCCTTGTCGTCGCCCAGGGCGCGCTTGAGCACCGAGCGCACATAGCCGCTGGCGTCGTCCACCAGCAGGCTTTGCGCGGCCGCGTCATCGGCAAAGCGGTTGATGACGAAGTCCACCTTCTCGCGCGAGACACCGCGCATGTGCGCAATGGTCTCGCCGAGCTTTTGCACTTCCTTCGGGGTGAGGTGCTTGAACACCTCGGCCGCTTCCTCCTCGCCCAGGGAGACCAGCAAGATGGCGGCGTCGTTCAGGCCTCGTTCGTCCATATCTCAGCAATCCGTGTTTTGAGAGGCTCAGGTGGCCTCGCCGTTGATCCAGGTCTTGACGATGTTGGCCACCGCGATCGGGTTCTGCTTGGCCAGTTGGCGCGCCTGCTCCAGGCGCACTTGCTCCTGCGTGGGCGAAAGATCGACAGCGGGTGCAGCCAGCGCCGGACGGTCCAGCTGCTCGCCTTCGATGGCATTGAGCTGTCCGCCCACGGCCGCCGTCTTGCGTCCCTTGAGCATGGGTCGCACCAGGCCCAGCAGCAAGATGGCGCCGAACAGGGCCAGGCCGATGGGCACGCCCAGGCTGCGGGCCATGGCCAGCACTTCGGGCTGGCGCCACAGCGGCACATCGGCAGGCACTTCGTCCTGCACAAAGGGCGTGCTGACCAGGTTGACCGAGTCGCCGCGCTCGGCGCTGTAGCCCACGGTCTCGCGCACCAGGGTCAGCAGTTGCGCCTGCTGCGCCGCCGTCAGGCCGCGTGCGGCGGCAGCGACGGTGGCTGCATCGGTTGCCGCACCGGCAGCGGCCGGCGCAGGGGCAGCCACCAGGGGCGCATTGATGACCACGGCGGCCGTCAGGCGCTTGATGCTGCCCGTGCTGCCGCGTGTGTGGCGCACGGTCTTGTCCACTTCGTAATTGGTGATGGACTCGCGCTTGCTGGCAGCGCGGGCGGCGTTCTGGCCGTCGGCCGCCTGGGGCGCGGGATTGGCGCCGTTGACGGGCGCGGAAGCGTTCTGGGGCGGCTGGTTGCTGGTGGCGCCGGGAATGCCCGTGGGCTGGGGCGGCTTTTGCTCGCCCGAGCTTTCCACCACCTGCTGGCTGCGCACCACGCCCGCGTCGGAGGACTGGTTGGGGCGGTGCTGCTCCGAAGTCGATTCGGTCTGGCTGAAATCCATCTCGGCCGAGACCTGCGCCTTCACATTGTTCTTGCCGACCACGGGCTCCAGGATCTCCAGGATGCGGCGCACGTACTGCTGCTCGATCTGCTGGGTGTAGTTCAGCTGCTGCATGTCCACGGCGTTGGCGTTGCCGTCGGGCGACTGCGACAGCAGCTTGCCCGAGTCGTCCAGGATGCTCACGGCCGTGGGCGCCATCTCGGGCACGCTGGAGGCAACCAGGTGCACGATGCCCGCGATCTGCGTGCGGTCCAGCACACGGCCCGGGTACAGGCTCAGCAGCACCGAGGCCGAGGGCTTTTGCTGCTCGCGGAAAAAGCCGTTCTGATTGGGCAGGGCCAGGTGCACGCGTGCGCTTTGCACGGCGGCCAGGGCCTGGATGGAGCGCGTCAGCTCGCCTTCAAGGCCGCGCTGGAAATTGAGGCGTTCCTGGAACTGGGTGATGCCGAACTTGCTGTTCTCCATCAGCTCGAAACCCGTCACCGAACCCTTGGGCAGGCCCTGGGTGGCCAGCTTCAGGCGCACATCGTGCACGCGGTCGGACGGGATGAGGATGGCACCGCCGCCTTCCGTGTAGCGGTAAGGCACGTTCATCTGCGACAGCTGGGCGACGATGGCGCCGCCATCCTTGTCGCTCAGGTTGGAGAACAGCACCTTGTAGTCCGGCTGACGGTAGAACATGGCCGCCGCACCCAGGGCGACGACCAGCAGCACGGCGATCGCGCCCCAACGCAGGCGCGCGCCACGGTCCATGGCCGTCCAGCGCTGCTGCAAGGCAGGCTGGGGCACGGGAGTGGCTTGAGGGACAGGGATTTCAGCGACAGCAGACATCTTGGTTCCAGGTGTTCGAGCCCTGCACACACAGGACCCTAGCGTGCTGTCGATTATTCGAAGTCCGCCGCTTCACATTCGCCCGATAAGCGCGCCGTTTGGCCGTCTATTTGCCGCGATGCGAAAACCCTGCCGCCCTACGATCTCGTCATCTTGCTAACTCCGATGGAATGTGTCATGGACCTTCGCATCCCCAGTACCACCTCTCCCCTGTACGGCACCCAGCTCCCCAAAGGCGTGGGCGCAGGCGACGCATCGACCAAAGTGGCGGCTGGCGGCTTCAGCCAGGCCCTCCAAGGCGCGCTGCAGTCCGTCAGTTCAGCCCAGAACAACTCCAGCCAGCTGCAGCGTGAGGTGCAGTTGGAGAACCCGGCCGTCAGCCTCGAAGAAACCATGATCGCCATGCAAAAGGCGCAGATCGGCTTCCAGGCCACGATGCAGGTGCGCAACCGGCTCGTGCAGGCCTATACCGACGTGATGAACATGCAGGTGTGAGGACGTCCGGCCCCGGCCGGACCCTCTTTGCCTCCTCAGAACGCAGGCCGCAGACCGCAGACCGCAGACCGAACGGGATTTGCGTGTGCGATTGCATTGCGATTGCATTGCCATTGCCATTGCCATTGCCATTGCCATTGCCATTGCACGGCAGCGTCATTTCCGCGCATTTCGGATCTTGCCGCCTTCAGGGTCCTTGCTTCGTTTTCCCCGGATCTGGCCTCCGGCCGTCCCTCATTCCTGGCCGCCTTTCCTGCGCACGGCCATCCAGCATTCCCCCGCCTCCACCTCTTTGATCGAGCGCAGCCTCATCCCGCGCATGGATGGGTACGCCCAAGCTCCAGCCGTGCCTGCGCCCGCTGTGCAGATTCATTCAACCGAATCCCAGCCCGGAAAAGACAAAACCCTCGGGCACGGATGCCGGAGGGTTGAGCAGCGGGAAGAAAGAAGAAAGAAGAAAGAAGAAAGAAGAAAGAAGAAAGAAGAAAGAAGAAAGAAGAAAGAAGAAAGAAGAGAGAAGAGAGAGAAAAAAGGGACGCGGCTTCAGCTGGCCGAGTGGTAGATGCGCGCCTTGCCCGGTCCGGCATGGGGATGTCCATACAGGTCGCGTCCATACGTGGCCTGGTCCGAAGTCTGGGGAATCAGCGCCGCCGCCTGGCTCTGGGCCACCACGGCCATGCGTGCCAGCTGGTCGCGCTGCATGGCCATCTGCTCGCCCAGCGCCTGGGCGCGTTCGCGCAGCTCCTGCGTCCAGTCGGCCGCGCTGAAGCGCCGGGCCAGTTCGGAGAACGCCGCCATGGCATCGCGCAGCCGGGTGCTGGACTGCTCCAGCGCGACTGCATCCTTCGATTGCAGCGAGGCGGACACCATCCGGACCACCGCGTCCAGGGAATCGAGCATCTCGCTGAGAGTCATGGGACAGGCCTTGCTGAAAAAAGAAAGCGCGTGCTCGCGCCGGAAGGAAAAAACCGAGAAAGAACCGAACCCGCGCTCAGACGCGCGAGTGCGAGAGGAATTCTTCGGAGTTGGCCAGCAGCTTGTCGGCCACGGCGTCGGCGTTCACGCGGAAGGTGCCGTTGGCAATGGCTTCGCGGATTTCCTTGACGCGGTTGGCATCGAAGTCGGCCGTGGCGCGACCAGATTGGTCCAGTGCGCGGGCCGAGGTCGAGAACGACACGGGAACACCGGCCGCCTTGGCAGGCTGGGCCTGGGCGGAGGATTCCTCGGTGGCAATGGTGCTGGCTGTCTTGGGCTGCTTGGCGGCGGCCTGGGAGGCAGCGGCGGGCAGTTCCGGTTTTTGACCTATCTTCATCTTGATTCTCCAATCGCCCTGGCGGCGTGAGGCGCTGTGCCTAGCTTTCGACTGCCTGGAACAAAACTTGAGGTTTTTTTACTGGACCAGCACCACGCCCTCGGGATTCACCACCCCAGAGATGAGCCGGCCATTATCCATGCGAACCCGCACGGTCTGGCCTTCGCCGGCGGCCGACATGGCCTTGCCCGACGATGTGACGGAAAAACCACCACCGTTGACCAGAACGCGCACTTCGGCACCCACCGCGAACAGGGCCGGCGTGCGCAGCATGTTCTGGCGCAGCGCCTGGCCTGCGGCCAGCGGGCGGGAAGCCACCAGGCCCACCCAGTCCTGCTGGCTGGCGTAGACGGCGGCCGATTCCTCGGCCCAGTCCACTTCGGCCTGGACGGCATCGTCGGCCGACAGCGGGCGGCCCGAGGGCACGCCGTTTTGCAGCACCCAGGCCGGCCCCCAGGCCTTGACCGTGATGGGCAGGAACACATTCCAGGCCACGGCGCCCTGCAGGCAGCGCAGACCCAGGCGGGTACGGCCCCACAGGCGCGAGCCTGCGGGCAAATAGGGTTCGACCTTGGCGCAGGCGGCCAGGCGCAGGCGGGGATCGAGCTGGCCCATCTGCACTTCCATGCGCAGGGGCAAGGCGCCCGCGCCGGCCATGCCCTGCTGCAGGGCCTCGTCGGCAAAGCGCTGGCCGATCTGGCTGAGCTGGGCTGCACCGTCAGGAGCGTTTTGCGCGAAGGCAGGGCCTGCCAGCGACGCTCCAGCGGCAAGCGCAGCGCATGCGGCGGCGCGAGCGAGGGCTCGGACGGCGGATGGCGAATGGGCGGTGCTGAAGTTCGGCATGGCTGTGGCTCCTGACTTGCTCCGGCCTCCCGTCAGGATGGGTGGTACACCTGGAGCGATGCCAGCAAATATAGGGCGAGCGCTCTTTTCCGAAGCGCCGAACTGCGCAGGCAAACGCGCTTTCTTCGCGCTTTAGCGTTCGGGCCCGATTTCCATAATCGACGCATGCCGCAGTCCGTGGGCTGCCGCCATTTCGTCAACCGATCACCGCAAATCCCAGAGGGCGAGGCCGACATGCTCGACAAGATGACTGAACGACTGGACTTCCAGAGCAAGGCGCTGGTGCTGCGCGCCGAGCGCCAGCGTGCAATCGCCAGCAACATCGCCAATGCCGACACCCCGGGCTATGTGGCGCGCGACTTCAATTTTCGCGAGGCGCTGACGGCCGTTACCTCCGGCCCCTCGCCCATGACGCTGGCCAGCGTCAGCCAGGGCGGACACATTCCCCTGCCTGCCGCCGCCTCGGGGCAGAGCGCGCAAAGCCATCTCGGCTACTCGGTGCAGGCCCAGACCAACATGGACAACAACACCGTGGACCTGGACCGCGAACGCGCCAACTTCGTCGACAACGCCGTGCGCTACGAAGCCACGCTGCGCTTTCTGAACGGCCAGGCCAAGACCATGCTGTCGGCCATCCAGGGCCAGTAAGCCGGCGCCACAGACCACAGGAGCTTTCCCATGTCCATGTTCTCCATCTTCAGCATCTCCGGCAGTGCCGTCAGCGCCCAATCGCAGCGCCTGAACGTCGTGGCCTCGAATCTGGCCAACGTCGATGCCGTGGCCGGCCCCGACGGCAAGGCCTACCAGGCGCGCCAGGTGGTCTTCCAGACCGTGGCCATGGGCGAGGAAGGCTCCTCTGGCGTGCGCGTCAGCGCCATCAGCCAGGACAACACGCCCGGCCGCCGCATCCACGACCCCCAGCACCCGCTGGCCGATGCCGAAGGCTATGTGACGCACTCCAACGTCAGCGCCGTGGACGAGATGGTCAACATGATCTCGGCCTCGCGCTCCTACCAGAACAACGTCGAGGTCATGAACACGACCAAGTCGCTGCTGCTCAAAACCCTGCAGATGGGCCAGTGAGCCCCGTCCGCACCACTTTCCAGGAGCCACTCCCATGATCTATGGCGCAGGCAGCGTCGCCAGCACGGCCGACATCAACAACAAGTCCGCCACGAGCAATTCGACCACCGACCCCGCGGCGGCGCAGGACCGTTTCCTGAAGCTGCTGGTCGCGCAGTTGAACAACCAGGATCCCATGAATCCCATGGACAACGCGCAGATGACCTCGCAGATGGCGCAGATCAACACCGTCACCGGCATCCAGCAGTTGAACAAGACCATGGAAAGCATGGCCGGCCAGTTCACCGCCATGCAGGTGCTGCAGGGCACGCAGATGATCGGCCGCACCGTGCTGACCGAAGGCAACACCCTGGGCGTGGGCAAGGAAAAGTCCTATACGGCTGCCTTCGACCTCGAAGGCCCGGCCGCCGACGTGAAGGTGCAGATCACCACCGCCAGCGGCGAGCTGGTGGACACCGTCGAGCTGGGCAGCGGCACCGCTGGCCGCAACTACTTCACCTGGGACGGCAGCAAGTACACGGGCGATGCCAGCCAGCTGCGCTACACGGTGCAGGCCACGAATGCCGACACGGTCGTGGCCTCGACCACGCTGTCGCCCCATGCGGTGCTCGCCACAGGCACCACCGACGGCAAGCTGACGCTGGAGCTGGACGACGGCACCAACGTCGCCTACGCCTCCGTCAAGGCCGTGTACTGACCCCCGCACCATCCACCCAAATACATCGCAGGAGCACACCATGGGATTCCAACAAGGCCTCTCGGGTCTGAACGCCGCCAGCAAGAACCTGGACGTGATCGGCCACAACATCGCCAACGCCAACACCACGGGCTTCAAGTCCTCGCGCGCCGAGTTCGCCGAGGCCGTGGCCAGCGCCGTGGGTTCGGCCAGCGGCCAGAACAGCGGCATCGGCGTCAATGTGGCCGCCGTGACCCAGCAGTTCCGCCAGGGCCCGATCACCACCACGGGCAACAACCTGGACGTGGCCATCAACGGCAACGGCTTCTTCGTCGTGCGCCAGCCCGACGGCAGCACGGCCTACACGCGCGCCGGCAACTTCGGCCTGGACAAGCAGGGCAACCTCAAGACCGTGCAGGGCGACAACGTCATGGGCTACCCCGTGGACGCCACCACGGGCAAGGTGCTGGCCGGCGGCCAGCCAGTTCCCATGGTCTTTCCTTCGGGCCAGCCGATCGCTGCCAAGACCACGACCAAGATCGACGTGTCGCTGAACCTCGATGCGCGCGCCACGCCCGCAGCCGGCAACTCCACCGCCACGCCGCCCGTGCCCGCCACACCGCGCGCCACCTATGGCACCTCGATCAACGTCTATGACAGCCAGGGCGTGCCCACAGCCGTGCCACTGTACTTCGAGAAAGAAGCGACACCAGCTAACACCTGGAAGGTGTATACCAGCCTCGATACAAATGCTGCGGCCGTAGGCTCCCTCACCTTCGATGCATCCGGCAAGCTGACCGGCAATAGCACGATTACCGGCGTACAGATCAACAGCAGCAACCCCAACGCCCCCACGCCCGGCACCATCAACGGCACGGCCGGAGTGACGCTGGACTTCTCCAATCTCTCCCAGTTCGGCTCCAAGTTCGCGGTCAGCAGCCTCAAGCAGGACGGCTACACCTCGGGCGCGCTCACCGGCATCAATGTCGGCAACGATGGCTCCATCGTGGCAACCTACTCCAACGGCGTGACGCGCACCGAGGGCCAGCTGGCCCTGGCCGCCTTCACCAACACCCAGGGCCTGGGCGCCGTGGGCGACAACAAGTGGGTGGAGACCTCGGATTCGGGCCCAGCCCTGAACGGCACGGCCGAGTCGGGCACCTTCGGCTCGCTGCGCTCGGGCGCGCTGGAAGACTCCAACGTGGACCTGACCGCCGAGCTGGTGAACATGATGACCGCGCAGCGCGCCTACCAGGCCAATGCCCAGACCATCAAGACCCAGGACCAGGTCTTCTCGACCCTGGTGAACCTGCGCTGATAGCCAAGAACTGAGTCAGGAGAGCCGGCATGGACCGCATCATCTACACCTCCATGACGGGCGCCAACGCAGCGGCGCAGCGTCAGTCCGTGCTGGCCCACAACCTGGCCAATGCCGGCACCAACGGCTTCCGGGCCGAAATGTCCACCTTCCGCTCCGTGCCCCTGCAGGGCAGCGGCGCGGGCACGCGCGTGTTCGCGCTGGAGGCGACCTCTGGCTACGTGGACACGCCCGGACCCACCCAGCGCACGGGCCGCGCGCTGGACGCCATGGCCATGGGCCGCGCCTGGTTCGCCGTCCAGGGCCTGGATGGCCAGGAGGCCTACACGCGCAACGGCGTGTTCGAGGTCTCCCCCGAGGGCCAGCTGGTCAACAGCAACGGCCAGGCCGTGCTGTCCGACGGCGGCGGCCCCATCGACATTCCCCCCGAGTCCACGATCACGCTGGGCTCGGACGGCACGCTGACCGCCAAGACCGGCAACCAGCTGCCCGTGGCCGTGGGCCGCGTCAAGCTGGCCACGCCGCCCGAGGACGCCGCGCTGGTGCGCGGCAATGACGGCCTGTTCCGCACGGGCGACGGCGATCCGCTGCCCAACGACGAGAACGCACGCCTGCTGTCCGGCGCCATCGAAGGCTCGAACGTGAACTCGGTGGAGACCATGGTCGGCATGATTGCCGCCGCCCGCCAGTTCGAGACCCAGATGCGCCTGCTGCAGACGGCAGAAACCAATGACAAGACGGCCAGCCAACTCTTGAGCATGAACGGCTGAGACAGATCACCCCCTGAGCGGCTGCGCCGCTTCCCCCTGGAAGGGGGACGACGCCCTCGCTGAAGGGCGGCCTTTGCTAGGCGTCCCTGGCCTGGATCGTGCCAGTCCCGCGCGATGTGCCAAGGATTCAAACGCTGAGACGGCGCAAGTCGCCACGGAAAACTGAAGGAAAACGCCATGATCAATTCACTGTTCATCTCCAAGACCGGCATGGAAGCCCAGCAGACCCAGCTGGACGTGATTTCCCATAACCTGGCCAACGTCTCGACCACGGGCTACAAGCGCGCCAGCGCGGTGTTCGAGGATCTGATCTACCAGAACCTGCGCCAGTCCGGTTCGCAGACGACCGAGCAGAACCAGTTGCCCACGGGCCTGCACCTGGGCCTGGGTGTGCGCACGGTGGCCACCTCGCGCAATTTCCTGCAGGGCGCCCTGCAGCAGTCCAACAATGCGCTGGACGTGGCCATCGACGGCAACGGCTTCTTCCAGGTCAACATGCCCGACGGCACCACGGCCTATACCCGTGACGGCTCCTTCCAGGTCGATGCGCAGGGCCAGCTAGTGACTGCCAGCGGCATGCCCATCGCCAACGGCGTGACCATTCCCCAGGGCGCGACCAAGGTGTCGATCAGCCCCGAGGGCGTGGTCAGCGTGACCATGGCCGGCCAGGCCGCGCCCCAGCAGGTGGGCAATATCGCGATGAGCCAGTTCATCAATCCGGCCGGCCTGGAGCCGCGTGGCCAGAACCTGTTCACCGAGACCGCTTCCTCGGGCCAGCCCCAGCAGGGCCAGCCCGGCGTCAACGGCATGGGCATGATCAAGCAGGGCTACCTGGAAGGCTCGAACGTGAACGTGGTGCAGGAGCTGGTGACCATGATCCAGACCCAGCGCGCCTATGAAATGAATTCCAAGGCCATCACGACTTCGGACCAGATGCTGGCCAAACTCGCGCAGCTGTAATTGATCTCTCCCCCTGAGCGGCTTCGCCGCTTCCCCCTCTCTACTCGCTTCGCGAGGGAGGGGGACGACGCCCTCGCTGCGGGGCGGCCCTTGCTCGGCGTCCCTGACCTGGGCCGCGCCGGTCTCCGGGGTCGCGCCACATGCCTATGGCTCGCCAGGTTCATGCGAAGCATGGATCACTGAAACACCGGGAACATCGCCATGACCCAACGAACTTTCTCCCTTTCCGCAACGGGCACGTGCCTGGCGCTGGCGGCAGTCCTGTCGGGCTGCACGACGCTCAACGACCCGCCGCCGGTGGACATGCCGTCCACTGCGCCTCCGGTGCTGATGCCGGCCGCGCCCGTGGCGGGCAGCCCTACGGGCAGCCTGTTCAATGCCGCCAGCTACCGTCCCGGCTTCGAGAACCGGCGCGCGCGCCTGGTGGGGGACATGGTGACGGTGCAGATCGTGGAGCGCGTGACGGCCAGCCAGAAGTCGGATTCGGGCCTCAAGCGGTCCAACAAGACCACGGCGGGGATTTCTGCGCTGCCGCTGTTCTCGGGCAATGCGCTGGCCAATCTCAAGGACCGCTCGAACATCGGTTTCAACAACAACAACGACTACACGGGCTCGGGCTCGACGTCGAGCGACAACACGTTCACGGGCGCCATCAGCACGACGGTGGTCGATGTGCTGCCCAACGGCCATCTGGTGATCGCCGGAGAAAAGCAGATCGGCGTGAACCACAACGTGGATGTGCTGCGCTTCACGGGCACGGTGGACCCGCGCACGATGCAGCCCGGCAGCCTGGTCGCGTCGACCCAGGTGGCCAATGTGCGCGTGGAATCGCGCAGCCGCGGACAGGCCGGGGAAGCGCAGTCAATTGGCTGGTTGTCCCGGTTCTTTTTGAACGTTATGCCGTTCTGATTCTCCGGAGAATGGACAGCATGAAAGTACTGTCCATGCTCCTGACATTGCGCCAAGCGCAGCGCCCCTTCTGGGTTGCAGCCGCCCTCGGCGCCAGCATGCTGACCCTGCCGGCGCATGCAACACGCATCAAAGAGGTCGCTGCCATCCAGGGCGTGCGCAGCAACCAGTTGACCGGCTACGGTCTGGTGGTCGGCCTCGACGGCACGGGCGACCAGACCACCCAGATGCCCTACACCAAGCAGGCCCTGGCCAATTACCTGGAGCAGATGGGCATCTCGCTGCCCGCCACAGGCAATTCGGGCCAGCTGCAGCTCAAGAACGTGGCGGCCGTGATCGTCACCGCCGAACTGCCGGCCTTTGCCCAGCCGGGCCAGGCCATCGACGTGGTGGTCTCCTCCGTGGGCAATGCCAAGTCGCTCAAGGGCGGCACCCTGGTGGCCACGCCGCTGCGCGGCGCCGATGGCGAGATCTATGCGCTGGCCCAGGGCAACCTCGTGGTCGGCGGCGCCGGCGCCTCGGCCGGCGGCTCCAAGGTACAGATCAACCACCTGAGCGCAGGCCGCGTGCCGCAGGGCGCCCAGGTCGAGCGCGCCGTACCCACCCCGATCAACGAAGGCGACAGCATCACGCTGGGCCTGAACGCCACCGATTTCCAGACCGCCGACAAGGTGGTGCGCGCCATCAACCAGCGCATGGGCCAGGGCGTGGCACAGGCGCTGGACGGGCGCACCGTGCGCGTGTCCGCGCCCCAGGACCCGGGATCGCGCGTGCGCATGATCGCCGAGATCCAGGAGATGCCGATCGAGACCTCCAAGCCCTCGGCCAAGGTCGTGATCAATGCACGCACGGGCTCCATCGTGCTCAACCAGGCAGTGACCCTGGGCCCCTGCGCCATCGCGCATGGCAACCTGGCCATCACCATCAGCACCACGCCGGTGATCAGCCAGCCGGGCGCCTTCTCGCAGGGCCAGACCGTGGTGGCCCAGAAGTCCGACATCCAGATCAAGCAGGAGCCCGGCAACATCATCAACATGCCCGGCTCCCCGCAATTGACCGACGTGGTGCGCGCACTCAACACGCTGGGCGCCACGCCCCAGGACCTGCTGGCCATCCTGCAGGCCATCAAGGCAGCAGGCGCCCTCAACGCCGAACTGGAGGTGATATGAGCATCGCACTTCCCAATGGATCGCAGACTGCGGCCAGCAATGCGCTGGCGGCCGACGCCCGGTCCCTCAACGCACTCAAATTCGCAGCCGGCGAGAACAGTCCGCAGGCCGCGAAGGAAACCGCCAAGCAGCTGGAATCGCTGTTCATGCGCGAGATGATCAAGAGCATGCGCGAGGCCACCATGAAGTCCGGCCTGCTGGACAGCGCACAGGGCAACCTCAGCACCGACATGCTGGACCAGCAGCTGTCGGTGGCCATGTCGGGCCAGCCCGGCGGCCTGTCGGATGCCATCACGCGCCAGCTGGCCCGCACCATGGGCTCGGAAGCCGCCGAGGATGCCGAAATCTCCGTGCCCTCCACACTGAGCATGAGCCGCATCGCCTGGCGCAGCACGGCCGGCAGCGCCAATGGCACCACAGGTGCCTGGAGCGGCAGCCGCAGCAGCGCGGCCCAGTCCGTCAACGCCTACGCGCCCGCGCCCAAGGGCCGTGACAACTTCGTCGCCCACCATGGCGACGCCGCTGCACGCGTGGCGCAGGAAAGCGGCATTCCGGCCGCCTTCATGCTGGGCCAGGCCGGACACGAGACCGGCTGGGGCAAGAGCGAAATCAAGAATGCCAATGGCAGCAATGCCCACAACCTGTTCGGCATCAAGGCCGGCAAGGGCTGGACGGGCAAGGTCGCCGAGGTCACGACCACCGAATACATCGACGGCGTGGCGCGCAAGGTCACGGCCAAGTTCCGTGCCTACGACTCCTACGAGGAGTCCTTCCGCGACTACGCGCGCCTGATCACCAGCAATCCGCGCTACGAGAAAGCCATGGGAAAGACCGACTCGGCCCTGGCCTATGCAACCGAGCTGCAGAAAGCCGGCTACGCCACCGATCCCGAATACGCCAGCAAGCTCAGCCGCGCCATCCAGAGCGCCGTGCAGAGCGCGGCACGTGCCCAAGCCTAACCAGAGAACACGTCATGAGCCTTTTGAACGTCGGGTCCCGCGCCCTGATGGCGAACCAGATCGCCCTGCAGACCACAGGCCACAACATCGCCAACGTCAACACGGCCGGATATTCGCGCCAGAGCGTGGCCTTCCAGACCTCGCCGGGCCAGAACATGGGCAGCGGCTACATCGGCAATGGCGTGGATGTGAACACCATCCTGCGCAACTTCAATGACCTGCTCAACCGCCAGGCAGCCACGGCCAGCGCCGTGTCGGCGGCCGACTCGGCACGTGCGCAATCTCTGACGCAAATGCAGGAGGTGTTCAGTGGCGGCAAGACCGGCCTCGGCGCGGCGATCACGGACATGATGAATTCGTTTGCCGACATCGTCGGCGCCCCCACGGATCCGACGGCACGCAGCGTGGTGCTGACCCGCATGAACGAACTGGCGGCCCGCTTTCGCTCGTCCTCTGCACAGTTGGAGGAGCTGGACTACAACACACGCCAGCAGATGGGCAATGACGTTACCGTGGTCAACAGCCTTGCCAGCCAGATCGCAACGCTCAACGGGCAGATCAGCCAGTCCATTGCCACAGGCCATGCACCCAATGATCTACTGGATCAGCGTGACCAGTTGGTGCGTGACATGAACCAATACGTCCAGACCACCCAGATTCCGGCCGATGACGGCTCCATCAGCCTGTTCGTGGGTGGTAGCCAGCCGCTGGTACTGGGCCAGAATGCAGCCAAACTAGAAGTCCGGGAATCCTCCCAATACCCTGGCAGTGGCCAGATGACCTTGTACTTCAAGCAATCCGGCGGGACGGATGTGGAGCTCACGCCCGGAATGCTCGGAGGCGGTGAAATCTCCGGCCTGCTCCAATTCCAGGGCAGTGATCTCGCGGAAGGTCGCAACCTGCTCGGGCGCATGGCTGCCGCCCTCGGCGCAGCCATGAATACCCAGCACCAAAGCGGCCTGACACAGGATGGCACGCGCGGCACAGCATTGTTCACGGTACCCACGGCCATAGCAGGTCGCACGACGATCTCGGGCATCACCGCCCAGGTGCAGTTCGTCGACCAAACCTCCACCAGCAATCCCAAGGCTGCGCTGGACTACACGGCCTATGCCGCATCCGACTACAAAGTCGTCTTCAAGACGGGGGGCGCCCTGTCCCTGGTTCGGCTCTCGGACAACAAGACCACGGACTTCGCCAACGTCACCGATCTTGCAAATACCACGGTGGATGGACTGCGCTTCGAGATATCCGCGCCAGGCGCGGCCAACCAGAGCGTGCTGTTCCAGCCTTTTTCTGCCGCCGCTCACGACTTCAAGGCGCTTGTATCGTCTGCCCGGGATCTGGCAATTGCCAACCCCATCACCGCCGGCATGGCTGAAGGCAACAAGGGCAATCTGCAGATGACTTCGCTGAAAATGCTGTCGCCCACTTCAGCACTGCCGCCAACCCCTTCTGGAGTGCAGTTGAGCTTCCAGGTAGATGCGACGACCGGGGCGGTCACCTACAGTTTTACGGGCGCAGCATCGGGCAACGGCACGCCCCAGCCTTATGTCTCGGGTCAACCCATTGTCGTGGACGGCTGGTCCATCACGCTCACAGGTACTCCACATCAAGGAGATTCGCTACGCGTAGGCAACGCGCTGGACCCGCAATATGGCGACAGCTATCTGCGAAACGCCGGCAACGGATCGGCTTTCCTGGACTTGCGCGACAAGCAGGTATTCGACAAGAGCACCTCACTCAGCGATGGTTTCTCCAGCGCGATCGCGCAAGTAGGCGCGCGCACCCAGAGCGCCACTTACGCAGCAAAGCTTTCCGGGACCATCGCCTCCAACCTCGAGGCGGACCGCACCGCGGTGTCAGGCGTGAACCTCGATGAAGAGGCGGCCAAGCTGCTGCAGTATCAGCAGTCCTATCAGGCCTCGGCCAAGATGCTGCAAGTGGCGCAGGGCATTTTCGACAGTGTGCTTCAGGCCGTGGGCCGCTAATTTCGCGAGGAGATCCAACATGAGCAACATCGCACGCATTGGCACTGCCAACATGTACGACAACACGGTGCGCAACCTCACATCGCGCCAGAGCAACCTCGTGGAATTGATGGAGAAGACCACCGCCGGTAAGCGCGTACTGCGCGCCAGCGATGACCCCGTAGCAGCAGCTCAGGCCGAGCGCGCTCAGACCCGGCTCACGCGCACCGCCACGGACCAGCGCTCGCTGGACGCGCAACGCAACATCATGACCAATGCCGAGTCGACGCTCGGTGAGGCTCACTCCGCCATGCAGGAGCTTCGGGACTTGCTGGTGAACGCGGGCAACGGCTCGTTCGATCAGCAGTCGCGCGACACCCTGCTGGCCAGAATGACCAGCCTTCGTGAGCAATTGGTGAACTACGCCAATCGCAAGGACACCAACGGTCTGCCACTGTTCCGGGGCCTGGACAGCGCCGACCAGCCCATCCAGGGCTATAACTTCGTGGGCCAGCCCGGCCAGGCAGGCAGTAGCGATAGTGGCATTGCCAATTCCATCGACGGCGCAGCCGCATGGATGAACGTTCCCACAGGAAACGGCGTCTACCAGGTCAGCCTGGACACGGCCGGTGGTGGAAAATTCTGGACCGACGTAGGCACTATCACCGATCCTGCCGCCGCTGCAGCAGCGACACGCCCCATCACCGTGAAGTTTTCCACCGATGCCAGCGGCAACCTGCAATACAGCGCTGACAACGGAGCCACCTTCAAACCCTTTAAATCGGGCGATGCCATCGAGATCCAGGGCATGCGTGTCACTGTTTCTGGAACACCCAAGGCGGGCGACGGCTTCGTGCTGCAGGACAGCACGCGCTCCGATGTCTTCAGTGTGGTCGACCGTGTGATTGATGCCGTGCGCAATGGAGCCAACGCCGACGGCAGCACCAAGCCTGAACTCACCCAAGCCATTGGCCGAGGCTTGACCGAGATCGATTCCAGCATGAGCCGTCTGCACTCGGCACGCGGCCTGGCGGGCGACTTGCTCAACCGTGCCGATCGCATCGAAGATGGGCTGCTGGACCGTGAAGTCCAACTCGAAGCAGACCGCTCACGCGCCGAAGACATAGATATGATCAAGGCCCTCTCTGAAGTGGACATGCAGAAGGTAGGACTGCAGGCGGCCTTGCAGTCCTATGCCTCGATCCAGAAACTGTCACTGTTCAACTTCATCAACTGATAGCCACCCGCGCATGCATCCATGGTCCAGTCCGTCCTGAGCTCTCTGACCCTCGGCTATAGGCCGCTCTGGAACCAGGCCCGCCGTCTGGCGGGCGTGCAGCTTTATCTTCACGAGGAACCCGGCGTCCAGGCCGACGTGGCCCACCTGCTGCGCATACTGCGCGAGACCTGGGGCACGCAGTCGCCGCCGGTACTGCTGTCGCCCCAGTCGCGCCAGGTGCTGTGCGACCTGCTGGAAAACGCCTCCAAGGGCAGCCCCTGGATCGAGGTGCGCGGCGACTGGTTGCAGGACTCCGCCATCTACGACCTGGTGCGCCAGGCCCATGCGCGCGGCCTCATGCTGGTGTGGCGCGGGCCGCTGTCCGATGTGCCCGACGCCCAGGCCGCCCACTGGTTTGCCAGCAGCCTGCTGCACCTGCCGCCCGAAGGCGCTTCGGGCATGCAAAACCAGACAGCGCTTGCGCTGCAACAGGCCGCGCAGGCAGCCCAGGCACCGACCAAGCTCCAGGCCCTGAAGCAGGCCGCCAGGCCCGCACCCACCCTGCCGCCCCTGCAACTGCTGGGCGGCCAGATGTACGAGGGGCTGGACAGCCTGGCCCTGACCGATCTGTGCCTGGACAGCTTCCATGCGGGCGCCATCGCCGGCTGGCCCGTGGCCGATACGCTGCATGCCCAGCGCCATCACGCCGCCCTGCCCAGCCGCGACACCGTGCTCGCACTGATGCGCGCCGTCGATGCCGAGCAATCGATCGAGGCCTTCGAGCAGATCCTGGGCGAGGACCCCATCCTGGCCTATCGCTTCATGCTCTACACCAACTCCGCAGCCCTGGGCCTGCGGGGCAATGTGGACTCGCTGCGCCGCGGCCTGGTGATGCTGGGATACGGCACGCTGCAGCGCTGGCTGTCCGACCAGTTGCCCCACGCCTGCACCGAGCCCAGCCTGGTGCCCGTGCGCACCGCCATCCGGCTGCGCGCCAGCCTGACCGAGCGACTGATCGAGGCCGGCATCAGCCACGACCTGCAGCGCGAGGTCTATCTGCTGGGCCTGCTCTCGCAGCTGGACCAGCTGCTGGGCGAACCCCTGCCCACCGCGCTGCGCCGCATTCCCGTGTCCGAGCGCGTCTTCGACGCCGCCGTGACGCGCACCGGCCCCTACGCGCCGGCCCTGCTCATGGCCATTGCGCTGGAGTCCGACGATCCCGCACCGATTCGCCAGCTGCGCGAAGAACACGCCTTCGAGATCGAGGACGTGAACCGCATCCTGCTGCGCATGCTCAGCGAACTGCAGGTGCAGCCCGCGCCTGCGGCCTGATCAGTCCACAGCGGCCGGGTGGGAAGCCTCAGCCGCCGCTGGCATCCGCAGATTCCGCCCATAAAAAAACCGCCTTAACATCAGGCGGTTTTTTTTGTGTCCGGCAGGAAGGCTGCGGATGCAGCTCCTGCCGATCTGCCCTGCTCAATGCATGGCGTGGGGCTGGCCGTCGAACATGTGCTCGAACTGTGCCAGCCAGGGCTCGGCCAGCGTGCGGATCTGGGCATCGTTGCGCAGGATGCGCTGCATGATGCGGGCCTTCTCCTTGCGTTCCTCAGGAGCCAGCGGTTCATCATGGGCCTTGATGCGCAGCTGCTCAATCAAGACTGCGCAAGTGCCCTCGTAGCGCGCTACTCCCTCCCAGTCCTTGTTCTGGGCCGCCTGCAGCATCTTGGCGCTGCTGTCTTCTATGGCGCGATAGAAATCAATCAATGTGTGCTCCATAAACGCATGGCGTTACTGTGCAGCCGCTTCCGGCGAAGTAGCAATGGCCTGCCAGCCCTGGGCAACCGGTTCGACCAAGGCAACGACCTCCTGCACGGCCTCCGCATCGTTGCGCACGTTGGCATGGGTGAGACGCTGGATGCAATAGTCGTACAGGGCGCCCAGGTTAATCGCCAACTCACCGCCTTGCTCACGATTGAGACCGCCTTTGAGACCCTCTTCCAGAATCCGGATGGCACGCCCCAGCTGGGTGCCCTTGGCCTCGACCTCTCCGCGCAGAATCGAACCCCGCGCTGCATTGAGGTTTTGCAACAGGCCCTCGAACAGCATCTGGATGAGTCGGTGGGGTGAAGCACTCTCCACGCCAGACTGCGCACCGACCTGCCGGTAGGCGCTCGCGGCACGGGAAAAAGCAGGGGTATACATAGGGGACATCCTTATCAACGGCTTGCCTTGTATATCGACAGCCGGTCTCCAATATCAAATGTTTTTTTAGGAGGAGCTCTTGTTCCAGCTGGCAACCTGCTGAGTCATGTAGGTGCTCAGCGCGGAGATGGATGCCATCTGCTTGTCCAGCGCCGTGTACTGACGCGTCATCCGTGCCTCCAGAGTGGCAGCGTTCTGGTTGACCTTTTTCTGTTCATCCAGGTTTGCCGTCGATCTTTTTTTCAACGAATCACTCTTGCTGTTGAGCGAGCCATCGTAGGCTAACAACTCGTCCGTGAACTTCTTAAAGTTCACCGCGATGCCACCGCCCGTTCCGTCGCTGGACGACTTGGCAGCAAAAAGGGATTTGAGGGCATCCGGTGATTCCAGCGCCTTGTCCAGCTTGGTCGCATCAGTGATCTTCAGCGTGCCACCCTGCTGCATCTGGATGCCGACCTGAGCCAGGCGATTGAACGCACCAGACGCATTGGAAGCAGTTCCCGTCGTCAGCGAACGCAATGCATTTTGCAGGTTCACCGTGGACGAGTCAGCTTGCAGGACACCCTCGCTTTCATTGTTCGGATCCGTCGAAGCGGTGACCTTTCCATCCACGCTCCGCATGTTCTTGGTGGAGCTGGACAGCAAGTCGTTGACCGCGTTGTAGGCGTCGATAAATTCCTGCAGATTTTTCTTGATCGCGTCCTTGTCGCTCGTAATCGAAACACGCGCATCCTTGCCTGCAGTAGTGACTTCGTTGACCGTAATCTTGAGTCCGGGCAGCACGTTGTCAAAGTTGTCGGACTCCGACACCTGCTCCACACCATTGATCGTGATCTTGGCGTTCTGGGCCGACTGTCCAGCAGGTATGGTGAAGTTCAAACCAGCCGTCGTGAAAGCGGACTTTTCACCGGTTTCCTTGGACGTCAGCATCAAGCGTTCATTGCCCGACGCATCGCGCATCACCGCAGCCTTCACACCGGCACCCTTGTCGTTGATTTTTGCGGCCAGCGTTGTTAGCGTATCGCTGGCCGTGTAATCGACGCCCCAAGATTTCGTACCCTGGGCGATGGTCAACGTCCCCGCCGTCCCCAGCTTGGAGTCCACCACACGTGCGTCACTCACCGAGGTCTGTGCACGCGAAAGCTGGCCCACGCCGATGTCGTAAACCGACTGGCTGGTGATGCCCGTCACCGTCATGGACACAGCCGTATTGCTGGACTTCACGTTCATCGCATTCCAGCCGCTGTCACGCGTTAGCTTGGATGCAGCGTCAGCCAGAGTGCTGGTCAGCGACTTGATCTTGGAATATGTCGATATCTGGGCATCGATGGTCTTGGCCTTGGTCTGCAGGCCATCCAGCGGCTTCTTCGCAAGATCAACCATCTGGGAGATGATTTCCGTGACCTTCAGGCCGCTGCCGATACCGATAGAGGAAATAGCCATTTCACGCTCCTTGACGGCACAGGGCGGACAAGCCCATGCCAATGAATACCGTCGATTCTGAACGAAGGCTGGAAAACCAAAAGCCCGAAAAGCGGCACAGGACCTTGCCAGCATGCGCTTTGTACCAGGCAAAGGCCTCTTGGAACCATGCATGCTTGACGGCAGGATCGGCGAAAACTTGAGCACTTTTTCGCACGTCCCCTGCAAACGGCAAAAAAGGCAGCCGTGCATGAGCAGGGCTGCCATCAAAAAGCAAACTCATCCAAGCTTGCCAGCGCTGGCCCTCATCGAGACGGCGCCAGCAAGCTCCTCCATCAACGCAGCAGGCTCAGCACCTGCTGGGGCAGCTGGTTGGCCTGGGCCACCATCGCCGTACCAGCCTGCTGCAGGATCTGCGTACGGCTCAGGTTCGCCGTCTCCTTGGCAAAGTCGGCATCCGTGATCCGGCTGCGCGCTGCGGAAATGTTCTCGTTCTGGATGTCGATGTTCTCGACCGCCTTCTCGAAGCGGGTCTGCAGTGCACCCAGGTCGCCGCGCGCCGTGTTCACCTTGTCGATGGCGTTGTCGATACGCTGCATGGCTTCCCATGCGCCGGCCTGGGTAGAGATGTCCACCTTGTCGATACCCTTGCCCTCAGCGGTCGAAATGGCTGTGAACGTAGCTGTCGCGCCAGTGATGGTCAAAGCAACGCCGGTTGCGGTTCCATCAGTGTCAGCCTGTGCACGGAAATCAATGGTATTACCATCTTCATTCAGATAGGCCACCACGCCGGTATCAGCCGTCTTGGCATTGATCGCGTTAATGACCTTGCCGACGGTCTCCTTGTCCGTGGAGTTCGCATCAACGGCAACAGCCGTGAACGTGGTGACCGTACCCAGCTTGCCCGTAATGGAGACTTGGACATCCGCAGTAGTGGCGGAAATAGCTGTGGACGAAGCCGTGCCCGTTGCGTAAGAGGAGTTGCCCAGGCTGTCGACCTTCACGTTGCCCAACGAGCCCACGCTGATGTTGTCGCCAGAGTTCGCACCCACCTGGAACACGCCACCCGTGAAGCTGCCTTCCAGCAGCTTCTGGCCATTGA
>Ga0209281_1000596_pt1 | contig 41157 bp, 31 predicted proteins | sample MedtruBG_FD_187514 | JGI IMG/M metagenome (GOLD analysis project Ga0209281, IMG submission 187514) | Root nodule microbial communities of legume samples collected from California, USA - Medicago truncatula BG (SPAdes) (version 2) | ecosystem: Host-associated > Plants > Roots > Nodule | place... | reverse complement strand
AAGGAGGCAGGCAAGCCCTTCAAGGTCGTCATCATTGCGCTTGCCCGCAAATTGCTCGCCATCGCAAACGCCATCATCAGGGACAAAACAACCTTCCGACGAACCACCTGACAAACACAGTTGCCAGCCAGCCCAAGTCATTGGACTGGAGGGACGATTCAGTACAGCAGACGCGGCGCTGCCGAGATCAGAAATTCTCCCAATCGGCGGGCACGAGTGCGAGGTTGGATCTCGTGCCGCCGCGCAGCGCCTTCGCGGTCGGGTGCAGTTGCGTGGCCGGATGGGGTGCCCTGTTGTCGCTTGCGGACGGCGCTTCCCCTCCGATGCGGAACTGACGGAGCATGGCGTGCAGCGCGTCGGCCTCTTGAGACATCCTGTGGCTCGCGGCCGTGCTTTCCTCCACCATGGCGGCGTTCTGCTGCGTCGTCTGGTCCATTGCATTGACCGCCTGATTGATCTCCTTGAGGCCGGTCGACTGCTCTCGGGCGGCTTTCACGATCGCCGACACGTTGTGATTTATCTCCTGCATCTGCGCCAGGATGGTCTCCAGGGCGGTCCCGGTCTGACCGACCAGCGATACGCCGTTCCTCACATGCTCGCCTGAAGCGGTGATCAGGGCCTTGATGTCCTTTGCGGCGCTTGCCGAGCGCTGCGCCAGCTCGCGGACCTCCTGAGCCACCACGGCAAAGCCCTTGCCGGCCTCTCCGGCACGTGCCGCCTCGACGCCGGCATTCAGGGCCAGCAGGTTCGTCTGGAAGGCGATGTCGTCGATGACGCCGATGATGTTGCTGATCTCGCGCGAGGACTGTTCGATCTGATCCATGGCGCTGATAGCGTTTTTGACGACGAGGCCGGAACGCTCGGCGCCGTCCTTCGTCTTCGCAACCAGATTGCCTGCCTCCTCAGCGCGGCGGCTCGAGCCTGTCACGGTCGTGGTGATCTCGTCCAGTGCTGCGGCCGTCTCTTCAACGGAGGCCGCCTGCTGTTCTGTGCGCTTCGACAGATCGTCGGCAGCCGATCGGATCTCGCGCGATCCAGCGGCGATCGCGCTGGCGTTCTCGCCGACCGTCTGCATGGCCCGACAGAGGCGCACAAGCGCTTCGTTGAAGTCCTTGCGCACCCTTTCCATGCTCGGAACGAAGGGTGTATCGAGCGATTGTGCCAGATCGCCCTCGGCAAGCGCACGCAGGCCGGCGCCGAGGGAATTGATTGCAGCCATGCGCTCGGTGACGTCGGTCGCGAACTTCACCACCTTGCAGACCCGGCCGTTCGGATCGCGGATCGGGTTGTAGGCTGCCTGGATCCAGACTTCCTTGCCGCCCTTGCCATAGCGGACGAACTCGTTGGCGATGAATTCTCCCTGGGCGAGCCGCTTCCAGAAGTCTGCATATTCGGTTGTGGCGGTATATGTGGGTTCGCAGAACATGCTGTGGTGCCGGCCCTGAATTTCGGAGAGGTGGTAGCCAAGCGTATCGCAGAAGTTCTCGTTGGCGCTCAGGACCTCGCCGGTCGGGGTGAACTCGATCATCGCCTGCGAGCGGGAAATGGCATCGAGTTTGCCGGCATCTTCCGTGGCCTTCATCTTGGCTGCGGTGATGTCGGCTGCGAATTTGACGACCTTGTAGGGCTTGCCGTTGCGGAAGACTGGATTGTAGCTCGCCTGGATCCAGACCTCCCGTCCGCCCTTGGCGAGACGTCGATAGGCATTGCTGTCGAACTCGCCGCGGCCGAGGCGAGCCCAGAAGTGGCGATACTCCTCGGACGCCACGAAATCGGGGGCGCAGAAGATGCTATGGTGTTGGCCCGTGATCTCTTGCAGGCTGTAGCCGAGCGTCCTGCAGAAGTTTTCGTTCGCGTGGATGACTTTGCCGGTCAGATCGAACTGAATGATGGCCTGCGACTTGGACAGGGCTTCGATGATCTGCCGTGCGTCCAGGCTCCTGGTGAAAGAGAACATGATCCCCTCTGAAATTTTTGATGCGCGCGCAGGTCCGCATTGTCGGCGGACGATTCGTTTTGCCGAACCGTTCTCAGAAAGCTGACGATGCGCAGGCTCAGGCGGCCAGTTCGTCGTTTTCCCGCTCCTTGAACATGCGGGCGAGATTGAGGAAGCAGATCATGCCCTGATCATTGGCGATGATGCCTTCCGCAAAGCTCTTGTCGAAAGAGGCGGTGACTTCCGGCACGGGCTGCACCTGGCTGCCCTGCACGGTCAGAATGTCGGAAACGCGGTCGACGACGAGCCCGATGACCATGTTGTGGACCTCGGCGACCACGATCGCGCTGCGTTCGTTGGTGACGGTCGACTTCATGCCGAGCTTGTGAGCGAGGTCTATGATAGGGATCACCGTACCGCGCAGATTCATAACGCCGATCACCTCCGGCGGAGCATGCGGAATGGGCGTCGACGGGGCCCAGCCGCGGATCTCGCGGATCGTCGTGGTCTTGACGCAAAATTCCTGTTCGTGCAGGCGGAACGCTATGATCTCAAGCGTCTCGCCGTCAAATGCGGCTGCTTTCGGCATGGTTGTCATCGAAAGTCCTTTCAGCTTTCAGTAGACGCTCCCCTGGATGCTGCAGGCGCCGTGCTCATCCGGGAGTGGTGGTCCGCCGATGACATCCGGCGCGGCGCAAGCCGCTTCATGCGCGGAAAATCCGCTTTGCGCTCTGTATGCCTATTCTAAGCGCGGATTCGTTAAGCTTTTGCTGAAGATGGTCGTCCCGTTGGAGCGGAGCCGAGCCGAGCATCAGCATCAGGCGGCGCGGGTCGGGCGGTCCAGGATGCGGCGGCCGAAGAGGCTTGCGGTCAGTTCGACCAGGATGCGCGCGCTTTTTCCCCGGTCGTCGAGAAACGGATTGAGCTCGACCACGTCGAGCGACGAAACGAGGCCGCTGTCGCATAGCACCTCCATGATAAGATGTGCCTCGCGAAACGTCGCACCGCCAGGGACCGTCGTGCCGACGCCAGGGGCAAGCTCCGGATCCATGAAATCCACGTCGAGGCTGACATGCAGGAGGCCGTTGGCAGCCCGTACCTCGTCGACGATCTGGCGGATAATATGAGCCATGCCCATCTCGTCGATGGTGCGCATATCGAAGACATTGACGCCGTGCTCTGCGATCTCCTCGCGCTCGCGGGCATCCACCGAACGGATCCCGACCTGGTAAACCCTCTTCGGATCGACCAGCGGCCGGTCTCTCGGAAGGATCGGAGCGAACTCCGCTTCGCCGCAAAAGAAGGCGACGGGCATGCCGTGCATATTCCCCGAGGGCGAGGTCACCGGCGAATTGAAGTCGGCATGCGCATCGAGCCACAGGACGAAGAGGGGCCGTCCGACCTCATGAGCATGCCGCGCCATGCCGGAAACGCTACCCATCGAAAGGGCGTGGTCGCCGCCGAGAATGATGGGGATATTTCCCTTGCGCGCGGTGTCATGCACGGCTTCGTCGAGCGCCCGGGCGAAAGCCGCAACGGTCTGCAGATTGTTGGCGCCCGGATGTTTGGCGAGGTCTCGCGCCGGAACCGGCTTCAGGTCCCCCTCGTCGGTGACCGTATGGCCCAGTTCCGCAAGGACGGTGTCTATGCCTGCTATCCTGAGCGCCGTCGGCCCCATGCCTGCGCCGCGGCGGCCGGAGCCTTCCTCTATGGGTGCGCCGATCAATGTGATGGTTTTCATGTCCGCATCTTCCCTTTGCTGGTCTTGTGAGTCCGGAGCCCCGTAAAACCCGGCAGATTATCGTCAAAAAGCGTGTCGGCAAAAAGATGGAAAACTGCCGATCGGCAAGTTAAGATGTGCAAAGTGAGAAGCCCGTTTCGACAAAATGACAAGATGGATGATCTCGATCAGGCGCTCATCGGCGCCCTCCGGCAAAATTCCCGCATGCCAGTCTCGACGCTTTCGGCGATCACTGGCGTCTCGCGTGCGACAGTCGCTGCGCGCATCGACCGTCTGGTGGCCAATGGCACGATTGCCGCCTTCACCATCCGCACCGGCGCCGAAATACCCGCTTCCGGCGTCCGGGCCATCGTCATGATCGAGGTTCACGGAAAGATGGCAGACCGTGTCGCGGAGCAATTGCGCGGGCTGCCGCAGGTGCGGGCCCTGCACAGCACCAACGGCCGGTGGGACTTCATCGCCGAGCTTGAGGATCGGGATCTTGCGAGTTTCGACGAGACCTTGCGGCGCATTCGATTGATCGATGGAATTACCGTGACCGAAACGAACATCCTGTTGAAGACCAGCAAGCTGACAGGGGCGTGGTGAGCGCAGCCGCGTCCCCGCACGACAGCAGTTCATAGTCTTTTTGTTCTTGATTTGTTCATGTCTTCCGGTAAGATGTTCGTCTCAGCAAACAAGAGAGGCATGAGTACGGGCGCGGTCTTCGCGGCGGTCTCATTATTGAACAATGGCGTTTTTGATCCCGGGTTCCACCCGCCCGAAATCATCGCGTGCCAGGGAGGTTGCCATGGCCAGTTATTCCGGCGCGCCGTCGGTGCGTCAGATCTGCATAAAGCTCTTCGTCAGGCATGGGGACGAAGAGCGGGCGATTGCGTTCTACCGCGATGTGTTCGGCGCCGAATTGCTTCAGAAGCATGAGTGGAGCGGCATTCTGACGAGCGCCGATCTCTCCATCGGCGACTCGGTTTTCCGGGTGGCCGGTGCCAATCCGCGCCGGGACGCCGAACCGCGGCTCGGCGGCCCGCGATCTCCGCACGCCCTCGGCACGACCGCGGCAATCCTCGAACTTCATGTGGATGATGTGGACCGCGTGCTCGAGCGTGCCATCGGAAGTGGCGCCAGTCTGCGCAACGTGGCCGAAACGCTGCCGACCGGCGACCGCGTCGGCGCTCTCATCGATCCGTTCGGTCACATCTGGGCGTTGTTCACGGCAACGGGCGAGAGCGAGGCGCTGGATGCGTTCGGAGTCGACCGCAATGCCGCGTGAGGCGGGCGGAAAACCGCACACACTTTTCGCGCTTTAAGGCAGGCTCCGTCATCCGAACCGCTGAATGATCGGCGCAATGCACAGTCCGCCGTGACCGATCGGCGGACCGAGTCATTTCGGTGAATCAATATTCCCTTTCGAAGAATATGCCACCGGCGGCCGAGCCGTCCCCGGCTGCTTCGCCCTTCAGTTTCACGCCCCGGCCGATATCGAGATTGATGATCGCTTTGCTGGAGGCCGAGTCGGAACCCTGCTGCAATTCGAGATAGGTCCGGTCGTTCAGATATTTTCCGGCGCGTACCTGAGCGCCGCCGCTCTCGTCGGTCGTGACGTCGAGATCGTCGACGCCGAGCTTGTTGCGCAGCCCGTCGAGCAGCGACGTGGAGCCGCCGCCGGCAAGCTGGCCCACGGCCGAAGCGAGCTGTGCGATCTGGAAGGCGGAGAGATTGTTGAGCGACCGGTTGAAGATGAGCTGCGCCAGGATCTCATCCTGCGGAAGCGCAGGAGACGAGGAGAAGGTCACCCTCGGGTTGTTTGCAGGACCGGCGACGTTGACGGTAATCGTCGTCGAGCCGGCGCTCGACGTGGCGTCGAGATCAAGCGTGGGAATGAGGTCTCCGCCGAAGCCGATGTGACCGTCGGTAAAGGTCAGGCGTTTGCCGAGAATCTCAAGGCGCCCGCGGCGCATGTCGAATCCGCCGGAAACGATCGGCTGGACGGCAGTGCCGCGGATCGTCAGATCGCCGCCGAGTTCGGCATCGATGCCGCGCCCGCGTACGAAAAACTGGCCCGGTGAATTGACCGCGAGATCGAAGGCGATGGCGCCGCTCGCCTCGGTGCCTGCGGACGTATCCCGGCGCAGGTCTTTCGTCATCTGCCGAACGCTAGCCGGGGCGTTGCGATGCTTGATGTCGATTTCCGAGAGCGAGGCCGGCAGCCTCTCCGGTATGGTGATCGCGGCCCTGCGGATCGTCAATCTTCCACCAAGCACGGGCGACGAGACGAGCGGGCCGTTGAGCGTCAGGTCGCCGGCCAGGTTTGCGGTAAACAGCGTGCCGTCGACATAAGTAGCGTCGTTGAGCCGGATTCTGAGGTCTGCGGGGAAGCCGGAGCCGGGGACGATGCCAATGGTTCCGCTCGCCGCGACCGATCCGCCGCTGGCGAGATTGGCCGAGAGGCGCGAGATCGTCGCCTGTCTTCCGTCGAGCGCGACATTGGCCGTTAGGTCGTTGAGCGCGAGATTGCGGCGAACGTCCACCAGCCGGGCGCCAGAAGTAGAGACGGTGCCGGCAATCTGCGGCGCCCTTGCCGAGCCGGAGAGCGCAAGATCGACCCGGGCCGACCCGGTCAGGGTAAAGCCCTGCTGCGCCATGATATTGGCAAGCAGAGCGAACGGCACGTCGCCGGCGAACTTCATCGAGATAGGCATGTTGCCGCCGAGATCGACATTGCCGCCGCCTCGGAAGGAGAGATTTCCCGGACCGGAGACAGTGGCATCGACGGTCACCCGGTTGTCTGCGAAGCGGCCCTTTGCCGCAACGTCCAGCGAGGACACGCCGGCGCCACGTGCCGCGGCAACCGAGGCGCCGCTCCATCTCAGGTCGTAGACGACGACCGGAGCCGCCGCCGTTCCGTCCACGTCCACCGTACCGGCGATCGTGCCTTCCGCTCCGAGCGTCGGGGCGAAGGTGTTGATCAGCGCGGCGGGCAGCGCGTTGAGTTTGGCCGAGATGTCGAGCGTCTGTCCCGCTGAGCCGGCCACCGTGACGGTTCCCTTCGATGCCTCGATGGTCAGGGCATCGAGAAGCACTGTGCCGTTGTCGATGGCGACGATGGTAGGACGCGCAAGTTTCAACGGTATTCGCTTCGGACTTGCCGCGAATGAAGCCAGCCGGATTTCGGTGCGTCCGCCGCTTGCCGTCATGTCGCCTCTCGCCGAGAGAGGTCCGCCATCATATCTGCCGTCGATGGCAAAGCCGGTTCTGCCCCCCTGCTGATTGAAGGTGAGATTGAGCCCGGTGACGCGATTCTGACCCTGGGCCAAGCTTTCCGCCTTGACGCTTCCCCGTATCGCGAGTGCCGCCACATCGGCGATGCTGATATCGGCAACCGGCTTTGCGATCGTAAGATCACCGCGTTTGATGCCGCTGCCGCTCGCCTTCAGCGATACCGAAGTTACACCGTCCGCCGTTCTGATAGATGCGGAGCCGGAAAGATCTCCGGAAACCCTCTCGCCGGCCATGGCGGCTAGCAGGCCGAGATCGGGGAGGTTGAAGTCGATCGTACCCTCCGGCTTGAAGCCTGTCGCCAGGTCGATCCGGCCCGTCAACCGGTTATCGCCGATCTTCGCCTCCAGGGTCGGAATCGAGGTTTGGCCGTCTTTCGAAACCACTTCGGCCTTGACGTCGATCGGCTGACCGTCGAGGGCTCCCGTCGCTGTCAGCTTTGCCTGCGGGCTGCCAGGTCTGGCGGTCGCGTCGGCCGTGATCACGAAATCCGAGAGCGTTCGCCCGGCGAGAGCCGCGCCGCTGGAGGTCACTTCCGCCTTGACGCCGAGCGCATCGAGCGGCCCGGAGACGTCGGCGGTAAAGATGGCTCTGCCTTTGGCGTCGGCGAGCAGTTTGCCGAGGTCCGGCAATGCGCCCTCGATCTCCGCCGTCAGTGCGCCTTCGGCGAGTGCGGCGGAGCCGGTGGCGTTGACGGTACCGGATCTGACCTCGAGCGCGCTCAGTTCGATCCTCCCGCCGGCCCCTGTCGCGACCTTGCCCGAGACGTTGACCGGCGCATCGAACTTCGCGCCGATGCCGGCCGGGAGAACGACGGGTTCGGCAACGAACTGGAAATCCGCTTCGGCCGTCATGTCGGCGCGGTCGAGGCTTGCAGTCATATCGCCGCGAAAACCCGCGCGTTCGATGGCCAGGGGATCGAGGCGGATGCTGTCCTCGGCCACCGTCACGGTCCCCTTCGCGGACAGGTCCTCTGCCTCTACGCCGGCCGACCGCACGGAGGCGATCGAAGCGCCGCTCCAGGTGAGGTCGTAGCGCACGACCGGTGTCCCGGCGTCGCCGGCGACGTCGACCTTGCCTCCAATCGAGCCCTCGGCCCCGAGCGTCGGTGCGAAGCTGTTGATCAGGGTGGCGGGCAGGCCGTTGATGTCAGCCGAGATCTCCAAGGCTTCGCCGGCGGTGCCGGTGACGGAGACCGTACCCGTCGAGGCCTGGATCGTCAGCCCGTCGATACGCACGACACCGTTTTCGACCGCGACGACGCTGGGTCTGGCAAGCTGCAGTGGAATGCGCTTGACTACAGCCGAGGCCGATGCGAGGCGGATCTCGGTTCTGCCGTCAAGGCTCGCCAGATCACCGGTCGCTGCCAGCGGCGCGCCGTCATACTCCGCATTGATCGAGAAGCCCGTTCGGTCTGCCTGCTGCTCGAAAGCGATGTCGATGTCCGTCAGGCGATTCTCGCCCTGTGCGGCGCTCTCGGCCTTGATGCCGCCCTTGATCGCCAGTTTTGCAATATCGGAGACGTTGACGTCGACCACGGGCCCGGCAACCGTCAATGCGTCGCGCTTGATGCTCTCGCCGCGAGCTGTCAGCGCGAGCGACGTAACGCCCTCTTCGGTCCGGATCGTCGCGGATCCGGCGAGATCGCCGGATGCCTGCTGCCCGGCCATGGCGGCGATGAGGCCGAAATCGGGCAGGTTGAAGTCGATTTGTCCGTTCGGCTTGAAGTCGGAGGTCAGGTCAATCGCCCCGGTCAGCCGGTTTTCGCCGACCTTGGCTTCGAGAGTGGGGATCGAGGTGCGGCCATCCCTGGATACCACGTCGGCGCGAAGGTCGATTGCCTGACTGTCGAGGGTGCCGGTTGCCGTCAGCTTCGCTTCGGGACTTTCCGGCATGATGGTCGCATCGGCATTGACGACGAGATCGTCCAGCGTGCGGCCGGCAAGCGTCGCACCGTTGGAGGTTATCTCCGCTTCGATGCCGAGCTTGTCGAGCGGGCCGGATGCGAGCGCATGGAAGGCGGCCGAGCCCTGCGCATCGGCGAGAAGCCGTCCGAGATCGGGAAGCGTTCCCTCGATGTCCGCAGTCAATATGCTCCCCGCAAGTGCAACGGTGCCAGAGGCGTCGACCGCACCGGATTTGACGTCCAGTCCGCTCAACCGGACGCTGCCGTCCTGCTCCACGACTGCGTTGCCGGAGAGAGCGATCGTCCTGTCGAATTTTTCGACAAGCGCCGGGGGCAGTACCTCTCTCACGGCGAAGACCTTGAACGCCGCCTCAAGCGTTGTCTCGGCGCGATCGAAACTGCCGGAGACCGTGCCGCCAATGCTTGCGCTCTCGATCGTCAGCGGATCGAAACGGATGTCTTCCGGAGCGATGGCAATAGTGCCGTCCAGCTTGACCGGTGCCTGTACGGCCCGGTCGAGATCGGCATTTGCGAAGCGGCTCTCGGCGATCTCTACGGTCGTCTTCAAGGGGCCCGACCGGGTTTCCAGATTGAAGGCGTCGCTCTGGGCCGAAAGCCGGATGCCGCCGAGGCGGGCCTGCGGCAGGTTCACGGAGGATATGTCGGCTGCGATGTCGAGGATGGCGGATTGTCCGTCGCCGATCAGCGACACGTTTGCCGTATCGATAAGCGCCTGCAACTCGCCATCCTTCAACGGCCAGCGGAAATCGAACGGGCCGCTGGTGCCGGTGAGACTTGCCTTGAGATTGTTTTCGCCTCGCCTGTCGACGGTACCGGAAATGTCGAGCGTCAGAGCGCCGGTCGAGACCTTGCCCGTTTCGATCCGGACCATGCTTCTGCCATCGAACGCCGCCCTTAGGTCGATTCTGCTCGTCCCCTCGAAGAGCGGCCTGAACGCGGGCGGCATCAGCGTGGCGAAGGCGCCGCCGCCGGAAACCGTCAGCTGGTGCGTCTCCTCGGCGGCGAGCACGTGCCGGCCGTCAAGGCGAAGGATCTCGCTTCCGTCGAGCGAAACCGTGCCTGAGCCCGTCCAATCGGAAAGCGGCCCCTGTCCGGTCACGGTCATGTTGACGGCAGGTTCTCCGGGGAGGCGCAGCAGCCTCGCCAGAAGGCCGCGCTTCGGCTCCGTCAGTTCCGCTTCGAGTTTCAGCTGGTTGCCGGCCGGATTGAAGACGAGATCGGCGGTTGCTCGCGCATCCGGGCGGTCCCGTTCGGCGGCATCGAGCACGAGAGCGACACTGGAATTCGTCGCGTTCAGCTCGCCCTGGGCCGTCAGGAAATGGTCCTCGCCGGCGATCTGCTTGCCGAGGACGACTTCCTTGAGATCGAAGGCGTCGATTTTCACGTCGACCGGAAGGGCGAAGGTCGAACGGACCTTCCTGGTCTCGGTCGAGGGGACCGGCAGCCGCTCTACTCGGATCGAACCAGCCGTAATCCTGCTCGCGTCGAAGCGAAGTGAGAGAAGCTCGGCAGGCGACCAGTCCACCGAGAGGTCGCGGACCTCCGCATAAATGCCTTTACCATCGAAGAGCGTAATGGTGCCGGCGGTGAAATCGCCGGTCAGGAGGGCGCCCGGCTCGGAGATGCGCACGATCTGGTCGGGGGTTGCCGCGTATTTCTCGATCGCCCAGGCGACGACGCGGGCGCCGGGTACCGTGAAGCCCAGAAACGCCACGAGCAGGAGGAGAACGACCACGAGGGTGCCGAGGGCGGCAAAGAAGTACCGCAGCGCAGATCGAAGGAAGCGGGTGACCTGATTCATGTCCTATCCATAGTCCATGTTGCGCCGCTGTGGAATCGGCAGGGCGGCAACGCATCGCCAGCAGGCAGGACCTTGCTCATCTTACCACGGTGTCGCTTCATGCATCAGATAGATTGGGCATCAGAAGCACTCTGCATCAGAAGGACTGGCCAATCCCTGCATAGATTCCGTAATCGGTGCCGCCCGGATATTTGTTGAGCGGCACCGCGAAGTCGAGACGGATCGGCCCGAAAGGCGTCGCATAGCGCAGGCCGATGCCGGCGCCGGCCCGGATGTCGGAGAAATCGGGCGTCGTACTTTCCGAAACAGTTCCGAAATCGACAAAAGGTACGATGCCTATCGTATCGGTGACGCCGATGCGGGCTTCGAGGGAGCCGCTCACATAGGAGCGGCCGCCGGTCAGCTCGTTTTCGGCGTCGCGCGGGCTGATTTCCTGGTAGGAGTAGCCACGCACCGACCCGCCGCCGCCGAGAAAGAACCGTCGGGTTGCAGGAATGTCGGAGAGTTCGTCTCCGCCGACAAGCACGCCGGCGCCGAGCTTGCCGGCGAGCACGAAGCGATTCTCCGTTCCAGGCGCGTAATAGCCGGATGCGGACGCTTCGAAGGAGCTGAAGAAGGTCTTCCCCTCGATCTCGTAGCTCGGCTTGGCATTGATCAGCGCCCGGTAGCCCTCCGTGGGGTTCAGCTTGTCGTCGCGCGCATCGTGGACATATTCGAACGGAAGAGCTGCGGTGATGTAGGAATTGGAGCCGAATGCGTCGTCCACATCCGCCCAGCCCACTTCCGCACCGACGGAGAAGGTGTCCTCGGGCGATAGCTCGAAGCCGGCGCCGATCGCGGCGGTCACCGTCTTGGCGCTATAGGCGTCTGGGTCGACGATTGCCGCCTTAACGCTGGCCGTGAAGGTCGACGCGGGTCCGAAGGCGCCGGGCTTGGCGAAGAGGATGCCGGCCGAGTAGTCGAGCCCGGTAACGTCTTTGGTCTCGCCGAGCCGGTCTACTGAACCCTCGATCCGGAGCGACTCGGCGCGTCCGAAGAGATTGCGATGGCCCCAATAGCCCTGGAGGCCGAGGCCATCCGTGGTCGAGACCTGACCGCCAAAACCGAAATAGCGGTGCTTGCCTTCAGAGACCTGGATATTCATCGGTATCGTGCCGTCGGTCGCGAGTCCATCGGCTTCATTGATGGTGACGCTGGAAAAGACGTTCAGTTGCCGCAGCCGCTCTGCGGCCTTTCGGATATTCTCCGGCGAGTAGGGACGGCCGTGGTTCAGGCGGGAATAGTCCTTGACGAAATCCGGATCGACGGTTTTGGCCCCGCTGACGGTCAGGTCGCCGACGGGCGCGACCGGCCCGCCATCGGCGCTGATCGTCACGTCGACGGTGGTGGTCGCATGATCGGCGACGACGCTGCGCTCGGAGAGCTTCGCCAGCGGCCGGCTCTGTTCCTTGAGATCGTCGACGATTTGCTCGCCGGCCTTGATGATCAAGGTCGAGTCGGCGCGGGCGCCACGTTCGAGGCCGTAGGCTGCGGGATCGAGCCGCGCGGCGTCTCCTTCGAGCCGCACGGAGCCAAGCTTGAAAGCCGCGCCCGGAGTAACGCGAACCACGACCGGCACCGGCTGCCCGTCCGGGAAGGCGGGATCGGGGGGCAGGCTGTCTATGTCCTGGCCGTTGATGAGGATGCTGACCGTGCCGCCGTAGCGCGCCTTTTCGTAGAGCACCGCCAGCAGCCGATCTCGGTCGTCGCGTGCCTTGATCGCCAGCCCGAGATCGCCCGAGACCGGTTCTTCCTGATCCTGTACCAGCCGGGAGCCGTTCTCCAGCGCCTCGCGCAGCTCTTCGTCATCCGTTCCTGCCTCGAAAGCAAGCGTATAGCGGACGGGGTCTACGACCTGCACTTCGTCTTCGGCGCTTTCGAAGAAACGCATGCCGAAAATCTTGAACGCATAGGCCTCGCCAACGGAAAACGGGCCGAGCACCGCCGAAGCCACGATTGTGAGCGCGGTCGCTGTCTTCCAGTGCGCAATACTCGATCGTGGTGGAGACATTCCTCTCCGCATCCCGTTTCAGGCGACTCTGTACCAACTGCCTGCATACGCGGCGTCGGCCAAGCTAGCAGGACATAGTTTTCCATCTGTTAACGATGACCGCCCGCCGCATCCACCCCGAATTGGCGATTCGGTGACGAATTTTCGACAAAAGGACTCGTTCTGTGATGCATCAGGCACAAGGCCGAAGTTTGCGCTTATGCAGCATAAGCGCAAACCTCGTAAGGGCGGGAAGCCAGCTGAGATCGGAGGAGGGGTGTCTCACCCCGGTGCCGCGCGCGTGAGGAAATCCCGTGAGAGGGAAACGACCTCGGACAGGTTCGTCTCCAGCAGCCAATGGCCTCCGTCGAGCAGATGCAATTCGGCGTCGGGCAGATCGCGGAGATAGGCTCGAGCAGAGCCCTCGGGCATGTAGCCGTCCTGTGGACCCCAGACGATCAGCGTAGGCGGCCGATGCTCATGCAGATAGGCCTGATAGCGGGGGAACCATGCGAGATTTTCCCGCAACCCGGCGATGACGTCTATCGCGATCTCCCGCCGCCGGGCCGTCGTCAGCGACCAATGAAGTTTCCAGAGGTCGGGAGAAATCCGTTCGGCAAGTTCGGGCCGGACATCGTTGAGAAACTCGTCGCGGTATCCCTCCTCGCTGACGGCTTTACCGAGCATGGATCGGCCTTCCGGCGTAGGATTGCGGAAATAGGCCTGCAACGGCGCGTATTTCGGACCAAGCTCATCTTCGTAGATGTCGCCATTTTGAATGATAAGCGCCGTAATCCGCTCAGGACGGCGCATCGCCAGCCGAAGCCCGATCTGCGATCCGAAATCATGAAAATAAAGTGCGAATCTCTCCAGGCCCAGGCGCCGGATGAAGGCATCGAGCAAATCGGTGAACCCGTCGAAGTCGTAGGCGAACCCGCCCGGCGTGTCGCTATATCCCGACCCGGGAAAATCCGGAGCGAGGAGCCTCCAGCGGTCGGCCAGGCGCGGCATGAAATTGCGGAACTCGTATGACGAGCAGGGATAGCCGTGCGGGAGGAGCACTACCGGCGCGTCCTTCGGTCCGGCTTCGCGATAGAAGACGCGTAGGCCGTCCAAATCGGCGAAACGGTGTTTTACGGAAATTTCTGACTTCATCGTCGCGGCACCTCGTAATGGTTCGACGAGGTCGAACACTGTATGCAAGCGATGGTTCCGTGGCCGTTGACATAGAAGTACCGTGTCGGCTCCTTTACAAGCGGTCACTAATTTGAATAGGCGATTGCCCCCGGCTGCGCTAGAATCCGCCTGGACCCCTCATGATGTCGCGGTCCGTAAAAAGGGCGATTCCTCCACTCGTTTTATTGGCAAACCGATGGAACAGAGATTAGCCGCAGTGCTTGCAGCCGACATGGCCGGCTATAGTCGCCTGATGGAGGCCGATGAAGCGGGTACGCTCGCCCGCCTCAGAACCCACCGGATAGAACTCATCGATCCGGCAATAGAGAAGAACAAGGGCCATCTCATCAAGACCACGGGCGACGGAATGCTGGTCGAGTTCCAGAGCGTTACCGATGCGGTGAAATGCGCCGTGGAGATCCAGAGCCGCATGAAGCGGCGCAATGCCGACGTCGCGCAGGACAGGCGGATCGAGTTCAGGATCGGCATCAATCTCGGCGACATCATTTTCGAGGACGACGATATTTTCGGCGACGGCGTGAACATCGCCGCTCGTATCGAGCAACTGGCAGATGTAGGCGGGATCTGCGTGACGGCTGCGGTCGCAATGCAGGTCGCCGACCGGCTCGAGGTTTCGATCGAAGATCTGGGCGAGAAGATGCTGAAGAATATCAGCCGACCGATTCATCTTTTCCGCGTGGCGCTCGAGGGCACCCTGCCGGTGTTCCCGGAAACGGCCGATGCGAGGCGCTCCGTTTCGAAACCCGCGATCGTTGTGCTGCCTTTCGACAATATGAGCGGCGACCCTGACCAGGAGTTCTTCGCCGATGGCCTGACCGAAGACATCATCACCGAGCTGTCGCGCCGGCACGAGCTTTTCGTCATCTCGCGCAACTCCAGCTTCGTCTACAAGAACCAGCCCGTAAATGTGCGTGAAGTGGCCGAGAAGCTGGGAGCGCAGTACCTGGTAGAGGGCAGCGTCCGCAAGATCGGCGACAGGGTTCGCGTGACGGTTCAGCTCATAGATGCGGTCAACGACGCCCATATCTGGGCAGATAAATACGATCGCAGACTAGACGACATTTTTGCTATTCAGGACGAGGTGACGTCGGCGATAGCGGCAACGCTCCCCGGGCGCGTCGAGGCCGCGCAACGAGACCTGCTCGCCCGCACGAAGCCGGCGAACATGGCTGCCTACGAGTGTGCGCTTGCCGCGAAAGTGCTGCATCACAGGAGCACGGTGGCCGACAACCGGCAGGCTCGGGCCCTCATAGACAGGGCTGTCGCGCTTGATCCAGGCTATGCGCACGCGCATGCCTGGCGGGCATGCATCCTGGGCCAGGCCTGGGTGCATGGCTGGTGCGATGACAAGGATGCAGCCTGGGCCGAGATCGTTTCCGAGTTGGACCGGGCGCTGGCGCTCGACGACAATGATGCCGATGTTCATCGCATCCTCGCCGCCGTGAATGTGAACAACAATGCGCTGACCACCGCGCGCTACCATCAGGAGCGGGCCCTTTCTCTCAACCCCAATTACGATCTGGTGGTGGTTCAGCAGGGCGAATTACTGATGTGGCTGGGGCGGCCGGAAGAGGGCATCGAGTGGATTCGCAAGGCGATGCAGCTCAATCCTCATCATCCGGAACGGTTCTGGAGCCATCTCGGCAAGGCCTGTTTCTCGGCCCGGCAGTATGGAGAGTCGATCGAAGCCTTCATGCACCTTTCGGTGATGGACCACGCCCAGCATGCATTCGTCGCTGCCTGCTATGGCTGTCTCGGAGATGACATTGCCGCTCAGGCGCACATGGCGAAGGTTCGGGCGCTGGCACCCGAATTCGACATCGACGCCTTCCTTGCCACGCAGCATTACGTGCAGGAATCAGACTTGCAACGTCTCCGCAACGGGCTTGTGAAAGCGGGAGCGGGTAGCGGTTCGGTGGCGAGCGAGATCGCGGCGCAGTAGAGCGCGATGAGGAAAGTGTATGCTTTTTTCCGCCCGCATCCCGCGGCCCAAATCTTTTGAATCGATCACGATGTTTCAGGTCGATTGACCTGAAACATCGTGATCTCGAGGTTTCCAGTGTTCGACAGGCCCCGGATCCTTCCGGGGCCTGTGATCCCTGCCGTTGCTCGATCAGCAGCGGTCGATGTAGCGGCGGCCGTAGCGGTCGCGGTAGTAGCACTGGCCGGGCTGATCGGTAACGTGGCCGATAACAGCGCCGGAAACGCCGCCGATCGCCGCACCGACTGCCGCGCCACGGACATCGCCGGTGACTGCGCCCCCAATGATCGCCCCTGAAACGGCGCCGATGCCGGCACCCTTTTCGGTTTGCGTGCAGCTGGCTACCGACAGGGCGACCAGCACAAGCGCGAAGGCTTTCTTCATAATGTCCTCTCCGATTTCAACGAATTCAGCATGCCGCCTCGTCCGTCCTATGATGATGGGAGGGTGCGAAGCGCTGCCCTCCACTTGAACTTGCATCAGGAACATAACGCGCCGCCGCGGAAAATGCACGGATATGGCGAGATCGTCCTTATGCAACATAATGCGATCCTTCCTGAACGGAACATGAAGGCGCTGTTTCCTGCGTCACATCCAAACCAGCTTTTTTTTGCCCGTTGCCGCGTGAAACGGTTGCGGCAACCCAAAAAAAAGACAAATGTTACAACGTCGCCACGCGGGCTCGGGAGGAGCGGACCCCGCTGGCGGAAGGGCATTTGATATCGGTCGGCGCGTGCTTCCTGTCGCGTGAACGCATCTCACCCGATTTGAAACCGTGCTCGACTCTGGACCGACCCGGAGGAGCGAAATGGCGAAAATAACAATGACGGTCAACGGCCGTCAGGTAAGCGGGACTTGCGACGACCGAACGCTGCTGGTGCACTTTATCCGCGAAAATCTCGGCCTGACCGGCACCCATGTCGGCTGCGACACGACCCAGTGCGGTGCCTGCGTCGTCCACATCGACGGGCAATCGGTGAAAAGCTGTTCCATCCTTGCCGCCCAGGCGGCCGGTTCGTCTGTGACGACGATCGAGGGGCTGGCGTCCAACGGCGAGCTTCATCCGGTGCAGGCGGCCTTCAAGACACATCACGGACTGCAATGCGGCTTCTGCACGCCGGGAATGGTCATGGCGGCCGTCGATATGATCCGTCGCCACGGCAGCAGTCTTGACGAGGCGACCGTGCGCACCGAGCTCGAAGGCAATATCTGTCGTTGCACCGGCTATCACAACATCGTCCAGGCGATCCTGGCCGCCGCGGCCGAGACGGGCGGCGTTCGGCAGGCTGCCGAATGAAGAAATCCCTGAGGGAGCGCGATGCGGGGGGAGCGCCGCCGCATTTTTCGTCATTCCGCAAACGGAAATTCGTTACTGGATTTCGGGAGGAGACAGGCAATGGGTGTTGAAGGCATCGGCGCGCGCGTGGCGCGTAAGGAAGACAAACGCTTCCTGACCGGAAAGGGGCGCTACACGGACGACATGGTCGTTCCGGGCATGAAATATGCGGCTTTCGTCCGCAGCCCGCATGCGCATGCCACGATAAGGAGCATCGACGTGGCATCGGCCAAGGCCATGCCAGGGGTGATCGACGTCCTCGACGGCAAGCAATTGCTGGCGGACGGGATCGGCAATCTCATCTGCGGCTGGATGATCCATTCGAAAGACGGCTCTCCCATGCGCATGGGCGCCTGGCGGCCGCTCGCGGACAAGACGGTGCGTTATGTCGGAGACGCAGTGGCGATCGTTGTCGCCGACAGCGTTGCGGAGGCGCGCGACGCGGCGGAAGCTGTGGTCATCGATTACGAAACCCTGCCGGTCGTCACCGACCTTGTCGAGGCGCTGGGCGAAGGCCAGCCGCAGATCCATCCGGAAGCACCGGGCAACCTGATCTTCGATTGGGAAATCGGCGATGCCGGCGCGACCGACCAGGCGATCGCCGCTGCGGCGCACGTGACGGAGTTGAAGATCGTCAATAACCGCCTGTCTCCAAATGCGATGGAGCCGCGTGCGACGCTCGGAATCTACGATGCCGGCGACGACCATTTCACCTGCTACACCACGAGCCAGAACCCACATCTTGCGCGGCTGGTGATGAGTGCCTTTTATAATGTCGCGCCCGAGAACAAGCTGCGGGTAATCGCTCCCGACGTCGGCGGCGGATTCGGCTCCAAGATTTTCATCTATCCGGAAGAGATCGTCTGTCTCTGGGCCTCGAAGCGCACCGGCGTGCCGGTGAAATGGACGGCGGACCGTACCGAGGCCTTCCTGACGGATGCGCACGGCCGCGACCATGTGTCTACCGTGAAGATGGCCTTCGACAGCAGCAACCGGATCACGGCGCTGAAGGTCGACACCATCGCCAATCTCGGCGCCTATATGTCGCTGTTTTCCTCCTGTGTGCCGACCTATCTCTATGCGACGCTCCTTTCCGGGCAATATGCGATTCCGGCGATCCACGCGAATGTCCGCACGGTCTATACCAATACCGCACCGGTGGACGCCTATCGCGGTGCCGGGCGGCCGGAAGCCACCTACCTTCTGGAGCGCACGATGGAGACGGCCGCGCGCGAGCTCGGGCTTTCTCCCGCGGAACTCAGACGCATCAACTTCATCCGTTCATTCCCGCATCAGACGCCGGTGATCATGAACTACGATGCCGGCGATTACGAAGCATCGCTCACGGCGGCAATGAAGACGGTCGACTGGGACGGCTTCGCCGCACGCAAGGCGGAAGCCGAGGGTCGGGGGATGAAGCGCGGCATCGGCATGAGTTGCTATATCGAGGCCTGCGGACTGGCTCCGTCGGCAGCCGTCGGCTCGCTCGGCGCGGGCGTCGGCCTGTGGGAATCGGCCGAGGTCAGGGTCAACGCGGTCGGTACAATCGAGGTGATGACAGGCTCTCACAGCCACGGCCAGGGGCACGAGACGACCTTTGCCCAGGTTGTGGCGGAGCGTTTCGGTGTGCCGATCGACAGTGTCAATATCGTCCATGGCGATACGGACAAAGTGCAGATGGGCATGGGTACCTATGGTTCCCGCTCCGGCGCCGTCGGGATGTCGGCCGTCTTCAAGGCGCTCGACAAGGTAGAAGCCAAAGCGAAGAAGATCGCGGCGCACCTGATGGAGGCCGACGAGAGCGATATCGTCATCGAGAACGGCGCCCTCAAGGTCGCCGGCACCGACCGGGAGGTCCCCTGGTCGCAGGTGGCGCTCGCCTCCTATACGGCCCATAATCTGCCGCCCGGCATGGAACCGGGTCTGAAGGAAGGTGCCTTCTACGATCCGAGCAATTTCACCTTCCCGGCCGGCTGCTATATCTGTGAAGTGGAGGTGGATCCGGAAACAGGTCAGACGAAGATCGTCCAATTCGTCGCGGCAGACGATTTCGGCAATATCATCAACCCGTTGATCGTCGAAGGGCAGGTGCATGGGGGACTGGCGCAGGGCATCGGCCAGGCGCTGCTCGAAGGGGTGCATTACGACAAGAGCGGCCAATTGCTGACGGCGAGCTATATGGATTATGCCATGCCGCGCGCCGACGATCTGCCTTCGTTCAAGGTGACGACTTCGAACACGCCCTGCCCGAGCAACCCGCTCGGCGTCAAGGGCTGCGGCGAGGCGGGGGCGATCGGCTCGCCGCCAGCCCTGATCAACGCGATCACCGACGCCATCGGCAACAACGAGCTCACCATGCCGGCGACGCCACAGAAGGTCTGGGCCGCGGCGCGGGCCATATCTTGATTGGGAGGACGACATATGTACGAGACCAACTATCATAGGGCCGCCTCGATCGAGGAGGCGGCAAAGCTGATGGGGACCGTGGCGGAGGGCAAATATCTCTCCGGTGGCATGACGCTCATTCCCACGATGAAGCAGCGGCTTGCCGCGCCGAGCGACCTCGTCGATCTCCGGCACATTGCCGAGATGAAGGGCGTCACCGTCGACGGCCGCGCGGTGAGGATCGGCGCGGCGACAACGCACGAGGAGGTCGCGACGTCAGCCGCAATCGCCGCCGTCTGTCCGGCCATTTGCGGGCTTGCCAGCCACATCGGCGACCCGCATGTCCGTCATATGGGTACGATCGGAGGCTCCATCGCCAACAACGATCCGGCCGCAGACTATCCGGCCGCTATGCTGGCACTGGACGCGGTAATCATGACCGACAGGCGAGAGCTCAGGGCCGAAAACTTCTTCACGGGCCTTTTCGAAACGGCGCTGGAGGAGGACGAGATCGTGACTGCCGTCCGCTTCGAAGCACCGGTGAAGGCGGCCTATCAGAAGTTTGCCAATCCGGCATCGCGCTACGCGATGACAGGCGTCTTCGTCGCCCGCCGCGACGATGGCGTCGTGCGTGTTGCGGTCACCGGAGCCGGGTCGAGCGGCGTCTTCCGCCATCAGGGCCTTGAGACGGCACTTTCGGCCAATTGGTCTCCGGCTGCGGTCGCCAATGTGACAGTGGACGATTCGGACCTGCTTTCCGATATTCATGCAAGCGCGGCCTATCGGGCCAATCTCGTCAAGGTGATGGCGAAAAGGGCAGTAGCGGCTGCCTGAAGGCAAACTTTGGTATCAAAAAAGGGCGGCCGTGGCCGTCCTTTTTGCGCCGCTGCTTGACTTCGTTAAAAGTTCGAGAGAATGAGTTTGTAGCCATTTTGGAATAGTTCAAAACTGAGCTTCATGGGCTCGGCGTAGATGTCGGGCCTGATTACCGTGGAAAGATTTGAAAATGTATCGGCGTTTTCGAGCATCTTTCCAGCTTGCCAGGCACGGGGCGTGCCGCGAAGAATGCCCAAGGCTTGGAGGCTGAGAGGCCTTTTGCCGCAGCCCACGCGGCGGAGCCTGTCCGGGGTTGACCCCTGATCGCTTTGAAGGAAGAAAGGCGGCAGGGCACTGGAGATGATGATGGATTTCGAGAGTTTCTTCAAAAACGAGCTGGATGGGCTGCATCAGGAAGGTCGATACAGGGTTTTCGCCGATCTCGCCCGTCATCGCGGCAACTTCCCCAAGGCGACGCGCTATACGGCCGAAGGCGCCCAGGAAGTGACTGTCTGGTGCTCGAACGATTATCTCGGCATGGGTCAGTGTCCCATCGTCACCGACGCGATGAAGCAGGCGATCGACGAATGCGGCGCCGGCGCCGGCGGAACCCGCAACATTTCCGGAACCAACCATTACCATGTGATGCTCGAGCGCGAACTTGCCGACCTGCACGGCAAGGAATCGGCGCTTCTGTTCACCTCCGGTTACGTTTCGAACTGGGCAGCGCTCGGGACGCTCTGTTCCAAGCTTCCCGGCGTCATCGTCTTTTCAGATGCCGGCAACCACGCTTCGATGATCGAAGGCATTCGTCACTCGAAATGCGAGCGGGTCATTTTCAAGCACAATTCGGTGGCGGATCTCGAGGCGAAGCTTGCAGCCGCCGATCCGCGCGCGCCAAAGATCATCGCCTTCGAGTCCGTCTATTCGATGGATGGCGACATCGCGCCGATCAAGGAATTCTGCGACCTCGCGGACAAATACGGGGCGATGACATACCTGGATGAAGTGCACGCGGTCGGCATGTACGGGCCGCGCGGCGGCGGCATCGCCGAGCGCGAAGGGCTGATGCACCGGCTGACCGTCATCGAAGGCACGCTCGGCAAAGCCTTCGGCGTCATGGGCGGCTACATCACCGGATCGGCCGCGCTCTGCGATTTCATCCGCTCCTTTGCGTCCGGCTTCATCTTCACCACGGCGCTGCCGCCGGCGCTTGCCGCCGGTGCGCTCGCCTCCATTCGCCACCTCAAGGAAAGCCAGACCGAACGCTTCGCGCATCAGGAGCGCGTGCGTCGGCTGCGCTCGCTGCTCGATCAGCGCGGCATTCCGCATATGGTGAATCCCAGCCACATCGTGCCGGTCATCGTCGGCGATGCGGCCAAGTGCAAATGGATTTCCGACCTGTTGCTCGACAATTTCGGGGTTTATGTCCAGCCAATCAACTATCCGACGGTGCCGAAGAAGACCGAACGCCTGCGCATCACGCCGACCCCCTTGCATTCGGATGCCGATATCGACCACTTGGTGGGCGCACTGCATTCGCTCTGGTCGCGCTGCGCGCTCGCAAGGGCGGTGGCGTAAGGCTCACCCGGCCTCTCTCAATCGCGGCAACGCTTGTGTGGGGCGAGGCGCACCGCCACTTGTCCCTTTGCCCGGCCTGCGTCCAGAAGGTCCGGCAGGCGGATAAGGGGCAGGTTTCCCGACAATCTCTAAGGGATCATCCCAGCGGCCGCCTGCCTGGCCTGCTCATCCGCCGCGAAAACGTCGTCCATGCTCGTGGCGGCCGGCAGGCCGGCAAGATCGTTCATCACCTCTTCGACGATTTCAGCCATGTCGAGGAAGCCGACCCGGCCTTCGATGAAGGCCCCCAGCGCCGTTTCCTTGGCACCGTTCAGCACTGCGCCCTGTAGGCCGCCTTCCTCCATCGCACGGCGTGCGAGCCTGAGCGCCGGGAACCGCACCTCGTCCGGCGCCTCGAAATCGAGCCGCGCGAGCCTGGCGAAGTCGAGCCGTTCGACTGGCAGATCGCAGCGTCTGGGGTAGGAAAGGGCGTAGCCGATCGCGGTGCGCATGTCGGGGCAGCCGAGTTGTGCCAGCACCGAGCCGTCCGCGTAACCGACCATCGAGTGGACCACCGATTGTGGATGAACGATCACCTCGATCTGATCCGGTCGCAGGTTGAAAAGGTGGCGCGCCTCGATCATCTCGAGCGCCTTGTTGAACATCGAGGCACTGTCGATCGAAATCTTGAGCCCCATCGACCAGTTCGGATGGGCGCGGGCGGCCTCTGCGGTCACGTGCTGCATCTCGTCGAGCGACTTGGTGCGAAAGGGGCCGCCGGAGGCGGTGAGCACGATGCGTTCCACGGCATGACGCTGATCGTTCTCCAAGACCTGAAAGATTGCATTGTGTTCGCTGTCGACGGGCAGCAGCCGGCCGCCGCCCTCGGCCACGGCATCGATGAAAAGGCTGCCGGCGGAAACAAGGCATTCCTTGTTGGCCAGCGCGATGTCGGCGCCGCGACGGGCAGCTGCAAGGGTGGGGCCAAGGCCGGCATTCCCGACGATGGCGGCCATCACCCAGCCGGCATCGCGCTCTGCCGCCTCGCTCAGACCAGTTCGGCCGGCCGCGACCTCGATGCCGCTGCCGCTCAACGCATCCTTGAGTTCGCCATAACGATCCCCGTCTGCGGTGACCGCGAGCTCTGCACCCATACGGCGGGCCTGCGCGGCAAGCAGCGGTATGTTGCCGTTACCCGTCAGTGCAGCAACCTCGAACCGATCGCGTCCGCCGAGCCGCTCGATCACGTCGAGCGTGCTGGTTCCGATCGATCCGGTGGAGCCCAATATCGTCAGGCGGCGCTTCAACTCATCGCCGGATGCCATTGCCAATCCCGTATTCTTCTCGTTTTATCGATTTAACTAGGCTCTACAGCCGAACGCTCCCGGCAACAAGGGCGGAGTCATTGCCCTTCTCTAAGAGACAGTGCTCGGGTAAGAATCGATAGCACCGCCTAACGATGATTAAACTTAAGGAGTTCCTGGATGCTGCAAGCCCTGACCGCCGCATCCTGCGCTTGCGTGCTGATAGAACTTGCCTCGATGCAGACGGTTGCCGCCGAAAAGGTCCCGGAGCAGCTCGTCGGGTCCTGGCTGGCCGAAGACATGGGCGGTCGTGGTGTGATCGACGATCTTCAAACCACCCTTGAGATCCGCGAAGACGGGACCTATGGCGGCATGGCCGGCTGCAATCATTTTACCGGGGCGTTCAGCCTTTCGGGCGCAACGATCTCGTTCGGCTTCGCAGCGGCGACACGCAAGATGTGCGTACCCGCGGCAATGGATCAGGAGCGCAAATTTCTGAATGCTCTCGGAGACGAACTGAGTTGGAAAATAGAGGGGAGCAAGCTGACGCTCGCGAGGCCGAACGGCCCGCCTGTCATTCGCTTGACCTTCATGGATTCCCGGGCCTCGGGCGGTGCCGAACTCAAGCTCCGCATCCCCGGCGCCGACGCCGTCGAGCGGCAGATCGTCCGCTATCAATGTGCCGGCAAGACGGTCCAGGCGGAGTATATCAATGCCGGTCCCGTTTCGCTCGCGACACTGGCGATCGAGGGCACCTTCATCGTCGCGTCGAACGTCATTTCCGGATCGGGTGCCAGATATGCCGGCGGGCAGTATGTCTGGTGGACGAAGGGCGACGAGGCGAGGCTTTTCGATACGATGGAGGGCGAGGAAGACCCGGGAATCCTGTGCAGGAAAACGGAATAGTCTGACGGCTCAGTCGTTTCGCAGGTCAAATCTGACCGCTTTCCATTCCGCCTGACCTATGCTCATCTGGTCCAGTGTTTGGTACGGCATACTATCGGAGACGGGGAGCCATGATTGCAGCCTATATCGATGAGATCATCATGTTTTGCGCCGGCCTGTGGATGACGTCAGTGGGTTTCGGATACGTGCAGCTATCCGGTAACCCGGCCACCCGGTCGCCTTGGGTGACGACCTTGAGCGGTCATTTCAAATGGATGGGCCCCCTATTGCTCGTCATTGCGGCCGCTCTGGCAATAGCCTCCTAGGTCACGATGTTTTTAGGTCGGATCGACCTAAAGACATGAACGTAATTCCAAAGATTTGAGTCGCGGGGTGGGGGCGGAACACTGCAATCAGTGTTGCTCATCCCGCCCCCAGCTTCCGGTCTCTCGCACCCTCACACCCAATAGGGCGCAATTCCGTAGTAATCGTAGACCCGGCGGCCGCTCTCAGGGCTCCAATCATAATCCTGTCCCGCAGGATATCTCGGAGCACCTTCGACCTGCTCCTTGGTGATGTTCACCTGGAACCCGCCAAGGCTGGTATCGTAATCGAGCATTTCCCAGGGAAGCGGGTAATGCTCATGTCCGATGCCCAGTATGCCGCCGAAGCTCATCACAGCATAAGCGACGCGGCCACCGCGCTTTTCCAGGATGATCCGTTCGATAGAGCCGACGTTCTCGCCGTTCATGTCATAGACGGTGGTGCCAACCACCTTATCACTTGCGATAAGATCGTGAGATTCATGTAGATCCGGGTTCACCATGTTCTTTCTCCTTCGGTTTCGGCGTGACGGGCTGGAGGTCTAACGGGGGGGCAGGGCGGCTTGTTCCGTTCAGAGTTTTGGTGGGGCTCAGGCGTTCTGGAGTGAAACAATCCTCTGTTTTGGCGGTTATTAGCCCATTCGAGGCCGGCAAGCCGCCGATCGAAGGCGCAGCAATGGCGACGAAGGCCGAAGCTTACGGTTGTCGGCTATGGGTTCCGTGCAGATTCTGGAGGCACCATGCTGACTGAGGAACAAAAATTGAAGTTGGAGCAAAACGTCCGCGATCTCCTTCAAGACTTCGATCAGAGCGGCGCCGCCTTCACGACGCCGATGCTTGTCTCAGCCCTTCGGGAAAACGGCAGGGCTGAAGACGAGCGTCTGCTGGACGAGGCCGACACAGAGGCGTTCATCGCCGATATCGTCACCCGCCGGCGCGACGAGCTGGATGGAGGTCCGCGCCAGATCGTCGTTCTGGAGGAGGATCCGGAGTCCAAATGGGGGTTCAAGGATGCATAGACGGGGGTCGAGCGGAGGCTTGAAACGAGGGTGTTTCCGCCGCCGCACTGCAGTTTGAGCGTTTACTTCCGGCATCGAAGAGCGATGAACAGATTGCGGACGGCGCTTTCGAGCTATAGGCTGCCCCGCGACGGCGATCGGCCGTGAAAAATCGAGGATGAGTTATGGCCACTGGCACCGTTAAGTTCTTCAATGGCGACAAGGGATTTGGCTTCATTACGCCCGAGAATGGAGGCACAGACGTGTTCGTTCACGTGTCTGCCCTGCAGGAGGGCGGTTCGCTGAGCGAAGGGCAGCGGGTGAGCTACGAGATTGGTCAGGATCGTAAGACCGGAAAATCGAGAGCCGAAAACGTCCGCGTACTCAGCTGATTTCCTCAGCTTGTGGCTGCTATGTCTGCTCTTGTGAACGCGGCTCACATCGCCGCGGACGTGTGAGCAGGCTTAACTGTCACCTTCTGTCGCTGCCGACTGGAAGTGCATAGGTAGCAGGTTGGAGCGTTTCAGTTTTTCAACGAAATACTGGAACGCTCCAGAGCGGCCGATAAGCCGCCTTGGGCGCTCGTCGTTATCGTCAGGAAAAATGGTGATCCCGGCGCGATTCGAACGCGCGACCCCCAGATTAGGAATCTGGTGCTCTATCCTGCTGAGCTACGGGACCACTTGGAATAGACCCATACAAAAGCGCAGCCTCTTCGCCAAGTGTTTTTCAGCAGATTTCGGTCTATTTGCGGCGGCTCGCCGGTTCTCGGGGGCTAGCGCCATCAATGTCTCAAATGCTAAGCAGATGCCGCCTCCGCGGAGGCTGGCTCACCTTTCTTGACAGCATTTTCATTCTAAAGATCCTGACAGATGTTTATCGGAATTGACTGGGGCGGCACGAAAATGGAGGTCATCGCGCTTGATCGCGGAGGCGAGACGCGTGCGCGGCATCGCGTTCCAACGCCTACGAGCGGCTATGACGATTGCATCCGAGCCGTCGTGGAACTCGTCGCGGCGGCCGAAAGCACGGCCGGCGAGCGCGGCTCGATCGGCATCGGCATACCCGGAAGCCCCAATCCGCGCACCGGCATCGTGCGCAATTCCAACGCAGTGCTCATTAACGGAAAGCCGCTCGGGCGGGATCTCGAAGCGGCTTTCGGCCGTCCGGTGCGTCTTGCAAACGATGCCAATTGCCTCGCCGTGTCCGAAGCCGTGGACGGCGCGGGCAAGGACGCAAAACTCGTCTTCGGCGTCATCGTCGGAACGGGCCATGGCGGGGGGCTCGCGATCGATCGGAGGGTTCATGCCGGGTATCAGGGTATCGCCGCCGAGATCGGCCATTATCCTCTGCCCTGGATGACCAGGGACGAATATCCGGGGCACAGGTGCTGGTGCGGCAAGCTCGGTTGCCTCGACATGTATGCCTGCGGCACGGGACTTGAACTCGACTACCGCCTGACGACCGGCATGGAACGCCGCGGACGGGACATTATCGAAGCGAGCCGCTCGGGCGATCCGGCGGCATCCGGTGTCTACGAGCGATTCGTCGACCGGTTGGCCCGCAGCCTCGCGCTCTTGACGAATATCGTCGACCCCGACGTTTTCGTGCTTGGCGGGGGCATGTCCAATGTCGACGAGATCTGCGCTGAACTGCCGGCATTGATTACGAAATATCTTTTCGGCGACAGTTTCGAAACGCCGATTCGCAAGGCAGTGCACGGCGACAGCTCCGGGGTGCGCGGCGCCGCATGGCTTTGGAAGGAATAGAGAGTGTCGAGCCTCGGCGGGCGCGAGACATCCCATCGTACGGATCACGACAAGCGGAGGCATCATGAACATAGATAACGATCTGCGCCGGATTGCGCTGCAAGAGCAGCAATTGCAGTTCGAGCGCTTCGATCTCGACACGGCGTGGAAACTCGGCGTAACGCTTCGCCGCATGGCCGCGGAGCGCAAGCTCGGCTGCGTCATCGACATCACGCTCTTCTCCATGCAGGTCTTTTATGCCGCGCTCGACGGGGCGACACCGGACAATCCGAACTGGGTACGCCGCAAGCGCAACACCGTGTTCCGCCTGTTCAAAAGCAGCTACGCCACGGGCTTGAGCCTCCTCAAGCAGCAGACGAACCTGCAGGCGAAGCTCGGCCTGGCTGATGCCGAGTTCGCCGCCCATGGCGGCAGCTTCCCGATCGTCGTCAAGGGAACGGGCTGCATAGGTGCAGTGACCGTTTCCGGCCTGCCGCAGCGAGACGATCACAATCTCGTGGTCGAGGCACTGGCGGAACTCCTCGGCGCGAACCACGACGAATTGAAACTCGAGAGCTGACGGAAGCGCATAGGGAATGGATATTCATCTCCAGGCAGGTGCGCTCTCGGGATGGCTGACGGAGGCCGCTCTGCCGCTCTGGCGGCAGAAGGGCTTCGACGGCGGCTTCGTCGAAACGATCCATATGAACGGCGAACCGACGCGCGCCGACCGGCGCTCTCGCGTGCAGCCCCGTCAGGTCTATTGCTTCGCGGCGGCGGGGCGGCGCGGCTGGACCGGGGACTGGCGGATGGCCGCCGAAGACGGCCTTCGCTATTTTGACCGCGTCTACGGACAGCCGAGCGGCTTCTACGGGGCCCTGGCAAATGCGGATGGCGAACTGATCGATCCCTCCTTCGATCTGTACAACCAGGCCTTCGCCCTGCTTGCCTTCGCCCATATGGCGGAAGCCTTGCCGGAGCGCAAAGCCGAGATGGTGGAACGCAGCGACAATCTCAGGCGAAAACTCTGGAGCCATTGCAAACACCCGCTCGCCGGCTTCGAGGAAGATAACCCTCCACGCCTGCCGCTCGGCTCCAATCCGCACATGCATCTCTTCGAGGCCTGCCTTGCAAGCCAGGAGGCGGAGGGATTCGATCGCAACGCCTGGACCGATCTCGCCGACGAGATCGCAAATCTGGCGATGGACTGCTTCATCGACGCCGAAAGCGGCGCGCTGCGCGAATTCTTCGACCATGACTGGCGACCGTTTCCGGGCGCGAAGGGCCGCATCATCGAGCCGGGCCACCATTTCGAATGGGCGTGGCTGCTCCTGCGCTGGGCGGAACGGCGCGGCAACGACCGAGCGATCCTCAAGGCGCGGCGGCTCTTCGAAATAGGGGAGACGCACGGGCTGTGCCCGGGCCGCGAGGTGGTGGTCATGACGCTGCTCGATGATTTCTCGATCGCCGATCCGGTCGCACGGCTTTGGCCGCAGACGGAGTGGCTGAAGGCGGCGATCCGTTTCGCGGCTCTCACGGACGGCGCCGAGCGGCAGCGTTATCTGACTTCGGCCAGACGCGCCACCACGGCGTTGCAGCGCTTCCTGGACGTGCCTGTTCGGGGCCTCTGGCGCGACAAGCAGAAGGCGGATGGCAGCTTCGTCGAAGAACCGGCGCCGGCGAGCACGTTCTATCATATTCTTTGTGCGATCCATGAGTTGGAGGATTGCCTTAAGCGAATGTGACGGGCCGAAAACGCCGCACACAATCTTAGTCGTCCCGCTTTTGAACGGCCCGCCGCACACGCCGGCGGGCCGTTTTGCCGTCCGGTCTCCAAACGTGACCGACACGTATGTTGACATAAAGATATGTTTATGTGAGTAAATCAATAGTCATTTGTCGTTTTCAGAACGGGAGATCTCCCATGTCCGCCTCCGACGACCTCTTTGGACACGTTTCGCCCAAGCCGGATGGCTCGGAAATCTTCCGCCAGCTCGCACAGGCGGCCGCCGAGCGTATCCTCATCATGGACGGCGCAATGGGGACGGAGATCCAGCAGCTGGGTTTCGTCGAGGATCACTTCCGGGGCGAGCGTTTCGGCGCCTGCAATTGCCATCAGCAGGGCAACAACGACCTTCTGACGCTCACGCAACCGAAGGCGATTGAAGAGATACATTATCATTACGCAATCGCCGGTGCCGACATTCTGGAGACCAACACCTTCTCCTCGACCCGGATCGCCCAGGCCGATTACGGCATGGAGGACATGGTCTACGACCTCAATCGCGATGGCGCGCGGTTGGCGCGGCGTGCTGCGCGGCGGGCCGAGGCAGAGGACGGCAGGCGGCGCTTCGTGGCTGGCGCACTCGGGCCGACCAACCGCACAGCCTCGATCTCGCCGGACGTCAACAATCCCGGTTATCGTGCCGTCAGCTTCGATGATCTGAGGCTTGCCTATTCCGAGCAGGTGCGTGGTCTGATCGATGGCGGTGCCGACATCATCCTGATCGAGACTATTTTCGACACACTGAATGCCAAAGCCGCGATCTTTGCGACGCAGGAAGTGTTCGCGGAGAAAGCTGTTCACCTGCCGATAATGATATCAGGCACGATCACCGATCTTTCCGGCCGCACACTCTCGGGACAGACGCCAACGGCTTTCTGGTATTCGGTGCGTCATGCATCGCCGTTTACGATCGGCCTCAACTGCGCGCTCGGGGCCAATGCGATGCGTGCCCATATCGACGAGCTCTCGGCGATAGCCGATACGCTGGTCTGCGCCTATCCCAATGCGGGCCTGCCCAACGAATTCGGCCAGTACGACGAAAGCCCCGAGCAGATGGCGGCGCAGATCGAGGGCTTCGCCCGGGACGGCCTCGTCAATGTCGTCGGTGGCTGTTGCGGCTCGACCCCGGCTCATATCCGCGCCATCGCCGAAGCGGTTGCTAAATATCCGCCGCGCCGGGTGCCGGAGACCGAACGCCTGATGCGGCTTTCCGGCCTCGAGCCCTTCACGCTCACCGACGAGATCCCCTTCGTCAATGTGGGAGAACGCACCAATGTCACCGGCTCGGCGAAGTTCCGCAAGCTGATCACTGCCGGGGACTACGCCGCCGCACTCGAAGTCGCGCGCGATCAGGTGGCGAACGGCGCCCAGATCATCGACGTCAACATGGACGAAGGCCTCATCGATTCGAAGCAGGTCATGGTCGAGTTCCTGAACCTCGTTGCCTCGGAGCCGGATATCGCGCGCGTGCCCGTGATGATCGACTCGTCCAAGTGGGAGGTCATCGAAGCAGGACTCAAATGCGTCCAGGGCAAGGCGCTGGTGAACTCCATCTCGCTCAAGGAAGGCGAGGAAGCGTTCCTGTATCACGCCCGTCTCGTGCGCGCCTATGGCGCCGCCGTCGTGGTGATGGCGTTCGACGAGAAAGGGCAGGCCGACACGAAGACCCGCAAGGTGGAGATCTGCCGCCGCGCCTACCGCTTGCTGACGGAAGAGGTGGGCTTTCCGCCGGAGGACATCATCTTCGACCCGAATATCTTCGCGGTCGCGACCGGCATCGAGGAGCACGACAATTACGGCGTCGACTTCATCGAGGCGACGCACGAGATCGTCGCGGCGCTGCCGCACGTCCATATCTCCGGCGGCGTGTCGAACCTGTCCTTCTCCTTCCGCGGCAACGAGCCCGTGCGCGAGGCGATGCACGCCGTTTTTCTCTACCATGCGATCCAGGCCGGCATGGACATGGGCATCGTCAATGCCGGGCAGCTCGCCGTCTATGATGCGATCGACGCGGAGCTGCGCGAAGCCTGCGAGGATGTCGTGCTCAATCGCCGGTCCGATGGAACCGAGCGCCTGTTGGAAATCGCCGAACGCTATCGCGGGCAGGGCGGGAGCCAGGGCAGGGAGAAGGATCTAGCCTGGCGCGAATGGCCGGTCGAGAAAAGGCTCGAGCATGCCCTCGTCAACGGCATTACCGAATTCATCGAAGCCGATACCGAGGAAGCCCGGCTCTCTGCCGAGCGGCCGCTGCATGTCATCGAAGGGCCGCTGATGGCCGGGATGAACGTGGTGGGCGACCTCTTCGGCTCGGGGAAGATGTTTCTGCCGCAGGTGGTCAAATCCGCGCGCGTGATGAAGCAGGCCGTTGCGGTGCTGCTCCCCCATATGGAGGCGGAAAAGCGTGCCAATGGCGGCGGCGAGGCGCGCGAGAGCGCCGGCAAGATCCTGATGGCGACCGTCAAGGGCGACGTGCACGATATCGGCAAGAACATCGTCGGCGTCGTGCTCGCCTGTAACAACTACGAGATCATCGATCTCGGCGTCATGGTATCCTCGGCCAGGATTCTCGAAGTGGCGCGCGAGCAGAAGGTTGATATCATCGGCCTTTCCGGCCTCATTACGCCATCGCTGGACGAGATGGCGCATGTCGCTTCCGAGCTGGAACGGGAGGGCTTCGACCTGCCATTGCTGATTGGCGGCGCGACGACCAGCCGCGTGCACACGGCGGTAAAGATCAATCCGCGCTACAGCCTCGGCCAGACGGTCTATGTCACGGACGCAAGCCGTGCCGTCGGCGTCGTATCGAGCCTGCTCTCGCCGGAGGTCCGCGACGGCTACAAGGAAACCATCCGCGCGGAATATCTCAAGGTTGCCGAGGCGCATGCGCGCAACGAAGCCGAGAAGCGTCGTCTGCCTCTCTCGCAGGCACGCGCGAACGCGGTAAAGATCGATTGGGAGGCGCATCGGCCGAAAGTGCCGTCCTTCCTCGGCACGCGCGTTTTCGACGGATGGGATCTTGCCGAACTCGCCCGCTATATCGACTGGACGCCCTTCTTCCAGACCTGGGAAATGAAGGGCGTTTATCCACGCATCCTCGACGACGAGCATCAAGGGGCGGCTGCCCGCCAGCTCTTCGAAGACGCGCAGGCGATGCTGGCGCAGATCGTGGCGGAAAAATGGTTCGCCCCCAAAGCCGTGGTCGGCTTCTGGCCGGCCGGCAGCGTCGGCGACGACATCCGCCTCTTCACAGATGAGACGCGCAAAGGTGAGCTTGCCACCTTGTTCACGCTCCGCCAGCAACTGGTGAAAAGAGACGGACGTCCGAATGTCGCCCTGGCCGATTTCGTTGCTCCGGCCGAGAGCGGCAAGCGGGACTATGCCGGCGCTTTCGTCGTCACCGCCGGTATCGAGGAGGTGGCGATCGCCGAACGCTTCGAGCGCGCCAACGACGACTATTCTTCGATCATGGTCAAGGCGCTGGCCGACCGCTTCGCCGAGGCCTTCGCCGAGCGGATGCATGAATATGTGCGCAAGGAGCTTTGGGGCTATGCCGCGGATGAAGCCTTCACGCCGCAGGAATTGATCGGCGAGCCCTATGCCGGCATTCGGCCTGCTCCCGGCTATCCGGCACAGCCCGACCATACCGAGAAGGAGACGCTTTTCCGGCTCCTGAATGCCGAGGCAGCGATCGGCGTGAAGCTCACCGAGAGCTATGCCATGTGGCCGGGCTCCTCTGTATCTGGCCTCTATATCGGTCACCCCGATTCCTACTATTTCGGCGTCGCCAAGATCGAGCGCGATCAGGTGGAAGACTATGCCGAGCGCAAGCAGATGAGCGTGCGGGAAGTCGAGCGCTGGCTGTCGCCGATCCTCAACTACGTGCCGGTCCCGGAGGCCGAGGCGGCGGAATAGACTGAACGGGCAGCGGAAAACGGCTACGCACTTTTCCTAGTTGCTCTAGCGATCTGCAGCCAGGATCATCTCGGCTGCCTTTTCCGCGATCATGATCGTCGGCGAATTGGTGTTGCCCGAGGTGATGGTCGGCATGATCGACGCGTCGGCGATCCGCAGGCCGGCGAGGCCGCGCAGCCGCAATTCCGGATCGACGACGCTCGCCTGGTCGCCCCCCATGCGGCAGGTGCCTACCGGGTGGAAGATCGTCGTTCCGATCTCGCCCGCGGCGCGCTTCAGGTCTTCATCCGTTTCGTAGCTCGGGCCGGGCTTGAACTCGACCGGTTTGTAGCGGGCGAAAGCGGGCTGCGAGACGATGCGGCGGGTGAGCCGGATCGCCTTCACGGCCACCTCCCGGTCGGCCTCGGCCGAGAGATAGCGCGGACGGATATCCGGCGCCGCGGCGAAATCCGGGCTCTTCAGATGCACCGAACCACGGCTTTCCGGCCTCAGATTGCAGACGCTTGCCGTAATTGCGGGGAAGGGATGCACCGGTTCACCGAACTTTTCGAGCGTTACCGGCTGTACATGATACTGCAGATCCGGCGTTTCCTTTTCCGGACCTGAGCGCGTGAAGATGCCGAGCTGGCTCGGCGCCATTGCCATGGGGCCGGAGCGGCGGACGAGATATTCGAGACCGATCGCAGCCTTGCCGAAGAGCGAAGTGGCTTTTTCGTTGAGCGTAGGCACGCCCGTGACCTTGTAGGCGAGGCGCAATTGCAAATGGTCCTGCAGGTTCTCGCCGACGGCGGGCAGCTCATGGCGGACCTCGATGCCGTTTTCGCGCAGCACGTCGGGCCGGCCGATGCCGGAGAGTTCGAGGATGTGCGGAGAACCGATTGCGCCGGCGGAAAGCACCACCTCTCGACGGGCCAGCACGCTTTTGGTGACCCCGTCATGCTGGAACTCGACGCCGGAGACACGTCGATCATCGAGAACAAGTCGGCGGACATGGGCTTTCGTGAGGATTGTGAGATTGCGTCGGCGCATCGCAGGCCTGAGAAATGCCTTGGCCGTGTTCCAGCGGATGCCGGACCGCTGGTTGACGTCGAAATAGCCCGAACCCTCGTTGGTTCCGCGGTTGAAGTCGTCTGTCTCGGGAATGCCGGCTTCGGTGGCGGCCTTCTGGAAGGCGTCGAGCACGGCCCATCGGACGCGCGCCTTCTCGACCCGCCATTCGCCGCCTGCGCCGTGCATTTCGTCGGCGCCGCGATGGTGGTCCTCGCATTTCCTGAAGAGCGGCAACACGTCATTCCAGCTCCAGCCGGCGCAGCCGAGCTGGCGCCAGAGGTCGTAGTCGCGCGCCTGCCCGCGCATGTAGATCATTCCATTGATCGAGGAGCAGCCTCCGAGAACCTTGCCGCGAGGATAACCGAGCGACCGGCAGTTGAGCCCTTCCTCCGCGGCCGTGGTGAAGCACCAGTCGGTGCGGGGATTGTTGATGCAATAGAGATAGCCGACCGGAATGTGGATCCAGTGATAATTGTCGCTGCCGCCGGCCTCCAGCAACAGAACGCGGCGATCCGGGTTTTCCGACAGGCGATTGGCGAGCACGCAGCCGGCACTGCCCGCTCCGACGATGATGTAGTCGAACGTGTCCATGCTTTTCTCTTTGTCGAGGTCCCGATGGTTCGGACCGATGCTCGATCACGATGTTTTTAGGCCGGGTCGGCCAAAAACATGACTCCAGTAAGTGAGAGCGGAATGCGGGCGGAAAACCGCACATTTTTCCTCATCTCGCTCGAGGTCAGTGCTTGTGCCTGTGCTCGAAGCCGAGCTTGCGGCCCAGCCGGGAGTTGTAAAACTCACCAACGATGCCGCGGCGGAACAGAAGCACGCAAACCATGAAGACGACTCCGGTGATGATGGTGACCGGGAATTCCGATGTCGCCAGGTAGTTCTGCAGCGTGACGACGAGGCCCGCCCCGAAGATCGGTCCGATCAGCGTTCCGATGCCGCCGAGAAGCGTCATGAGGATGACCTCGCCCGACATCTGCCAGCTGACGTCGGTCAGCGTCGCGAACTGGAAAACGAGCGCCTTCAGACCGCCGGCGAGACCGGTAAGTGCCGCCGACATGACGAAGGCTGCGAGCTTGTAGTTTCTTACCGAATAGCCGAGCGACACCGCCCGCGTCTCGTTTTCGCGGATCGACTTCAAGACCATCCCGAAGGGCGAATTGATGATCCGCCAGATGATTGCGATGCCGATGACGAAGACGGTGAGCACGAAATAATACATGTTCGTCGGCTGCAAGAGATCGATGACTCCGAGGAGATGGCCGCGAGGCACCGACTGAATTCCGTCCTCGCCTCGAGTGAACCCGGACTGGAGGCAGAAGAAATAGAACATCTGCGCCAGTGCCAGTGTGATCATGGCGAAGTAGATGCCCTGCCGGCGAATGGCGAAGAAGCCGATGACGGCGCCGAGCAGCGCCGCGCCGAAGACGCCGACGAGGATTCCGAGTTCGGGTGGGACGCCCCATTCCTTCACGGCATGGGCGGTGAAATAAGCCGCCCCGCCGAAGAAGGCAGCGTGGCCGAACGAGAGTAGCCCCGTATAGCCGAGCAGCAGATTGAAAGCGCAGGCGAACAGCGCGAAGCACAGAAGCTTCATCAGGAAAACGGGATAGAAGAACAAGGGAGCAAGCAGGAGGCAGGCAAGGCCCACGCCGAGGAACACCGTCTGAACGATGAACGGCGAACGCTCCTTCCGCTTGGCGAGATCGAGTGTCAATGTCATATCAGGCATCCCGGCCGAAGAGACCCGCGGGCCTCAGCAGGAGAACGATGGCCATGATCACGAAGATCACGATGTTGGAGGCTTCCGGGTAGAAGACCTTGGTCAGTCCTTCGGCGACCCCGAGCAGGTAGCCTGTGACGATTGCGCCCATGATCGAGCCCATGCCGCCGACGACGACCACCGCGAAGACGACGATGATGATGTTCGAGCCCATCAGCGGCGAGACCTGATAGATCGGCGCGGCAAGGACTCCGGCAAGCGCGGCGAGCGCTGCGCCGAGCCCGTAGGTCAGTGTCAGCAGGAAGGGCACGTTGATGCCGAAGGATTGCACCAGAACCGGGTTCTCCGTTGCGGCGCGCAGATAGGAGCCGAGCTTGGTCTTCTCAATGACGAGCCAGGTGCCGAGGCAGACGATCAGCGAGAAGACGATGACCCAGCCGCGATAGATGGGAAGGAACATGAAGCCGAGATTGGCTCCGCCGGCCAGCAGCGCCGGTGTCGCATAGGGCTGGCCGGATGCGCCGTAAAGATAGCGGAAGGTGCCTTCTACGGTCAGGGCCAGGCCAAAGGTGAAAAGGAGACCGTAAAGTGGGTCGAGAGAATAGAGCTGCCTCAGCATCGTGCGTTCGATCGCGGCGCCGATGAGACCGACGAGGAGCGGCGCAAGAATCAGTGCCGGCCAATAGCCGATTCCGAGATAGGAGAGCAGCAGCCAGGCGATGAAGGCGCCGAGCATGTATTGAGCGCCATGGGCGAAATTGATGACACGCAAGAGCCCGAAGATGATGGCGAGGCCGAGACTGAGGAGTGCGTAGAAGGAGCCGTTGATGAGCCCGATCAGGAGCTGCCCTAGGAAAGCCTGAAGTGGGATTCCGAAAATCATCGTCATGGCTTACACCCCGAGCACATCATGCAGCATTTCCATGCGCCCGGAAAGCTCCGAGACCGGGAACTCGCCGGCGACACGCCCATGATCCATCAGGTAGAAGCGGTCCGCGACCTTGCTTGCGAACCGGAAGTTCTGTTCCACCAGCAGAACGGTCATGCCCCTTTCCTTCAGCTTCTTCAGCACCTCGCCGATACGCTGGACGATGACGGGGGCGAGTCCTTCGGTCGGCTCGTCGAGCAGCATCATCCTGACCCCGGTACGCAGGATGCGGGCAATGGCCAGCATCTGCTGCTCGCCGCCGGAGAGCTTGGTTCCGGTGCTGTTACGGCGCTCGTGGAGATTGGGAAAGAGCTCGAAAATCTCGTCGATCGTCATGCCGCCCTTAGCGAGCGCGGGCGGCAGCACAAGATTCTCATAAACGGAAAGCGTCGAGAAGATGCCACGCTCCTCCGGGACGTAGCCCAGGCCACGGCGGGCGACGCGGTGAAGGGGCACACGCATCAGGTCCTCGCCGGCAAAGCTGATTTCGCCCTTGCGCTCGCGCACGATTCCCATGATCGCGCGCAGCGTCGTCGTCTTGCCGACGCCGTTGCGGCCGAGCAGCGTGACCATTTCTCCCTCGCCGACGGTCATGTCGACGCCGTGCAGGACATGGCTTTCGCCGTACCAGGCGTTGAGGCCAGCCACCTTGAGAAGCGGTTTCATCAGGAAGTCTCCTCCGTGCCCATATAGGCGGTGCGCACGCGTGGGTCCTCCGACACCGTTGCATAATCCCCTTCGGCGAGGATCTCGCCACGCTGCAGGACGGTGACGTGGTGGCAGAGCGTGGCGACGACCGAGAGATTGTGCTCGACCATCAGCACGGCACGCTCGCGTGCCACTTCGCGGATAATCTCGGCGACCATGCCGACATCCTCATGCCCCATGCCCGCCATCGGCTCGTCGAGCAGCAGCACCTTCGGCTCGAGCGCCAGCGTGGTGGCGATCTCGAGCACGCGCTTGCGACCGTAGGAAAGGTCCGCGGCAACGGCGTTCACTTCCTTCTCGAGACCGACCGAACGGATCAGTTCCTCGGCCTTGCCGTTCAGCGCGTCCAGCGCCGAAAGAGGTTTCCAGAACTGGGTCGCGAGGCGGTTCGGCCGCTGCAGCGCCACCCGGACATTGTCGAGCACTGTGAGGTGCGGAAACACTGCCGAGATCTGGAACGAGCGCACGAGGCCCATGCGGGCGACCTTGTCGGGTGCAGTCTTGGTTATGTCTTCGCCGAGCAGGGTAATCGTGCCGTGTGTCGGCTGCAGGAACTTCGTCAGCAGATTGAATACGGTGGTCTTGCCGGCCCCGTTCGGGCCGATCAGCGCATGCACGCGGGCATGATGGACGTCGAGGTCGACGTCCTTGACGGCGGTAAAGCCGCCGAAGTCGCGGCGCAGCCCGCGGGCGGAGAGGACCACCCGCGGCGCTTCGTTCACCAGAGGCGTGGCGACAGCCATCGTCGTGCCGGTCAGGACTTCACGAGTTCGCAGCCGCTCTGGGCCGGATCCATGAAGGCTTCCTTTCCGGGGATGGTCGCGAGCACCTTGAAGTAATCCCAAGGCTCCTTGCTCTCGTCCGGTTTCTTCACCTCGAGCAGGTACATGTCGTGGACCATCCGGCCGTTCGGTGCGACCGTCCCGTTCTTGGCGAAAACGTCGTCGACCGGCAGCGCATGAAGTTCCTTGGCGACTGCTTCGGTTTCGTCGGTGCCGGCCTTCTCGATCGCCTTCAAATATTGCAGCACGGCCGAGTAGGTGCCGGCATGAACCATGTTCGGCATCTTGCCGGTGCGCTCCATGAAGCGTTTGCCGAACTTGGCGCTCTCCTCATCGCGGTTCCAGTAGAAACCCTCCGTCAACGTCAGCCCCTGCGCGGCTTCAAGGCCGAGGCCGTGGACTTCGGCAAGCGTGAAGAGCAGAGCCGCGAGGCGCTGGCCGCCCTGAACGATCCCGAATTCGGCCGCCTGCTTGATGGCGTTGGAGGTGTCAAGGCCGGCATTGGCAAGGCCGATCACCTTGGCTCCCGAGGACTGCGCCTGAAGGAGGAAGGAAGAGAAATCGGTGGAGGCGAGCGGATGGCGGACGGCACCGACGACGGTACCGCCGTTCTCCTTGACGTAGTTGCCGGTATTTTCCTCGAGCGAATAGCCGAAGGCATAGTCAGCGGTCAGGAAGAACCAGCTGTCTCCGCCCTGTTTGACCAGCGCACCGCCGGTGCCGACTGCGAGCGAATGGGTGTCATAGGCCCAGTGAAAACCATAGGGGCTGCACTGTTTGCCGGTCAGCTCCGTCGTCGCCGCTCCGGTTACGATGTCGATCTTCTTCTTCTCCTTCGAGATCGCCTGGACCGCGAGCGCAACGGAGGAGGTGGTCAACTCCATGATACTGTCCACCTGTTCGGTGTCGTACCATTGCCGAGCAATATTCGAAGCGATGTCCGGCTTGTTCTGGTGGTCTGCCGTAACCACCTCGACAGGAACGCCGAGCACTTTGCCGCCGAAGTCTTCGACCGCCATGAGCGCCGCCTCGTAAGACGATTTGCCGCCGAAATCGGCATAGACGCCGGATTGGTCGTTGAGGATGCCGATCTTCACCTTGCCGTCGGATGCGTCGGCAAGGGCGGCCGTGCTGCTGGCGAGCACCATTGCCAGCGTGGCGATCAGTTTCTTATGCATTTTTCCTCCTCCCAAAGGTTGTTCCGTGCGACGGGAGCCGCCGTGCCAAAACAGATAGAGCTCGCCGGCGTCCTTTCGAGGCCCCGGTCGTCTCCGATGTCGCTCTGTTCAAATTTGGCCAGACATACTCCTCCAATGCCGGCCGAGTATTTACCATCCAGAAAATTTTGCTTGGAAGCAAGGCGGGTGCCCCGTAAATTGCAAACAGCATCTGTTCATTTTTGAACAGGAAGGGAGGGGCATGAATCCGAATTTTACCTGGGACGACCTGCAGTTCTTCCTCGCCGTCGCGCGGACGGGGCAGCTTTCGACCGCGGCGCGGCGCCTGAGGACGAGTCACGCGACGGTGTCGCGCCGTATCGACCGGCTCGAATTCGCACTCAAAGTAAAGCTATTCGAGCGCAATCCGCGCGGGTATGTGCTGACCACGATGGGGCAGCGGTTTGTCGAGACAGCTGAGCGCATCGAGCGGGAGACCGAGCAATTGCAGCTCGACATCAGTGACGGCATGACGGCGCAACGCGGCGTTGTTCGGCTGAGCACGCTCGAAGGCTTCGGCAACTTCTTCCTTGCGGACCGGCTATCGGACTTTGTGGGCCGCTATCCCAACATCTCGCTCGAACTGGTGGCGATCCAGCAGATCATGTCGCTGTCGCGCAAGGAGGCCGATGTCGCGGTAGCGCTCGCCGCACCGAAAGCAGGGCCTTACCATTCGGAAGTGCTGACACCCTATACGCTGCATGTCTATGGCGCACGCAGCTATCTCGCGGGTCATCCGCTGATCCGTACACGCAACGATCTCGGTTCGCACCGCTTCGCCGGCTATATCGACGACATGATCTTCACGCCGGGGCTCGACTATCTCGGTGAATTACAGCCCGGGCTCCGGGCCCATTTCCAAAGCTCGAGCATTCTCACCCAGTTGAAGGCGGTGCGACAGGGATTGGGGCTCTGCGTCCTCCCGCACTTCATGGCCAAGGATGAGCCTGATCTCGAAATCGTGTTGCCGGACGAGATCGCACTCCAGCGGACCTATTGGCTGATCTGCCACCGCGACCTGATCGGGATGCCCCGGGTGAAGGCCCTGCGCGATTTCCTTGTCGATTCCGTTGCCGCGAACCGGGGCTGCTTCCTGCGTGAAATCCTGTCCGCTCCGGCGGGTTCACGTCGGGCCCTTGAACATCAATAGGTCGTTAACCATATAGGACCGGCAGGCACGGACTTTCCTGGGCGCGAGCGCTCAAAAAAACGATCGCCACTCTGCCCGGTTTCGGATCAGTTCGCGGCCGAAAGAATAATTCCTTCAAAAACAGCCACTTACGATTTTCTCGTAATTTTTTGAAATTGGTTGTTGACTGGGGAAAGGGCTGGGGTCTATAAGCCCGATCACTGACGAGGGCGGCGGCGCTGCTGGCGACGATGCCTTTCGCTCTAGGGTTTCCTTGATTGGCGGATGCTGATTTTGGGGTTGGGACTTTCGGGTTTTGGCCTTTAGGGGACTGTTGACGGGGATTTCACTCGTCTGTTTTTTGACAATTGAATATAGAGAAAGAGAAACGTGGGCGGCGGAGCTTGCGGGACCTGAAGAGATTTGGGTTCTGGAAAGAGACTTTGGCGGTCACGTTTTGACAAGAGACTACACCAGTCTTCTCGGGGTTTTGGCCTTGATTGAAGATGGGTGTGTGTTCTCGTCAATTAAGTCGACGTGATTTATGCCAATGATTGAATTCTCAACTTGAGAGTTTGATCCTGGCTCAGAACGAACGCTGGCGGCAGGCTTAACACATGCAAGTCGAGCGCCCCGCAAGGGGAGCGGCAGACGGGTGAGTAACGCGTGGGAA
>Ga0209281_1000595_pt1 | contig 41443 bp, 38 predicted proteins | sample MedtruBG_FD_187514 | JGI IMG/M metagenome (GOLD analysis project Ga0209281, IMG submission 187514) | Root nodule microbial communities of legume samples collected from California, USA - Medicago truncatula BG (SPAdes) (version 2) | ecosystem: Host-associated > Plants > Roots > Nodule | place... | reverse complement strand
CTGAAAAAAAAATCATTATTTTATCTAATATTATACTTCTATTTGCTAAATTATTTATCATTTCAAAAAGTTCCATATTCATTTTTATCTATCCTTCCTGTAATATATTGTGACAAAACAATTGGCGTTTTACTGCATATTAACAGATTCAACTATTTCCAAGAATTTAACCGCTATATAGTGATATTTAATAAATAGAAAAACGTCATTTTATAAACCAAATAATTTCTAGTGCAAATAATATTACTTCGTCATTATAAATTCATAAGATTAAAATTATATTAAAACCTCTAAGGTTTCTCAAAAATATTGCTGGAAACTTTTGTTTCCAGCAATATTATGAATTCTAGAGTTTAAAATATACGTTTAGAATTTTCATTTCGCTATCTTTTACTTAGAACTTTCAGTAATTTAAGAATTACTAGAAAATATTCAAAATAGAAAGTAAAACCTTTTTTAGACATCCTAAGCTAACATGCCATCATTAATGTTATCAGTTTTCTTCATTTTTAATGTTGTATAAATTACAAAAACTATTAAGATTGCTCCAAGAATTGCGGAAGATCCAATAGTCCCAAAATTAAGGCCTCCTTCTTCATGTGACTTTACAAGAAAATCGCCCATTGTTGCACCAAATGGGCGAGTTAAAACGAAAGCAATCCAAAATAATAAAACCTTAGAAATTTTAGTATAGTAAGTAGCAATTACTAATATAATTAATAAACCTCCAATAAGAAGTGCTCCTCCCGCAAATCCTAAACCAGAATCATCAGCAAGAAAATCACCAAGAGCTGTGCCCAAGGTATTTGAGAATAATATTGTTGTCCAATATAATAACTCCACTTTTATTGTTCTGATATTATCAACTGAAAGAGACTCTCCACTAAAACGCCAAATTATAAAAATTGCTAATAAAATCATAATTAAAACTAGAGAACCCTTTGCATAACCTAAATCTAGTGTTCTATCCATATAATCTGACATAGTTGTACCAGCTGTGCTTGTTGATAAAATAACAAGCCAATAAAGCCATGGATGGTATTTTTTAGCTTTAAGTTGAGATATAACAGTAATTAGAAAAAATCCAACTAAAATGATTGAGCTGACGGCGTAACCTATATTCATAGTCTTTGATAAAAGATCCCCTGCCGTTTCCCCCAGTGTAGTTGCACATATTTTCATTACCCAAAAGTAAATAGTTATTTCTGGTATTTTTTTCATCTTTACCTCTTTTCCGATTTCACCTTAATTTGAAATCTATATTATATTTAATCTTTTACTACATTATGTAATTTCAAAATTAAAATCAAATTAAGAACTTCTTAGAATCACCTTAAAAAACAATAAGATGGAAGAACAGTTTCCTCCATCTTATTATTTAATGAATATTACTTAATTTATAGTTCTGTAAAATAACTACTACTTTCGTACCCTTTCCTTCTTCGCTTTCAACCTTTATAGTTCCTTGATGCATATCCACTATCCATTTAGCAATAGACAACCCTAACCCAGAACCAGCTTTTTCCTTAGATCGTGATTTATCTACAATATAAAATCTCTCCAAAATATTGTCAATTTCATCTTTTGGTATTCCAATACCCGTATCAACAACAGTTATTCTAACAACTTCTTCATGTATTTCTGAATTAATTTCTATTTTTACATTGTCCGGAGTGAATTTAATACTATTGCTAATAAATATCCTCAACATTTGCTTTATCATTCCATAATCTGCAGTAATTTTCCCAATATCGTTTCTACTGCTAAATATCTCATGATTTTCATCTATAACATTACTTTCATCAATTACATCTTCAATTAGTTTATTAAGCCAAAATTCTTTTTTTTCTATCACTTGCATCCCACTATCGCCTTTTGCTAGAAACAATAATTTTTCAACTAAATTAGCCATATTGCTAGCTTCTAATTTAATTGCATATATAGATTTTTCTAATGCATTCTTGTCATTTTTTCCCCATCTATCTAGTAAGTTAGCATACCCTTGTACAACCGCAATTGGTGTTCTAAGCTCATGAGATGCATCAGACACAAATTGTACCTGTCTATCAAAAGAATCTTGAAGTCTGTCTATCATCTTATTAAAAGTATTCACAAGTCTTGTTAGTTCATCGTCAGGACCTGATATATCAATTCTTTCTTTTAAATTATTTATACTTATATTATCAGCAGTTTTAGTTATGTAATCAATTGGTTTTAGCATTTTTTTACTCACTATGTATCCCACTATAATCGAGGCGATAATACCTATAGAATCTGCAACTGCCATAAGCATAAATACTATTTTCATAAAATCGTATTCGCTTTCCATATCTTTTACTATTTGAAAATATATTATCCCATTTTCTTGGGTGTTATATTCAACACTTTTATAGCCTAAATGCCTACCTTTATCTTCTATGTGTTTTTCTTCATCGTCTAAATACTGTATATCATAATTAAGTTCATTAATATTAAACGGAAAATCTTCTGATGCATTTATTAGTTCTCCATCTTTCTTTACTATTCTTATATATATATCATCCGCAGAAGATATATTAGAAAAAATTTCCTCACTGGCTAAATCTAATTGTTGACTTTGTACTTTGGACATATTTAATATTATACTTTTTGTTTCTTCTATATCGCTATCAGCTTCACTATATAAATAATGTTCTATTCCAAATAAAATTGTTGCATTTATCAAAATCAAAATTAATGAAAACATAAAAGCATAAATTATGGTTAACTTTATTGAAATCCTTGCATTATTAAGAATTTTAAAATTCATATTTACTCTCCTTTAATGACATATCCTACTCCTCTTACAGTAGTTATAATCTTCTCCTCAAACTTATCATCAATTTTACTTCTCAAGTATCTTATAAAAACATCTACCACATTTGTATCTCCTGAATATTCATACCCCCATACTGATTCAATCAATTGATCTCTAGTAAGCACAATGTTTTTGTTAATTAGCAACATTTTTAGAAGATCATATTCTTTTTTGGTCAATTCAATTTCTTTATTATATCTCCAAACTTGATGTGTTTTATCATCCATAGTTATATCCTTTACTTTAATCTCGCTAGTTTTATTTTCTAATACTTTTTCTCTTGTATATACTCGTATTCTCGCAAATAATTCTTCTATTGCAAATGGCTTAGTTAAATAATCATTAGCTCCTGCATCAAGACCTGTAACTTTATCTGATACGTCCCCCTTAGCTGTCAGCATTATTATTGGCACATTAGAGAATTTCCTAATTCTTCTACAGATCTCAATTCCATTTAAATGAGGTATCATAATATCAAGGAGTATTAGATTATATTCTATACCTTCTATTTTTTTAATAACTTCTCTTCCATCATACTCTATATCGACTTTATATCCTTCGTGAGTAAGTTCCATTTCAATAAACATAGCCATTTGCTTTTCATCTTCTACTAAAAGAATTTTAAACTCATTCAAATTTATAACCTCCTAATGTAACTTTGCTACAACCTTTAATAGAAAACTATTATATTTTTAACAAACATTACACTTCTTATTATTTTTATCTATTACTCTTCTTACACTTCGTTAAAAGTATATATTTCATACTTAAAATAGTTTTCTATTTATATTCAATAAATTAATAGCCTAAATTATTTAGTTCACTCCTTTTAGCTAATCTTAGAAAAGAGTAACCTGCTATCCTTAATTTATTGTAAATAATAATAAATTACTATATAGTATTTTAACATTTATTTATATGTACACATATGTATATCACGATTTATTTTCTGATTGTTCTATCTAAAATACAAAAAGAGTTGCTTTTAAAAACAACTCTTTGAGAAAATGAATAAAAATATTAAAAGATTTCATATAAATTTCTGGTGATGACTTTCAGAAATTTAAAAACCCTAGAAAAATATTTGATGATGAAAAAATATTTTTCCTTTAGCTCACATAATCAATCTTCTTCATTATTATTACGTAGATACATTAAAATTAAATTAAAATATAATTAGAATATTATTAAAATAATTAATAATTTAGTATTTAATAATAATATTTTCAAAAACAAAAGTTCCAAGCAATATTTATATATAAGCTTATACAAAATGATTTAATAAACTTTATATAAGTTGTTACTTAGAACTCTTAAAACTAATGCATTTTGAGTTGTTAATTAATCCATGCTCCATTAGCGCCTAATTTATATCCATTAACTGTAGTATTGTAAGCCATTACTCCTTGCGAATCTAGATAATACCAAGTTCCACCTACTAATTGCCAGCCCGTTTTCATGGCCCCATCATTTCCAAAGTAATACCATTTCCCATTATTATTTAACCAACCAGTAGCCATGTCTCCATCTGATTGTAAATAGTAATATCTTTCATAACCTTTATCATAGAACCAATTATTCTTTATTGAGTTTCCAATTGAATCATTATATTGCCATGCCCCATTTATTTGTACCCATTGGTTAGCTTTAACAGTTGTACCTGATACATTAGTTGCAGTACTTGGTGTCGTAGTTACAGTTTGTGTAGTGTTTGTATTAGTAGTTGAGGAATTACTTGCCCTAGTTATGTTTAATGTATATGCTCTATAATTACTACTATCATCTTCTATTTCAACTAAAATTGTATTTGCACCCTTATTTAAGGATACTGTGTTCTTATAGTTATCTGTATCATCTACTATTGTTCCATCAATTGTAACTGTATAAGTATCATCTTCTGGTACTGCTTTAATGGTTATGTCTGAAACATCATCGCTTACATTGAGATCATAACTACTTGTGTTTTTAGAAAAATTAATATTTCCATCACTTACAGTAAGTTTACCTAAATAGATGTCATCATAATTAGAACTGCTAGAACTAGTGTCACTAGAGCTGCTATCACTAGCGGTACATTTCACCTTAATTGTATATTCGCTTAATACATCTGTATCTTCATCATATGTTATGCTTGTTCCCGGATCGAAACTGTATACTCTTACCGTAAGCGTGTTTGTTCCTGATGATAAGCTAATGTCATCGCTTGTCTTTTTACCCTTAGTAGAACTAGAAGTTCCCTTAAACACTCTAACATATTTTGAGCTAGGACCACTTGTACTTATTTTAATTGTACTAGAAGACGTTTTAGCATAATATGTATCTCCTGATGATACGCTACTGCTGTCTACTTTATTATCACTAGCATAATCGTTGTCACTGTAAATCTTTATAGTGCTACTACTTGAAGTTTCTAATTTTAAACTATCTAGTGTATCTGTATCATTAGTTGTTGATGCATAAGCCTTTGTAATCATTAAATTCACATTTGTTGCAGGTGCTACAGTTAAAATAGTACCAATCGCTAATATCATTGGAATTATCTTTTTTAAGTTTTTATTCATAACTTTCTCCCTCTATCGTATATTTGGAATTTTTTAAATTATCGTTCCATAAATAGGCAATCAAACTTTTTAATAGTGTTATTTTTGCATGTAAACATTAAAATTACATTAAATTATCATTAGAATAATATTAGAATAATCACAACTGATAAATAAAACACTGATAGATATAATTATCTATTCATAGCTACAAAATTTGTTATATAAAAAGTAAATTCATATAAATCTATTTATTTGTTATAACAAATAAAGTGATGGATTAAACAGTTCTATCGCTATTTTCCAATTTATTTTCTTTAATATAACTCACTCATTTCAAGTAAATCATAAAAGATACTATTCTATAATGTAGATTCATCCATTTTCTCCACTCTGTATTTGAAATTCAAATAATATATTAACAATTAACTCCAAATATGATATCAATATTCCAAAATTACTCAGATTAGTTAGTTTAACATCTTATCATAATTAATGTTCTGACAAACTTCTACCTGATTATATGAATTTTTTTCATTTTTTTGAATTTTATAATATTATATTGTATTTTTATCCAAATTCACTGTATAATATATCTATATCATTATTTTATGCAAAGATGAAAGGAGTTTTTATTATGGCAGAAAAAATGTTTTGTTATCAGTGTGAACAAACTGCTGGAGGTAAAGGTTGTACCAAAATAGGTGTGTGTGGTAAAACACCTGAAATCGCAGCAATGCAGGATTTATTAATTTATCAATTAAAAGGAATCAGTGTGTATGCAAATGAACTTTTAAAGAAAAATGAAAAGGTTGACATTTCAATAGCCTCATTTGTTGAAGACTCTTTATTTATGACATTAACAAATGTTAACTTCGATCCTAAATCACATATTAATCAATTAAAAAAATCTCAAGAAATTAAAAAATCTTTAAGAGAAAAAGTTGGAGATGAAAACATAACTTCACCTGAAGCATTGTACAACTTAAGTGATTCTGTAGAATCTATACTTGAGGATGCTGAAAAGGCTGGAATAATGTATGATGAGAATTTAGACCAAGATATCCGTTCTCTTAGAGAAACAATAAAATATGGTTTAAAAGGAATAGCTGCTTATTCTCATCAAGCAAGATTTATAAAATATACAAGCGATGAAGTAAATGACTTCTATTTTAAAGCTTTAGCTGCTTTAACTGACGATAGTTTGGCTCTTGAAGATCTAATCAAACTTGCAATAGAAACAGGTGAGATGAGTGTTAAAATTATGGAAGTTCTAGATACCGCTAATAATAATACTTATAGTTCTCCATCACCTACAAAAGTAAATGTAAATCTTAAAAAAGGTCCATTCATTGTAGTTTCTGGACATGACCTAAGAGATTTAGAAATGTTGCTTAAACAAACTGAAGGTAAAGGAATAAATATTTATACTCATGGAGAAATGTTACCTTCACATGGATATCCTGAATTAAATAAATATTCTCACCTAGCAGGTAACTTCGGAAGTGCATGGCAAAATCAACAAAAAGAATTTGATAATATACCAGGTTGCATTTTAATGACAACTAATTGTTTAATGAAACCAAAAGATTCGTATATAGATAGAATCTACTCAACAAGTGTTGTTGGATTTGATGGTATTAAACATATAGAAAAAGATGAAAATGGATATAAGGATTTTTCTGAAATAATAAATAAAGCACTTGAACTCGGCGGCTTTACAGAAGACGAAGAAGTTAAAGAAATTTTAGTAGGCTTTGGACATAAGGCTACATTAAGTCATGCTGAAACAATTATTAATGCAGTTAAAGATGGAAAAGTTAAACACTTCTTCTTAATAGGTGGATGTGATGGTGCAAAACCTGGAAGAAACTATTACACAGAATTTGCTGAAAAAATTCCAATTGACTGTATTATTCTTACTTTAGCATGTGGAAAATATCGCTTCAACAAGTTACAATTTGGTGAAGTTGCAGGACTTCCAAGATTGCTTGATGTTGGGCAATGTAATGATGCTTACTCAGCAGTTAGAATAGCTTTAGCTTTAGCTGATGCATTTAACTGCACAGTTAATGATTTACCTTTATCAATAGTATTGTCTTGGTATGAACAAAAAGCTGTATGTGATCTACTAGCGTTACTTTCATTAGGAGTAAAAGGAATGTATCTTGGGCCAAGCTTACCTGCATTCTTAACTCCTAATGTATTAAATTTCTTAGTTGAGAATTTTGATCTAAAACCAATCAGCACTCCTGATGAGGATTTAAGGCAAATATTAGGCTAAATTTTAATGCAGTACAAGCAATTGATCTGTTACAAAATTCATAAAACTACTATCTAAAATCAAAAACCATGCAATAAGGGATATAAATCCCCTTATTGCATGGTTTTTGTTATTCTGATTTTGCTATCAATTTTCCAAAACCTATACACCTTTCTTCATCTTCACCTTCTGGTAATTCTTGGACAGTTAGACCTTCACTTATTAATTTAGCTCCATATGATTCCATTCTCTTTTCCCACTCTATCATCCATTCACCATTGCCCCATCCCCATGAGCCAAAAAGTGCAACTTTTTTTCCTACTATATTTCCTTCTAATGATTTAACAAATGGTTCCATTTCACTTTCATCTAATTCTTCTGATCCATAAGCTGAACATCCTAAAATAAGAATATCTTCATCTTTCACATCATTAAGAGTTACTGATGACACTTCCAATAATTCAACTTTTTTACCTTCTGATTCTATTCCTTGTAATATTAAATTTGCCATTTTTTCTGTATTTCCAGTTTGACTAAAATAAATAACCTTCATATAAATTCCTCCTAAATATTATTCTCTTTTCTACAATTTAAGTTTTTATTTAACTTCTGACATTATTATAGCTTTATTCCTCTTAATAAAATGTGACTGAAATCAAAATTCAATATTGATAATTCAAGCATTCTCCCCTTTTCCTATAAACTCGATCAAAATATTATCTTACAAAACAAAAGCAACTAGATTTCTAGCTGCCTTTTTGCTACTAATAATTTGAATAAATTCATTTCAGTTCTTTATAAGACTATTCTGATGTATCTACTTTAGATATAGGTATTATAAGTTATCTTTTAGGCGTAAAACCACAATACCCTATTTCATCACATCTGCTCTTCATATCATCCCATATTTCATTATCTTTTATAGCTTCTATTGCTGTAGGATATAATATATAATTTTCCTTAAATATATGGTCTCTTAAGTTAAAGATTATGTATTTTGCTGTATCATCGACTGTCTCTTTTACTTCCTTAAACTCAGATTTAGAAGCTTTTTCTGCTATTTCTTTTAAGAACTTCTTCTTCTCTCTTAAATCATCATGTTCCATTCTCATTATTCTAGTTGGACCAGTAATTTTTCTCTCTTCCATCTCAGAAAACAAAACTTGCTCTTCTCTTAGATGATGCTTTTCTGCATCTAAAATGTTATCAACTACAGTTTTTAACACCTTAAATTCTTCTGCGCAGCTTTCATAATTATCTGATTTTTGAATTTTCGAATTAATTTCTTCAAGTTCTGTTAAAAATCCAAGAATGATCTCATGTTCAATAATAAATGTATCCACCACATGACCTGGTTTGATTTTTGTTTTAATTTTATCAAGTTCATCCTTTAAAACTTCCATGTGAATATCACAAAGGTGCCTTAAATCTTGTGGCTTCATTCCTTTTTCTATTAAATTTTGTTCTGCAATTGATAACTCAATTGGATTTATATCTGAAACAATCTCTAAGGCTTCTTTTCTTAGCTCTTCTGTGATTTCATACTTATTTAATTTTTCTAAAACTTCTGTTAATTTTTTAATTTTTATAGTATTCATTTTTAATTCCTCCTATATATCTACACTATTTATATCTTCATTCTATTAGAATTTCATTTATAATCATGTGATTCAAATCAAAATTAAAAAATGCTTTAAATAGATTTCTTCTCTAATCAAACTTTACTATATATTAATATTATAGTCGTTGCTTTTTATTTTTAATGCAATCTATATCACTGCCCATGTAACTTTCATTTTTTGTTTCCAAGGATCTTAATTCCTCTATAAACGCATCTATTGCCGGTGTCAGCCATTTATTTCTATGATACAATATTTGTGTCTTCATGTTAAAGTTGCAATCTTTTAGATCTAATTCCACTAACTCACCTTTATTCAATTCATTTTCTACAGTCATTACAGGTAATAGAGTAATTCCTAAATTATTCATAACAAAGGTTTTAATAGTCTCTATACTTCCTATCTCTAATGCTAAATGAGGCTTCAGATTTTCTTTACGAAACATTTCTTCAAAGACACCTCTATAACTGCAGCCTTTTTCAGTAAGAATTAATGGTACGGATGTGATATCCCTTAAAGTAAGTTCTAATTTATCTTTAAGTTTATTTAATGGGGATGCTAAAACAGCCATATCTTCATTACAACACATACAGGAAATAAAATCCTGATCTTTTATCAGTTCACCTAATGTAAAGATTAAATCGACAGCATTATTTTTCAGCATCATCTGCAAATCAGAACAAGTTCCTATTTTAATTATTACATCTACTTCTGGATACTTTATCTGAAAGTTTTTAAGTAATTCAGGAAGCTTCATTGTACAAAGTGATTCAACAATGATGTTGGTTCTGCTGCAACGCCGATTTATCAATCCTCTACCTTTATATTTGATTCTGCAGAGCAAGGGGGAAGAATCTTTTCAGGGGAAGAAGCCGAATATAGATATACCCGATTCGGCAATCCAACAAATGAGGTCCTAGAGGAAAAACTTGCATTACTAGAAGGTGCTGATGCATGTGCTTCAACTGCTTCTGGTATAGGCGCTATATCTAAAATAGCCCATCTAAATCAAAATTGTATTGTCATGGTTGATAATACTTTTTGCACCCCCTATATTCAAAGACCGCTTGAATTAGGTGCCGATGTTGTTTTACATTCTGGAACGAAATTTCTAAATGGTCACGGAGATGTGGTTGCGGGATTTATTCTTGGCTCAAAGGAATTTATAAATGAAGCTAAGCTTGGAGTTCAAAAATTAACAGGAGCAATCTTAAGTCCTTTTGATTCTTATTTATTAATTAGAGGTTTAGAAACATTACCAATAAGGATGGAAAAACATTGCTCTAATGCAATGGCTATCGCTGAATTTTTGGAAAAGCACTCCGCTGTTGAAAAAGTATATTACCCTGGTCTAAGGAGCTTCAGCCAATACGAACTCGCAAAGAAACAAATGAATTTACCAGGTGCCATAATTGCTTTTGAGCTTAATCATGGAATAGAAAGTGGAAGAACTCTAATGAATAACTTAAAACTATGCAGGTTAGCTGTGAGCCTAGGAGATACAGAGACTTTAATTCAACATCCAGCTACTATGAGTCATGCTGTCTGTTCAAAAGAAGAAAGATTATCTGCTGGAATCAGTGATGGTCTTGTTAGGTTGGCCGTTGGTCTTGAAGATGCCATAGATATAATCAAAGATTTAGAACAAGCTCTCGACTTAATATCTATGTGATTTATATCACGGCACTAAAATCTCTTATATTATAAAGTTAAATAGTTATATAAAATAATTTAGTAAAAATATTAAAATTTTAGGAGGATTTCGAAATGGAAAAAATAAATGTTGATTATAAAAAATTGTATTATGGATTTCCTGTTATTCTAATAAGCTTTTATGACAAAGATGGAAATCCAAATGTAACTACCCTTTCATCATCATATACACTAATGGATATGGTAATCCTTGGCTTTGGCAGTAAAGGATATGCAATAAATCAAATTAAAGAAGTCAAAGATTTTGTAATAAATATCCCTGATAAATCAATTATGAAAGAAATAGATTTTTGTGGTGCTAAATCAGGACATGAATATAAAAAATTTGATATGGTTAATTTGACACCTGTTAAGTCAAAAATAATAAATGCTCCAATTATCGAAGAGTGCTCAATTGCCATTGAATGTACTTTAACAGATATAATAGAAAGAGACTATTATCGTGGTATTACCAATATTATAGCAAAAATTAAGGGAAGATGCCTTTCAAAAGAGTATATAGATGCTGATGGTCAGCTAAATTATTCAAAAGTTGATAATGTTTTATACGTTGGAGATGATAAAAAGAAAGTCTATAGATACTCGCAACCTGAAATATCTAATGATGCAAAATCATTCTTATAAAATTGTTTGTTATATATAATTAATAATTTACGCTTACTTTTTATCTTAATAATAAAATTACTAAGGAGGAAGTTTAATGTCTTATGAAGCAATTTGGGCTAACGATGAAAGATTAAACGAAGTAGAAATTATAAAACTAAAAAAAGACGGTTTAGATGTAATTGAAACCATAATAGATAAATATTCAAAGTCGGGTTATGCGTCTATAGCACCTGAAGATATGAATAGATTTAAATGGGCCGGAGTTTATGAGCAAAAGCCACGAGAGGGATATTTTATGATGAGAGTACGTATTAATTCTGGAATAATAACTTCAGAACAAGTAAAAGTTTTAGCAGGAATTGCTAAAGATTATGGACGTGGAATTGCAAATGTTTCTACAAGAGGAGCTATACAGTTTCACTGGGTTCAAGTAGAAGACCTACCTTCTATTTATGAAAGACTCGAAGCTTGTGGATTAAGTCCTTTTGAAGCATGTGGTGATTGTCCTAGAACAATAGTTGGAAATCCTCTTGTTGGAATTGATAAAGATGAACTTATGGATACAACTGAGCTTGTAGAACAAGTTAATAATTTCTTTTTATTAAATAAGGATTTTTCTAATTTACCAAGAAAATTTAAAATATCAATCTCGGCTAGTATACACAATGCAGCTCATGCACAAATTAACGATCTTGCATTTACTCCAGCAGTTAAAAATATTAATGGTAAGGAAGTAATAGGCTTTCATGCATGGGTTGGAGGAGGTCTTTCAGCAAGCCCTCATTTAGCACAAAAACTAGATATCTTTGCTGAACCAGAAGATGTACTTAAAGTTGCTGAAGGTGTATGCACTATTTTTAGGGATTATGGGTATAGAGAAAAACGTACTCGTGCTCGTCTAAAATTCTTAGTAGCAGACTGGGGAGCAGAGAAATTTAAAGATAAATTGATAGAATTCACTGGGGATATGCCAAGTAGTGGTGAAGATAAATTATCTACATGGAATGCATCTTATTACTTTGGTGTACATTCTCAAAAAGAAGATGGTAAAAGTTATATTGGAGTTAGTTTACCACTAGGTGAAATAACTTGTGATCAGCTTTTAGAACTTGCAGATGTTTCTGAAAAATATGGAGATAGTAAGATAAGAACTACACTATCACAAAATTTAATTATTACAGGTATAAGCAATGAAAACATACCTTCTCTACTAAAGAAAGATATATTTAAACAACTATCTCCAAATCCAAGTATCTTTACAGGATACACGGTTTCTTGCACAGGTAAAGAATTCTGCAATTTAGCCATTGTTGAAACAAAAGAGCGTGCTAGAGAAGTTATTCAATACCTTGATTCTAAAATAAAGCTAGATACACCAATACGTATTCATTTTACAGGCTGCCCTAACTCTTGCGGACAAAAGCATATAGCTGATATTAGTCTTCAAGGAGCACTTGTAAAAACTGAGAATAGCTGCGATGAAGCTTTTACTCTATGGCTTGGCGGCACACTAAACAATGGTGGACAGTTTGCAGAAAATCTAAACTGCCGTGTAAAATCCACTGAGGTTCATATAGTCCTTGAAAAGATAATAAACTTCTTTGAAAAAAATAAGTTAGAAAAAGAAAACTTTAATGAATTTATAGGTAGAGTCGGAATCGATGAAATTAGAAATATTATTTAAAACCATTTTTTGTAGTGCAATTATTAAAATGACTGAATATGATATACAAACTAACGTAATTATTTCTAGTGAAGAATTGATAAAAACATATTGAATATTCTAAGCCGATGAGATGTTCATACTTACCTCATCGGCTTGATTTTTATTATTCTTGCTTTTTTCCAACAGCTGCAAGATATACTATAAACTCTTCATCTCCATCTAATCTTAAAAGATTGTCTATCATCTTTTGATCGTATATTCCTATGGCACAAGTTCCTGCACCAATAGATTCACTAGCTAAATAAAGATTCTGGCAGACATGTCCTATATCTATTAAGATTTTTTTATGTGCAGTAATATCGAACTTCCATTCTGAACGATATGGAATAGTGCTCCATGCAAACACCACTGCTGCCTTTTTAGTGAAGTTAGGCACAAAAGGCTGATCTAGAGTGATTTCATCTACTTTATTATCCATTTCGTCTAGTTTAAACATAAATAAAAGTGTATGGTCTCCTGGTAAATACCTGTAAACTCCTTTTTGTATTCCATCCACTCCCATAATAAATAAATATGTTTCAAATGAGTGCGTAGCTCCACTACAAGGAACTGTTCTTAGAGTAAGTCCAGCATTGTTTGTTCCAGTAATACCCTGTGTAGCCCATAATAGATATGATAATTCCTCTAGACTCATCTGTTTTTCAGCATAAAACCTTGTACTTCTTCTCTTCCTTATGCATTCGTAAATATTAGAATTTGTTACAGTTTTTTCACTAGGCTTTGGTAGAATAACTATTTTGGAGTTCGAATCATAGGATTTAATACTCGCTGGTTGAGGTATTCCATTCATTTTATCAGTTTTTATATTTTTGAATTCATCAAAGTTAGATTTTAAAAAATTTCTCTGCTTCTCATATCTTTCCATAAAAATTCTCCTATCTTTATTCTTTGCGAAATATAATACTATAATATGAGAAAGAAATATGTACCATAGGTTACAGTTATTAAATAATATATTTTTAGGATAATAAAATATACAATTGCTTTCAAAAAAATTATTTTATATCATTGTCAGCAGGAAATATTATTCCTCCTTTATATCTTGCAATTGTTTGGACTTCACTAACTATTAAGCTATGTTCTAACATTTTATAGCATCTTTCTAAATCATTAGTTTTAATCATATCAATAAACTCAATAAATTCATTTACCATTCTGTGTTCATAATTATTTTCATTTATTACTGAACTTGTTCCATCATTCATTAATAATTCAAATCCCTCACAAACATTAGCAGGAGTATCTTGATATATGCATCCCTTATCACCTTGGATATTATTTGCAATAGGTGCCTTACAATCTTTTGCTCCAATACAAACACATTTGAATTTCCCATAATCTAATATTAATACTCCAGATGTATCTATTCCTCTCTCAACATTTGGATAATATTCAACGTCTTCAGGTTTTCCAAATAAACCTACTACATAATGTATATTGTAAATATTTAAATCCATTAATGCACCACCAGAAGAATTAGGATCAAATGCTGGTAATACATTCCCTTCTTTAAAGCTATTATATCTGCTAGAGTATTGCGAATAGTTACATTGAACAATTTTGATATCTCCTAATGTCGGGATTAATTCTTTAATTTTATTATAATTAGGCAGATATTGATTAGTAATAGCTTCAAAAATAAATAATTGTTTTTGTTTAGCTAAATTGTTTAATATTAATGCTTCTTTATATGTTGAAGTAAATGGTTTTTCAACAATAACATTCTTATTTGCCTCCAATGCTTTTTTAGCAAATTCAAAGTGCAGATTGTTAGGCACTCCTATATAAATTACATCTAAATCACTATTTAGTAACTCATCATAATCATATAAAACACTTTTAATCCCGTATTTACTGCTTAGTTCATTCATTGTATCTTCATTTCTTTTAGTGCCACAAATAGCTTCTAATTCTATATTTTTTAAAAGGGAACTGATTGATAAAAAATCTTTCACTATCATTCCAGCTCCAATAATACCTAATTTCATGTTAGTTCCTCCCTTTTTAATCTAAAATATTTCAGATATCTTTAAAAATCTTAATTCTTTGAAATAACTCTTATTCCGTTTTCTCCTGCAACTATTAACCTGTTGACCTCTGTTGTAAATAAGGAAGTTCCGACTATACCTGTGATATTATTTAAATTATCATTTAATTTTTTAAAATCATCTATAAAGTTAAACATCACATCTAATATAAAATTACCATCATCAGTAACTAGATATCCATCCTTATTATTACTAGTTCTAACTATAGGATTTCCTCCTAAGTTTCTAACCATTTTATTTACATAGCCTAATGAATCTTTAATAACTTCTAATGAAATAGGATATTCCAAGCTTAATTCTTTTTTTAATTTTTGCTCATCTATTAGTAGAATATACTCTTTAGCCATTGAGCCAATTATCTTTTCCTTTGTGAATACACCCCCACCGCCTTTAGAAGCATAGAAGTTCTCATCTACCTCACCACATCCATCAAAAGCAACCTCTATTTCCTCTACAAAACATGTTGGTAGCACTTCTATTCCGTATTTAATGCAAAGACTTTTGGTATTATCAGATGGCGTTACAATTCTAATTTTAAGATCCTTTTTCTTCACAGCTTCACTCAATAATTCAATTAAACAAGCAATATTTCTTCCTGCACCTAAGCCAATCACACTATTATCATTTATATATTCCATGGCTCTTTCCGCACATAATTTTCTTAAATTATCTTCATTCATATTGTTCACCTTAAATCCTTTACTCCTGTTTCTAATATTTCCATTTGCAATAATATCTGTTCATCAGTAATTATTTTTTCTTTACCATTAATAATTGCTTCATATAAATCATCATATACACGACCATAATCACCTTTAACAGATTTTACTCTTTCTTCGTGTATATTCCCCTCTTCATCCATATATGTAAGTACACCATACTGTTTCAATGTATCAATACCAAAATCCTTATTTTCGGGCATATAGAATAACTTTAAGTGCTCTTCTTGGCGATCCTTTGTTTCTTTTACAAAACATCCTTTTTTACCGTATACAACAAAGCTTGGCCTTTCCTTAATTCTAAAGTAACTTGATTTTACAGACACTTTTAACTTTCCATAATACAAATCCAAATCAAAGTAATCATTCATTCTACCTGATCCCAATAATTGTCTTACGTCATAATGAATATTATCCGTCTTACCAAAATAGCTAATTACTTGATCTAAAGTATGACATCCATGGCCATATAAATATGATAATGAAGGCGAAAATGTTGTAATAGATTCAGGTATTTCTGGTCTATAATAATCGAAATGCATCTCAACTTCTATTAATTCTCCTAGTTTCCCTTCCTCGATAACTTTTTGAACGGTTAAAAAATCACTATCAAATCGTCTATTCTGGTAAGCTTGAACTATCAATCCTTTTTCTTTCGCCAAGTTGAATATTTCTTTTGCTTGTTTTGATGTTTCCATAAATGGCTTTTCAACTAAACAATGTTTATTATGTTCTAGCACCATTTTGGCGTAGTCATAATGACTATTATGCATAGTGCAAACTACGATTAATTGTATTTCCTCATCATCCAATATTTCATCTAAATTAGAAGTATAATTAACTCCAATAATTCTACTCCATTTTTCATTTTCGGGATTTCTTTGATAAATTGTCTTCACCTTAATATCTTTTCTTTGTAAAACAAACGGCAGATGATATCTGTTAGTACTTTTTCCATTTCCAATATAAGCTATCGTAAGCATATTACCCTCCTTAAAATATTCTAATGTTCATTTATTATAAATTTCTCAATTACATATGCTACTCCGTCTTCTTCATTACTCTTTGTTGTGAAATCAGCTAGCATTTTGATTTCATCCTCTGCATTTTCCATTGCTACTCCAAGTCCAGCATATTTAATCATTTCCTTATCATTGCTTGCATCTCCAATTGCGATGACTTCTTCTTTGCTGAATCCTAAATACTGTACTAGCTTTTCTATTCCAGTAGCTTTATTACATCCCTTCTTCATAAATTCCAACATAAAATCTACAGTTCTAATTATGTTGTATTCTTCAAATAACTCTTTAGGTATTTGAGTGTTAATCCTATCTAACACCTCTTTTTCTTCTTCTAATACCACCTTGAGTATTTCATCCTCATCCTTAATTTCTGTAAGAAAATCTACTACCCTTACTTTAAGATTTATCCTTTTCTCTTCCTCTTCAGAGAATTTGCTTTCTACATTTACTATATCTTCATTCTTTGTAAATGCATGAAAATATGTTTTAAGTCCTTTTACCTTATTATAAATATACTTTAAATCCTCACCTTTTAATGTCTCATTACTGCTTATCACTGAATAATCACTACACCTACATATCAGTGCTCCATTTAAACCAATAACATAATCATCTTTACCTGTAAGTTGTAGTTCATTTAAATAATTTTTTATCCCTTGAATAGGTCTGCCAGATGTTAAAACAATTTTTACACCTAAGCTATTGGCCCTTCGTAATGCCTCTTTAGTTTTTTGTGAAATTGTTTTATCTTCCTTCAAAAGTGTTCCATCCATATCTATAGCAATAAGCTTATACATATTTATCCCTCCTAAATCTATATTCAGCTAATCTTTAATATCATTATAATAACTCTGACATTCTACCTACAACCTAAAGTATTTCACCTTCAAAGGTGAAATATTTTAGGTACATATATTTATCACTTTATGATAATATTAACAAAAAGAACAGATTGTTGATAAAAATCAATTCTCTGTTCTTTTTCTTGATTCATCTAATTTACCTTTAAGCTATTAAGATATTCAGCAATCATATCAATGTCATTTTTCTCAATTTCGGGGTTTATTCTAATAAAAGGGATGCTAGTAAGGTCAGCTATTGTTGATGTTGTAACTATAAACTCAATATCTTTAAGATTTTCATCAGTCTCATACATAAACTCCTGATAATCATAACTTCTACTAATTTTTATTTTTTCCCCAAAAGTATTCTTAATCTTATCTTTAATAAAACTTAATATAGATTCATCATAATCACAAACAATAGCTGTATTTATCTTATGTCTCAACATACCACACATGGTTACTAAATGAATAGTTATATAAGCTAACTCTATTAGATCTACATTTAAGCTTTGCTTTCTTTTAATGATATGTGAGATTTCATCCGCCATCTTAAATTCTCTCTTATAAATTTGTGTAATTTTTTCATTTATCTTATTAGGTATACAATGTTTAAACCTTAAACGATTTATCATAGGAACAATATATAAAAGTAGTTTATGCCTATTTATCTGTTCATCACTTAATTCTATATTGAATTTATCTTTTAAAACTTTTAAAAAATCATCTACTATAGAACTAACTTCATCTGTTTTAATTTCCGTAATGTCTGTCTCATAAAGAAATTGTTTTGACTTAAAAAATCTTTGTAAATTCAACCATTCTAACTTTGATAAGTTAACATTTAATTCTTCTTCTACTTTTTCTTTTATACCTACTATTACTGGCAAAAGATAATCTTCTGCATCCTCTAACTCGTTTAAATTAAATCCTAATTTAAAACGCTTAATCGCAACCAATATTTCATAGCATAGAAGTTGAGAACTATGTCCTGATAAATAATATTTAAATTTTTTAGTTTCAGCACTTACTATATGAAACAGGTCTCTGGCTTCCGTTATAACATCCTTCTCTTCAAACAAATAATTCCAATACTTTGATATAGTGCTCACATTAGTCTTTATGGATAAAACCCAACTGATAATATTTCTTTTTTCATTTTCATTTGCTTTAAGATTAATTCCATTATTTAGAGAATATCTTATGCCTAATCTTAAATGTTTCTTTAACCACTTATTAATAATTATAATATCGTTATTTACAGTTGCAACAGATACATATAAGGATTCAGCTAACTCTTCCACAGGTATATATTTTCTAATTGTTAACTTCAGTAATATGTACATTTGTCTCTCAATAGGCAAATTAGGTGTTTCATTTATATACTCATTATCTAATACTCTTCTTATAATATTCTGCTTTTTTAATATCTCTTTATTTTCTTTATTAAGAAAATATCCCTTTTTTACATTAGAAGCAATTTCAATATTATACTCTTTTAATAAAACGTTTATTTCTTTAATATCTTTTCTAATTGTCCTAATTGTTACATTACAAAGTCTAGATAATTCATTTCCGGTAATGCTTTCGTCTGTATTTAAGATTAAATTTAAAATATCTCTATGTCTCCGATTCAAATTTATATGCACCTACTTCTTATATAGTTTGCCCAAAATCCTTTTACCAATTATTTTATATTAAAATCAACAGATATAAAAGTCCATAATATTTCCGTACGCCTAACTAACCGTAAAAAATAAGAAACTTGACCAGAAAACCTTAATTTATAAGATTTTCAGACTTAACTTTTCATTTATGCATCTATTATTTTTCGAATCATATACTATTAATAATTAATCAAGATACAATAATTATTTCAATTTATATATTAGTAAAGTATTTATAATTAGTCATTACTTATGTTTAACTATTATGATATGATTATATTATTATAATTTTCTAATTAAAAATCCATAAAAATAGGGGGTTAAATTTATGCTTAAAGTGGACTTCCATGTTCATACTACTTCTTCAGATGGAACTCTCTCTCCTAAAGAGGTTGTTCAAAGAGCTCATAAAAATAATGTCAGATATTTAGCCATAACTGATCATGACACTCTAACTGGCTTAAGTGAAGCTATAGAAGAGAGTTCCAAACATGATGTAGTTGTAATACCTGGTATTGAACTTTCAACACAACATAATAATGAAAGTATACATATTTTAGGTTATTTTAAGGATGACAGCTTTAAAAACGATGCACTTGCAAAAGAATTAGACAATATTAAAAATCACAGAATAGTTAGAGCAAAAAAGATGATTGACAAACTTAAAGAAGAATATAATATAGAAATAAACTTTGAAAAGATTCTTAAAGAAGCTAAAGATACAATTGCAAGACCTCATATCGCAAGAGAGATAATAAAATGTGGCTACCCATATGAAATGGATGAAATTTTTGATAAGTTTATTGGAAAAGGTTGCAAAGCCTATGTGCCTACCTTAAAGTTATCTACTATTGATGGAGTAAAACTCATAAAAAAATATAATGCTCTTGTATTTCTAGCCCATCCTAAATTAATTCGTCATTCTAATATAAATGAATTTTTAGAAATGAACCTTGACGGCTTGGAATCGATTTACTATCAGAATTCAGAAGATGAGACAAAAAAATTTGTAAAAATAGCAAATGAAAATAATCTGTTAACCACCTGCGGATCTGATTTTCATGGTGATTTAGAGACAGATACCCGTCATGGAGACATTGGTTCTATGGAATTACCATATGAATACTTATCAAAATTAATTTCTGCTTTAAATTTAAAGTAATTTCGAAGTACACGAAATATAAAAATACTTGCAGTAAGAGGTTAATATAAGTTTACTGCTAAATAATCGAAAGTGAATATATGTGTTTACTCCGGTTCCTTGAATATTTTGCTGGATGATTCTATGAATATAAGTTGTGCCCAAAGTGCTTGCTTCAAAGACTACGCTTTGAACAAGCACATTTGGAACAACTTACACTCTAAGAATCATAGCCAGCAAAATCTTCTAATGAACGCTTCGTAAAAACATATACTCACTTTCTTTGTTTAGCCGCAAACTTAAATTAAGACTATATTCCTGCAAGTATTTTTATATTTCTTCTATTATGAATGCCTTTAATAAAGTATATCTATAATCTTTAGTATAATTTGTATGCTTAATAATATAACAAACATATAATCTTTTTAGAGATACCTGTGAAATAAAATGCTTAAAGTGCTAGCATAACAAAGAAATAGAATACATATATGTGGAGTCAGGCATTGAAAAATAAGCTGCTGCATATCTTAACTGGAAGTTGTTCCACTTTCGCTTGTCCTGTGCTTGTCACAGGAGCATGCAAAAGTGGGTGCAACTTTCTGTTTAGATATGCTCAGCGAAATTTTTTCACAGTCCTGCGAAACATATATGTATTCTATTTCGGTTGTTCATCGCTTCACTTTAAGTTCTTCACAATACCTTTATTTTATGCTTCAATTAAGAAGGCTTTATATCCCTTCATTGTTTCATATATATCAACTTTACTTGCCACTTCCCATGGTGAATGCATATTGTGGAGCGCTACTCCACAATCTATTACTTCCATATTATATTGTGCTAATATATAGGCAATAGTTCCGCCACCACCTTGATCAACTTTTCCAAGTTCTGCTGTTTGAATTGATACATCATGTTTTTCCATTATATTTCTAAGCTCTGCCATGTATTCAGCACTAGCATCGTTAGAGCCTGACTTTCCTCTAGCTCCAGTGTATTTATTAAACACCATACCTCTTCCGAAAAATGCTGCATTCTTCTTTTCCATTACTGATGGGTAATTAGGATCAAACGCTGCACTTACATCAGAAGACAGCATCTTAGAATTAGTAAGACATCTTCTTAGTTTAAGATCATTATAGCCTTCAACTTTATCAATAATTTCTGCAACTATATTCTCGAAAAATCTTGAATGCATACCAGTAGCTCCTATACTACCTACTTCTTCTTTATCAACAAGTAAACAGCAACAAGTTTTATCAACGTCTTTTATTTGGAACATAGCCATTAATGAAGTATAAGAACATACTCTATCATCATGTCCATATGCCATTACCATACTTCTATCTAAACCATAATCCCTAGCTTTTCCTGCTGGTACAATTTCTATTTCGGCTGATAAGAAATCTTCTTCTTCAAAATCATATTTGTCTTTAAGAATTTTTAAAATATTTGCCTTTACAGCTTTTTTATCGCTTCCTTTTAAAGGCATACTTCCCACTAATACATTTAAATCTTCACCTTCAACTACCTTATCAGCTTTTTTACCCATTTGATCTCCTGCCAAGTGAATCAATAGGTCCGATATTCCTACAACAGGATCATTTTCATCTTCACCAATGTTTATATCTATTAAGGTTCCATCTTTTTTTGCTACTACTCCATGTAGTGCTAACGGCAATGTAACCCATTGATATTTCTTAATTCCACCATAATAATGTGTATCAAGCAGTGCTAATTCACTATCTTCATAAAGAGGATTTTGCTTTAAATCTAATCTTGGTGAATCAATATGAGCTCCTAAAATCTTTAATCCTTTTTCCATAGATTCATTTCCAATAATAAATAAAGCAATTGCTTTTCCTTTATTATTAGCATAAATTTTATCACCTGGCTGTAATTTCTTATTCTCATTAATAATTTCTTCTATATCTTTGTAACCTTCTGCTTTTGCTAACCTGATTACTTCTTTTACGCATTCTCTCTCAGTTTTACACTTTGACATAAAATCTTTGTATTCATCACAGAACTTAAATATATCTTTTACTTGTTTTGCATTGTACTTATTCCATATATTTTTACATAAGTCTTTCTTCTCATTCTTCATATCTATTCCTCCCTCTTTGATGCTTAATTAATTTTAATCATTAAGATCATTCATTCTACTTTCAATTACATCCACCGGTGTAATCTTTGACATTAATGCATGCCTGTAATTAACTGCTGCTGCTTCGATAATAACAGCTATATTTCTACCTGGCCTGATAGGTACAGTTAATTTCTTCACATTAATTCCTAGTATATTCATATATTCATTATCTATTCCTAATCTGTCGTAATCATTATCATCTTTCCAGTGTTCGAAATGCATAACTAGCTTAATTTCTTTTTCTTGTACTACTGAACTCAATCCATATAAAGTTGTAACATCAATGATTCCAAGGCCTCTAACTTCTAACATACCTACAGTTATTTTAGGCGATCTGCCTAATAATTGACCATCTATATCTTTTATATCAACAGCATCATCCGTTATAAGTCTATGTCCTCTTTTTATCAACTCCAATGCCGTTTCACTTTTGCCAATTCCACTTTCGCCAGTAATTAATATTCCTATACCTGAAACATCGACTAAAACACCATGCAATCTTGTTTCTGGAGCAAGTTTATCCGCTAAATATATTGTAGTTTTGCTTATAAACTGTGTAGTTACTAAGTTGCTTCTAACAAACCAAATATTGTGTTTTTTAGCTTCTTTTATAAATTCAGGATGTGGTTCTAATCCTCTAGTAATTATTAAACAATTTATATCAAAACTAAAATATTTCTTAACTCTTTTTTTTCTTAATTCTATTTGCATATAATCTAAAAAGCTCCATTCAGCTTTTCCTATTACTTGAATCCTTTCCGGAGCAAAATAATTATAGAATCCTGCTAATTGCAATCCCGGCCTATTAATATCGTTTACTGATATTTCTACGTCTTCTTTCCCCTCAACTAAAACTTCTAAATTCAAATCGTCTATTAGCTTTTTAACTGAAACACCCAAATACTATCATCCCTTTTTTCTATTTTTAGGTTCTACCCCTTCTAATTGTGCTCTAAAGTTTTTCTTAACATTGTCTATGTACCTTTTTCTAAGTTTTCCTTGTAATTCTTTTTCTTCTTCTGTCAATTCCCTTTCTTGACTGGTTCTGTATAATAAATTTATTTTTTCTACAACTTGTTCTATTTTTGCATTTTCAAAATCCATTACAAATTCATCCTTTCTATGTATCTATCAATAATTTTACCATTTAAAATAATATAATCAATATGAATTTTTTCGACATCATTTATTTTATTTTCAGTATATATGTCGAACAGTTTTTCTGTAAAATATATACAATTTTGTTTTATATGTAATATTCTAGGGCTGAAAAATATACTATTTATAGTTTTATGTCATTTTCCTGCAAATTATTGTCATTAATTGTAAAATGAAATATTTTTACAAATTTTACTTTCTTGTTTATAATAAATCTATAATATTAACCAATCATCATAGAAAGAGGTGTAATTATGAAAACTTGGGCATTTTTTAAACTTAAATGTAATATTTATTTTAGAAGACATTTACTTAATTTACTTTTATTGTTTTTTTCACCAAGTAAAAGATTTATAATTGCTTTATCTCAAAATTTGGACAAGCACATTGTTTTATACCAAAAAGAATTAAATTCTTTATACAGTAAGCAACATAATTCCAAATCTGTCAAAGAGATAGCTGCTTAATATAAATAAATATTATCATAAACTTAGACTCTTATACTCTTAGTTTTATGATAATTTGAAATAATATACTGTGAATTCTTCTTTTAAAATTTGCATGACAAAACAACTAACTAGATTTACTTTAGTTAGTTGTTTTAATTACTTTTATTTTCATAATATATAAAAAACACCTCATTACTGAGGTGTTGAATACAAATCATAGCTCCCAACATGCCGTCCACCTATATATTCAAGTCCTGCGCCTCGCAGGTGGGTTAAGCTCAATTCACTTCTGTCTTCTACTGCCACAATCAGTGATAAAATGAAGCCTGACATTTATAAATCTATTGCGAATCCCAATAATATAATGTAGGTTGAATATCATAAGCTTTACGCACATCTCAGGAAATCTATGATTTAATTATAGCATATGATATTATATTTTCAATAGTATTTTGATTCCAATTTTACTCAAAGTAATCGTTTAAAATATCTTCCATTTCTGTATCTGTTAACTCATCTGAAAATGCTGCAATAAATTTATAATATCCGCTATCTCCATTTTCCATTCCAAATTCTTTGTATTTAGCTTCTAATTCAAACTCTTCCATTGCTTCTTCTAATATTGATTCAACATTATCTACTGCGATATCTCTTAAATACGGAATGTAATATTCTTTATACCATTCGTCACTTTCTGGCTCAAAATCGCTTTCTTCTGTTGAATATGCTTTTGCTGCACTTAATTCTTCTTTATCAAAATCATAGTAAAATTTTATTATTACATAATCACCTTTTCGTTTTATTTCCTCAACATCAGTTAAATCACTATCTTCTAAAAAGCTTATAATTTCTGAACTTTTCATTGATTTCACCTCTTTTATCTAATACAATAATTTCTTATATTCTTTTTTAATTTCTTCGAACTCATTATCATCTTCAACAAGATTAAGCTCTTCTATACCTTCCTCATTTACATCTATTCTAAAGGCAAACATATCATCACTTGCTTCATCTACAGGTGATAATAATAAATACCCTTGTTCCCCTAAGTATATTTTTGCTATTGCTTCAAAATCGACTTTGTTTCCCTCTTCATCTCTAAACGACATTATTTCTTTTTCTTCCAAAATGTCCACCTCTTCTTCTTAACTTGTAACTCATCTTATTACATTCGGTGTTGAATCACAATATTTTTAATTTATTCTAACCTTATTATATGATATTTCATATTTTTGTCTATATTTTTTTATTATTTTTCTATAATTTCTAGTGTATCTCAAAAAAACTCAGTTCATATTTTCGCACATGAACTGAGTTTTCTCTTTAAAAGTCTTAACTTATTTTAACTAATTGAAGCATGACTGGATTTTTATTTAATATAACTATATTGCTGTTTAGTTTTAAAGTCTCCAAATACATTATAAATACTCTTCTTACTTGCTCTTGCAACTGCTTTAACTATTCCATATGCAATTACACTGTCAACAGCATGATGTACAATTGTTCCAATACCTGTTACTACTATTAAAGTAAAAAGATTTAACCCAACAAAAGGTATTACAACTAATGCTTCTAATATTCCGTGAATAGGTGCTGTAATAGCTACCGCTTTAGTATAACTGTGGTTTTTCATAATTAAGTAAGCACCAACATATCCAACAACAATATGAGTTGCTGCTCTTGCCACTATTGGAGCTGGCGTCCCTGCAATTAAAAAACCAATTGTAGAGCCAATTCCAACTACTACCGCTACAAAAGGTGATATTAACATTGATAACATCATTGGTACATGTGAAGCTAATGTCGCTGAGAATGGTGGAATCATTATTCTTAAAAATCCAAATTGAATAGGAATTAAAATTGCTAATGCTGTAAGTAATCCGGCATAAACCATTTGTTTTATTTTATTATTCATTTATCCTGTCTCCTCCTCTGTTTATACACTGTATATACACTAGTATATATTATATACTAGCATAAGTAAATGCTTTTGGATAATTTTATGTACAAACCTTATATGTTTTTTCAACCTTTTATTTCCTTGATATTATTTCTTATAACTTTTATAATATAGTTAATTTGAAACTACAGATAAGAAAGAAACTTTATTTATATTATCTTTAATATTCTTATCTTTATGCAAGGAGATTTAAAATGGAAAAAATACATATACTCGGTACTGGTTCTGCTATGGTTACAAAATGTTATAATACTTGTTTTACTTTATCAAAAGATGATGAGCATTTCCTTATTGATACCGGCGGAGGTAATACTATACTTACAAATTTAGAAAAACTCGATATCCCAATTAATAGAATACATAATATGTTTATATCTCATAACCATAATGATCACATATTAGGTAGCGTATGGATTATCCGTGCTGTGGCTCAAGGCATATTAAATAATAAATATACTGGAAACCTAAATATTTATTGTCATGAAACTTCTATAGATGCGATAAAGACTATTTCGGCATTTGTTCTTCAAAAAAAGTTTTTAAATATGTTTGATTCAAGAATAGTGTTCAATCAAATTAGCGATAATTATACTGTTAATATATTCGATAGACCTACTACTTTCTTCGATATACATAGTACTAAAGATCTTCAATATGGTTTCAAGACCTTACTTTCAAACGGTAAATCCATGACTTTTTTAGGCGACGAACCTTATAGAGAGGCTGTTAAAGGTTACTGCGAGAATGTGGATTATTTATTTCATGAAGCGTTTTGCCTGTACTCTCAAAGAGAAATTTTCAAACCATATGAAAAACATCATGCTACCGCAAAAGATGCATGTAAAAATGCTAAAGAATTAAATGTTAAAAATGTTATACTATATCATACTGAAGATAAACATTTAGAAAAAAGAAAAGAACTTTATACGAATGAAGGAAAAGAAGAATTCCAAGGCACAATATATGTACCTGATGATTTAGATATAATCGAGCTATAACTATTCATTAACTATAAAAGAACCTAATTATATCTACACATCACAGCGTTATAGTTGTTTTAATAAACTCATAAAAATGAAATGGAGGTTGTTCTCTATTAGTTGTTTGCTCTATAATATATTTTAGGACAAACTTAATAGGGACAACCTCTAAAAATAAAATTCTTTGTATATTTAATCCTTATTTATATTTTGATTACTATGTACATACGTCTTGAATTTCTGTATATTTTTATAAGTGAATTCTTTATCTAAACTTTAATTCACTTATACTATGATCATTCCAAGTTCCAAATCCCTCAGAATACCTCCTATCAAAAAACATTGGTAGTCTATCTTTAAATCCCTCTGAGAGTTTTAGTTTCAGCAAATCCTCTTTATTAACCCAAAACACCTTGCCCTCATCAGTTTCTTTTAAAAGTTCTCCACTAAATGTTTCAGTTCTATAATTGAATACAAAATATTTATCATCCGTTTGATCATTAAATCTATAAATGATTCCACATGGCTCTAATTCAGATATAGTTAACCCAGTTTCTTCCTTTATTTCTCTAATAATTGAATCTACTATACTTTCTCCATCCTCAACGTGTCCTCCGGGAAAAGCAATACCTTTCCAAGACTTAACCCTCTCCTGAACTAAAACCCTGTTATTAGTTCTATCATAGATCATGCACATATTTGTTAATTCAACCTTTGACATTATCCTACTTCACCCCACAATTTGTAAAAAACTAGAATCTTATTCTTCACTTAATAAAGCTAACAGCTTATGTTAATACATATTTTTCTACAATCATTATAGCATATCTTAGAGCATGAATATTGTATATCTACTCCCCATTGGCACCCCCTTATTATTTAAGGAAACACATTTTAAAAAATGAGGTATACTTTAAATAAATATAACAACAGAAAGAGAGTAAACTCTTTTGTGCAGTGCTGCATTTAGAATATATACTTAGGTATTTCTTCAATAGAAGTTGTTCCATTGTTGCATGTCACAAAAGTAAGAATCGAAATTTTATATTTCGTTATTCGAACTTTCTCAGTGAGCGCTTGCCTTGGGAACATGCTGAAATGGTGCAACTTCTGTTGCTAGAAATCCACGAATATATTCTATAGCAACCGAAACAACAGAGTTTACTCTCTTTCGATTGGTCATATATTGAATTTGCTATTTACTTGTTTATCTAAATATTAACCTAATACTTCTTTTGCTATTTCTACTGATTCTTTTGCATCTTTTGCGTAGAAATCAGCCCCTATTCTTTCTGCAGTATCTTTTGTTACTACTGCTCCACCAACAAAAATCTTTCCAGTATATCCATCTTCTCTTAATGCCTTGATTGTTTCTTCCATGCTCCTAAGAGTTGTTGTCATAAGGGCACTTAATCCAATTAGAGAAACATTATGATTTTTAGCCTCTTCTACAACAGTTTTTATAGGTACATCTTTACCTAAATCTATCATCTCATAGCCATAGTTTTCTAATATAACCTTTACTATATTCTTTCCTATATCATGAATGTCACCTTTTACTGTTGCTACTATTATTTTACCTTTTGAGATAGATTTAGCATTACTCTTTGCTATTTCAGCCTTTAAAATACTAAAAGAGTTTTTTACCGTTTCAGCAGCTTGAATTAATTGAGGCAAGAAAAGTTCTCCTTTTTCATATTTGTTTCCTACTTCATCTAATGCTGGAATTAAATATTCATTCACTATTTCAAGCTCGTTTTTATCTTTTAAAAGTTCTATAGTAGCTTGTTTCGCTTCTTCTTTTAACCCTTTTATAACAATATATTTTAAGTCATGTTCCACATTTGCATTACTGTTTGAAGCATTCTTTCCCGCTTCGTCACCTTTAACAGTAACTGCTGTTGATACTTCGACATTAGCATAGTTGTTAATATATACTTCTGCCCCTTTATCATAATTGCATAAAACATTATAAGAATCAATAACTCTAGTCATTCCACTTACATTTGGATTAATTATTGGCAAGTCTAGTCCATTTGCAAGTGCTAATGCTAAGAAAGTTTCATTAATTAATTCCCTATTTGGAAGTCCAAAAGATATATTAGAAACTCCAAGTACTGTTTTCACTCCTAAGTTTTCTTTAACCATTCTCACAGCCTTCAATGTTTCCTGAACTTCTTCCTGTTGAGCAGATACAGTTAAAACTAAACAATCTATAAATACATCTTCTTTCCTAATTCCATATTGTGCTGCTCTATAAATTATTTTTTTAGCAATTTTAAATCTTTCTTCAGCTTTTGCAGGAATTCCTCTCTCATCTAAAGTCAAACCAACAACACTAGCTCCATATTTCTTTACTAAAGGTAGTATTCTATCTAATACCTCAGCTTCCCCATTTACAGAGTTTAAAATAGGCTTTCCATTATAATATCTAAGTCCAGTTTCTATAGCTTTATGATCTGAAGAATCTATTTGAAGAGGAGTATCCATTATTCCTTGAATTTCTTTTATAACCTTATGCATCATAGTTGGTTCATCAATTTCAGGTAGTCCAACATTAACATCTAAAATATGCGCTCCTGCCTCAATTTGCGAAACAGCTTGATTTAAGATATAATCTAAATCTCCATTTTTTAATGCCGCTTTAAATATCTTTTTACCAGTCGGATTAATTCTTTCACCTATTATTCTCACACCATCTATTCTCACAACTTTTGAAGGTGTACACACCGCAGAATAATAACTTCTTTCGATAGATGTAAGCTTTTTGCCCTTAACTCTCTCACTTAATTCTTTTATATAGTCTGGAGTTGTTCCACAACAACCTCCAATAATTCTTACCCCTGAATCAATAAAGCTGCATAATGTATCAGCAAATTCTTCTTTAGTAACATCATATTTAGTTTCATTCCCTATTGATAGTGTTGGAAGCCCTGCATTAGGCTGAACCATAACTGGAATATGTGCTAAATTACATATTTCCTCTATAACAGGTTTTAACTGTTTTGGTCCTAGTGAACAATTTACTCCTAGAGCATCCACTCCTAGCCCTTCTAATACAAGTACCATTGCTTCAGGTGAGCACCCTGTAAATGTTCTTAGATTTTCCTCAAAAGTCATTGTACAAAATATAGGTAAATCTGAATTTTCCTTTGCCGCAAGTATTGCTGCTTTAAGTTCATATAAATCAGTCATAGTCTCTATCAGAATTATATCAGCACCTGATTTGGCACCTTGAACCACTTGACGTTTGAAAATTTCATATGCTCTATCAAAACTTAAAGTCCCCATTGGTTCCAAAAGTTCTCCGATCGGTCCAATATCTAAAGCAATGTAGGTATCACTATTCCCTTTTGCTTTTTGTGCAATCCTTACTGCAGCATCTACTGCCTCCTCAACTTCAAGATTACAAAGCTTTAACTTAAGTTCATTGGCACCAAAAGTATTAGTTGTAATTACATTTGCGCCACTTTCTATATATTCTCTATGAATTTCCTCTATTATATCTGGTTCCTTTATATTTAGTAATTCAGGATTTTCACCTAGTTTCAATCCCTTTTTCTGTAGCATCGTTCCCATTGCTCCATCAAATATCAATATATTATCTTTTATATATTTCTTAAGCCCCACAATTTTCGCCCTCTCTTTTAAAGCTGCACTTTTGATAATTATTACATTCTTCGCAGCCCTTTTTTTTCTTTTTAATTCCATTCTCTACTATTCCTATTATAGCTGTAACAGATTTCCTAGGAAATAATAGATTGTTTTCTGATACGGTAAGCCCAATCTTTTTCTGTGCATCCAAAGCTCTTAAAAAACTATTTTGAACATCTAGAGGTAAATCTCCATAACCTGGACTATATCTAAAAGTTATATCCATCCCCTCTAATGCTGCCTTTTCTTTAACATCATTTTCAACTATGTCACAAACTTCTTCTACCGCGGTAGTTGCACAAGCATCTAGTATAAGTGCTTTCGTAAGATCAACCTTTTCATATAATCTTGTCTTTTTCTCTACCTCATTCCCCAAAGTTACTGCCATTAATACACATACCTTTGAGTTATTTAAATGTTCTTTTATATCCTTACCTTTTAATACTAAATTTGTAGTTATAACCTCTACACCTTCGTCACTCTGCTGTATATCTTTATAATTATGGACTACTCTAGGAGTTATAACTTTTTTAATTTCTTCTCTACATTCATCAATTACAGAAATCATTGTTTCATCTATATCTTGCCCTTTATACCCCAGATACCTTAGTACTTCATCTCTGTTTATCTCTAATTCATATGGCCCCATTTATTCACCGCCTTATTGCCGAAATTTAAATATGTACTTACATAAAGTTATAAAAAAAAGCCTAAAGGCATTCCTCTAGGCTTAAAACTTCCTAAAACACCTTATCTTTCAGTTCTTACACTGCTGGATTTAGCACCAAGTATACTTTAAATAAACCGGTTGCTGGGTTTCATCGGGCCAGTCCCTCCACCACTCTTGATAAGTTCTTATATTTAGTGATTATATATTATAAAATCTGGTTTGTAAAGAATTTATTTCTTCATAGTCTATATTGAAATATAAACAATCGCTCTAATTTTAATTAATATATAATCTGTTTTCTTTATTACATAGCTTATTGTTTTATTAATAAAAGAATTATAGAAAATACACTAAAAGTTAAACTTACAAGCATAATATAATTAATAACTTGTACAGTTGTAAAACCTTTTTCTTCCAACCTGAAATGTATTTGACTTCTATCTGCTTGGTACACTGGCTTTCCCTCTGAAAATCTTTTGAATATAACAAACAAATTATCAAATATTGGAACCGCTAATGCTAATATTGGTATAAATAAACTCATAACTGTAGCTTGTTTAAAAGCTCCACCCAATGCGGTAATACTTAAAATAAATCCCAAAAAATTCGCTCCCGAATCTCCCATAAATACTTTAGCCGGAAATTTATTGTAGTATAAAAATCCCAGAATAGTTCCAACTAAAATTATTGATACTAATGCCGATTCAGTTTGACTTAATATTAATGCCGCTATAAAAAACGTTATAGCAGATATCAATGATAATCCACCAGCTAGCCCATCCATTCCATCAGACCAATTTATTACCGTTGTAACTCCAAATATCCATGTTATTGTAAGTATAAATTGTATCGTAGGATTCAACTGCACATATGTATTTGTAAAAGGGTTAGTAAATCCTATAAATGCAATTCCTGCTTTGAAAACTAAAATTGCTGATAACAATTGAATTACCAATCTCGGAAATATAGCAAATTCTTTTCCTTTTGACTTGTACCAGTCATCTATTAGACCTATCAATACTATCATCGTAGCCGCAACAAATATAGTGATTTGCTGTTTCATAGGATCTTCTCTTAAAAATATAAAGTATGGTATAAAAAAACCAATATATAAAGCTATTCCTCCACACAATGGTGTCGGCGCTTTATGCTGCTTTCTTTTATTTGGTTTATCTGTAAAATGTAATTTGTTAGCTAGTTTCATAAGAAATGGCATGGCAATTAGTGCTATTAAAAGCGAAACTACCATCGCTAATATATACTCCATCTTTCCTACTCCTTAGTTAAGTCTTTAGAAGTAAATTATCCCCAAGTATTCCATAATGGCTTACTTCCTATTAGATTATACTATTAATGATATGTTATATCAATTACAAAATTATTAATGTTTCAACCAGCACTTAAAATATTTACCTTCGATTATTTATGTATCTATCTGGCAAATAAAATCAAAAAGTAAATTATCATAATGAAAAATCCTAATGGAACACCCAATCTAATCCATTCACTACTTTTAATTTTCAATTTTCCAGCTGAAATGATATTAGGAATATTACCCGGAATCATCATCCCACCACTAATAAGCAATCCCATTAATACAGCTTCAATTTGCAATTTTGACATTTTAACACTTATCTCAGCCGCAGCTAATGTTGCGTTATCTAGTACAGCTGAACACATATTAACCCAATATAGATATCGGGTATCGAGAGATATTATATATGTATCAATAACTGGTTTAAATCCTTCTCCAAGTAAATCTAATGCTATAATAAATAAGAAAATTTTAAGCGCTCTTATTACTATAGTTTTATTTGTTTCTTGGATAATAATTTCATCTTTTTTTTCTTCTTCAATTCTCTCCTCTTTTGCAAATATCATCCCAAAAATCCCCAAGATTAATATACCTGGAATAATATAAATGCCAAACTCATTGAAAAGAAACCAAAAGTTTTCATCAAGCCTTGAAACAACAATTGTAGCTAGCGGCTCACCTATTGGAGTCAATACTGCCCCAAGACCAATTGAAAAGCATGAAATTATATTTATATTTATTTTATTTTTTCTACTAATTGGAAGCATACTTATTATTTCAACAAGAAGAAGCGATGCTATAATTGCAGTGATGACGCTGGATAAAAGCCCTAAAACTACAACTAATAAATATACGAAAATTTTTAATGAAATGTATTTTAATATATTAGTTAGTGCCTCTCTCACATGATCAGTTAACACTTTAAATAATAACCCTCCTATTAATACAGCTAGTACGATTATATACATAAACTCATTTTGAAGAATATTCAAAAAAAGTTCTTTATTTAAAACACCAGAAGTAATAGATGCTACAATTCCTATAATAAATAGAAATAATTCAAGGTTTTCTTCTACTTTTTTTGATATAATAGGCAGTACGAAAGTTATTACTAAAAGTGAGATTAATATATATAACATTATTATCCCGCCCTTTCTTTCTCATATGATTGTTTAATTTTAAAATTAATTACTTTTTTCGATTCTTTAGTATTTAAAGCAATAATAAAGTTTTATTAAATCTCCACTTAAATTATTGCTTTAATTAGATTCTATTCTATTTATTTTCTAAATGTATATATTTCGAGTTGTCATTAAAAATATAATATGAATCTGCTTCTAATATTTCATTATTTGAAATATATCTTTCTATTTGTATATTGAATTTTTCTAATTGATATTCTTTAAACGAATATTCTTCTCTTAGTTCTTCTTTAATTCTTTTCTCTTCTTCCTTTGACATATCACTTCTTAAAAACTCAGGTAATCCTCTTCTTTTATTGTATATTAGGTAGTTAAATCTTATTATTTCTTTTAAGTACTCATTACTTTCTTTTAGGATCATTTCATTAAAATCTAGAAATACTTTATAATATTCTGTATTTCCTATATTCTTATTGAAGTATCCTTTATCTTCGAAAAAATCACCTAGACTATAGTAAAACTCAAATGGTGTAGAAAACTTCTCTTCAAAGTATTTGATTATATGATTGAACTTTTGAGAATTATAATATTTATCAACCATTTCCTCTACTTTTTTTAGTTTCAATAGTTCATCATAAGAGATTTTGTTTGTCTTTAAGATTTCATATGGTGGATATGGAGAATATTCCATCCCATATTTGTCTGCATCTTCTCTCATTGAAGAACCCTTTAGTAGCTTTAAAAAACCTAACTGTATTTCTTCGGGCCTTATAGAATAGACATCATTAAAAGACCTTACAAACGAGTCATAATCTTCTCCAGGTAAACCTGCAATTAAATCTAAGTGTTGCTTTATATTTTTTATAGACATTAACTCTAATACTTTTTCTTTTATGTCACTAAAATTAACAAAACGATTAATATTTCTTAAAATCTCATCATTTGTTGTTTGAACACCAACTTCAAATTGAAATTTACCTTCTTGTGCTTTAGCTAAAAGTCTTATTTCATCATCTTTTAATAAGTCTGCTGATATTTCAAAATGGAACTGTGTATCTGTCTCTTGATTAATTAAAAATTCCCAAATTGCCATAGAAAATTTATGATTACAGTTAAAGGTACGGTCAACAAATTTAACCAATCTAACTTTTTTATTTATAAAATATTTTAACTCATCTAAAATTCTATTAATGTCTAAAAATCTTACTCCATGACTTGTAGATGAAAGACAGTATTTACAATTAAAAGGGCATCCTCTTGAAGCCTCGTAATATACAATTTTATTGCTCAAATCTTCATCTTCTTCATATGGAAATACTATTTCATCCATTGACATAAGCGGACGCTTTTCATTTGAGTATACTGTATTATCCTTTTTGTAATGAAGTCCTTTTACATTTTCTAATTCCAACTTCCCTAGTTTATACAATATAAAATCTCTATAAGTTTTTTCTCCTTCCCCTTCTATAACGTATTCTCCCACATTATTTACAAGAAAGTTTCTTGAATCAAAAGAAACCTCTGGTCCACCATAAAGAATTTCTATATTAGGGTCTACTCTTTTTATTAAATTCGCCACTCTTGAAATTAATTCAACATTCCAAATATATGTTGAAAATGCTACAACATCTGGTTTTTCTTTCATTATCTCTTCTAGTATTCGGCCTTCTCTATCATTTATAGTGAACTCCTTTATTTTGCTTTCATAATCCATGTCCCTTGTAAAACTTTTTAAATACCTAACAGCTAAATTACTATGAATGAATTTAGAGTCAACTGCTGTGATTAACACTTTCATATTCAACTTTCTCCTCTACTTTAACTTTTGTCGTTAATTTTTTCCCTTTGATGAAAAAAACATCTTCCCATGCTTTAGTTTCTTCTATTTCAAAGTATTTTTCAAGAATTTTTTTTATTTCTTCAATATTTGAACTTAAAAGTATATTTAAATTTCTAAAAGCAAATTCCTTTATCTTCCTATTAGGTAATATAACCTTTATTTTATTGTTAAATACCTTCCCTCTTTCCTTATTTATATCCCAAACGAATATTTCACCATTTTCTTTTAAATACGAACTTACTTCCTTTATTATTTTTTCCTTTTCCAAACTAGTCCATATCTTGTTTAAATCAAAGAAAAATGTACAGGCATCATATTCTCTACTTTTTAATTCAACCTTTGTATCATTACATACATAATCTAGTGATAATTCATCCTGCGCTTCTTTGGAAATATTATATATAATCCCTAAGTTTTTTTCTCCAACATCTAATATATCTCCTTGCAAAACAATATCCTCTAAATCTATTACCAATGTCTTTCCCATAACTAACTATTCCTCCAAACCTATATACTTATAATTACATTTTACCATTTATTTACATGATTTAAATATTAAATTTAATTCCTCAAAACTAAAACTGCCTTAAAAGATAAATTCTCTTAAGACAGTTTGTTAATCCTATTTAAATTTTTTAGAATGAAATTTATAAATAACTATGCAAGTTAATGTAAAAAGGAATGCACAAATGAATATCCAAACTGAATTTGGTAAGTTAAATTTTAAATTAAAATCTTCAGATTGTAGCTTGTATATGCATCCTATTCCACTATCTAATATATAGATATGTCCTTCTGAATATTTTATCCCCTTTATTTGACTTGTATCTTTTAGTTTTAATAAATCAGATATAACATTGTCAGAGCTTATCTCTGATATAACATTTTCTTTTTTATCAAAATATACTTTTGTATTCTTACCTAAAATATTACCATCCCTATCAATAGCTAGGTATCTTATTATTCCAACATCAGAATATTGATAAATAGGAGCTGCTACAGTTTTATTAGGCGGATTAGATATTAAATTAGAAACCACTCTATCCTCCTTAAACCTTGGTGAGGTAATAGGATCTCCTCCACTAAAATCTGGCCAGCCATACCATTTTCCTTTATCTATTTCATAGAGATAATCAAAATCTCTATTTATAGGCCTTTCTCCAATATTCTCCATCCCCCCGATAATTCCAATTAAGGATCCTTCACTGTCTAAATCCCACCCAGTAATATTCCTTATTCCTGTTGCATACAATGTTTCCTTATTATTATTTAAATTTATTTCAATAATGCACGAATTACCTAAATCTTGAGCTTTTATTCTTTGCCCTTCTATACTTGAATTTCCGTATGGCATGAATGCTCCAGTTTTTTTATCTCCATAATTAAATCCATTTAATGTTATATCTATAGAACTTCTATCATAAGGAATTTTATTTATTGGATAAGAGCCATCATCAGTAGCTACTCCAGAATTTGTAGCACTTCCAATTGCTAATAGAATCTTTGAATCTTTAATAATTAAATTTCTATCTAGATATTTACCCTCAGACGGTATTTTATCTAAAATCTGTTTCAATTCTTTATTCACTATATCATATTCATATAAGGTTGATTGGGAAATAAAGTACAATTTATTATTATGGTAAACTATATTTTCTATTTTTAATGACTTATCTTGCAGTAAAGTTTCTTCTCTCCCATCTTCCTTTATAACCTTAATATAATTATCATAGGCCAAATACGTATCTTTATTCTCTGCTCTATCAAAGGCTACAGCATTTTTACAATTTTTATAAGCAACACTCCAACTGATATTATTTTTTAATGTATTCATTCTGTATTGATTAGAAAATCTAAATACGCCAAATGCTACTACAACTATTATAATTGAAACAATTAAAAACTTTAGGAATCTTCTCACTTCACTCTCCCCTTACTGCTTAAATGTGATATTAAAATAATTTTCCATTATGAACTTATGTATTGATATAATATCCATAATTAATTTATATTGTAAAGTTACTAAAATAAGACCTCTATTAAAAAATAAACTGATAAAAGCATTAAATGTAAGATTGTCTTATTTTAACTTGAACAAGTTAAAATAGTTACAACTGTACATTCAATGCTTTTTCAAAATTTTAATGATCCTATCCAAAAAGGATTTAAATAAATTCATATTTTTTAATTAAGTATTTATAAGTTCAATTATAATTTATCAGCCAAATCCTCTAATTTTTTAGCTGTAACATTTAACTCTGAAATAGATGCCGCTATTTCTTCTAATGCCGCTGATTGATTTTGAGAAACATCATTGGACTTAGTTAAATTGTTATTTATACTGTTTATTGATGATGAAATATGCTTTATAACAGAATCAATCTTTTTGATGGATTCATTAGACGAATTTGATAATTTTCTAATTTCTTGTGCAACAACACTAAATCCCTTTCCTGATTCACCAGCTCTTGCTGCTTCAATTGCTGCATTTAATCCAAGAAGGTTTGTTTGTGATGAAATTCCTTGAATGAATGTGAGTATATCATCAGTATTTTTGGCTCTTTCATTAGCCTCTTTTGTTTCCACCAATAATTGTTCATTCATTGTAGCTAATTCTTGCACACCTTTAGATACTTCGTTAATTCCTACAGAAATTTGCGAAAGAGACTCAGTTAAATTCTTTGTGATATTAGTTACTGAATTTTTTCTTGCCAAACTTTTTGCAACGACAAATACGCCGATCACACTACCTTCTTCCTTTATTGGAATTGCAAATGACTTAAATGCAGTTCCATAAACATTTTCTGGCACAACTTTTATTATATTATTTCCTGTTTTAAGTGCTTCAATTATAGCACCACCATTTGATATTAAATCACCTTCCTTTGCGCCCAACACTAATTCACTGCAATACTTAGTGTATAAATATTGTTTAGTATCTGTTAATGCCATTGACACTTCTCCATCTGAAAGTAGTTCTATAAAAGGAATTGTGTTATAAAAGAAATTTATCGCTTCTTTTTCTGAGATTTTATTCATTATCTTCCCCCCTAAATTTTCCCGTTTATATAATTATATCCTTTTTCCAACTTCTTTGAAAGTAGTTGTCATATTTTAGAGATTTTTCTTTATGATTGGGATTTTTATTAATTCATATTTATAGTTTATTTTGAATATGAATTTATAATGGTTTATAAGGAGTGAGTTAGCATTGGATAAAGATAATTTTTTCAAAAATTCTTTTTTACTGGTATCATCAAATGTGACTACTGGTATACTTGGATTTATATTCTCAATATATCTCTCTAAGATCTTAGGTCCCGAAGGAATGGGACTTTATAATTTGGTTATGCCAATTTACAATTTATTTATATGTCTTATGACAGCTGGAATAGTCGCTTCCATTTCAAAGATAACAGCTGTCTATGCTCAAAAGGGTGAACACAATAATATAGTTAAAACTATTAGGGCTGTTTCCCTATTTAACATATCATGGGCATTTCTAATAGGACTTATTGTATTTTTTTGTGCTCCATTAATAGGTAAATATGGTGTTAATGATGTTAGAACTATAAATGCAATAAAAGTTATCTGTCCGGCCATGGTATGTATTGCAATTTCTAATATTCTTAAAGGATATTTTTATGGAACTTCAAAAATAACAATACCCGCTATAATTGATATTTGTGAAAAAGCTATGAGAATTTTAACTGTGAGCTTACTTATCTTCTTAACTAATGCTCATACTTTAGAAGGAATGGTAACCATGGCTACAGTTGCATTGTGTATAGGTGAATTTCAAAGTTTAATTTTTCTCTATATTTATTACAAATATTCTATAAATAAAATGCCAATTTCTCATGAAGTACCAGAAAGCAGATTTCAACTACTTTTCGATGTAGTAATAATATCTATTCCTCTTTTATTAAATGGCTTTTTAACAAATATTCTTGGAACCCTTGCCACCTTAATTGTTCCAAGGCGCTTACTAGTTGCTGGTTTCACCTATACAGATGCATTAAGCATGATTGGAAAATATACAGGTATGGCCCTTAGTATAATAACAATTCCTCTGATTGTGGTTTCCACAATTAATACATTGTTAATTCCAGATTTATCTCAATCCTTAGTTTTAGGGAAGCAATATGAGGCATCCCTTAGAATAAAAAAAGTACTTAAGATTGCATTCTTACTTGGTATTGCAACAACAATAATTTGTAATGTAATTCCAAACTCTTTAGGTGAGATGTTCTACGGAAGAAATGATTTAGGTTCATATATTAGATTTGCCTCGCTTACTGCACCAATATTTTTCCCTGCTGTAACAATGTTCGGAGTATTAAACGGGCTTAATAGGCAAAGTATTATTCTTAGAAATTCACTAATTGAAGCTATAATTGAGCTAATATGTTTATATATATTTACTGCAGTTCATTCAATTAATATATTTGGCTATAGCCTAACTATGCTTATAGCATGTACAATTGGCTTTATACTTAATATGTATGAAGTAAATAAACATATTGATCTTGGTTTAAACAAATCAAATATAATTATATATGCTCTACTCGGTCTTTTAACATTTTTAGTTGTTAATACATTTTCCAAGTATATGCATACTAATTCTCTAATTATTAATAACTTTGTTATAATGGGACTCGTGTTCTCAATATTTGCATATCTCGGAACTTTTGGAGAAAATGAACCCTAAATAATTACACTTTACTTATATTATATAATCAAAAAAATTAGGTACATGTCTATCTTATAGATATGTACCCAATTCATATTTGTACGTTATTATAATTTTTCACATTACAATAGGTATCACTTTAAGTTTTTTCTTAGAAAACGAGGTAAATAATTAAATATTCTTGATGATATACTATCTATATCGCTTTTTTTAATTCCACCTAATAGAACTATTAAGTATAGGTATGCAAAACCGCCTACTGAAATAAGTATAAGAGTTATTATTGCCTTTAACAACGTATTTCCATTTGCGATTTCTATAAGCAGTAATGCTGGTGTTTTTATAGCCAATATTACTACGGCCATAACTGCAGATGCTATGAGTGGTTTTATTGCATTTCTTAATATCGACATTTTCACTCTTAATGCTCTTTTTAGTGCTCTTTGGTTCAAAATCATTGGTATTACAAACCATAAAAAATTTCCAGCTACTACACCTAAAATATTAATCTCTGGCATTCCAACTAATATGTAATTAGCTATTATCTTTGCAATAATCCCTATACTAAAAGTACCAAGTACAAAATATAATTTATTCATACTTTGGAGTATAACTGTTTGTATTTGTACCACAGACATTAGAATTAATACAACTGAACCCATTACCATTAATTCAAACCCTTGATCTGTTCCGT
>Ga0209281_1000594_pt1 | contig 41449 bp, 28 predicted proteins | sample MedtruBG_FD_187514 | JGI IMG/M metagenome (GOLD analysis project Ga0209281, IMG submission 187514) | Root nodule microbial communities of legume samples collected from California, USA - Medicago truncatula BG (SPAdes) (version 2) | ecosystem: Host-associated > Plants > Roots > Nodule | place... | reverse complement strand
CGGCCCCCTCACCCGCCGTCTCGACCACCAGGTCCCCGGCGGAATCGACGCGGTAGGTGTCGTTGCCGGCTCCACCGGCCATCCGGTCATTACCCGCACCGCCAATCAGCAGGTCATTGCCCAGGCCTCCCAGCAAGGTGTCGTTGCCGGCTCCGCCGTTGAGGGTGTCATTACCCACCCCACCGGTGATGACGTTGTTCAACGCGTTGCCGGTGCCGACAAAGTTGCCGACTCCGAGGTAGAGCAGATGCTCGACATTGGCGCCCAGTGTGTAACTGGCCAGCGTGGTCTGTACGGAATCCTGCCCCTCACCCGTCAACTCGAGCACCACGTCCCCGATTGAATCGACGCGGTAGGTATCGTTGCCGGTTCCGCCCAGCATCTGGTCATTACCCGCACCGCCATTGAGGAAGTCGTTGCCCGCGTCACCATTGAGGATATCGTTGCCGCCCAAGGCATTCAGGATATCGTTGCCATCACCTCCGCTGGCCACGTCGTCGCCTGCCGTACCGTTCCATATGTCGGCACCGGCGGTACCGACAAACACATCACTGACCACTGTCGTTGCGGCAGAAGTCACGCGTTCAAGCGTGCCCAGGTCATCGGTGTAACTCGCGACGACACGCAGTTGCTGACCAACCTGCGCCTGGTCGGGCGTGAAGGTCGTGCCGGTCGCACCGGCGATGTCGGCAAAGATCGCACCGCTCCCCACCTGCCACTGATGGCTGATCACCGAGGTCGTGGTCCCGTTGGCGTCGGTGAACGCATCCGTTGCGGTCAAGGCCGAGCCTTCCGCCGGAGTCGTATCGCTGATCAGCACCGTTCCGACCGGCAGGACATTGACGGTGCCGGTGCCGGCAGGTGTGATCGGTGCGGTCGGCGCCGAGAACACCTCCTCCAGCACGCCATTGGCGTCCTTGTAGACCGCCCTGACGCGCAGCGCCAGCCCGGCTGCCACGACGAGTTCCGGTATGGCCGGCACGGCACCAATGAGGGTCGCCGGTGGTGGCACCCTGAGTTCCGAGCCCACCGTGACAGTCGTGCCCTCTGCGCGCGCGACCTCTCCGGCGGCAAAGAACGTGATGTCTTCGAAGACGCCCGAGCCCGGGCGCGCCTCGAACTGCCAGAAGAAACTGATGGGCCCGGCGATCGCGCCTCCGGTCGCGGTATTGTCGGCATCCGTGATGTCTGCCGCCGAGACCGTCAGCACCTGGCCGACGGCGGGCGTGGGATCGTCGATCCTCAGCGAACCGACGGGCTCCGAGTTCAAACCGCCGAGCACGACCGCTTGATCGGAGAACTGCAACCGCTCGATATTGCTGAGGGTGTCGGTCCCATCCCTGCCAGCGACATTGTCGGTGACCGTCACGGTGCCGTTGACGTTGTTGACCACGGTGTAATCCGCCAGATTGCCGGAGAACAACGCCGTGTCGAAGTCGGGACCGGCCGCCGTCAGGATTTCACGGACGATCTGGAGCTGGCCAGGGTTATAGGTGCCGTTCATCATGAGCGGAACCAGCGGTGTCAAGCTGTCGAAGCTGGCGATTTCCGGCCCGGTGCCATCGATGTTCTGCCGCACACTGATGCGCACGTTGAGCCACTTGTCGCCGTCAATGAGGTCATCGCCGCCACGGCCCGCGATGACGTCGCTGCCATCGCCACCCAGGATGATGTTGCCCCCGTCGAACTTATCGTCGGCTGTACCGGCGATGCCATCCGCGCCGTTGCCGGCGCTGCCAACGAGGTCCCGCAGACCGCTGATGAGGTCGAAGTTGGTGAGCACGCTGCCCTTGGCGCCGGCGATGGCGAGCAAATCGGCAGTGGAGTCATCGCCGCCGAGGAAATCGGCGTGGGACGATCCTGACATTCCTTCCACCAGGTCCAACCGGGCAAGGATCGACGCGGTGGAGCCAGGCACTGCCGGTTGATCGAAGAAGCGCAGCCTGGAGTTCAGGTCCATGGTCACGCCGACCTGATCGTCCTTGTAGGTCGCCCAGTCATAACCCGAGAACCCGATGAAACGGTCCGCCTCGCTGGGGCTGCCGACCATGATGTCATCACCGCCCTCTCCGTCGAAGTTGTCCGGTCCGCCATCGCCCAGGAAGACGTCGTTGCCATTGATCGGATCGTTTCCGAATGGGTCGAAGTTATCGCCGGCAACGCCATCGGCGGATCCACCCTGGATCCAGTCATCGCCTTCGCCACCGCGCGCGAACTCGTTGGCCTTGCTGCCGAGGATAAAGTCGTTGCCCAGGCCGCCGCTGCTGTCGGCCGCGTCTTCGCCGGTAACGATGAAGTCCTGGCCAGCCTGGCCAAGGATCAGGTTGAGGCCATTGCCACCCTGGATGACGTCGTTGCCGTCTTCGCCGTGGATGACGTCGTCGCCGCCCATGTCCGTGATGATGTCGTCACCGGTACCGCCAAATAGCTGGTCGTTGCCGTAGCCGCCATCGATCCGATCGTTACCGGCATCGCCATAGACCGTGTCGTCGTCCGAGTCGCCGGCAATGAGGATGTCGTTGCCGGGCGTACCGCCCAATACGACCGTATCGGCACCGGTGTAGTGCAGGTAGTTGGTATCCGGCCCCGCCGTGGCGGGGTTGTCGCGGATCACCAGTGGCGTGAGGAAGTCAGTGCGTGGTGAGCCAATCGGGTGGTCCGACGGGCCAAACGGATCGGCATTGGCCGGCAGATCGTCGAGGGTGCCGACAATACCGTCGGGACCGGCAATCACACTCGGGTTGTACTGGTTCGCCTGATTGACCTCCAGAGTGTAGGCCGGCGTCAGGAAAACCCTGGCCGAGAGGTGTGTTGCGTCGGTATTGGCCATCACCAGATTGGCGAACGTGTTGTTCTCAAGTTCCGCGCCAAAGTCCATCGAGGCGGTGCGTTCCAGATAATAGAAGCGGTCGCCGTCCTGGAGTTTCTCCATCTGGTTCTCGAAGACGAAGTTGAAGGTCGAGCCGAGCATGCCGCCAAAGGGCATCTTCTCCTCGGCCAGCCCGCCAACCCAGAAGTCGACATCATCCAGACCGGTGATGGTCACATCGTCTGCCGTGTGCAGTACGCCGTCCGCACCAGCGTTGCTGGCCCAGGCACCCGTGCTGTTGAGGAAGTCGACACGGTCGGCGGGTGCGGTCGCGCCGCCGAACACCAGGTCCGCAGCCGCGGCGCGCTTGTCCGCCAGCGTGGTGGCGCCGGTGATGGTCGCGTGCGTGCCGTAGGCGGCGATGAAGTTGACCAGCGATTCCGGATGCTTCATGTGCTGCACGAAATCCGCCCAACTGGTGTAGGGCTTGAGCTCTGCGTCACCGGTGGGCCCATAGAACTCGCGCCGCGCCGCGTTCAGGGACGGAATGCCGGTATCGCGACCGCGCGCCAGGTTGATGGCGGGCAGATCGAGTGGCAGTCCCAGCAGGTTGTTGCGCAGGGCTTCGGTGACGAACTCGTCGATCTCATTGCCCACCTGGCGGGTCACGCCGCGCACGATGGCACCGGCCGCCTCCTCCGGAGTGGCGCCGCTGCTTGCGAACTCGAGCGGGTTGAGGAAGGCCTGGATCAGCCCGATATCGCTCGACGCGAAGTTCGGATCCAGCCGGTCGACCTGCTCCAGCAGCATCGAGTGCCCGAAGCGATAGACGGTGTGTGCGAACTCGGCAACGATGCTCGGATCGATCGCGGTGTCGTACACCTGGCCCGGGGCGAAGAACGGATCGACCATCGGCTGGATGGTGCGAGCGAACTCTTCGAACACCAGGTGCTGGTACTGCATCTCGGTGCCGAACTTCGCGGTCTGGAACAGGCGCTCGCCGTTCCAGTCAAGGGTCGAGGTGTCGGCGGGTACGGCAGTGACAGGCGTCAGCAGCCACTCGTTCAGGAACGACACATCGCCACTTGCCGCTGTCGCCAGGACCACCGCCATGGTGTGATCGACCAGGCGGTTGTGCTCATGGTGGAAGATCGAATGGACGGTGGTCAGGCCGATGTTCTCGTTGACCCGGCCGTCGCCGGCAATGTAGTGCGCGTCCAGCAGTTCGTTGTCGTAGAAGCCCGCCGCTGGTGTACCGCCAACGACATTGTCCGCATCGGGCAGGAGTGCCGCGCCGGTCTGGTCGTCCACCGGCACCGCGGTGTGCGCGATGTCGTTGAGGAAGGCATGGCCGGTGCGCGCGGCGTTGACCAGGCTGATGGGCGCGGCCGGATTGCCTTCAACCAGCACATCATCGGCCGTGCCGGCAATGCCGTCCGCGCCCTTCATTACCACCTGCGGAAAACCGTTCGGACCCTTGATGAAATTGCCGTAGGCGTCAGTCGCCAGCAATGGCACGTTGTCGAAATCGGCATCGGTGAGATTGATGCCGAGCAGATCATGGGCTTGCGCCTTGACCACCTTCCAGGTGGCCATGCCACCGATCCCGACGTCGTCGGCCGTACCGAACACGCCATCGGCGCCCAGATCACGATTTTCGATCAACTTGCCGGTGGCCACCGGATCGCCCGCTGCGTTGAGCTCATAGGCACGCAGGAACACCTGGTGTGAAGGATGCGAGCTGTACGTCTGGTTCTGGTCGACAAACGGCGAGGTGGTGTTGGTGTTCTCGTGGATGTCATCGGCCGTGCCCAGGATGCCGTCGGGGCCGGGCTGATTGGTCGCGCGCGTCAGCACCATGAAGTTGGTCGGGCTACCGGGCACGAACAGCGGGTCATCCGGCTGCAGCGGAACGAACACAGTGCCCGACCCACCCTTGGTGACGAGGTCCAGGCCATGATCGAAGAACTGGCCGAAGAACGTCATCCATTGGTTGAAGGGTGCGGTCAGGCCCGCGTCGGGACTCACGTTCGGGTCGAAGAAAGTCTGGAACGTCGTGCCGTCAGTACGGGTTCCGGTCACCACCTGCGCACCGGCCTTGAGGACATCGTCAGCAGTGCCGAGGACACCATCAAGACCCGGATCGAAGGTGGCCGCGACCGCCGCCGGGTTGTTGGCGGTCTGGTCGACGATCAGGTTGCTGATGGTGCGCGGCTGCGAGTCGATTACCAGGCCGCTGGTCTGGGTGTAGCTGGTGCCGGCATCGGCCGGGCGGAAGTCCGGTGTGGTCAGGCGCGGGAATACGTTATCGGCGGCACCGAACTCGGGATGGAGCAGGTTGTTTTCCGTCCCTTCGACGGTACGCAATCCGAACGGCATCCGGATATTGGGGAGCAACGAGTTCAGGTTCTCGCCGGCCGCGTGGTGTTCCGCCAGCTTGATCTGGTCAAGGATGAACGCCAGGTCGGCTTGCGTGTAGCGCACACCATTGCTGGGAGCCGTGGTCTGTGGATCGATCAGCGAAGGCGCCGCTGCAGGGGCCGGCGCCCCGGCCACTACGGCCGTGGTCGGTGCCGAGAATACCTGCTCGGTCACGCCATGATCGTCCGCATAGATGCCTTTGACGCGAATTGCCAGGCCGGCAAGATCCGACGTCACCGTGAACGTGGGCGCGTCCGCCCTCACAAATCCGATACCGATGCGGCCTGGCCCGAGGATGATGTCCTCGAAGACGCCCGAGCCCGGTGCGGCTTCAAACTGCCATACGTAACTGATGGAATTGTGGATCGCCCCGCCTGCGTTGTCGCCATCGGTGAGGCCTGCCGCCGACACGGTCAGTATCTGGCCAACGGTCGGTGCAGTGTTATCCACCGTCAGCGCCCCCACCGGCTCAGCGTTGAGCCCGGGCACGAGGACCATGGACTGATCGGAGAACTGCAGCCGTTCGATGTGGGTGAGACGGTCGGTTTCTTCCTTGCCGACATTGTCGGTCACGGTAACGATGTCGTCGGTGAAATCGAGCGCAGTGCCGTTATCGTTGACGGTGACTGAGTAGTTCGCCAGCGGGCCCATGAAATTGACGGTGTCGAAGCCGCCCACGCCTGGCAGGATCTCACGCACGGCGACGAGCTGGCCGGGATTGTAGGTGCCGTTCAGCATGAGCGGGATCATCGGCGTCATGCTGTCGAAGCTGGCGATCTCCGGCCCGGAGCCATCCACGTTCTGACGCACGCTGATGCGCACGTTGAGCCAACTGTCGCCGTCGATGAGGTCGCTGCCGCCACGGCCTTCGATGATGTCGCTGCCATCGCCGCCGAGGATGATGTTACCCGCGCCGAACTGATCGTCGGCCGTCCCCCCGATACCGTCGGCACCGAAACCGGCGCTGCCAACGAAAGCCCGCAGGCCGCTGACGAGATCGAAGTTGGTGAGGATGCTGCCCCTGGCCGTGACGTTGGCGATGATGGCCGCGTTTTGTTCATCGCCGCGCAGGAAGTCGGCGAAGGCCGACCCCGACAGGCCCTCCACTTCCGCGAACCGGTCATAGACCGAATCGGGCGATTGCGCCACTGCGCCCACGATATTGCCAGCGGCATCGGGCATCGCGTGATACGGACTGAAGAAGGGAACGACCATGTCGACGGTCACGCCGTACTTGTCGTTCTTGTAGGTGGTCCAGTCGAACCCGGACATGCCGTCCATCTTGTCCTGTGCGTCGCTGGCGACGAAGGTGTCGTCGCCGCCTTCACCAATCATTTCATCGAATCCACCGGTGCCAATGAAGATGTCGTTGCCGGGCACGTCGTCGGACAATGTTGGGCTCGCGTTATCGCCGGGCGCACCGTCCTGGGTGCCGCCCTCGATCCAGTCATCGCCTTCGTTGCCGGTCGGCGCGAGGTTGACCTTGGAGCCGAGGATGAAATCGTCGCCCGCGCCGGCGAACGTCAGGGTGATGTCTTCGGTGGTGATGATGAAATCCTTGCCCGCGCCGCCGTGGACCAGGTTGTTGCCGGCGAGGGTCGAGTTACCGACCTGGATGACGTCGTTGCCGTCCTCGCCGTGGATGACGTCGTCGCCGCCCATGTCCGTGATGATGTCGTCACCGGCGCCGCCAAAGAGGTTGTCGTTACCGTAGCCGCCGTCGATCCGGTCGTTGCCGGCATCGCCATAGACAGTGTCGTCGTCCGAGTCGCCGGCAATGAGGATGTCGTCGCCAGCCGTACCTCCCAGCACGACCGTATCGCCGCCGGTGTAGTGCAGGTAGTTGGTATCCGGGCCCACTGTGTCGGGGTTGTCGCGAATCACCAGCGGCGTGATACGGTCAATCCGTGGTGAACCAATCGGGTGCTCCGACGGGCCAAAGGGGTCGGCGTTGGCTGGCAGATCGTCAACCGTGCCGACGATGCCGTCCGGGCCGGCCACCACGCTCGGGTTGAACTGGTGCGTCGGGTCGACCTCCAGGGTGAAGGCCGGCGTCTGGAATATGTTGGCCGGCAGGTGTACTGCGTCGCTGTTGAGCATCACCAGGTTGGCGAACGAATTGTTCTCAAGCTCAGTGCCGAAGTTGAGTCCTGCGGTGCGGGCCAGGTAGTAGAGACGGTCGCCATTCTGCAGGTTTTCCAACTGGGTTTCGAAGACGAAGTTGAAGCTCGAACCCAGCAGGCCGCCAAAGGGCATCTTCTCTTCGGCCAGGCCGCCGATCCAGAAGTCGATGGCGTCCAGGCCGGTGATGGTCACGTCGTCGGCGGTGTGCAGAATACCGTCCGCACCGGCGTTGCTGGCCCAGGCGCCGCTACTGTTGAGGAAGTCCAGGCGATCAGCCGGCGCCGTGGCGCTGCCAAGCACGAGATCCGCGGCCGCGGCGCGCTTGTCCGCCAGCGTCGTAGCACTCGTGATGGTTGAATGGGTGCCGTAGGCGGCGATGAAATTGATCAGCGATTCCGGATGCTTCATGTGCTGCACGAAATCGGCCCAGCTCGTGTAGGGGGTCAACTGGCTGTCGCCGGTCATGTGGTAGAACTCGCGCCGCGCCGCGTTCAGCGACGGGATGCCGGTGTCTCGGCCGCGCGCCAGGTTGAGTGCGGCAAGGTCGAGCGGCAGGCCGACCAGATTGTTGCGCACAGCATCAGTGACAAACTCGTCGATCTCGTTGCCGACTTGCCGCGTGACGCCGCGCACGATGGCGCCTGCCGCCTCCTCAGGGGTGGGGCCGCTGGCAGCAAACGCGAGCGGGTTGAGGAAGGCCGCGATCAGGCCGGTCTGTTGATTGCCCGGGTCAACCGGATTGCCGTCGCCAACGACATTGAAGTTGGGGTCGAAACGATCGACCGTCTCCAGCAGCATCGAGTGGCCGAAGCGAAAGACCGTGTGCGCGAACTCGGCGACGATCGCCGGATTGACCGTGGTGTCGTTGCCCATGGGCGCCAGGAAGACGTCCACTTGCGGCTGGATGGTGCGCGCGAACTCCTCGAACACCAGGTGTTGGTACTGCATCTCGGTGCCGAACTTGGCCGCCTGGAACAACCGCTCGCCGTTCCAGTGCAGGGCCGCGATGTCGGCCGGCGTCGCTGGCAGCGCTGTCAGTTGGGCGTCGGGCATCAGCCACTTGTTCAGGAAATCGAGGTCGGCGGAGGCCAGCACCGTATCCTTGGTCTGCTCAACCAGCCGGTTGTGTTCGCTGTGGAAGATGGAATGCACCGTGGTCAGGCCGATGTTCTCGTTGACGCGGCCATCGCCGGCGATGTAGTGCTTGTCGAGCAGCTCGTTGTCGTAGGTGCCGGGTGCTTGCGGGCCGCCAATGACGGTGTCCGCGTCAGCCACCAGCCCCCCGGTCGGATCGGCGCTGTGGGCGATGTCGATCAGGAACTGGTGGCCGGTGCGCACGGCGTTCGTCAGGCTGATTGGCGCGGCCCGATTACCCTCGACGAGCACATCATCGGCCGTACCGGCAATGCCATCCGCGCCCATCATCACGACTTGGGGAAGGCCGTTAGGACCCTTGATGAAGTTGCCGTAAGCATCGGTTGCCAGCAGCGGAACGTTGAACACATCGGCATCGGTCAAGTTGATGCCGAGCAGATCTCGGGCCTGAGCCTTGACGATTGCCCAGGTGGCCATGCCGCCGATTTCGACGTCATCAGCGGTGCCGAAATGCCCATCGACACCCAGGTCGCGATTGGTGATCAGCTTGCCAGTGGCCACCGGATCGCCAGCGGCGTTGAGCTCATAGGCACGCAGGAACACCTGGTGCGAGGGATGCGAGCTGTAGGTCTGGTTCTGGTCGACAAAGGGAGAAGTGGTGTTGCTCTGCTCGTGGATGTCATCGGCGGTGCCCAGGATGCCGTCGGGGCCAGGCAAATTGGTGGCGCGCGTCAGCACCATGAAGTTGGTCGGGCTGCCCGGCACGAAGAGTGGATCGTCGGGCTGCAGCGCAATGAAGACGGTGCCGCTGCCACCCTTGGTGACAAGGTCCAGTCCATGGTCGAAGAACTGGCCAAAGAAAGTCATCCACTGGTTGAACGGCACAGTCAGGCCTGCGTCCGGCGTGATATTGGGAATCTGGAAAACGGCAACGTCGTCGGCGGTACCGAACAGGCCATCCAGGCCGGGACTGGTGACCAACTGTGAATCCGGATTGGCCGCTGCGGCCGCGACCGCCGCCGGATTGTTGGCGGTCTGGTCCACGATCAGGTTGCTGATGGTGCGCGGCTGCGAGTCGAAGACGGCACCGCTGGTCTGCAGGTAGGAGGTCGGTGTGGTTCCGCCTGGATCGGTGGGGCCGAAGAAGCCGGCCGGCTGGGCCTGCGCGGTATTGAACACCGGCGTCGTCATGCGTGGAAAGAAATTGTCGGCGGCACCGAACTGGGGATTGGCCAGGTTGTTGTCGATGCCGGAGACGGTGCGCAGACCGAAGGGGACTTCTACGTTCTGCAGCAAGTCAGCCAGACTCGCGCCAGACGCATTCCGTTCAGCGATGAAAATTTGTTCGAGAATGAACTCAAGATCGGACTTGATGAAGCTGGCCATGGCTGTTTCCTCGATGCTTAACCAATCAGGAAACCACACGCATAAAACACGGCTGCAAACGCGTGGTTGAGTGCTGAACCCCATAAATTAAAATCGAAACTTGAACGACGGGACCTGGTACAACGGCCGCACCGAGCCCCTACTGAATTGCGTGCAATCAGCAGAACTCGACTGAGGATCAATTCCCCATGACAACCGTATTTACAGGCTGGTATTACGCCTCAAGGAGGCGATGGCCCATGAACCCAGGTTGAATAGAAGGTGCAACTTACTCGCGGCCCCGTCACGTATCGGGGCTCTATGCATCTGTACATGATGCTCTCTCAGGCATAGGGGGCTTGTCACAGATGCCACACATCCAGAGAACAGAGGCATTGGCCGGAATATGCTCGCGAAGATCGCCATATTCCGGGACTTCCTGAGGGGTGATGGCACGGTTCTGCGTCCATGCGGCTTCGTCAACAAGCCTTTTATCCATGAGAAAACTGGCATCGACTACGAATTGACTAGTATGTATTGGAGACTGGCTCCGCACGCTGGGTAGCGGAGCCAGGAAACCATTGGAACCACAGGTTTGGTTCTGATTGAGTGGAACACCCGCACAGTTGGACTGGAGCGTTTTCTCAACAGAGAATTCAAGTGAAGCGAGTTTGACTTGAATGCCAGGGTGCGAATGGCCGACCACACTATTGGTAATAACCGCCAGCTGTTGTTGCCGGAAATAGCGATTATCCAGATGGATCGAGAATCTTTTTAAACTATTCATCGCGCCTCCCGCCTTCAACCTCAAACGCCAGCTTTACACTCCATTGAAAATGAGTATTGAGGGGCTACCCGGATGTGTACAGAGACAAAAGCCCAATCAAATTCTGAGACCTTGGTCGCAGAATCGGATCAGACCTTGGTCGGATCAGAGGCAGGCCAAACGTCCAGTGGCGGAGGCCCGGGAGGACAGAGCGCCCGTGCGAAATTGCGCCATTTGAGCCGCTCGACCCAGTTCGTAATCTGCGCCGCAATCATTCTGGGCTTGACCATGACGTTCGTTGGAAAGCTCGTAAGCCAGAGTATCGAAGATGCAACGATTCAAACGGCGGCAGAGACGGGCGCGCGTTATATGCAGAACTTTCTCGAACCTTTCGTCCAGGGACTGACCACTGTCAAAGAACTCCCCGATGCAACCATTCAGACCATTGATCACCTGCTGTCCAGCACCTCGTTGAGTACACATGTGGTCTCGGTGAAGATCTGGCTTCCAGACGGCACGATTGTCTACAGCACCGACAAGTCCACGGTGCGGAAAACCTTTCCGACAGAGGAGATCTCACTGGCGCTGACAGGCAAGATCTATACACAACTGGACAATGATTTTGAGGGAGATAATGAGGATGCTTTTGAGCGCAGCCTGAATATTCCGCTTTATGAAATTTTTGCTCCACTGCGCGAAGCCGGTACTGGAAAGATTGTTGCGGTTGGTGAGTTCTACGAAACCGCGGAAGCGTTACAGCGCGAAATCAATAATCTTCGCAAGAAAGTATGGGCGATTGTTGGTGCCGCAACGACGGCCATGCTTTTGTTGTTATTTTTTATCGTTCGGCGTGATGACAAGATAATAAAGCAGCATGAAACAGCACTTGAATGGCGAATGGATGAGCAAGCCAGGTTGCACTCGAACAATGCCGCCCTTCAGCACAAAGTCACTACAGCCAATCACGAATTCTCCAGAATCAATGAACTCACTCTTCGTCGGATCGGGGCCGATCTTCATGATGGTCCTGCCCAGCTGTTGTCACTTATTCTCCTTCGCCTTGAAGAACTCGAAAATTCACAAGGCGCCTCGGATGAGGAAGTTCTCGAAATGATCAGGCGTGCCGGCGAGGATGCTTTAAACGAAGTACGGGAAATATCACTCGACCTGGCACTTCCGGAAGTCACTGACCTGACCCTGCACGATGCGCTGGTATTGCTTGCCGAGCGGCACGAAGAGCGAACCGAGACGCGAGTCGAACTGGAGCTTGATGCTCTTCCAGACGATGTACCGATAGCGCATAAAATTTGTATTTACCGCTTCGCCCAGGAAGCGTTGAACAATGCCTATATTCACGCCGGAGGAAAGGGCCAAAAACTCAGCGCCTCTCACTGCGAAGGGCTACTGGAAGTACAAGTCGAGGATGCGGGAGTGGGAATTCCAACCGAAAAACCGAGTGTGCCTGGTCGAGGTAGAACTCATCTGGGCCTTGTCGGCATGCGCTATCGCGTCGAATCCCTCGGCGGAGTATTCATCATTGAATCGGCGCCCCATGCCGGAACCAAAGCCAGGGCGCAGTTCAAAATCTGATCATCCGAGCCAGAATGATCATTGCACCCAAGTAACCGCAAGCGCTTATCGCCCGTTACTTGTCTTACCACTGTCATTCAAGTCGCGGCGCTGAAGAGCACCACATAAGCCAGGTATATGGTCACTCTCCCAATGCCGTCTCACTGCTGCGACTGCCTGTGTCCGGTTACGAACGCGCAGCTTGTACATGACATTCGTCATGTAGTGCTTGATGGTCTTCTCGCAGAGCTCGAGCTTGATCGCAACCTCGCGGTTAGTCAGGCCCTTCGATACCTCCCGGATAACCTGTTCTTCGCGATGGGTCAGCTCGACCTTTTGCTTGTCAGCCGCGTGCTTTCCGAAATTGCTCAATAGCTTGCTGGCAAGCTTGGGTGTAATGAAGGTTTCACCACCGGCAACATTTCTGATGGCTTGTACCAGCTCACGACCGCTTATGCCTTTCAACGCATATCCCTGCGCGCCCGCTTCGAGGGCGCAATAGGCATCCTCGATGGACTCGGACACTGTCAGCATCAAAATTTTAACTGCCGGCGAAGAAGCTGAGATCGCTCGCACGGCAGCAAAGCTATCGCCCGGCATATTTACATCCATCAGCAATACATCCGGAGCAAAACGAGCGGCAATTTCCAGGGCATCATCGGCAGACGCCCCCTGCTCGACCACCTGAAAGTCAGCGACTTTCTTCAGCGCCATTGTGACCCCATCCCTTAACAGCGGGTGATCATCAACGATGCCAATCTTGATCATGGAACTCATAAGAAGCTCCTCTTAAACGGCGATGGCGCTGCAAGGGGGGTCGTGCGTTTCATTTTTCACCCCTCGCGGCATGCCGAACCTGGCAAGACCCGCGGTCTCCATGATGTCCGGGACGTTACGGGTACCCAAGGGGGGGGTGCAACTAATGAGCCACTACCGCAGGGCGAAGAAAAAGCCCAGGTTAATTAATAAGCTGTTTCTGAATGCTTCGGACGAGAGAAAGGCTAAGCGGGGAATATTCCTCAAATCAGGTGGTAAGCCCCCGGTTGGGTGGGTGTAATGCCCCATTTATGGAGAGAGTGGAGACTCTATTTCAACGGCCGCTATTAGTAGGGATTACTTGCCCTGAGACGACGTGGACTTAACGAGTCGGGACAGGCAGCGGCGGGCAAAAGGGAACCCTCGGCGGCCCGGTGTCGCTTGGGACTCTTCAAAATGATGCCGTAATAATGGCATCTCTCAATAATAGCCAACGTAGACAGGTTCTCGCCGATAACCCCCCCTCCTGGCCAGCGCTATAAGTAGCAAGCTATTTGTTGATGAAAGTCTGAAGTATTCTTTTGAACTTTCAGATTCTTTCAGTGCGCGGCCTGTGCCTAACATCGACTCCACAGCGAACCAGCCTCTTGGCAGCCTGGCGCCGTCGAAGTGCATTTGCAGTAGGCCTTGGGATTTTTGAGGATCACCGATGAAGCTGGAAATTTTCCGCACGCTGTGGGGTTACACCGCCAGCAAGGCCCAGGCGCTCGAGGAGTTGCTGCAAGCGGGCTTTGACGGGATGGAGGCACGCCTGCCACTGGACGCCCGTGAACGGGCCGAGTTTGGCGCCTTTCTCCAGGCCAATCGCCTGGGCTATATCAGCACGGTCTTCACCGCGTACGACGTGCTGCCGGACCAGTCGGCAATCCCTGCCGTCCACCTCAATGATCTCGATCAAAAACTCGCCTGGGCCGCTGAACTCGGCCCGCGCTTCGTCAATGTGCTGGCGGGCAACGATCGCTGGTCCTTGCCACAACAAGTGGAGTTTTTTGGCCAGGCGCTGGATCTGGCGCGCAAGCACGGCCAGGTCTGCAGTTTCGAAACCCACCGCTCGCGGTCGCTGTTCAACCCCTGGGTGACCCTGGAGTTGATCCGGCAACTGCCCGAGCTGTTGTTCACCAGCGACATCAGCCATTGGGTGGTCACCTGCGAGCGCCTGTTGAATGACCCGGCCGATGACCTGAGCGCTTTCATCGAGCGGGTTCACCATATCCAGGCCCGGGTCGGTTATGACCAGGGACCGCAGGTTCCGCACCCGGCGGCTCCCGAATATGCAAGGGAACTGGCCTTCCATCAGCAGCACTGGGAAAGCATCTGGCGCTCGCAGCAAGCCCGCGGTTACCAGGTCAGCACCCTGACCCCGGAGTTCGGCGCCGACGGCTACCTGCATCACCTGCCCTTCACCAATGTCCCGGTCGCCGACCTGTGGTCATTGAATGTGTGGATGGGCCAGACCGAGCGTGAACACTTCGACCGTTTCAGCCATTCAAGCCATCCTTAGGGAGCCGATGCGACATGCCTGACAACAAAAACAACAGCGCAAGCACTGACACTCACAAAGCCAACTTCAATAGCATCCCGGTGGTCAACATCGCCGGCCTGTTCAGCGTTGAACTGGAACACCGCCTGGCCGTCGCCGAACAATTGGGGCGCGCCGCCAGCGAGGTCGGGTTCCTCTACATCACCGATCACGGTATCGACCCGCAACTGATCGCCAACCTGCGCAAGGCGGCCAAGGACTTTTTCGACCAGCCCCTGGACGCCAAGATGCGCCACTACATCGGCACCTCGCAAACCCACAAGGGCTTTGTACCCGAAGGCGAAGAGGTCTATTCCAAGGGCAAGCCAGACCACAAGGAAGCCTTCGATGTCGGCTTCGAAGTCCCGGCCGATGACCCGCTGGTGCTGGCCAACACCCCATTGCTGGGGCCCAACGACTGGCCACGGCTGCAAGGTTTCAAGGCCTCGGTGCAGGCCTACTATGAAGCCATCTTCGCCCTGGGCCGGCGACTGTTCGGTGGCTTCGCCCTGACCCTGGGCCTGGAAGAAAACTATTTCGACAGCCTGGTGACCCGTCCACCGTCCAAGCTGCGCCTGATCCACTACCCCTTCGACGGTGCAGCCCATGACGCACCGGGTCTTGGCGCCCATACTGACTACGAGTGTTTCACCATCCTTTTGGCCGACAAACCGGGCCTTGAGGTGATGAACAATCTTGGCCAATGGATCGATGCCCCACCGATTGCCGATGCCTTTGTCGTCAACATCGGCGACATGCTGGAAGTGATGACGGCAGGCGCTTTCGTTGCCACCGCGCACCGGGTACGCAGCGTGAAGGAGGAGCGTTATTCCTTTCCGCTGTTTTATGCCTGCGACTATCACACCCAGATCAGACCGCTGCCCGGGTTCGCCCAGGCAGGCAACGACTACGAAGAAATCACCATCGGCGAACACATGTATGGCCAGGCGCTGCAGACCTATCAATATCTGCGCCAGAGGGTGGCCAACGGGGACGTTCAACTGCCAGGCAAGGCACGAAAGCCCGCCAGTTTCGGACATTTGAAAAATCAGGCCCAACCGTCCTGATTGAAGTTTTCAGCTAATCCCCTACCTACGCCGGAGTCAGCACATCATGAAAAACAACAAGAAAAACCTTTTGAGCCTGGCTGTATTGGCAGCCGGTATGTTCGGTGCCTCGGTGAGCATGGCCGCGGCAGATACGTTCAAGGTCGGCATGGAGATCACCTACCCGCCCTTCGAGTCCTATGACAAGGACAAAAACGTGGTGGGCTCCGACCCCGAACTGGCAACGTCACTGGCCAAGCACATGAACGCCAAGGTGGAGTTCGTCGACACCAAGTTCCCGAGCCTGATCCTGGGCCTGAACTCCGGCAAGTACGACGCGATCATTTCCGGCATGTACATCACACCGGAGCGCCAGACCCAGGCCCAGACCATCGCCTATGCCAACACCGGTGCCGCGGTCATGGTGCCCAAGGGCAGCGAGATCAATGCGAAGAAGCCTGAAGACCTGTGCGGCCTGAAACTGGGCCTGGAACAGGGCACCACCTGGGTGAAGGAATTCAAGAAGCTCTCTGACGAATACTGCGTGCCGAACAACAAAGGCGCGATCACCGTCAGCGAGTACCCTTCGGCACCCGAAGTGACCCAGGCCCTGCTGTCTAAAAACATCCAGGCCCAGGTTGAAATCGCCGGCGCGGCAAAAATGATCGCGGAAAAGACCAACGGCCGGGTAGTGATCACCACCGAGCATCCGATTTATCAACAAACCCTGGGCATCTTCGTCAAGAAAGGTAACGACGAAACCTTCCAGGCCGTGCAAAAGGCCTTCGAGGAGAGCAAAAAGAGCGGTGAATACGCGGCAATTCTCCAGAAATATGGCCTGGAAGAACCGACTGCCAACTAAGAACCTGTCCTTGTAGTCTGGTCATCTGCCTCCCCTGCTCCGGGGCGGCAGATCGAGGTGCCCCATGCAATTCGATTGGTCGTATTTCTTATCCCTGTTCTCCCTGCCGGACTTCTGGAAGGCCTGCGTCACAGTGGTCCAGCTCAGTGCCCTGGCCTGGTTCATCGGCATGCTGCTGGGTTTTGTCCTGGCCACGGCCAAGCTGTCCCAGTCGCCCTTGCTGCGCATTCCCGCCGCGGTCTACATCTGGTTCTTCCGCAGCATCCCGTTGCTGGTGCTGGTGGTCTTCGTCTACAACCTGCCGCAATTGTTTCCCGGCAGCGGACCGATTCTGTCCAACCCCTTCTACGCAGGGTTGCTGGCCCTGGTGGTCACTGAAGCGGCGTACATGGCGGAAATCCATCGTGGTGGCCTGATCTCCGTGGCCAAGGGCCAGAAGGAAGCCGGGCGCGCGCTGGGTGTCGGCCTGCTCGGCATGCAACGCCTGATCGTGATCCCCCAGGCTTTCCGCATTTCGCTGCCCACGCTGATCAATGAATACATCACAGTGGTCAAGCTGACCTCGCTGGTCTCGGTCATCTCCCTGACCGAAATCCTCACGGTCGGCCAACGCCTCTATGCCACCAACTTCCTGGTCATGGAAACCCTGGCGGCGGTAGGCGTGTATTACGTGTTGATCGTCACCGTGTTCGGTTATTTCCTGCAGCGCCTGGAGCGCTACCTGGACCTGAACTTCCGCAAGCCGCACACGCTCGACGCGGCCACCATCGCCAGGTTCAAGGCCAGCGCCGAAGCCTTGCCCGACACTGCGCGCAAAGCCGCCGGCAACAACGCGACGCCCATCCTGCAACTGAAGAACATCCAGAAGAGCTATGGCACCCACCAGGTGCTGATGGGTATCGACCTGAATGTCGAATACGGCCAGGTGGTCTCGATCATCGGGCCATCCGGCTCCGGCAAGACATCGCTGATCCGCACCGTCAACGGCCTGGAAAGCATCGATACCGGCGACATCCTGCTGTTCGGCGAAAAATTCATCGAAGCGTCGGACAAACCCAACAGCACCCGCCTGCGCAAAGGCGTGCGGCACATCGGCATGGTGTTCCAGAACTTCAACCTGTTCCCGCACCGCACCATTCTCGACAACGTCACCCTGGCACCGCGTTACCACGGTCAGCCGGGCGAGCTGAGTGAACATCGTGCCTATGCGCTACTGGACAAGGTCGGCCTGCTGGCCCATGCCCACAAGTACCCGCACCAGCTCTCCGGCGGGCAGCAACAGCGCGTGGCGATCGCTCGAGCCCTGGCGATGGAACCGCAGATCATGCTGTTCGACGAGCCGACCTCAGCCCTCGACCCGGAACTGGTCAACGACGTGCTGAACGTGATCCGCGACCTGGCCAAAGAAGGCATGACCATGCTGATCGTGACCCACGAAATGGACTTTGCCATGTCGATATCCGACCGGGTCGTGTTCATGGAGAACGGTAATATCCAACTGGATGCCGCACCGCAAACCATACGATGCGAAGCCGAAGGAGAACGCGTGCGACGCTTCATGGGCATCAGTACCCGATCGCCGAACCTGTCCGCAACGCTGGATCATGCATGAACAGGCAACCGCTTTCTTCGAACTTCCTTCTTTCAGGAAAACGTACATGAATCTGGGAATAGCAGGACGCTGGGCACTGGTATGCGCCGCCAGCAAAGGTCTGGGAAAAGCCTGTGCACAGGCTCTCGTCAACGAAGGCGTGAACGTGGTGATCACCGCACGGGGCGAACAGGCGCTGAATGAAACAGCCCGTCAGCTCAGGGCGATAAACCCTGAAGTGACGGTCATCGCCGTCGCTGGAGACATTTCGACGCCCGAGGGTCGGGCGGCAGCGCTCAAGGCCCACGGGCATTTCGATATCCTGATCAACAATGCCGGGGGCCCTCCCCCCGGGGATTTCCGCGAATGGAATCGCGACATCTGGCTCAAGGCGCTGGATGCCAACATGCTGACGCCTATCGAGTTGATCAAGGCAACGGTCGACGGTATGGCGGCACGTGGATTTGGTCGAATCATCAACATCACCTCGAGTGCCGTGAAGTCCCCTATCGAAAGCCTGGGCCTGTCCAATGGTGCGCGCAGTGGCCTGACTGGGTTTGTCGCAGGGCTTGCCCGGCAAGAAAACATTGCCAGTCGCAATGTGACGATCAACAACCTGCAACCAGGCTCGTTCGACACCGATCGACTGCGTGACAACCTGGTCGCGGCGGCCCAGGAGTCGGGGCAGGACAGTGAGGTGTTCCTTGACCAATGCCGTAGCGAAATTCCCGCCAAACGCTTCGGTTCAGCCGAGGAGTTCGGTGCCCTCTGTGCCTTCGTCTGCAGCAGCCATGCGGGCTACCTGACCGGGCAGAACCTGTTGATTGATGGTGGGGCTGTTCGCTCTAGCCAATAATGGGCAAGGGCTATGTGGGTGTACCCGGGCGATCAGGCTTGAGTTCGCGGCCTCGCCCGGGTGAGCTTTGCTGATCAGGGCTTGCGCGCAATGATCACCTGACTTTTCGCCACCACCGCATCCAGCGCCTGCTTGATCTGTGCCCCCCGTGGCGAAGCCAGGATCGCCTGCCAGGTATCCGCCCAGTGGTTGAGCAACGGATGGTCCGGGTTGCTGAAATCGACCTTGGCTTCCCAGAACAACAGCATCCACATCGACCAGTAGAACCCGTACTGGCTGTGGCTGATCACTTCCAGGCCGGCATCGCTGACCATGGCCTTGAACTGCGCTTCGCTGATGATGCGGATGTGATTGGGCTTCTGGAAATACTCGGCCGCCGCGATATCTTTCTGCAGGTCTTCGGAGCTGGGGTGCGGGACGCTCAGCAGATACAGCGCGCCCGGTTTACCGACGCGCACCAGCTCAGCGAGGAACTGCGCCGGATCGTCCACGTGCTCGATGACTTCGGTGGACACCACCCGCGTGGCGGTCCCATCGGCAATCGGCAGCGGGTTGCAGTCGGTGACGTGGCATTCGACGTCGCGGGCCGGTGTATCGCTAAGGCGCAGGCGGGTCGCTTCGACCTTGGCCGCGTCGATATCAGCGATGATGATCTTCGCCCCGCGCATCCCGCAGAAATGCACGTTGCCGCCGTCGCCGCAGCCAACATCGAGCAGCGTGTCCTCGGGGGTCACCGGGAAACCGGTGAACAGTTCGCCAGTCTGCTGATTGAACCAGCCGCTGAGCATCGCGTCGTGCAGGCCGAGCATGTAGGGATCGACCTTCTCCGCCACTGGCGCCGCGGGCGGTGCCTCTGGCTGCACAGGCGCGGGCGTGCCCGCCGTGAGTTTCTTCAAAAGGCTCAGCATGAGGTGGCTCCAGAGGATGGGACGGCTGTTCGGGAGGTGCCCAGGCGTTTGACCAGCGAGGCGCCGCGGTTGCGCATGGGCATTTCAATGAAGCGATAGTTGAGTTCGCTCAGCAGCACGATCAGGCTGCCAGCCATCAGCAACATCAGAATCGGATGGCCAGCCGGACTGGGCAGCCCGGCAGCCTGTAACCGGAAAATGAACTCACGAACCAGCAAGTAGGCCGGGATATGGATCAGGTAAATCCCGTAGGAGCGACTGCCGACCCAGGTCATCAGGTTCTTGAACATTCCCTTGGGCATCAGGTAATCACGGTTGTAGGACGCGATCCACACCAGCAGCGCACACAACAGCGCAATCACACCGATCCGGTAATGGGTAAAGGTGAAACGGTCCGTTGCCATGAAACCGAGCACCAGTGCAACGCCAAGCAATGCCGACAAGCCGGCCCAGGGGCGACGCAGGAAAGTCGGCTCCCAGCGCCGATATGAAGGCTGCACGCTCCACATCGCCAACAGCACGCCAAGGGCCAGCGCGTCGGTGCGCACCACCATCAGGATCGGCGTGCGCAAGGTCAACAATTGCACAGCCACCAGCGCCAGCAACGCCCACACCAGGTGCTTGCGAAACAGCACGATCATCAGTGGAAACAGCAGGTAGAACTGCTCTTCCAGCGACAGGCTCCAGTACACGAAACTGGTGCCGTACTCGTAGCGATAAAAACTGTCGGCAAAGCGGAAGTTGGCGTACTGGGCGATGCCGGCCAGCGTCGCCTGAATGTTCGCGTGCAGGGTACCGAACGCGCCGGAGCGGTTGAGGAAAAGGCATGCCAGCAACATCAGCGCCAGCCACAGCCAGGCCGACGGCAGCAATCGAAAGGCCCGGCGCAACCAGAAATTGCGCGTCTGTTGCCAATACTCTTGACCCGTGGTGCAACGGCGCAAGGCCGGGATCAGGCTGCGGGCAATGACGAAGCCCGAGATCGCAAAAAACAGATCCACGCCCCACCACGGCTGGCTGTACAACGTGATGGCCTGGAACAACGGCACAGCCGCCGCGAACAGGCTGTCCTGCAGGTGATGAAACAGCACGCCAAGCACCGCTATGCCGCGCAGCAACTCGATGTCCATGATCCGTTTTTCGTTGCTCATGCGCCCTCCTGGACATGGGGTTTGCGGGCGATGATGACCTGGCTCTTGGGCATGAACCGGTCCAGCATCTGCTTGATCGCCAACCCGTCGGGCTGGGCCAGCAAGTCCTGCCAGGTTTTCGCCCAGCTCTCCATCAGCGGCGGATAAGGCGCCTGAATCCGGTCGCGAACCGCGCCACCCAGTTCACGCCCGGCAGCCCGCTCGCTGGCCCAGAAAAAAATCATGCCCATGACCCAGAAAAACCCGGTGGCTTGACGATGCTCGATGACCAGGCCCGCGTCTTCCACCAGCGCGGCGAATCGCTCGGGGCTGAAAATCTGCACGTGATTGGGCGATTGAAAATAGCTGGCAGGGGCAATGCCTTTCTGCAGATGCTCGCCCACCGGGGACGGTACGCTCAGCAGGTACAGTGCACCGGGGCGACCCATGCGCACGAGTTCGGCCATGAAGGGTTCTGGCTGGTCGATGTGTTCGAGCACTTCCATGCACACGACTTTGCTCGCGCAACCATCGGCCAGAGGCAGCGGCAGGCTGTTGCTGACCAGACCGAGATTCGCTTTATCCGACTGCGCGTCCACTTGCCGCGCCAGGTCGCGGACCTTGTCGTGCTCACTGTCGGTGAAGATCACCGACGCGCCTTGACGCACCGCAAACAAGGTCGCAACCCCTTCGCCACAACCGACATCCAGCAAAGTGTCGTCGGCGGTAATGGCAAAGCCTTTGAGCAATTCGCCGCTGTCGCCCGAAAACCAGCCGTCATGCATTGCATCATGCAAGCCCACGTCTCTTGGCGACACACGGGATTGCTCGACCGGCGACGGCGCGGGCCGTGGCTCGGGTTTCGTCTCTGCAAAGAAACGTCTGACCCATGCGCGAATCATGCCTCAGGGGTTTCCACGGCACGGTTCTCGAACAGGCGCTCAAAAAATACGCCAAGCCGTTGCCCGGCAGTGGCCTGACTGCAGAACTTACTGAGGCTGGCCACTGCGTGCGCGGACATCTGTGCATAACGCCCGGGATCCCCCTTGGCCACGTCATAGCTTGATTGGTAAGCCCTGCACAACGACGCCCAATTGGTGACGTAGCGCAAGGTGCGAAACGCCCTGCGCGGGTCATGAGGCCAGGCCGTCAGCTCATCGGTGGAGTCAATCAGGAATGCATTATCGGCATCCAGATAATCGAGCATCGCCGTGGTCCGTGGCGCCACCGCCGGTTTGCCACAGGACATGAACTCCATCAGCGGAAGACATTGGCCTTCGCCATAGGACGTGTTGACCACGTAACTCGTGGCTTGCACCAGCTGCTCATAGTCCGCGTCAGCCAGATAGCCGTAAATCAGCACGACCCGGCAGCGGTAAGACTGGTTTTTGTACAAGTGGTGAAGGATATCGGTCAGCGCTTCTTCGGCATCGTGGTGCGTCAGTTTGAGCACCAGCGTTGCGTCGTCCACCTCGCGAAACGTCACGCAAAAGGCACTGAGCATGTCTTCCCAGTTCTTGCGCCCGTCACTTGGGTTGAACACCGAGGTGTAAATCACGCCGTCGAGGACCAACTCGTGCTCACTCGGCGGGGCCTTGAAATCAATACCCGCACCTTGGCGAGTGGCCACGGGGCCGAAGGCTCGCAAGTCGAGTTCGCGGCTGTCTGCCAGTAACCCCTTGAGCGTCAAACGCACCTGACTGGCCAAGGGCTGACGTTGCAAGTGGGCGCCGCGCTCGGAAAAACGGTCCCATACCGGGGCCGGTACCGCGATGACCGGATAGTCGTCGCCCATCGCCTCGCGCACCGCATTCACGGTGTAGCTGGAATGGGTAATCGCCGCACCCGCTGCCCGCAACACCGTGCGCCAGTCATTGAGCGGGTCACCGGCAAAGGGTTCGTTGGGGATGGTGCTGAATTCCCACGCGAACACCGGCAGCGTCGGGCAGGCGAAATTGACCGGCGTGCGATGAGGCGGTGAGAACGACAGGAACACGCACGCTTCACCACGGGACAAACAGTCCATGTACAAGACATCGACTTCGGTCCGCGGGTCGCTGACTTCTACCACTCGCCCCAGCCGCTCCAGCACGGGTCGGTACTCCTTGAGCACGAAGTAATAGCTGTACTCCGAGCGGCCAAGGTTCTGGGCAATGGTGTGCTGGTTGGTTTCCGAATGAATGATGATCAGCATGAGGCGGTATCCGTCACGGTTGCTGTCGGCAAAGCCTGTGGCGCCAGCCCGAAAAAATCCGCCATGCGTTTCTGCACCGGAGCGAAAGCGCAGTAATCGTGCATGCGCTCGACGGCGGCGAGGGACATGCGCTGATACTCCAGCGGTTGCTCCTTGGCCAGGCGGTAGCTGTTTTCGTAAGCGGTTTTCAGCGAACCCCAATCCGGCCGGTAACGCAGGGTGCGGTAGATGATGCGAGAGTCCTGCGGCCAGATGGTCAGCTCCTCGCTGGACTTGACCACAAACGCCACACGTTCATCGATGTAGTCCTCCATGGCCGTGTGATCCGGGGCAATCACCGGTTTACCACTGGCCATGAACTCCATCAGCGGCAGGCACAGCCCTTCGCAGCGCGAGGCATTGACGTAGTAACTGGCGGCCTCGTACAACCGGGCATATTGCGGGTCGTCCAGGTAGCCGTGCATGACCACCACCCGACAGGCGAACGGAGAAAGCTGCGCGAGCAACGTCATCAGTTCGTCGTGGTAGGACGACAGATCGCTTTGGGTAATCTTCAGCACCAGTGTCGCATCAGGCGTTTCGCGGAACGCCCAGCAGAATGCAGTGATCAGTTGATGCCAATTCTTGCGACCGTCACGCGGGTTGAACACGGTGACATACACCACACCGTCAACCTGTGTTTCGACCAGGGCTGTGGTATCCGGCCACTGTCGCGGTTCTGGCTCGGGGACTGCCATCGTCTGCGGGCCGGCGATGGCCGGCAACCAGCCAGCGAGACGCTCATGGGCGGCTTGCGACAACAAGTCGCGAATCCCTTCCCAGTACCACTGGCTTAGAAAATGCGTGCGATGCACCGGGATCGGCAGCGATTTACCTTTGTCCAGGCGCCACATATGCAGGTAATGGCGGGCAATCACCAAGCGGCGCTTGAGTGTCAGCGGCGGTGGCTTCAATGCCTCCAGTTCAGCCTCGAGCGCCGCCAGTTCCTCGGCGGTCGGCACGACGGGAATCAGTGCATCGGCGCTCAGCCCGAGTGTGCGCGTATCGAAGATGCAACCCTTGATGTCCAGGGTCGAGCCGGCGCAGATCGGGACGCTGGTGTGGCGACTACGAATGTCGGCGAAGTTTTCCCACAACGGCGTCGGCAACACCAGTACCGGGAAGTCTTCGCCCATGGCCCGACGAATCGCCCGGGCGGTATGGCTGGAGAGCGTGATCACCCGGCCCTGCCGCGCCAGCATTTGCGTCCAGTCCTGGCGCGGGTCGTTATCCCATTGTTCATCGGGAATCGAATCAAACTCCCAGGCCACCACGCAAATCGTCGGGCACTCAAGGTCGTTCGGGGTTTTCTGCGGCGGCGTAAACGACAGGAACAGACTGTCTTCGCCAGCGGCCAATAATTGTTTGTAGAGCGGATCGACCTCGGCGGTAGAGGACACCACATGCACTCGCCCCAGGCTTTCGAGCACAGGGCGATAGGCCTTGAGCACGAAGTAGTAACTGTACTCGGGACGGCCGAGACTCTGGCTGATGGAGCTGTCGTTGACGTCGGAGTAAAGAATGAAATTCATGGCATCCCACGGTGAGGCCGCCATCCCGGCAGCCTCACGCTATGACGGGGAGGATACGGTTCGAGTCAGTGTTTACTGGCGCTCGCCCATCGTCTTGCTGCCCGTCTTCGTTCTTGTTTTAGTGGTCAGTTTCTCGCAGTTTCGAAGCGACGCTGCCGAACCCCGGATAATCGTGACGAGGGGCATTCTAACCACATCCGTTGAGGATTCGTGAACCGCCCGACGAGAATAAATCAGGCTACGCTGACGAGAACTGGCCAGTCACTATTGGACTTGTTGAAATTGCCGAGCAAATGGCACAGATTGGATACCAAACAACTACAACAAAACATTTCGTCCGTCTTCATGAGTAATCCTGTTGGTTCGTGAGACCCTTCCATTAAGCCTTTAGGAAATGGATGAAATGTATGACCCGGGGGTCGCTGTTGAGAAAACGTCTATTTGTCACGGGTCTGACTGGATTTGTAGGACAACACATCCAATCGCGTTTGCAGGCTGAGAATTCGGAATGGAAGCTGCTGCCTGTTCCTTGCCGCTACGATCTCTCTGCGCCGGACAGCCTTGAAGGCTTGTGGCCGGAAATGCCCGATGCGGTGATCCACCTGGCCGGCCAGACTTTCGTCCCGGAGGCCTTTCGTGATCCGGCGCGCACGCTGAACATCAATCTGCTGGGCACCCTGAACCTGCTGCAAGCTCTCAAGGCGCGCGGCTTCAACGGCACGTTTCTGTACGTCAGCTCCGGCGATGTCTATGGCCAGGTCGCTGAAGAGCATCTGCCCATCACTGAATTGCAACCACCCTGCCCGCGCAATCCCTATGCCGTGAGCAAACTGTCGGCAGAGTTCCTGAGTTTGCAGTGGGGCCTGAGCGAAGACTGGCCCGTACTGGTCGCCCGCCCGTTCAACCACATCGGCACAGGGCAGAAAGACAGCTTCGTCATCGCCAGCGCCGCACGTCAGATCTGCCGGATCAAGCAAGGCCTGCAAGGGCCCCAACTGGAGGTCGGGGACATCGACGTCACGCGCGATTTCCTTGATGTCGGGGACGTGGTCTCGGCTTACCTGGCCTTGCTGGAAAAAGGTACGCCGGGGCAGGTCTACAACATTTGCTCGGGGCGCGAGCAGAGCATTCGCCGCCTGATCGAACAGCTGGCAGATCTTGCCCAGGTCGACCTGCAACTGGTCCAGGACCCTGCGCGACTTCGCCGCGCGGATCAGCGCCGCGTGTGCGGCAGCCCTGCCAGGCTGGTCGAAACCACTGGATGGAAATCTGAAATCACAACACAACAATCCCTGCGGGCGATCCTGTCCGACTGGGAGACGCGAGTACGACAAGTATGACTAAAAGTGCATTGATCACAGGCATCACCGGCCAGGATGGCGCGTATCTGGCCAAGCTGCTGCTCGACAAGGGTTACAAGGTCCACGGCCTGGTCGCGCGCCGCAGCAGCGACTCGCGCTGGCGCTTGCGCGAGATGGGGGTCGAGGCGGACATCGTCTACCTGGATGGCGACATGGCCGATGCCTGTTCTGTGCAGCGCGCGGTGATCAAGTCGGCGCCGGACGAGGTCTACAACCTCGCCGCGCAAAGCTTTGTCGCGGCCTCCTGGGATCAACCGGTGACCACCGGCATCGTCGACGGCCTGGGTGTTACCCACTTGCTCGAAGCGATTCGTCAGTTCAGCCCGCACACGCGTTTCTACCAGGCGTCCACCAGCGAAATGTTCGGTCTGATCCAGGCCGAGCAGCAGGACGAGAACACGCCGTTCTATCCACGCAGCCCTTATGGCGTGGCCAAGTTGTACGGCCACTGGATCACCGTGAACTACCGCGAAAGTTTCAACCTGCATGCCAGCAGCGGCATTCTGTTCAACCATGAGTCTCCGCTGCGCGGCATCGAGTTCGTGACGCGCAAAGTCACCGACGCCGCCGCCCGCATCAAGCAGGGCAAGCAGCAGGAACTGCGCCTGGGCAACATCGACGCCAAGCGCGACTGGGGCTTTGCCGGGGACTACGTCGAAGCCATGTGGCTGATGCTGCAACAGGACAAACCCGACGACTTCGTGGTGGCCACCGGCGTGACCACCACGGTGCGCGAGATGTGCCGGATCGCCTTCGATCACGTAGGCCTGAACTACCGCGACTTCGTGAAGATCGACCCGGCGTTCTTCCGCCCGGCCGAAGTCGAAGTGCTGCTCGGCAACCCGGCCAAGGCCCAGCGTGTGCTGGGCTGGAAACCAAAAACCGACCTGGATACCTTGATCCGCATGATGATGGATGCGGACATGAAACGCGTCGCCAAGGAGTAGGCCATGCTGATTCCCGTGATTCTCTCCGGCGGTGCCGGGACAAGGTTGTGGCCGGTGTCGCGTGAAGGCCATCCCAAACCGTTCATGGCCTTGCCTGACGGCCAATCGCTTCTGGGCAAGACCTATCGGCGTGCCGCGGACCTGCTCGACGGCTGGGGCGATATCGTCACGGTGACCAACCGCGAGTACTACTTCCAGAGCAAGGATCACTTTCGGGACGCGCACCTGGGCCGTCATCGCGGGCACTTCCTGCTGGAGCCGACGGGGCGCAACACGGCGCCGGCCATCGCTGCCGCCGCCCTCTCCCTCCAGGCCCTGCATGGCGACGAGGCGATCATGCTGGTCATGCCCGCCGACCATCTGATCGTCAATGTCGATGCGCTCAAGGAGGCGGTCGAGCATGCCATGACATTGGCCAGGAGCGGTCACCTGGTGACCTTCGGTGTGGTGCCGACCGCTCCGGAAACCGGTTTTGGCTACATTGAAGCCGGCACACCGCTGGACGACAAAGGCGCTGCCGGCGTGCGGCGTTTCGTCGAAAAACCGGACCTGCAAACCGCGACTCATTACCTGGAAAGCGGCAATTTCCTGTGGAACTCCGGGATGTTCTGCTTCTCGGTTGCCAGCGTACTGGCCGAACTGCAAATCCATGCTCCCGACTTGCTGGAGCAGGCGCAGACCTGCATGGCCGCCAGCGCCGCGGTGGAAAACGCGGGGAGCCTGCAGCAGGAACTGTCGCCGGCCCTGTTCGGCGAAATCATGGACATTTCCATCGACTATGCGTTGATGGAGCGCTCCGACAAGGTGGTCGTCGTGCCCGCCCGTTTCGACTGGAGCGACATCGGCTCCTGGGGTGCGGTGGCCGCACTGGTACCGGCGGATGCACAAAACAACCGCACCGTCGGCGAGTCGGTTTTCATCGACAGCCACAACAACTTCGTCCAGAGCGACAACCGTCTGGTCGCGACCGTGGGCGTGGATAACCTGATTATCGTCGACACCGCCGACGCGGTGCTGGTGGCCCACGCCGACCGCGCCCAGGATGTGCGCCGGGTGGCCAGGCAACTCAAGGACAAAGAGCACGAAGCCTATCGCCTGCACCGTACGGTCAGCCGGCCTTGGGGCACCTACACCGTGCTGGAGGAAGGCCCGCGCTTCAAGATCAAACGCATCGTGGTCAAGCCCGGTGCCAAGTTGTCGTTGCAGATGCACCACCATCGCAATGAACACTGGGTGGTGGTCGAAGGCATGGCCAAGGTCACCAACAATGGCACCGGCACTCATCTGGTGGCCAAGAACGAATCGACCTTCATTGCCGCCGGTCACAAGCATCGCCTGGAGAATCCCGGCGTGATCGACCTTGTGATCATCGAAGTGCAAAGCGGCGAATACCTGGGAGAGGACGACATCGTCCGCTTCGAAGATCAATACGGCAGGACGGTTTGAATGCTGCTTTCCCTTTACCGCACGCTGAGCAGCTATCGGGGGTTCATCCTCGGTAGCGTCCAGCGAGAGTTTCAGGCGCGTTATCGCAATTCGTTGTTCGGTGCCCTGTGGACCGTGCTCAATCCGCTGTCGATGATCATTGTCTACACCGTGATTTTTTCCCACATCATGCGTGCCCGTTTGCCAGGGGTAGATGACGGCATGGCCTACAGCATCTATCTCTGCGCCGGGTTGTTGACCTGGGGACTGTTTGCAGAAATCACGGTGCGCAGCCAGAACATGTTTCTGGATAACGCCAATCTGCTGAAAAAAATCAGCTTCCCACGGATCTGCTTGCCCGTGATCGTGCTGTTGAATGCCGGTATCAACTTCGCAATCATCATCAGCCTGTTCCTCGGCTTTCTGTTGATCACCGGTCGACTACCGGGCCTTGTGCTGTTGGCGCTCATTCCTCTATTGGTATTACAGGTGATGTTCTGTGCCGGGCTGGGGATTATTCTTGGCGTATTGAATGTGTTTTTTCGCGATGTCGGGCAATTTTTCGCCATCTGTCTGCAATTCTGGTTCTGGCTGACGCCAATCGTTTATCCGATGAGCATCCTGCCCGATTGGGTGCAGCGCTTGCTGCAACTCAATCCCCTGACCAACCTGATCACCAGCTACCAGAACATCTTCCTGTACGGCCAATGGCCTGTCTGGAGTTCGCTGCTGCCGATCATGGTCGCCAGCGTATTGCTCTTCTTCATCGGGTTGCGGCTGTTTCGGCAGAGAGTCGGTGAAATGGTGGATGAACTCTGATGGGACACATACGCGTCACCGGCCTGGGCAAGGCCTATAAACAATACCCTACACGCTGGAGTCGACTGGTTGAATGGCTGGTCCCGTTCTCGCCGATCCGCCATCGTCAGCACTGGGTGCTACAGGACGTGACCTTCCAGATTGCCCCCGGAGAATCGGTGGGTATCGTCGGGATCAACGGTGCCGGCAAAAGCACCTTGTTGAAGATGATCACCGGCACCACCCAACCCACCTGCGGAACCATTGAGCTCGAAGGCAGCGTCGCCGCCCTGCTGGAATTGGGCATGGGTTTTCATGCGGACTTTACCGGTCGGCAGAATGCGGTCATGGCCGGGCAACTGCTGGGCATGCAGGTCGAAGAGATAGAAGCGTTGATGCCGGAAATCGAACGTTTCGCGGAAATAGGCGACGCCATCGACCACCCGGTGCGCACCTATTCCAGCGGTATGCAAATGCGTCTGGCGTTCAGCGTGGCCACCGCGCGGCGCCCGGACATATTGATCGTCGACGAAGCACTGTCGGTGGGCGACGCCTACTTTCAGCACAAAAGTTTCGACCGCATCCGCAGCTTTCGCAAAGCCGGTACCACGCTGCTGATCGTCTCCCATGACCGTGGGGCGATTCAGTCGATCTGCGACTCGGCGATTCTCCTGGAAAACGGCCATATGGCCATGCACGACAAGCCCGAAACCGTCATGGATTACTACAACGCCCTGCTCGCCGAGCGTGAGGGACAGACCGTGCGCCAGGAAGCTCTCGCCGGCGGCCAGCTCAGTACCATTTCGGGAACGGGTGAAGCCAGGATTCTGACCGTACGCTTGCTCGACAAAAATGAACGCTCCATCGACGCCGCCGAAGTCGGCCAGCCGGTCGTGCTGGAGGTGAATGTCGAGGTTCGCCAGGACATCGAACGGCTGGTACTGGGCTTCATGATCAAGGATCGCCTGGGCCAGGCCATGTACGGCATCAACACCCATCGCCAGGATCAGGCGCTGACCGATCTGCAGGCTGGCGAGCGCGTAACTTATCGCTTTGCTTTCGTCATGGGGTTGGGCAAGGGTAACTATTCCGTGGCGTTGAGCTTGTCACGCCTGGACTCGCACCTGGACCGCAACTTCGAGTGGCGCGATTACGGGTTGGTGTTCCATGTGATCAACAACCGCCAGGAAGATTTTGTCGGCTGCTCGTGGCTGGCCGCGAAGACCACTGTCACGCGCTCGAGCGCGCCGGTCACTCCGGAGATCACGCCATGACGCGTCTTTTGGTGGAGTGCACGCACGTATTCCAGCACCCCAAGGTCAATTCGGGCATTCAGCGAGTGGTGCGCAACGTCGTCAATCAGCTACCGGAGTCTGTGGACGGCGTTGAATGCATCCCGGTTGTATTGCTTAAAGGCAAACTCTATCGGGTACTGAAACTCGGCGCGCTGAACATTCCGATTTTCGATGCCTTGATGACCTTTGGCGGACGACTTGGGCGCTTGGCTCACCGCTTCTGGCAACTGCATCAGCGCCTGCACAACCGAAGCAACTCGCGAGTGATCAAGCGCCTGCTGCACGTGGCCTACCGGGTGACAGCGGTTACCTGTTTCGGCCTTCCACTGCGTGTGATCGAGGGCATCAACCAGTATCAACTGCCCAAACGTTGCACGCCGCTGCAGCACCAACCGGGAGATCAACTGGTGTTGCTGGATTCGTCCTGGCACACCGACTTTTTCCCGTTTGCCGAACAGCTCAAACGTGAAGGCGTGGGCATTGTTTCAGTGATCTACGATTTGATTCCCCTGACTCACCCACAGTTCTACGACACACGGCTGGTGCAGGTGTTCAACGAGTGGTTCGACTGGATCACTCAAACCGCCGATGGCTACGTGGCCATTTCCGCCACGGTGCGTGACCAGGTGCGTGATGAGGTTCAGCGCCGCCTGGGCTCGGCCAAGGCCAATGCATTGTGGTTCGACTATTTCCACCTGGGCTCCGAACTTGATTTGAGCGAAGTCAGCGAAGCCGTGGAACCGCGTCTTGCGCGGCTGTTCGCGACGCCGGAACCGGTATTTTTGATGGTCAGTACCATCGAACCGCGCAAGAACCACGACTACCTGCTGGACGCCTTCGAACGGGCCTGGGCGGCAGGCTCCAATGCCCGCCTGTGCATTGCCGGGCGAATCGGCTGGAAATGCGATGCGCTGCTGGCCCGGATACGCAATCACCCCCAACTGAACCAACGACTGTTCATGTTCAATGACCTGAGCGACACCAGCCTCGAGCATGCCTACCACCATGCCAGCTCACTGGTGTTTCCGTCTTTTGTGGAAGGCTTCGGCCTGCCGCTGGTAGAAGCCATGCAGCGTGGACTGCCGGCCATGGGCAGCGACATTGCGGTCTTTCGTGAAATAGGCGGCGAGTTCATGGCGTACTTCGATCTGGCCGAGCCAAAAAGCCTGGCTGATCTGGTCATTGGTTTCGAGAACAGCGGTCAATTCCCGGCCACTCGCGACGTCGTGGACTGGCGCTGGATCGGCTGGCGTGAAGCCAGTGCGCAACTGGCTTCACGCACCCTGCGCAATCTTGTAGACGTGCCGCTCATGCAAGAGAGGCAACATGCGAATTGCCCTTAACGCGCGGATACTCCAGGCGCCACGTACCGGCATCGGCCATTACGTCGCCGAACTGGCGAACGCCTTGGCGAGTGAACCGGATGTTGAACTGGCGTTGTTTCATGGCTGGGGCTGGAGCTCTGTGCTGCCTGAGGCAGCCATGCCCGGCTATTCCCGGCTGACACCATTGCTGCGACAGATCCCGGGCGCCTATCAGGCCCGACGGTGGCTGGAGCAGAAACGCTTCGATCAAGGCCGCGCGCAAGCCATCGATCTCTATCACGAACCGAGTTTGTGGCCGCTGTCGTTCGACGGCCCGACCGTCATCACCCTGCATGACCTGACTCACCTGCACTATCCCGAAACGCAGCCACCGGCGCGCTTGCGAGAAATCGAACGGCGCGTGACCGATGGCGTGCGACAGGCAAGCCTGATTCTTACCGACTCGCAGTTCATTGCTGACGAAGCCCAGGCGCATTTCGGATTACCGGCCGAGCGATTTGTCGTCGCACCGCTGGGTGTAGCCGCGCGTTTTCACCCGCGATCCCCCGAGGCTATCGACGCCGTACTCAAGACCCATGGCGTCGAAGCGCGGGAATACTTCCTCTGTGTCGGTACCCTGGAACCGCGCAAGAACCTGTCCCTCGCCCTGCGCGCCCACGCGCGATTGCCGGAATCAGTCCGTCAGCGTTTTCCATTGCTGATCGTCGGCATGGCCGGCTGGCAGCGCGAGCAGTTCAGCGAAGAGTTGCATCAGGCCCTGGCCTGCGGTCATGTCTGTTTGCTCGGCTATCTGCCTGACGAGCACGTTGCGCAGCTGTTGGCCGGTGCCCGGGCATTGATTTTTCCGTCGCTTTACGAAGGTTTTGGCCTGCCGGTGCTGGAGGCCATGGCCTGCGGCACGCCGGTCATTCTGACCAGACGCTCAGCCATGCCCGAAGTGGCAGGCTCTGCGGGTAACTATGTTGAACCGGATGAAACCGACGGCTTGCGCGATGCAATGAGTCGTCTGATCGAGGATCTAGCGCATTGGCAGGCATGCCGAGAAGCCGGGTTGGTACAGGCAAGGCTTTTTACCTGGGAACGCTGTGCGCAAGTCACGGCCAGCGCTTACCGCCAGGCAATGGGAGGTTGAATGCGAGTTCTTCATTTTTTCAAGACGTACCTGCCTGACTCGGTCGGCGGGATCGAACAAGTGATTTTCCAATTGTGCGAAAGCGGTGCCCTGCACGGCGTTGAAGGCAAGGTGCTGACGCTCAGTGCCGACCCGACACCGCCGGTGATGCAGATCTCCCAGCATGAAGTCCATCGAGCCAGGCTCGACATTCAGTTCGCCTCCACAGGGTTTTCCTGGAGCGTCTTCAAACAGTTTCGCGAGCTGGCAGCCGAGGCCGACGTAGTCAATTACCACTTTCCATGGCCATTCATGGACCTGGTGCATTTCGCCAGTGGCCTGAACAAACCCAGCGTGGTGACGTACCACTCGGACATCATCCGCCAGAAACACCTGCTCAAACTTTACCGGCCGCTGATGAATCGCTTTCTGCACAGCGCCGACCGGATCGTCGCTGCATCGCCCAATTACCTGCACACCAGTGATGTGTTGCAACAGTTTCAACACAAGACCCGAGTGATCCCCTATGGGTTGAACAAGACAGGTTATCCTCAGCCGGACAGTGATCGAATGGCTCACTGGCGGCAAAAGCTAGGCGATAAGTTCTTTCTGTTTGTGGGTGTGATGCGCTACTACAAAGGTTTGCACATCCTGCTCGACGCCCTGAAGGACCTGGATTACCCGACTGTGATTGTCGGTGCCGGCCCACTGGAAGTAGAGCTGCATGCCCAGGCGGCCGCCTTGGGTTTACGCAATGTTCACTTCCTCGGGCGTCTGGGGGACGAGGACAAAGTAGCGCTGCTGCAACTGAGCTATGCCATCGTGTTCCCATCGCACCTGCGCTCCGAAGCCTTTGGCATTTCGCTGCTGGAAGGCGCGATGTATGGTAAACCGATGATCTCCAGTGAAATTGGCACTGGCACCAGTTACATCAACATTCATAACGAGACCGGACTGGTGGTGCCACCGAGCAATCCACCGGCATTTCGCGAGGCGATGCGCACGCTTTGGGAAAAACCGGTGCTGGCGGCGCAAATGGGCGAGAAGGCCCAGGCCCGTTATCAAAATCTGTTCACGGCGGATGAAATGGGCCGCAAATGGACGGCCTTGTATGAGGAACTGCTGGAAGAAAAAGCCCTCGCCTACGCATGAGTTTTTTGCAGATCCGAATTGCCTCAGCAGCGCTCCAACAGTGTTACGATCCCGCGACTGCAGATTCTCCACGGCTTGTGCAGAATGTGTGCAAGCCGTCGACTCTCCCTATTGGCCCCTGACTTTCTGCTGAGCGCCTATGCAACGCCTGCTCAATGACCGCCTGGACTGGAACCTGCTGCGCACCTTTCGGGTGATTGGCCAGGAGCAGAGCATCAGCCGCGCCGCCGCCCGCCTGCACCTGACGCAACCGGCAGTGAGCCAGGCACTCAAGCGCCTGGAAGAACAACTGGGCCGCCAACTGATTGCCCGTCGCGGGCCACGTTTTGCCCTGACCGAAGTCGGCGAGCAGATCTTCACCCTGGCCGGGGAAATCTACGGGCAAATGTCCCAGGTCAGCAGCGTGCTGGAACAACCGGCCGATGAAGTGATCGGCAAAGTGCGGTTGCTGATCATCAGCCGGATCTTCTCCGAGCGCTTCGACGACTTCCTTGCGGACTTTCATCGACAGCACCCGCGAGTGGATCTGGAAGTCGATGTGATGCGCAGTTCCGACATCGTCAGCGCCCTCCAGGAAAAAACCGCGACCCTTGGCCTGAGCCTCAATCGGCGCCCGCAACCGCGCCTGGAGCAGCGTTTGTTCCTGCGTCAGCGCTATGCGTTTTTCTGCGGCAAGCATCATGCATTGTTCGGCCAACAGGACGTCGCCGAAGGGGATTTGCAGCGGGAAAACTTCGTCAGCTTCACCAGCGACCAGATCGGTGGCATGCTCTCGCCGCTGACGATTTTTCGCGATCAGCAGGGTTTCAGCGGCCGTATCGTCGCGTCGTCACCGAGCCTGGAAGAAGTCCGGCGACTGGTGATCGCCGGCTTCGGTATCGGTTGCTTACCCGAACACGTGGTGGCGGCGGACGTCGACGCCGGATTGCTCTGGCGCCTGCCGCCCCACGAAGGGATTGCCGATGTGGACATTCATTTGCTGTGGAACCGCGAGCAGCGCATGAGCCGGGCTGAGACGATCTTTCTCGAAAGCCTGCAACAACGGCTGACGGACTAAACGCAGAGAGCGAGCCGGGGATTTTTATTGGTTGGATAACGCTGGGTTCAGTAACCCAACAATCGGTCGGCACAGTTCAGTAACGGTTTGCCGGACTTCAATCGACGAAAGTTCTCCGCTACTTGCTCGGCAATACAGTCATGGGATGCCGCCGAGGCCATGTGCGGGGTGATGGTGACACCGGGCATTGTCCAGAGCCGGTGATCGATCGGCAGCGGTTCCTGTTCGAAGACATCCAGCAAGGCGCCACGCAATTGCCCGCTCGCCAGTGCCTGTTCGAGATCGTCGATGTTCAAATGACCGCCGCGCCCACTGTTGACCAGTGCCGCGCCGTTGGCGAGTTGTTCGAAAGTGGCTCGCCCAAGGATGCCGCGGGTTTCGCTGGTCAGCGGGAGCAGGTTGATCAGCAACTCGACGCCATCGAGAAACGGATGCAACGCATCAGCCCCGGCGAACGTGCGCACACCCGGCAAATCCTTGCTGCGCCGTGCCCAGCCGCGCACGTCGTAACCGGCTGCGACCAGGTCCAGAGCAATCGCGCTGCCCAGCGATCCGAGCCCCATCACACCGACCTTGAACTGCCCCGCCGCCCGTTGCAGCGGCCGCTCCCAGCGTTGCTCCCGCTGTTGCGCCAACACCTGGTCGAAACCGCGGTGATAGTGGATCACCGCCCAGCGCACGTACTCGGTCATGCCTTGGCGATGGCCCGGATCAACCACGCGGCAAATCGGCAGGTCCGGGCATGACGGATCGTGATCGAGGTGATCGATACCGGCAGCCACCGAGTGGATCACCTGCAGGTTCGGCAATGCGCCGAGACTGCCCGGCAAGGGAAACCAGCACGCCGCCATCTGCGCATCGGCGGCCCGTGGATCATCGGCCAGCACGGCGGTGAGCTGCGGCGCACTGCGGGCAAACGCTGTCTGCAATTGCTTGAGCAGCAAGGTGTCGCGGGACAGCAGAACCACGGTATTGATGACGGCGTTCATGACAAATAAGACTCGCGCTGGGATTCGATCAACGTCAGGGCGGCCTCCCAGGCCAGGTCGATGATGTTGTCCTGCTCATCACGGTCAAACTGTTCGGCGGTGTGCGCGCACACTTGCGGCGACGGGTAATGCAAGGCGGAACCACCGGCCAGCGCCTGCACCTGGGCCTGACAGGCCCGCTCCAGGAAGTGGATTTCCTGGAAGGCCTGGGCCACGCCCGAACCACCCACCAACAAACCGTGGTTGCGCAGGATCATTGCCCGGTGCGGACCGAGGTCGGCGATCAAGCGCTCGCGCTCATCCAGCGACAGCGCGATGCCCTCGTAGGTGTGATAGGCCAGCTTGCCGTAGAACTTCAGCGCATGCTGACTGATCGGCAGCAAGCCCTGTTTCTGCGCCGCGACCGCCATGCCCGCTGCCGTGTGGGTGTGGATCACACAGTTCAGGTCCGGGCGCGCCATGTGGATCGCCGAGTGAATGACGAAGCCGGCGGCGTTGACCCGATGGCCGGCGTACTCCGGGTCGACCACCCGTCCGTCCTGATCGATGCGCACCAGATCAGAGGCGCGCATGCGGTCGAAGATCACCCCGTAACGGTTGATCAGGAAGTGGTGCTCCGGCCCAGGTATCCGCAGGGTGATGTGGGTGTCGATCAAGTCGGTCATGCGAAAGTGCGCGACCAGTCGATACAGCGCAGCCAGTTCGCAACGGGCTTGCCATTCAACCGGGTCGATGTGTGCAGGTTTACTCACGAATACACCTCTTTGGCAGCGTGGGTGACGACCGGGTTGGCGCGCAGGCGGGCCAGACCGCAAACACCGATCAGGGACAGGGCCGAGAGCAAGGTGAAGAACACCGCCAGCGGCAACCATTGTCCGGAAAACTTGCTGGCCAGCAGGGTGCCGATCAGCGGCGTGGTGCCACCGGCCACGGCGCAAGCCAATTGGTAGGCGATGGAAATGCCCGAGTAGCGCAGGTGCACCGGGAAGGCCTGGGTCATGTAGCCGGCGATCACCGCGTACAGCGCCGAGAGAATCACCACCGCGAGGGCAATGCCGGCAGTCATGAACACAATGTTCTGCGTGCCTACCAGCAGGAACATCGGGTATGGCGTAACCATGCACAGCAGCGCGACCCATTTGAGAAAGCGATCTTCGCCAATACGCTCGGCGATCAACGCCGAGAGCGGTTGCGAGAGCAACTGGATGACGGTTACCAGAAACAGGCAATCGAGAATCGTCGAACGGGCGATGCCCTGGTATTGGGTGACGTAGGTAATCATGAAGGTGTTGGTGAAGAAGAACCCGGCCGAGCCAATGGTCACGGCCGCGGCGGCGAACAGGATCTGCCGCCAGCAGGTGCGGATCACGTCCATCACCGGGTATTTGGCGGTCTCGTTGTTGTCCCTGGCCCTGGCGAATTCCGGCGACTCGTGAACGCCGGAGCGGATCAATAGGCCGACCATCATCAACACGCCGCTGGCGAGGAACGGCAGGCGCCAACCCCAGGCGAGGAACTCCTCAGGCTCAAGGGACGTCACCAGACGGAAAGCGATCAGCGCCAGCAACAATCCGGCGGGACTGCCGAGCTGGGCGAACGACGCGTAGAACGTCTTGCGCTTGGCCGGAGCGTGTTCGCTGGCCATCAACACCGCCCCACCCCACTCGCCACCGACCGAAATGCCCTGAATGACACGTAGCACGATCAGGCCGACGGGCGCCCAGATGCCGGCGCTGGCATAGCTCGGCAACAGGCCAATACCCGCGGTGGCGATGCCCATCAGGGCCATGGTCACCAACAGCATTTTCTTGCGCCCGAGACGATCACCCAGATGACCAAACACCATCCCGGCCATGGGCCGGGCAATGAAGCCGACAGCAAAACTGCCGAATGCAGCGAGGGTACTCATGACCGGGTCGCTGCTGGGGAAGAACACTTGCCCGAGGACCAGCGCCGCCGCGGTGGCGTAGATGTAGAAGTCGTAGAACTCGATGGTCGTGCCAATGAAGGCAGCGGCCGCGGCTCGGCGCGGTTGGGGAGTAGTGTGCATGCAAGGACCCTGTGTACTTATAGTTTTTGGGCAGGTGTTAAGGCTGATGACGGTTGCGCTCTGTGGCGCTTGTGGGCTTTATCGCTTCCATGTCAGGATTAGTCAATTTTCAAATTCTTATCTTTACTATTAGCACTGCTACTACACGAGGTTTTATGCCCTCCACTTCCAACCCGTGGGTCGGCCGGCGCTTTCTCAATGACCGCCTCGACTGGAACCTGCTGCGCACCTATCTGGTCATCGGCCAGGAAGGCAGCATGAGCCGCGCCGCCGCGCGACTGCACATCACCCAGTCGGCGGTCAGCCAGGCGCTGAAACGACTGGAAGAACAACTGGAATGCGTGTTGATTGCCCGTAGCGGACGACGCTTTGACCTGACGGAAACCGGGGAAGAAGTCCTGCGCATTGCGGCGGATATTTACGGGGATATTTCACGCCTGGGGACAGTGGTGGAGAGTCGCCACGATGACGTGGTGGGCAAGATCCGCATCCTCACCGTCAGCGGCGTGCAGGCGCGGCATTACGATGACTTCCTTGCGGATTTCCATGAAACCCATCCGAAAATCGAGTTGGAAGTCGAGGTGATGGGCAGTTCGAACATCATCAGTTCGCTGCTGCAAAAGACCGCAACCATCGGCGTCGGCCTGTGCCGCCTGCCGCAGCCGCGGCTGGAGCAACGGGTACTGTTTCGAGAGACCTATGCTTACTTTTGTGGCCAGCGTCATCGGTTGTTCGGACAAGAGAACCTGGCCCTGGAACAACTGGCCGCGGAAAACTTTGTCAGCTTCACCAGCGATCAATTGGGCGGCAATCTTTCGCCCCTGACGCTATTCCGCGACCAGCAAGGCTTCACCGGCAAGATCGTCGCCTCTTCCACCAGTTTCGAAGAAATTTACCGCCTGATCTGCGCAGGTTACGGCATCGGCGCCTTGCCCACCCATCTGGTGCGCCGGGACGTCGAGCAAGGTCTGCTCTGGCGCTTGCCGCCGGAAGAAGGGGTGGTGGATTTCGATATCCAGCTGTTGTGGAATCGCGAACAGAAGATGAGCCAGGCCGAAACGGTGTTCCTCGAAAGCTTCCAGCACATGCTCAGCATCCGTGAGCCTGTGCTGTGAAACCATAAGGGGTTCAGACGTGAGGATCGCCCGATGCCTTGCTCGGCGCGGCATACTGCGGCTTGAGGTGGCCATCCTGATCGAGTAGCCAGGCGTCCATGATCTCTCGCACGACCGGTCCGGCGACGCGACCGCCGGCTTCGCCGTTTTCGATCATCACCGAAATCACGATCTTCGGGTGCTCGGCCGGAGCGAAACCGACGAACAAGGCATTGTCGCGGTTACGCTCGCGGGTTTTCTCCCGGTTGTAACGTTCGCCCTGCTTGATCGCTACCATTTGTGCGGTACCGCTCTTGCCGGCAATACGGTACTGCGCGCCCGCCGCTGCCGCCCGGGCAATCCCGCGGGCGTCGTGCATCACCATCTGCATTCCGTGGTTTACCTGCTCCCAATCGCGAGGATCCTTGAGCAGAATGTTCGGCATCGGATGCTCATCCACCGGCGCGACACCGTCCACGGTTTTGGCCAGGTGCGGGCGATTCCATACGCCTTTGTTGGCAATCAGCGCCGTAGCCTGGGCCAACTGCAGCGGCGTGACCTGCATGTAGCCCTGGCCGATACCGAGAATCACCGTCTCTCCCGGGAACCAGGCCTGACGACGGGTGGCGCGCTTCCAGGCTTGGGATGGCATCAGGCCGGGGGATTCTTCATTCATGTCCAGGGAGACTTTCTCACCCAGCCCGAACATGGCCATGTAGTCGTGCAGGCGATCGATACCCAGCTTGTGTGCCAGGTCATAGAAGTAGGTGTCGTTGGAGCGCATGATCGCCGCATCCATATCCACCCAGCCGTCGCCGCTGTGGTTCCAGTTGCGGTACTTGTGATCAAAATCCGGCAGTTGGTAATAACCGGGGTCGAACACACGAGTCTGTGGCGTGACGACACCGGCATCAAGGCCGGCGATTGCCACTTCCGGCTTGATGGTCGAACCCGGCGCATAGAGACCGCGTAACACACGGTTGAACAGCGGTCGGTCGATGGAGTCCCGTAACGTGGAGTACTCTTTGGAGCTGATACCGGTGACGAACAGGTTTGGATCGAAACTCGGGTTGCTGACCATGGCCAGCACTTCACCGGTCGACGGATCCAGCGCGACCACCGAACCACGGCGATCCCCCAAGGCGTGCTCGGCGGCTTCCTGAAGCTTGACGTCAAGGCTCAGGACAATGTCTTCGCCGGGCACCGGGTCAGTGTGCTTGAGCACTCGCAGCACGCGGCCCTGGGCATTGGTTTCGACTTCCTCGTAACCGACATGGCCGTGCAACTGTGACTCGTAGAATTTTTCGATCCCGGTCTTGCCGATGGATTGGGTGCCTCGGTACTCGACCGTATCCAGCGCCTTTGACTCTTTCTCGTTGATACGTCCGACGTAGCCGACCGAATGAGCGAAGTGCTCGCCCAATGGATAGTGCCGAACGAACTGCGGCTCGACATCGAGGCCCGGCAGGCGGAACTCGTTCACTGCGAGTACGGCAATCTGTTCTTCGCTCAGCTCATAGAACAAGGTCACGGGTACGAAGGGGTGACGTGCCTGCTTCATCGCCTTGTCGAACTGTGAGCGATCTTCAGCGGGCAAGTGCAGCAGATTGACTACCTCGTCCAGCTCTTCGTTTACATCGATAGCACGTTCGCGGGTGATGGTCAGGTTGTAGCTGGGACGGTTATCCGCGAGGAGTACGCCGTTGCGATCGTAGATCAACCCGCGAGGCGGTGTAATCGGCAGGACATGTACGCGATTGTTTTCGGAGATGGTCGAGTGATAGTCGAACTCGACTACTTGCAGGACATACAGGCGTACCACCAGAGCACAGGTAATGGCGGCAACGAGCAAGGCGCAGGCCATGAGTCTCTTGTTGACCAGCCGTGTCTCTTTCTCGTGGTCCTTGATGGGTATCGGTTCAGGCACTTGTGCAGCAACTCTTTGAAAAGAATGCCGATCCGTGGGCGGGGCGCAAACTCAGTCCCTTAAAAATGAGCTGCACCATACCAAAAGCGTGGAACCTGGTTTGTGTGATTTTTTTCACAATTGACCTCGGCTGGCTCGGCCCTTTTTCGAGCGCAAAAACAAAACCCCAACTGCTTTCGCAATTGGGGTTTCGGAATTTAATCTTGACGATGACCTACTCTCACATGGGGAAACCCCACACTACCATCGGCGATGCATCGTTTCACTGCTGAGTTC
>Ga0209281_1000591_pt1 | contig 41961 bp, 38 predicted proteins | sample MedtruBG_FD_187514 | JGI IMG/M metagenome (GOLD analysis project Ga0209281, IMG submission 187514) | Root nodule microbial communities of legume samples collected from California, USA - Medicago truncatula BG (SPAdes) (version 2) | ecosystem: Host-associated > Plants > Roots > Nodule | place... | reverse complement strand
AGCCTGTCGGCATTGTCGAGCGCCTGAGCTGCCGGAATGCGGTCGCCCTTCTCGTAATGCGCGGCCGCGAGCAGGAGCTGTGCGTTCGAGTAGGCCGGATTGGCCGTCGAGCCGGCGAGCAGGTCTTCGACCGCCTTGTCGGCCTCGCCGTTCTGCATGTGATAGCGGCCGCGTGCCACCAGCGCCACGTCGAAGGAGGGATCGACGGAAAGCGCGGTGTCGATCTCGCGCTTAGCCTCGGCCATCCGCATCTCGTCCATGTATTGTATTGCGAGGTTTGCGTGGGAGACGGGATCGAGCGGATCGAGCGCAATCGCCTGCTTGAAGGCAGCCTCGGCGGCACGGTTGTCGCGGCGCGCGCCCTGGACCAGTCCGAGGGAATTCCAGATGGAGGAGGAGCCCGGAGCGGTTTTCAGCGCCCTTTCGAGATCCGCAAGGGCGCCCTCGAGATCGTTGTCGATGTGATAGCGGTAGTGGGCGCGCGCCTCGAGCGCAGTCGGGTCGTCCGGATCGATCGATAGCGCCCGCTCGACGCCGTCGCGAAGCTCGTCGCGGTCATCCAGCAGGAGGGCGAGCTGCGCGCGTGCCGCGGGCAGGGTCGGGTCGTCGGGATATTGCTGCTCGGCCTTCTTGATCACCGCGATCGCTGCGGGGATGTCTTCCCGGAAGCCGGCAGTCCAGGCCCGGGCCATGCCCGCATAGCGGCCGCTTGCGTTGCGCGGCGGCTCCTCCACGCGGGCAGGATCGGCGAGCCCGCGCGCAAAATAGCCGCCATAGGCCGCGATCGTGCGGCGGCTCGGGTCGAGGCCGCGTTCGGCCCTGGCGAACAGACGCGCCGCCTCTTCGTAGCGGTTCGAAGAACCGGCGATCAATGCCTTGACGAGGTCGGCACGTGCCGCCTGGGAGCGGGTCAGGCCCCGGCTCGCGGCTTCCGCGAGCGCGGCCTGAGCCTTGTCGCGGCCATTCAGGGAAAGATAAATCTCGGCAAGCGTCAGCCATTCCTCGGCCGGGCGGGATGCTGCCGGCGAGGCCTCGATGCGCGCACGCTCGCGGCGCATCTCGGGAACGCTGAAGGGCGTGGCCGGCATCCAGACGAAGGCATTGCGGAGCGACAGATGAAAGAGCATCTGCTCGCGGTCCTTCGGCGTAACGATCACGATCTTCGCCGGCGCGCTGCCGATCGCGGCAACGGCGCCTTCGCCCTGCTTCACCGTCACGCTGCCATAGGCATTGCTGAGTTCGACGACCCCTTCGAGGACCACGAGCGAGGTCTTTCCGTCGGTGCCTACCGTCAGCGTCCAATCGGTGCCGCGGATGGCGGCGGCTGCAGCCGGCGTATCGATGACCAGGCCCTCGCCGCCACGCTCGGCGCGGGCCCAGATCGTACCCGATTCCAGCCCGAGATTCGTGTCGCCCGCCCCGATCTGCTTGACGCGCAGCGCGGTGTTGCGCCCCAGCCTTATCTGCGTGTGATCTCTGAAGAGGACGGCCAGCGCGCCCGTTGCGTTGGTGCGCAGCACGTCGCCGGGAAGCAGGTCCTGGGAGAGGTCGACGACCCGCCAGTTGGAAACGTCGACGAAGCGCACCTCCTCGCCGGATTTGCGGGCAATGACGGAGCCGGCCGCGGGTGACGGGCGCGGAACCGGCTCGGCAAGCGCCCACAAGGGCGCAAAAAGCGTCACCGCGGCAAGCAATGCCCCCGTTCTTCTTCCCCGCATTCCCGAAATACCCCTCGCTATAGTGAATCCAGTGGATTTATAGGGAGGAAAAGTCAAGAGCCCAGTTTTGGGCGTATCTCTTTACTGGTGGAGTGTAATAAAGAGGAGACGAAATAGAGGGGAGTGGCGGATGGAATCAGGGGGAAATCTGTACAGGCTCGATCCTCCAAGTGAAGGAGCCGGGCCGGATGCGGCGCTGGGGGCCTATTACGACCACATCAGGAAGATCAACGACGTCTTTGCCGATCAGATAAAGACGTCCGATCAGAAGGCGGCTTATATCTTCACTTTCATGTTCGCCTTTCTGGTCACTTCGCAAGAAGGGCGGAGCGTCTTTGCCTGGCAGCGCTATGCGGAGGGCAGCACCGTCACGATGGTATTCTCGGCTATGCTGGCGCTTGCATCGATCTTCTCGATCGTTTCGGCGATCCTCGTGGTCCTGCCCAGGAAGAGCGCAACCTCGACGACGCTGTTCTGGGGCGCCTGGTCCCGTCATCGGGAAGGTTTCATGCGGGCAGCGGGGGCCGGCGATCAGGACTTTCTCTTCCGTCAATACGCCGAGAACGCAGACGCGCTCGCGGCGATCGCCTGCGGCAAATACCGCTGCGTCAGCTTCGCCTTCCACGGGCTGCTCGTAACGGTGCTTTCCTATATCTGTCTGCTGGCGGTGAAGTGATCGGCGCGGAGGGTGATACCCCCCTCTGGCCTGTCAGAGGGGGTTATTTTGCCTCGCGTCCGCCCTAAACCGCGTCGCGCACCCGCTCCCAGGCCCTCGTCAGATGAAGCCCCAGCACTTCCGATAGCCTGGCTTTGTCGCGCGCTTCCAGAGCGGCGATCATTTCCTGATGTTCGGCGACCGCTGCGGCCCATTTCTCCGGGCCTTCATGGCCGATGAAGCGGATGCGCTTCAGCCGCGTCTGCAGCATGGCATGCATGTCGGCCAGGGCAGCATTGCCCGAAAGCCGGGCGATGGCGGAGTGGATGTCCTGGTTGAGCTTGTAATATTGCATCCGGTCGCCCGCCTCGTAGCGGCGCACCATTTCGTCGTGTAGCGCCCGCACTTCGGCGATCTCCGCATCCGTCGCGGCCTCGCAGGCAAGCCTGCCTGCGAGCTCCTCCAGGGTCTGCAGCACGGTGAGCATGTCCCGGACGTCCTTGGCGCTGAAGCGCTTGACGACGGCGCCGCGGCTCGGGACGAGCTCCACCAGGCCTTCGCTCGCAAGATACTTGATCGCCTCGCGCAGCGGCGTGCGCGATACGCCGAGCTGCTCGCCCAATTGCCCCTCGTGCAGACGGGTTCCTGGCGGAAGGTCGCCCTCGATGATCATGTCGCGCAGATGGCTGACCAGCGTGTCGTGCAGTGCGGTGCGCCGGATGGGTCCCGGGCCGCCTATGGGCCGCTGCTCCAGTGATTTGATTTCGTTCATTTTTCTCGTCTGAGCTTCGGACCGCCGCGCGGCCCTTCCCCTTGAGTATGCGCGATTGAATCAGCGCCGTTCATTCAAGCATGGAGACTGCCCCTGACGTCGTCAACAGAAAATGCTGCATACAGAATACAAAAGACTTGATGCAGAATTTTGAATGACGTATGAGACATCGAAGCATGAAGCGGAGGACATCTCGAATGACGACATCAGGAGCGGACGGAACGAAGGAGCGGCGCCCTGTGATTGCGCTGGCCATGGGCGACCCCGCGGGAATCAGCCCGGAACTGACGGCGCGGCTGCTGGCCCTTTCCGACATCCGCGACGCGGCGCACATCATCGCCATCGGCGATCGCCGCATCCTCGACGAGGGCGCCCGGGTGGCCGGCGTCACGCTGGATCTGGAAGCCGCTTCGCTCGATGCGCTCGACAACGCCGGCACCGCCCGCCACGTCTTCGTGGATCTCGCCCATCTCGATCCGGCCGATGTGGTGCGCGGCGAGGCGACGCTGGCCGGCGGCACCTTCGCCACACGCAATTTCCGCACCGCGCTCGAACTCGCCCATGCGGGCAAGGCCGATGCCGTCTGCTTCACGCCCTTCAACAAGAAGGCGATGCGCTTTGCCTATCCCGGCTATGACGACGAGATCCGCTTCGTCGCCGACGTGCTGTCCTTCACCGGAAAGGTTCGTGAATTCAATGTTCTCGAAAAGGTGTGGAACGCGCGGGTGACGTCGCATATCCCGCTCAAGGACGTGGCATCCCACCTGTCGGTGGAGGCGATCCTTGCCGAACTCAAACTGACGCAGGCCTGCCTCAAGGATGCCGGCTACGAGGAGGCGAAGATCGCGGTTGCGGGACTCAATCCGCATGCCGGCGACGGCGGCAGCTTCGGCATGGAAGAGATCGACATCATCGAGCCTGCGGTCGAGAAGGCCAGGGCGCTCGGCTTTAATGTCGAGGGGCCGTTCCCTGCCGATACGGTCTTCCTCCGGGCACTGAAGGAAGGCTTCAACGCGGTGATGACCATGTATCACGACCAGGGTCAGATCGCCATGAAGATCATCGGCTTCGACAAGGGTGTGACGATGATGGGCGGACTGCCGTTCCCGCTCTGCACGCCCGCCCACGGCACCGCCTACGACATCGCCGGCAAGGGTATCGCCGATATAGGCGCAACACGCGAGGCGATCCTGCTTGCAGCCCGCATGGCGAAGAAAAAGAGGGCGCTTTCGGCGGCTGCCTGAATTCGCGCGCTTTCGATGAATACCGGCGTGAGGGGAGGTCTCGCGCCGCAATCCAACTCAACGGGAGGACCACGCATGAAAAAATCCGTCTCCATCGCAGTAATCGCGGCCGCCGCTTTCGGCCTGGCCGCGCCGGCATCGGCCTTCGAGCCGAACCGCCCGGTCGAATTCGTCGTCACCGCCGGCCCCGGCGGCGGCACCGATATCTTCGCGCGCACCATCCAGGCGATCATCGGCAAGTACGAGCTGATGAAGGCACCGGTCGTCGTCACCAACAAGGGCAGCGCCGGCGGCGCGGAAGGCTTTGTCTACACGGCTGGCTACAAGGGCGATCCCTACAAGCTCGCCTTCGGCACCAACAATGCCTACCTGCTGCCGGTCCGCGCCAAGGTGCCCTATACGTCCGAGGACCTGACGCCGGTCGCCTCGCTCGCATCCGACGAGTTCGTGCTTTGGGTCAATGGCAAGGCGGACTACGCGACGGCTGCCGATTTCGTCGCCAAGGCGAAGGAAGGCGGCCTGAAGATCGGCGGCAGCCAGTCCAAGGACGCCGACCAGATCCTGACCTCGATGATCAACGACGCAACCGGCGCCAAGATCAACTACATCCCCTTCAAGAGCGGCGGCGAGGCGGCCGTTCAGCTTGCCGGCGAGCACCTCGACGCCAATGTCAACAATCCGAGCGAGAACCTCGGTCAATGGCAGGCCGGCATGATCAAGCCACTCTGCGTCTTCAAGAGCGCGAAGTTCACGAGCGACGCCAAGGTCGCCGGCGACAAGGCCTGGAGCGATATCCCCACCTGCAAGGAAGCCGGCATTCCGATCGAAAACTACTCGATGCCGCGCACCGTCTGGCTGCCGGCCGGCGTCGAACCTGAGGTCGTCCAGTTCTATGCGGATGTCCTGCGCAAGGTTTCCGAGACGCCGGAATGGGCGAAATATCTCGCCGACAGCTCGCAGTCTCCCGGCTATGTGACCGGCGACGAACTCAAAGCCGTCATCGAAAAGGATGGCGCGACGGTCGGCGAAGTGCTGAAGCGCGAAGGCTGGCTCGCCAACTAAGTACCGGTCGATGGGCGCTTGGGACCCAGGGAAGAGGATGCGGGCAGAACCGCATCCATCCTCGGCCTCTCGAACGCCCATTCTCTGCTCGGAAAGGTCACGATCATGAGTGAGAAAAGTGCGAATGGGGTCAGCCGCTTTGCGGTGGAACTCGGCGTCGCCGCGCTGACCGGTGCCTTCGGCATCGCTGTCTGCTACGGCTCTCTCGACATCGGTGCGGGCTGGACAGATATGGGTCCGGATGCAGGCTATTTCCCCTTCTATATCGGCCTGCTCATCGTTCTCGGCAGCCTCGCCAATATCGGGCACGCATTTTTCAAGCATCGCGGTACGGGCGAGGTCTTCCTCGACGGCGCCCGCGCCAGAGTGGTCGCCTCTTTCCTGCTACCGGTTGCGGCCTTCGCCGCCGTTTCCGCCTGGCTGGGGCTCTATGTCGGAACGGCGCTCTACATCGCCGCGACGATGCTCTTCCAGGGGCGCTACAAATGGTGGATCGCGATCCCCGCAGGACTCGGCGTCTCGATCTTCTTTTTCATCGTTTTCGAAATCGGCTTCCAGGTTCCGCTGCTGAAGGGACCGGTCGAGGCCTGGTTCGGAATTTACTGACCCGCAAGGGTGCAGTGCTTGCGGGAGGAATGACATGGAAAATATCGGTCTTCTGATCGATGGCTTCGGCCACATCCTCAGCTGGAACCACATCCTGCTGATGATCGTCGGCGTGACGCTCGGTATCCTCGTCGGCGTGCTGCCGGGCCTTGGTGCGCCGAACGGCGTGTCGCTGCTCCTGCCGCTGACCTTCTCCATGGACCCGATCTCGGCGATCATCCTCCTGTCCTGCATGTATTGGGGCGCGCTTTTCGGCGGCTCGACCACGTCGATCCTCTTCAACATTCCGGGCGAGCCCTCCTCGGTCGCCACAACATTCGACGGCTATCCCATGGCGAAAGCCGGCCATGCGAGCCGGGCGCTCACGCTCGCCTTCGTTTCGGCCGGCCTCGGCGCGCTTGCCGGCGTCGTCATGATCACGCTGCTTTCGGGCTGGGTGGCGAACTTTGCGCTCAAATTCTCCTCGCCCGAATATTTCGCCGTCTACTTCCTCGCCTTTGCGAGCTTCATCTCGATGGGCGCGCAGTCGCCCTTCAAGACGCTCGTCTCGATGATGCTCGGCTTCGCGCTCGCCTCCATCGGCATGGATACGATATCCGGCAATCTGAGGCTCACCTTCGACATCCCCGAACTGATCAAGGGCGTGAGCTTCCTGATTGCCGTCATGGGACTCTTCGGCATCGGCGAACTCCTGCTGACGACGGAAGAGGGGCTGCGCTTCGAAGGCATCAAGGCGCGGGTGCGTCTCTCCGAGATCGGCAGGACGCTGGTCGAGATCCCGCGCTACTGGCTGACGATCGCCCGCTCGACGATCATCGGCATCTGGATGGGGATCACGCCGGCCGGCCCGACCGCCGCTTCTTTCATGAGCTATGGCGTCGCCCGGCGCTCGGCGCGCGACAAGTCGATGTTCGGCAAGGGCGATCCGCGCGGCATCGTCGCGCCGGAGACGGCCGACCATTCCGCCGGCACATCGGCCCTGCTGCCGATGCTGGCGCTCGGCGTCCCGGGTTCCGCCACCGCCGCGGTGATGATGGGCGGGTTGATGATCTGGGGCCTGACGCCCGGCCCGATGCTCTTCACCGATCGCCCGGACTTCGTCTGGGGTCTGATCGCCTCCATGTATCTCGGCAATGTCGTCGCCGTCTTCCTCGTGATCGCGACGGTGCCGCTTTACGCCTCGATCCTGCGCGTGCCGTTCTCGATCATCGGACCGATCATCGTCGCGGTGATCTTCTCGGGGGCCTACCAGGTCGCGAACTCCGTCTCGGACATCTTCATGGTGATCGGCTTCGGTCTCCTCGGCTATGTGTTCAAGAAGCTCGACTACCCGCCGGCGCCGCTGGTTCTCGCCATGGTGCTCGGCGACAAGGCGGAAGACGCTTTCCGCCAGTCGATGCTGATGTCGGGCGGCAGCCTCGACATCTTCTGGTCGAACGGCCTTGTCTCCGCCCTGATGGCCGTCGCCCTAGCGCTGCTTCTGTCGCCGCTCTTCTTCTGGCTGATCGGCACATTGCGCAAGCGCAAGAACGAGGTTGCCGCTTCGAGCGGCGACGGCAACGCGGCGGCCTGACCGGCTGCCTCGTCCGGTACCCCTAGTTCCAATTCAATCCCGAGGAGTCCGCCATGGCGCCGCGCAAATGGAACCGTGACAACTGGCCGATTGCGGCCGCGATGATCCAGTACCCCAACCTTCTGCCGGACGGCCGATCGGTGCAGGACCAGCCGGTCGAGGATTGGGCGGCGACGCTCGCCGACGTGGTCGATGCCGGCTTCACGGAACTGGACCCGACCGACAGCTGGATACGGCTGGCGGATCTTTCGGCGGAGAGGCTCGATGAATTCGTGGGTCTGACCCGGTCTCTCGGCCTCACGATACCGGCGATCTCCACCTCGCGGCGCAGCCTCATAGACCCGGAACATGGCGAGGAATACCTCGCCTATGGACACCGGGTCATCGAGGCGGCCGCCGCCGTAGGCGCCGGTTCCGTGTCCTTCGGCTTCTTCGGCCCGCTGACGGAGGCGCAGAAGAAAGTGCTCTGGTTCTGGACGGTCGACGGCGTTAAGAACCCCGACGACGCGGGAACCTGGCAGTTGGCGGTTTCGCGTGTTCGCGAACTCGGCCGCCATGCCGAAGAACTCGGCATCGAAGTTTCGCTGGAGATGTACGAGGACACCTATCTGGGCACGGCCGACAGTTCCGTGCGCTTCGTTAAGGAGGTCGGCCTCGCCAATGTCGGCATCAATGCCGATCTCGGCAATCTCATCCGCCTGCACCGGCCCGTGGAACATTGGCAGGAAATGATGGCGAAGGTTGCGCCTTTTGCCAAATACTGGCACGTCAAGAACTACAACCGCACGGAAGATCCGGCATCGGGCGTCATCGTCACCCATCCGGCCCCGCTCGAATTCGGCCTGATCAACTATCGGGCGGCAATTCGCATGGCGCTGGCGCATGGCTTCGACAGTCCCTTCCTCTGCGAGCATTACGGCGGTGACGGCCTTTCCGTCAGCGCCGCCAATCGCGACTATCTGAGGCGTATCCTGCCTCGACAAGAAGGACATTGAAGGGGACATTGAAGCGATGACCACGATCTTTGACGCTCCGGAAGATTTCGCCACGACCGCACTCGCCGGTTTCGCAGCGATCTATCAGCGCAACGTCCGCCTGGTGAAGGGCGGCGTCGTGCGCTCGACCAAGGTGCCGAAGGGCAAGGTCGCCGTCGTGGTCGGCGGCGGCTCGGGACATTACCCGGCCTTTGCCGGCTATGTTGGGCCGGGGCTCGCCGACGCGGCGGTCGCCGGCGATGTCTTTGCCTCGCCCTCGACTGCCGCGGTAGCCCGCGTCTGCCGCCATGCCGACCAGGGCGGCGGAGTGCTTCTCGGCTTCGGCAATTACGCCGGCGACGTCCTGAATTTCGGGGTTGCTGCCGAACGGCTTCGCTCCGAAGGCATCGACGTGCGCATCCTGCCGGTGACCGACGACGTGGCGAGTGCGCCCGCGGAAACGTCTGCCAAGCGCCGCGGGATTGCCGGCGACCTCGTCGTCTTCAAGATTGCCGGCGCGGCAGCCGAAGCCGGCAAGTCGCTCGACGAGGTCGAACGGCTCGCGCGTCATGCCAATGATCGGACGGTATCCTTCGGCGTCGCCTTCGGCGGCTGCACGCTTCCGGGTGCTGCCGGCCCGCTCTTCACCGTGCCGAAGGGCCAGATGGCGCTCGCGCTCGGCATTCACGGCGAACCGGGCGTCAGCGAGGAGACGATCGCGACGGCGAGCGATCTCGCAAAGCTCCTTACCGGCAAGCTTCTTGCCGAGCGCCCCGAGGGCTCCAGGAAGGTGGCCGCCGTGCTGAACGGCCTCGGCTCGACCAAATATGAAGAACTCTTCGTGCTCTGGACGGCGGTCGCCAGACAGCTCAATGACGCGGGTCTTGAAATCGTCGACCCCGAATGCGGCGAATTCGTCACCAGCCTCGACATGCAGGGCTGCTCGCTCACCCTTCTCTGGCTGGACGAAGAGCTGGAGGCGCTCTGGCGCGCGCCCACGGATGCGCCGGTGCTGCGCAAGGGCGTGATCATTGCCGCCGAACCGGCGACCGACGAGATCGTAGACGCCGACGGACCGCAGTCTTTCGGCCCTGCATCGGACGCCTCGAAGGAAAGCGGCAAATGCATCGCCCGGCTGATCGGCAATATTGCCGAGGCGCTCAAGGAGGCGGAAGAGGAGCTCGGCCGCATCGACGCCTTTGCCGGCGACGGCGATCACGGCCAGGGCATGCGCCGCGGTTCTGCCGCCGCATTCGACGCAGCACAGACCGCGGTCGTGGCGGGGGCAGGGGCTGCAAGCGTACTTGCTGCCGCGGGCGACGCCTGGGCGGACCGCGCCGGCGGCACCTCGGGCGCCATCTGGGGCCTGGCTCTGCGCTCCTGGAGCAATGCCCTCAGCGATGAGGATAAGGTGAGCGACGCGGCGATCGTGAAGGGCTCCCGCCTCGCACTCGACGGCGTCACGCGCCTCGGCCGCGCGCGCGTGGGCGACAAGACGCTGGTCGACGCGCTGGTGCCTTTCGTGGAGACGCTGGAAAGGGAATCCGCCGCCGGCAGGCCGCTTGTCGAAGCCTGGGATGCGGCGGCCAAGGCCGCACAAGAGGCCGCCGATGCGACCTCCGCGCTGACCCCGAAACTCGGCCGGGCGCGGCCGCTGGCCGAAAAGAGCATCGGCCACCCGGATGCGGGTGCGGTCTCGCTGGCGCTGGTGGCACGGGTCGCGGGTGCGTTTTTGAGGGAAGCTGCGGCGGGTTGATACGCTTGCGGCGGCGGATTTGCCCCTCACCCTAGCCCTCTCCCCGCCTGCGGGGAGAGGGGACTTAAGGGTCTGCGGCTTGTCCCTTCTCCCCGTCGAAACGGGGAGAAGGTCGCGGCAGCGGGATGAGGGGTATCATATGCGCGGCGCCTAACTATACCGCACAAGAAACTCCTCCGCCGTCAGTTCCCGGAAATCGTCCAGCGCGTGGCGCAGCTTGGCGTGATCCCAATCCCACCAGGCGAGCCGGTCCATGGCTTCGCCGATCCTGGCCGTGAAGCGGTCGCGGATGAGTTTCGCAGGGACCCCGCCGACGATCGTGTAGGGCGCGACGTCCTTGGAGACGACGGCGCCGGCGCCGATCACGGCTCCGTTGCCGACGCTCACGCCGGGCAGGACCGTAGCGCCGTGGCCGATCCAGACGTCGTGGCCGATCGTCACCCGGTTCTGCCGCCGCCAGGCGAAGAGATCGTGGTCGGGCTCCGCATCGTCCCAGTACATAGGTGCGCGATAGGTGAAATGATGCAGCGTCGCCCGCCAAGTCGGGTGGTTGGTGGCATTGATGCGCACGGCCGCGGCGATGTTGACGAATTTGCCGACCGTCGCGCACCAGATCGAACCGTCCTGCATGATGTAGGAATAGTCGCCGAACTCGACCTCGTCGAGGCGCGAGCGTTCCTGGACTTCGGTGTAGCGGCCGAGGGTCGAGTTCACGACGCTCGCAGTCGGATGGATGGTGGGTTCGGGGCCGAGTTTCTGGCTCATGCGGCGTATTTCCTCGGCGAGAATTCCGAGACGTCGATGATGCGATCGGCGACCGCCTCGCGCACCTCCTCGTCATGGAAAATGCCGATCAGCGCCGTGCCGGCCGCCTTCTTCCCGGCGATCATTTCCACCACCACGGCGCGGTTCTTCGCGTCGAGCGACGCCGTCGGTTCGTCGAGGAGCAGGATCTTGTGGTCGGTGATGAAACCGCGGGCGATGTTGACCCGCTGCTGCTCGCCGCCGGAGAAGGTGGCCGGCGGCAGAGCCCAGAGTTCCCTCGGCAGGTTGAGCCTCGAAAGCAGCTCGGCCGCGCGCTCCCGCGCTTCCGTCGCCGCCACACCGCGTGCCTGCAAGGGCTCGGCGACGATGTCGAGGGCGGAGACGCGCGGCACGACACGCAGAAACTGGCTGACATAGCCGAGCGTCGTGCGGCGCACCTCGAGCACGGTGCGCGGCTCGGCCGTCGCGAGGTTCACCAGGCGGCCGTCATGTTCCACCAGGATCTGGCCTTCGTCGACGCCGTAATTTCCGTAGAGCATCTTGAGGATCGAGCTCTTGCCGACGCCGGAGGGGCCGCCGAGCACGACGCATTCGCCGGCCTTCACCGAGAAGGAGACATTCGCGACCACCGGCAGGCGCACGCCGTCGCGAAGGTGCATGGTGAAGCTTTTCGCGACTTCCGAGACAACGAGGGGAGTTGGCATGGTCTTTACTTTCCGTTGCGCATTGTCAATGCGTCACACCTGAAGAATCGAGGAAACGAGGAGCTGCGTGTAGGGCTCGCGCGGATCGTCGAGCACCCGGTCGGTCAGACCCTGCTCGATGACGGCGCCGTCCTTCATCACCATCATCCGATGCGAAAGGAGGCGTGCCACGGCGAGGTCGTGGGTGACGATGACCGCCGCAAGGCCGAGGTCGTGGACGAGCCCGCGAACGAGATCGAGCAGGCGTGCCTGCACCGAGACGTCGAGGCCGCCGGTCGGCTCGTCCATGAAGACGAGGCGGGGCGAGGTGACCAGATTGCGGGCGATCTGCAGGCGCTGGCGCATGCCGCCGGAGAAGGCGCGCGGCTGATCGTCGATCCGGTCCTCTTCGATTTCCACGCGCCTCAGCCAGTCGCCTGCCGCCGCGCGTATATTGCCGTAGTGCCGGTCCCCGACCGCCATCAAACGCTCGCCGACATTGGCGCCGGCCGAAACCGTCATCCTCAGCCCGTCCGCCGGGTTCTGGTGAACGAAGCCCCAATCGGTGCGCATCAGAAAGCGCCGCTCGGCCTCGCTCATGCGCGCGAGGTCCCGGTATTGGCCGTCGCGCATGTGATATTCGACGATGCCGGATGTCGGCATCAGCCGGGTCGAGAGGCAGGAGAGCAGCGTGGTCTTGCCCGATCCGGATTCCCCGACGATGGCGAGCACCTCGCCCGGATAGAGCTCGAAGGAGACGTTGCGGCAGCCGATGCGGCTTCCATAGAATTTCGAAACGTCACTGACTTTCAGAAGCGGCACGGCGCTCATTCTGCAGCCTCCTGGCTTTCTTTCGCGGCGGGGGCGAGCATGGCGCCGGCATGGCCGTGCGCCCGGCGATCCTCGCAATGATCGGTGTCGGAGCAGACGAACATGCGCCCGCCCTTGTCGTCGAGCACCACCTCGTCGAGATAGACGTTCTCGGCGCCGCAAAGGGCGCAGGGCTTGTCGAATTTCTGGACCTCGAAGGGGTGATCCTCGAAATCGAGGCTGACGACCTCGGTATAGGGCGGCACCGCATAGATGCGCTTCTCCCGGCCGGCGCCGAAGAGCTGGAGGGCCTCCGACATATGCATCTTCGGATTGTCGAATTTCGGCGTCGGCGAGGGGTCCATCACGTAACGGCCCTCGACCTTTACCGGATAGGCGTAGGTCGTGGCGATATGGCCGTTGCGGGCGATGTCCTCGTAGAGCTTCACATGCATGAGCCCGTATTCTTCCAGCGCATGCATCTTGCGCGTCTCGGTTTCGCGCGGCTCGAGGAAGCGCAGCGGTTCCGGAATGGGCACCTGGTAGACGAGCGTCTGCCCCTCTCGCAGTTGCTCCTCGGGAATGCGGTGGCGCGTCTGGATGATCGTCGCCTCCGTCGTCCTCGTGGTGACGGCGACGTCGGCGACCTTCTGGAAGAAGGCGCGGATCGAAACGGCGTTCGTCGTGTCGTCGGCGCCCTGGTCGATCACCTTGAGCACGTCGTCGGGCCCGAGGATGGAGGCGGTCACCTGCACGCCGCCGGTACCCCAGCCATAGGGCATGGGCATTTCGCGCGAGGCGAAGGGCACCTGATAGCCGGGAATGGCGATCGCCTTCAGGATCGCGCGGCGGATCATCCGCTTCGTCTGCTCGTCCAGATAGGCGAAGTTGTAAGTTGCGAGGTCGTTCATTCGGCGGCCTCCTTCATGCCGTCCTTGCCGCCGGCCTGGGCGGCGTCGTGTTCCCGGCGCATGCGCCTGACCAGGTCGAGCTCGGCCTGGAAGTCGACGTAATGCGGCAGCTTCAGGTGCTCGACGAAGCCGGTCGCCTGGACGTTGTCGGCATGCGAGATGACGAATTCCTGATCCTGGGCGGGAGCGACGATGTCCTCGTCGAATTCGTCGGTCCGGAGCGCCCGGTCGACCAGCGACATCGACATCGCCTTGCGCTCGCTCTGGCCGAAGACGAGCCCGTAGCCGCGGGTGAATTGCGGCGGCTGCCTGGACGAGCCCTTGAACTGGTTGACCATCTGGCATTCGGTAACGCGGATGACCCCAAGCGAAACGGCAAAGCCCAGCTCCGGCAGCTCCAGTTCGACCTCGACCTCGCCGATCCTGACCTCGCCGACGAAGGGGTGCGTGCGGCCATAGCCGCGCTGCGTGGAGTAGGCGAGCGCCAGCAGGAATCCTTCGTCGCCACGGGCAAGCGCCTGCAGGCGGAGATCGCGCGCCATCGGAAATTCCATCGGCTCGCGCGTGAGGTCGCCCGCCACGTGGCCTTCCGGCATCTTGCCGTCGCCCTCGATCAGGCCTTCGCCGTCGAGAATGTCGGAGACGCGCATGACATGTTCGCCCGGCTCCTTGAGCACCGGCTCATCGACCGGTTCTTCGCCGATCAGCGACGGGTCGAGAAGGCGGTGCGTATAGTCGAAGGTGGGGCCGAGAAGCTGGCCGCCGGGCAGATCCTTGTAGGTCGCCGAGACGCGCCGCTCGACCTTCATTTTCGCGGTGTCGACCGGTTCGCAATAGCCGAAGCGCGGCAGGGTGGTGCGGTAGGCGCGCAGGATGAAGATCGCCTCGATCATGTCTCCGCGCGCCTGGCGCACGGCAAGCGCCGCAAGCGCACGGTCGTAAAGCGAGGCCTCGGCCATCACGCGGTCGACCGCGAGCCCGAGCTGCTCGACGACCTGATCTATGGTGATCGCGGGCAGCGCCCGGTCGCCGCGCCGGCGGTCGGCCAGCAGCCGGTGAGCATTGGCAATGGCGGCTTCTCCGCCCTTGACGGCTACATACATGCGCTTACTCCCGCTCGAGTTTGGTGGTGCGCGGCAGGCAGAGCACTGCCTCGCGCGCCGTCAGGACGAGATCGATGCCGCGCGGAAAGATCGCCCGGTTGGCGGCCCAGAGGTCGAGGAACACGTCGGGCAGACCCTTCGGTGCGATGACGATCCCGTTCTTGATTCCCGGTCCCCGACCGATGAGCGGCTGCCCGCCTTCGAGCGCTTCCACCTCGACGACGAGCGTGGTGGAACGGTCGGGATATTCCTGGGTGCCGAGGGCGAACTGGTCGAAGCCCGGCACGGCCGCGCCCTTCTCGAAGAAGGCAAAGCGGGCCTCGTCCTTCGTGTCGGTGACGCCGGCGCCGGTGTGAAACGCGATCCACTTCGGCGCCGAGGATTTGGAGAGCGCCGGCGATAGCCAGACCGGCGTGTCATGGTCGCAGAGCGTGAGCGCGACAGCTCCGCTTGCCTCTCCGAGTGGCGCCGGCGGGGCTGCAGCAGTGGACAGCCGGCCGATGATGCCCGGGCGGGCGAAGCAGTCCATCAGGCTGCGGAACACGGACTGCGCCTCGAAGACGGGATCGGCGAAGGCGCCGCTATAGATTTGCGATTGGGCGGTCATCAATCCTCTCCGCGGACCATGGTGAAGAAGTCGACGCGGGTCGCGGCCGTTTCCTCGGCCTTGCGACGGTCTTCCGCATCGAGACGAGCGGCCACCTGCTCGTGCAGCGCCTCGACGCTTGCGCGATGCGCAGCGCTCTGAAAAAGCGCGTCGAAGATCGCGGCAAGGCGGGCGCGTGCCTTGTCGGTGCCGAGCAGCTGCCCATGGCCGACCTCGCCGGTCGAAAGCCGCACGGTGGCGCGTGAAACGGTGGCCTCGCCGAGATTGAAAGGATCGCCGCCGCCGCCGATCTTGCCGCGCACCATGACGAGCCCGGTTTCCGGACCGCGCACCGGCGCGACCTCCGGCTTGTCGTCGATCGCGTCCCAGGCCAAGGAAAGTTCGCCGAGCGTCGCGCGCGCCAGCAGCCGCATGCCTTCCCGGCGCTGAGCGACGCCTGCATCGTCACTTGTCTTCGCTGCGTCCATCATCTCACTCCAAAATGTCTATTGATCTAGACAACTATACATCTTATACCTTTCCATAACCTTCGCAAATGACAGGCTTGTGACATTTGCTAAGAAACTGGCGGCGAAGAAGTGGGGCGAAGAAGATGATGGCGAAGGTCGTCGAACGGCAGATGGGCGTGGCGCTATGGCGGCAGATCGCCGACAGGATACGGCTCGCAATCAGCAACGGTGACTATGACGCCATCGGCATGGTGCCGCCGGAGACGGCCCTTGCGGCGGAATTCGGCGTCAATCGCCACACCGTCCGCAGCGCGCTGGCCGCACTCGCGGAAGAAGGTCTGGTGCGCGCGGTGCAGGGGCGCGGCACGATGATCGAGCGCAAGGATCGCGTGAGCTATCCGATCTCGCGGCGCACTCGCTTCTCGCAAGGTCTCGGCCGCCAGGTGAGAGAAATCGGAACCGAACTCCTGGGGCACGCCCAAGTGCCGGCAAGCGGCGAAATCGCCACTGCGCTTGGCGTTCCCCCAGGCACCCGTCTTATCGAGCTAAGCACCGTCAGCAGCGGCGACGGGCGGCCGCTTTCGACGGCGGTCAGCTACTACCCCGCCGAGCGCTTTGCGAGGATGGCGGAGGAATATGCGCAGCTCGGCTCGGTCACCAAGGCCTTTGCCGCGCATGGGCTCGACGACTACGTCCGGGTCTCGACGGAGATCGTCGCGCGGCACGCGGAGGCAGAGGAACTCTCGCTTCTGAAACTATCGCCGGGGGCGATCGTCATGGAGACGCAATCGGTCAACGCCGATCTAGAAGGCCGCCCGGTCGAATATTCGCGAACGCGCTTTGCAGCCGACCGGATGAAGCTCCGGATCGAGACTTGAACTCGGCCGGTTTACACGTTTCGCCGCTTGCCTTCGATCAGGTCCAGCACGGCGCGCGCCGCGTCGAGCACCTGGGTGCCGGGTCCGAAGACGGCGGCGACGCCGTTATCCATCAGATAATCATAGTCCTGCCGGGGGATGACACCGCCGCAGACGACGATGATGTCCTCGCCGCCGCGCTTCTTCAGTGCCTCGGCAAGTTGCGGCATCAGCGTCCTGTGCCCGGCGGCAAGCGATGAGACGCCGATAACGGTGACCTCTTCGGCGAGCGCCAGATCGGCAGCTTCCTCCGGCGTCTGGAACAAGGGGCCCGCGACGACATCGAAGCCGATATCGCCGAAGGCGGATGCGATCACCTTGGCGCCGCGGTCGTGCCCGTCCTGGCCGAGCTTGGCTACCATGATCTTCGGCTTGTGGCCGAGGCGCTTCGTCGCTTCGCCGAGCCGCCCGGCGAGAACGCCGAGTTCCGGATCTCCTTCATAGGCCTTGCCGTAGATATCGGTGACGACTTCCGGAATGGCGGTGTAATCGCCGAAAGCCTCGCGCATGGCGTCGGTGATTTCACCGACAGTGGCGCGCGCCCGGGCAGCCTCGACCGCGGCGGCGAGCAGATTGCCCTTGCCGCTGCGCGCCACATCGGCCAGCGCGTCCAGCGCTTGCTTCATCTTCTGCGAGTCCCGGCGCCGCCTGGTCTCCTCGATGCGCTTGACCTGTGCCGTCCGAACCGCGGCGTTGTCGATCTGGAGAATGTCGATCGGTTGCTCGTTCTCGAGCCGGTATTTGTTGACGCCGACGATGACCTCCTCGGCGCGGTCGACGGCCGCCTGGCGCCGGGTCGCGGCCTCCTCGATCAGCCGCTTCGGCAGGCCGGCATTGACTGCCTTCGTCATGCCGCCCAGCGCCTCCACTTCCTCGATCAGGCCCCAGGCCTTTTCGGCAAGCTCGTTCGTCAGGCTTTCGACGTAATAGGAGCCGGCAAGCGGATCGACGACCTTCGTCACGCCGGTCTCGTGCTGCAGGATCAATTGCGTGTTGCGGGCGATGCGGGCGGAGAAATCCGTCGGAAGCGCCATCGCCTCGTCGAAGGAATTGGTGTGCAGCGATTGCGTGCCGCCGAGCACTGCCGACATCGCCTCGAAGGCGGTGCGGACGATGTTGTTGTAGGGGTCCTGTTCCTGGAGCGAGACGCCCGACGTCTGGCAATGGGTCCGCAGCATCAGCGAGGACGCCTTCTCGGGCTTGAACTCCTGCATGATCCGCGTCCAGAGGAGCCGCGCGGCGCGCAGCTTCGCCGCCTCCATGAAGAAGTTCATGCCGATCGCGAAGAAGAAGGAGAGCCGGCCGGCGAAATCGTCGACGTTGAGCCCCTTGGCGAGTGCTGCACGCACATATTCGCGCCCGTCGGCGAGGGTGAAGGCGAGTTCCTGCACGAGCGTCGCGCCGGCCTCCTGCATGTGATAGCCGGAGATCGAGATCGAATTGAACTTCGGCATCTCCTTCGCCGTATATTCGATGATATCGGCGACGATCCGCATCGAGGGTTCCGGCGGATAGATGTAGGTGTTGCGGACCATGAACTCCTTGAGGATGTCGTTCTGAATGGTCCCGGAGAGCTTGTCGCGGCTGACGCCCTGTTCCTCGCCGGCAACGATGAAGGAGGCGAGGATCGGGATCACCGCGCCGTTCATGGTCATCGAGACGGAAATCCTGTCGAGCGGGATGCCGTCGAAGAGAATCTTCATGTCCTCCACCGAGTCGATCGCGACCCCGGCCTTGCCGACATCCCCTTGGACGCGCGGGTGGTCGCTGTCATAGCCGCGGTGCGTGGCGAGATCGAAGGCGACCGAAACGCCCTGCTGGCCGGCGGCGAGGTTCCTGCGATAGAAGGCGTTGGACGCCTCGGCCGTCGAGAAGCCGGCATATTGCCTGACAGTCCAGGGCCGCCCGGCATACATGGTGGCGCGCGGGCCGCGCACGAACGGTTCGAAGCCGGGGAGCGAGTTCAGATGGCCGATGCCGGACATGTCGTCGCTCGTATAGAGCGGCTTGACGTCGATGCCCTCGGGCGTGTGCCAGACGAGGCCTTCGGGGGAGCCCCTGAGTTCCTTCTCGGCGAGGGCTTCCCAGTCCTTGATGGTCTTTTCGGTCATTGGTTCCACTCCAAGCTTCTGTGCGATGGTGGGCCGCTCATCCGGCTGCCGGTTCCGGGCGCCAGCCCCTCATCCCCCTGCCGGGACCTTCTCCCCGCAAGCGGGGAGAAGGGGTCTGCCGCGCTGACGAAGTCCCCTCTCCCCGCATGCGGGGAGAGGGTTAGTCCTCGGGTTAAACCCGAGGAGAGGGGCAAGTCGGAAAGGCGACGCGCCCAGTTCCTCCCATCACTCGAACTCCATGATCAACTCGTCCACCGCGAGGCTCGCGCCGGCTTCGATCGCCACGCGCTTCACGATCGCACGCTTTTCCGCCCGCAGAATATTCTCCATCTTCATCGCCTCGACGACGGCGATCGCCTGTCCGGCCTCGACCGTTTCGCCGGCCTTGACCGTGATCGATGTCACCACCCCGGGCATCGGGCAGAGCAGCATCTTCGAGGTGTCCGGCGGCAGCTTCTTCGGCATCAGCCGGGCGAGTTCGGCAATGCGCGGGCTTCTGACCCGTGCAACGACGTCGATCCCGCGCCAGCGCAGCCTTATGCCCGCGCCGGCGAGCTCGACCTTCACGCTCATGGGCTGATTGTCGATGTTGAAGGCGGCGCGGGTGCGGCCGGGCGCCCAGTCGGTTGCGACGGAAACGGATGTCCCGTCGGCAAAGCGGACATAGGTGCCGTCGGCGGAAACCTCGCATGTGACCTGAATTTCGTGACCATCGAGACTCGTCACCCATTCATGGCCGACGACCCGGCGGTGGTTGCCGATGGTGCCCGAAATGCGGCTGGCGCGCTCCTGGAGCGTCTGGTTGACCGTCGCCGCGACGGCGGCGAGCTTGCGTGCGGATGCATCGTCCAGCGCCACCCCGTGGAAACCGCCGGCAAATTCCTCGGCGATATAAGCGGTGGTCAGCCGCCCCTCATGGAAACGCTCCTGCTGCATCACGGCTGCGAGGAAGGGCAGGTTGTGACCGATGCCCTCGACCTCGAATGCGTCGAGCGCGTCTGCCATCGCCCGGACCGCCGTCAGCCGGTCCGGTCCCCAGGTGCAGAGCTTGGCGATCATCGGATCGTAATACATCGAGATCTCGCCGCCTTCGAAGACGCCTGTGTCGTTGCGGATGACGGTGCCGTCCGCCTGCGTGCCTTCCTCGGGCGGGCGATAGCGCGTCAGCCGGCCGATCGACGGGAGGAAATTGCGGTAGGGGTCTTCCGCATAGAGCCTGCTTTCGATCGCCCAGCCGTCGAGCTTCACGTCTTTCTGGGCGAAAGCCAATTTCGCGCCGGCCGCGACGCGGATCATCTGCTCGACCAGATCGAGGCCGGTGACGAGTTCCGTCACGGGATGCTCGACCTGAAGCCGGGTGTTCATCTCGAGAAAGTAGAAGTTGCGGCCGGCGTCCACGATGAATTCGACGGTGCCGGCCGAGTGATAGCCGACGGCCTTTGCCAGGGCGACCGCCTGCTCGCCCATGGCGCGGCGCGTCTTCTCGTCGAGAAAGGGCGAGGGCGCCTCCTCGATGACCTTCTGGTTCCGCCGCTGGATCGAGCATTCGCGCTCGCCGAGATAGAGGATATTGCCATGCTTGTCGCCGAGCACCTGAATCTCGATGTGGCGGGGCTCGGTCACGAATTTCTCGATGAAGATGCGATCGTCGCCGAAGGAGCTCTTCGCCTCGTTCCTGGACGACTGGAAACCCTCGCGTGCCTCCCGCTCGTTCCAGGCGATCCGCATGCCCTTGCCGCCGCCGCCGGCGGAAGCCTTGATCATCACCGGAAAGCCGATCTCAGCGGCGATGCGCGCGGCCTCGTCCGCATCCTCGATCAGCCCCATATGGCCGGGAACGGTGAAAACGCCCGCTTCGGCGGCGAGCTTCTTGGAGGTGATCTTGTCCCCCATCGCCTCGATCGCCCGGACCGGCGGGCCGATGAAGGTCACGCCATCCTTCTCGAGAGCCTCGGCGAAGGCGGCGTTTTCGGAGAGGAAGCCGTAGCCGGGGTGAACGGCATCGGCCCCGGTCCTGCGGATCGCCGCGAGGATATTCTCGATGACGATGTAGGATTGGCTGGATGGGGATGGGCCGATATGGACGGCCTCGTCCGCCATGCGCACATGCATGGCGTCGCGGTCGGCATCCGAATAGACGGCGACGGTCGGAATGCCGAGAGCCTTCGCGGTGCGGATGACGCGGCAGGCGATTTCACCACGATTGGCGATGAGGATCTTTTTGAACATGTGTCCCATCGGGTTCTCCCGTCAAAGCGGGATGGTGTCGTGCTTGCGCCAGCGGGTCTCGACCTGCTTGTTGCGCAAGGAGGCGAACGCGCGGGCGATGCGGCGGCGGGAGGAGTGCGGCATGATCACCTCGTCTATGAAGCCTCGCTCGGCGGCGACGAAGGGATTGGCGAAGCGCTCTTCGTATTCTTTCGTCCGGGCCGCGATCTTCTCGGGATCGCCGAGTTCGGAACGGTAGAGAATCTCGGTCGCGCCCTTGGCGCCCATCACGGCGATCTCAGCCGTCGGCCAGGCGTAGTTCACGTCGGCTCCGATGTGTTTGGACGCCATGACGTCATAGGCGCCGCCATAGGCCTTGCGCGTGATCAGCGTCACCATGGGGACCGTCGCCTGGCTATAGGCGAAGAGCAGCTTGGCGCCGTGCTTGATGACGCCGCCATATTCCTGGGCGGTGCCGGGCAGGAAGCCGGGCACGTCGACCAGCGTCAGGATCGGCATAGAAAAGGCGTCGCAGAAGCGGACGAAACGCGCGGCCTTGCGCGAGGAGTCGATGTCGAGGCAGCCGGCGAGAACGATCGGCTGGTTGGCGACGACGCCGACCGTCTGGCCCTCGATGCGGATGAAGCCGGTGATGATGTTGCGGGCGAAGCTTGCCTGCAGTTCGAAGAAATCGGCCTCGTCGGCGATGGCGAGGATCAATTCCTTCATGTCGTATGGCTTGGCGGCACTGTCCGGGATCAGGCTGTCGAGGCGCATCTCTAGGCGTCCCGGATCGTCATGGAAGGGCCGGACCGGCGGCTTCTCGCGGTTGTTGAGCGGCAGGAAATCGAAGAGCAGGCGCACATGCTCGAGGGCCTCGATGTCGTTTTCGTAGGCGCCGTCGGCGACGGAGGATTTCGTCGTGTGCGTGCGGGCGCCGCCGAGCTCTTCCGCGGTGACGATCTCATTGGTGACCGTCTTCACGACGTCGGGACCGGTCACGAACATGTAGGAACTGTCGCGCACCATGAAGATAAAGTCGGTCATCGCCGGCGAATAGACGGCGCCGCCGGCGCAGGGGCCCATGATCACCGAGATCTGCGGAATGACGCCCGAAACCTCGGCATTGCGGCGGAAGACCTCGGCATAGCCGGCGAGCGAGGCGACACCCTCCTGGATGCGGGCGCCGCCGGAATCGTTGAGGCCGATCACCGGCGCACCGTTGCGCGCGGCCATGTCCATGATCTTGCAGATCTTCTGGGCATGCGTCTCGGAAAGCGAGCCGCCGAGGACCGTGAAGTCCTGGCTGAAGACATAGACCTGGCGGCCGTTGATCGTGCCCCAGCCGGTGACGACGCCGTCGCCGGGGATCTTCTGGCCAGCCATGCCGAAATCGACGCTGCGATGCGTCACATACATGTCGTATTCTTCGAAGGAGCCCTCGTCCAGAAGCACGTCGATGCGCTCGCGCGCCGTCAGCTTGCCCTTGCCGTGCTGCGCAGCGATGCGGCGTTCGCCGCCCCCCGCCCGCGCCTCGGCCCGTCGGGCTTCCACCTGTTCAAGTACCGCGCGCATCGCTCTCCTCCCGTTTTTTGCTGATTGTGCAGAGGCTTGCCGACCTTCGCAATAGCGCCGAAGGGCGGATGGAAAAACGGCCGATCATGTGCAAAGGTGAAACATACAATATTGCGAAGCGCAAATTGCAAAATTGCGAAACGGGCTGCGAGCATGGCGATCGGCAAGCTTTATATCGGCCGCAAGGTCAGGGATCTGAGGGATGGCAAGCGACTGACCCAGGGGCAGTTCGCCGAGCGCATCGGCATCTCCACGAGCTATCTCAACCAGATCGAGAACAATCAGCGTCCCGTATCGGCGGCGGTACTGCTGGCACTCGCGGAGAAGTTCCAGATCGACATCGCCGAGCTTTCTTCCGGCGAAAGCGACCGGCTTCTCTCGGCGCTGTCGGAGGCGCTGAGCGATCCCTTGTTCGAGACCTATTCGCCGAGCCTGCAGGAGCTGAAGCTCGTCGCCCAGAATGCGCCGGGGCTCGCCCATGCGCTGATCTCCTGCCACCAGGCCTATCGGCGCAACAGCGAGCAGCTCGCCAGCATCGACGACACGATCGGCCGCGGTGCTTCCTTCGTCGAGACGACGCCCTATGAAGAGGTGCGCGACTTCTTCCACTTCGTCGACAACTACATCCACGAGATCGACATGCTTGCCGAGACGCTCGCGGGTGAGCTCGGTCTCGGCGATGGCGACAACCACGCGGCCCTCGCCGCCTATCTGGAAGCGCGCCACGGGATACGTGTCGTGCGCGGGGCAGCGGGCGACGAGGCGATCCGCCGTTTCGATCCCCGCGCCCGCCTACTCACGCTCAATCCTTACGCGCCGGCGGCGACGCGCGACTTCCAGCTCGCATTGCAGATCGCCCAGATGCACGCCCGCGAGGAGATCGACCGTGTCGCGGGAAGCGCCGGCTTCCGCACCGAGGAAGCCTATGAGATCTGTCGAATCGGCCTGCAGAACTATTTCGCCGGCGCGCTGATCCTGCCCTACCAGCCGTTCCTGAAAGCCGCGCGCGATCTGCGCCACGACGTGGAGCTTCTTGCAGCCCGTTTCGGTGCCTCGCTGGAGCAGGTCTGTCATCGGCTTTCGACGCTGCAGCGGCCTGGGCAGAAAGGCATTCCGATCTTCTTCGCGCGGATCGACCGGGCCGGCAACATCACCAAGCGCCACAGCGCCGCCAAGCTGCAATTCGCCCGTTTCGGTGCGGCCTGTCCGCTCTGGAACGTGCACCAGGCCTTCGAGACGCCCGGCCGGATCATCCGCCAGCTTGCGGAGACGCCGGATGGCGTGCGCTATCTCTGTCTTGCGACCCAGATCACCAAAGGCGGCGGCGGCTACCGCGCCGCCCATCCCCGTTACGCCTTGGCGCTCGGCTGTGAAATCTCCTACGCCGACGCCTTCGTCTATGCGGACGACATGGACCTCGGCAACCGCGCCGCCTACGATCCGATCGGAATTTCCTGCCGCATCTGCGAGCGCACCAGATGCGCGAGCCGTGCGGTGCCGCCGCTCAAGCGTAAGCTGATCGTCGATCATGACATGCGCGGCGCTCTGCCGTATCGTCTGAGTGAGAGCTGAACTCCCGCTCTGTTCGTTTTTGAACAGATACTGTGAGAATTTACGCCTGTGCCTGTACGGCATTTATTGTAACTAGGCCATACACCATCACTATGCGGGTCAGGGAGGACATGCATATGGATTTTCGCCTGTCGGAAGAGCAGGAGGCCATCCGCACGATGGCGCTCGATTTTGCGCGGGACGAGATCGCGCCCCACGCCATCGACTGGGACCAGCAGAAGCATTTTCCGGTGGAGACTTTGCGCTCGGCGGCTGCGCTCGGAATGGCGGGGGTCTATATCCGCGACGACGTCGGCGGAACGGGACTTACCCGCCTCGACGCGGCAATGATTATTGAGGCGCTCGCGACCGGCTGCCCCGCGATCGCATCCTTCGTTTCGATCCACAACATGTGCGCGGGCATGATCGACCGCTACGGCACGGATGAGCAGCGCCGGCGCCTCCTTCCGCCGCTTCTCACGATGGACGTTCTGGCGAGCTATTGTCTGACGGAGCCCGGCTCCGGCTCGGACGCGGCCGCGCTCAAGACAAGGGCGGTGCGCGAGGGTGACGCCTACCTGCTTACCGGCCAGAAACAGTTCATTTCCGGTGCCGGCGAGTCCGGCCTTTATATCGTCATGGCTCGCACGGGCGAGGAGGGGCCGAAGGGGATCTCCGCATTTGTCGTCGAGAAGGACGCTCCGGGGCTCACCTTCGGCGCCAATGAGAAGAAGATGGGCTGGCATGCCCAGCCCACGCGGGCGGTGATGCTCGACAATGTTCGCGTTTCCGTCGAGAACCGCCTGGGGGCCGAGGGCAAGGGCTTCAGGATCGCCATGGCCGGCCTCGATGGCGGAAGGCTCAATATCGCCGCCGCCTCGCTCGGCGGCGCGCAATCCGCTTTCGACAAAGCGCTCGCCTATGTCCAGGAACGCCGGGCCTTCGGGAAGGCGATCGGCGAATTCCAGGCGCTGCAGTTCCGCCTCGCCGACATGGCGACGGATCTGGAAGTCGCCCGGACCTTCCTCTGGCGGGCGGCCTGCGCCCTCGATGCGGCGGACCCGGAGGCGACGAAGCTCTGCGCCATGGCCAAACGTTTTGTCACAGATCGCTGCTTTTCTGTCGCCAATGACGCACTGCAATTGCATGGCGGCTACGGCTATCTCGCCGACTACGGCGTCGAGAAGATTGTCCGCGACCTGAGGGTGCACCAGATACTCGAAGGTACCAACGAGATCATGCGGCTGATCGTGTCGCGTGCGATCATGGGACGGAAATAGGAAGGATTTTCGATGGAGATGCAGACCACGCTTCCGGAGGTCATTGTCGAGCGCCAGGGCGCGATCGGCAGGCTGCGGCTCAACCGTCCGCGCGCACTGAACAGCGTCAATCGCACGATGATCCGCGCGATCGCCGCGGCGCTGACCGAATTCGAGCGCGACCCGGGGATTGCCGCAGTGCTTGTCACGGGCGAGGGCGAACGGGGCCTCTGCGCCGGCGGCGACATCCGGATGATCTACGAAAGCGGCCGCGAACGGCCTGAGGAAGGTGCGCAGTTCTGGCGCGAGGAGTTCATCGTCAACAGCCGAATTTCAGCCTATTCCAAGCCCTATATCGCGATCATGGACGGGATCGTGATGGGGGGCGGCGTCGGCGTTTCCTCCCATGGCAGCCATCGGATCGTGACCGAGAGGACGCGCTTTGCCATGCCGGAAACGGGGATCGGCTATTTCACCGATGTCGGCGCGACCTGGCTCCTGCCGCGCGCGCCCGGCGAGTTCGGTACCTATCTCGGGCTGACGGGCCGCGACATCGGTGCGGCGGCGGTCATCCATGCGCGGCTCGCCGACAGTTTCGTTCCCTCCGAGAGGATCGGCGAGCTCCTCGCCGCGCTCTCCTCGCTTTCCGCCACGGCCACGGCCGATGACGTTTCGGCGGCGATCCGCGCCGTTTCGAGCGAGCCCCCGGCATCAGCCCTGCTGGACCACCTGTCCGCCATCGACCGTTGCTTCGCCTTCAATGCCGTGGAGGAGATCTTCGCGGCGCTGGAGAAGGACGAGTCGGATTTCGCGCGCGAGACGCTCGAACTCCTGAAGACCCGATCGGCGATCAGCCTCAAGCTGACGCTGTCGCTCTTAAGGGCAGGGCGCTCCAGCGCAACGCTCAACGAATGCCTCGAGCGGGAATATGCCGCGACCCTCGGCATGCTTTCCAATCCGGATTTCTACGAGGGCGTCAGGGCCGCGGTGATCGACAAGGACCGGAATCCGAAATGGTCGGTCGAGCTTTCGGAAGCTACCCCCGATCTGCTCGCCCGTTTCGGGAGGAATGACGGCGCGGCGCTCTTCGCCGGGAAGGCATAAGGCGCGGGCAGTTGGCGACAGGTTCAGTTGAGGAGGAGAGGCAAGATGACGAAGATCGCCTTTATCGGGCTTGGCAACATGGGCGGACCGATGGCCGCCAATCTGGTGAAGGCGGGCCACGCGGTGACCGGCTTCGACCTGTCGGAAGCCTCGCGCAATGCCGCCGCCAAGACGGGCGTCTCGGTCGCCGGCTCGATCGCCCAGGCCGTGCGTGAGATGGAATGCGTCATCACCATGCTGCCGGCGAGCGCGCATGTCCTTTACGTATGGGACGAACTGCTCGGCTTCGTCGATCCCGGCACGCTTCTGATCGACAGTTCTACGATCGATGTCGAAAGCGCGCGCAAGGTGCACGGCTTTGCCGAAAAGGCCGGCTGCCCTTCGCTCGACGCGCCGGTTTCCGGCGGCACGGCGGGCGCGGCGGCCGCTACGCTGACCTTCATGGTCGGAGGAAGCGAGGGCGCCTTCTCGCGCGGCAAGCACCTGCTCGAGGCCATGGGCAAGAAGATCGTCCATTGCGGCGACGCCGGCGCCGGCCAGGCGGCGAAGATCTGCAACAACATGATCCTCGGCGTTTCCATGGCGGCGGTCTGCGAGGCCTTCGTGCTCGCCGAACGGCTCGGCCTCTCGCATCAGGCGCTCTTCGACGTGGCCTCTACCTCGTCGGGCCAGTGCTGGTCGCTGACGACCTATTGCCCGGTGCCCGGCCCGGTTCCGACCTCGCCTGCCAATGGCGGCTACAAACCGGGTTTCGCCGCGAGCCTCATGCTGAAAGACCTGAAACTCTCGCAGCAGGCCGCCAGCGCCAGCGGTGCGACGACGCCGATGGGTGCACAGGCGACACAGCTTTACAGCCTCTTCGAGAAGCTCGGCCACGGGGCAGAGGATTTCTCGGCGCTGATCCACCTGCTCAGGGGGAACGAGGAGGCGAAAGAGGGGTAGGGCTCCCCCGGTTGCCGGCACGCACCGTCCTCACATCTGCACGGTCATCCCGCCGTCGACGGTGAGCGTGATTCCGTTGACGAAGCTCGCGGCCGGCGAGGCTAGGAAGACGGCGGCGGGGGCGATCTCCTCCGGCCGCCCCCAGCGCTTCAGCGGAATGCGGATGTCGACGAAGGCTTTGAGCGCCGGATCGGCTGCGAGATGCGCATTGGTCTCGGTTGCAAACCAGCCGGGCGCGATCGCGTTGACGGTGAGATTGTCGGCGCCGAGTTCGACCGCGAGCGAGCGCGTCAATGCGGCGAGCCCGCCCTTCGCCGCCGTATAGGCGGGATCGCCGGCCCGCGCCGCAAAGGCGGCGATCGAGGTCACGAAGATCAGCCGCCCGGCCGCGGAACGCCTGAGATAGGGAAGGGCGGTCTTTGCCACGGCGTAGGCCGCGGTCAGGTCGGTGTTCAACAGAGCCGCAAATTCGTGCGGTTCCATCGCTTCCGTCCCGCGGCGGTCGCGTTCGCCGACCGCGTGGATGAGAATGTCGAGCCCGCCCGTCTTTTCGACTGCGGCGGCGATAATCGCCGGGGCGTCGCGGGTTATGTCGCCGGCCGCAATCCCGATCTCGATGCCGTCGCCTTTGAGCCGCTTGCGCGCCTCTTCAAGACCTTGGCCGTTGCGGCCGTTGATCACCGTCCAGGCGCCGGCCCCGGCAAGCGCCTTCGCCATCTCCAGGCCGAGGCCGCGTCCACCGCCGGTAACCAGAGCTGCCTTGCCGCTGAGATCGAACATGGCCTTCCTTCGCTTGCCCTTACCGCCGAAATCTTCGCAGCGTTGCCGCCGCCCCGATCCGCAGGAGTCCATCCAGCGCCTTGATCAGCGCGGCGCGAAATGGGGCGCTCGCCGGAAGGTCCGTGCCGAAGACGTCCGTCATCGTCAGAAAGGCATCGACAATGCGATCCGGCTCGTCAATTCCCCGCGCAAGGCCGGCGATCCGGGCAGCATGCGGATCGCGCACGTCGATGGGACGGCCCGCCTCGTCCAGGCCGCGCGCATAGCGCATCCAGGCGGCAACCCCGAGCGCCAGCCGGTCATAGCCGGCCCCTGCCTGCAAGCGGTCGCGGATCGAGCCGAGGAGGCGCTGCGGCAGCTTCTGCGAGCCGTCCATGGCGATCTGCCAGGTGCGGTGGCGAAGCGCAGGATTGCGAAAGCGCTGAAGGAGTTCGGCCCGATAGGCCGGAAGGTCGAAGCCGGGAAGTTCCGGAAGGGTGGGGCTCACCTCGTGGCGCATCAACCCTTCGACCAACGCTTCCATGCCCGCAAGTGCCATGGCGTCCGCCACGGTCTCGGCACCGGCGAGATAGCCGAGATAGGCAAGCGTGGAATGGCTCCCGTTCAGAAGCCGGAGCTTCATGAACTCGAAGGCGGAGACGTCTTGGACGAAGAGCGCTCCCGCCTTTTCCCAGGCCGGGCGGCCGAGCGGGAAATCCTCCTCGATCACCCATTGCCGGAAGGGTTCGGTCATGATCGGCCAGGCATCTTCGAGCCCCATTGCCGAGGCGACCGCGCTCCGGTCGCTGTCGGTGGTGGCCGGAACGATGCGATCCACCATGGTCGAAGGCGACGCGACGTTGCGGACGACGGCGGCGAGGGCGGGATCGCGCGCTTCCGCGAACTGCGTGACGATACGCTTCAGGACATGGCCATTCCCCGGAAGATTATCGCAGGAGAGCAGCGTGAAGGGTGCGATACCGGCGCTGACGCGGCGCGAAATCGCCTCGACGATGAACCCGATCGCAGATCGCGGCCGCGCGGGGTTTGCGAGGTCGTGGACGATGTCCGGGTGGCCTTCGTCGAGCGTGCCGGTTGCCGGGTTATGGCAATAGCCCTTCTCGGTGATCGTCAACGACACGATCCGTGTGCCGGGATCCGCCATGCGGCGAAGGACGGCTTCCGGGTCGTCCGGCGCGCAAAGGAGCTCGACGACACTGCCGACCACGCTGAGCTCGGAGCCTTCGCCGTCCTGGACGGCGAGGGTGTAGAGCCCGTCCTGCGGATGAAGCGCGTCGCGCGTCTCCGGGCTGCGCAGCGAGACGCCGCAGATGCCCCAGGACGGATCCTCGGAGAGCAGCCCATCGGTGTAGACGGCCTGGTGCGCGCGATGAAAGGCACCGATGCCGAGGTGGACGATGCCGACGGTGACTGTCCCGAGGTCGTAATGGGGCCTTTTGACGGTGCGCGGCAGGCGGTCGATCGTCTTTCTCGAAAGCCGCATCAGAAGGCCCATCCTTTTCCGGGACCTGCTTGTCCTGTGCCTGCTTGTCCTGTGCCTGCGACCGGCATCGCGTTCGCGGGCTGCAATGTTGCGCCTCGCGCCGTGAATCGCGTGGCAATCACCGTCACGTATTTGGGGTGTCTGGCATCCACGCGGCTTCCTCCCTGCGTCATTTTGGCTGTAAAGCTGGTATATCAGCCGCCGGAGGCGCGTCAACCGAGGTCACTGTGCTGCCTATCCGGGCATAGGCTCGATCATCGGCACGGTAAGGCTGCAGAACGGCGTGCCGCCGCTGCAGCGGTCACTCAAATGCCACAAAACTGGGGAGGCTCACGCAGGATCGAGCACGATCGTCGCCGCCCACCCCGGCGCAACTGCGCCGTTGTCTTCACCGCAGCCCGAGAGGCTGTGCTTTCGGGACGGGCATCACCCTCAAGGACCTGCATGAGAAGGTTCGCCGCGACCAAAGCCGAAAAGCGAGGTTCACTGCGATGCATTCCATCCGAGACCATCTTCCTGTCTCCATCATCATTGCGAATTACAATTATGCGCGGTTCCTGAGCCGCGCGATCGACAGTGCCCTCGACCAGGACTACGCGAAGGTCGAAGTCATCGTCGTAGACGATGCGTCGACCGACGGGTCGGCGGAGGTGATCGCGTCCTACGGCGGGCGGATCAAGGCCCGCCTGCGGGAGGAAAATGGCGGTCACGCAGCTGCTTTCAACACCGGCTTTGCGGCAAGTCGTGGGGCGATCGTTCTCTTCCTCGACGCCGACGACTATCTTTACCCGGCCGCCGTTTCCGAATTGCTTGCTCACTGGAGCGACGACACGGCCCAGATGCAGTTCCGGCTGCACCTCGTGGACGAGGACCTGCGCGTCAAGGACATCTTCCCGCCTCCGGAGGTCCCGTTCGACTCCGGTGACGTAACGCCGCAACTGGCGCGCCGCGCACGATACCAGACGACGGTCACCAGCGGACTGGCCTTTGCACGCTCGGCTCTCGATGTCGTCATGCCGGTTCCGGAAGCCGAGTTCCGGCAGGGTGCCGACGGCTACCTCGTCACGCTCGCCCCGCTCTACGGAAAGGTGACGTCGCTCGAAGCCTGCCTCGGCGCCTACCGGATGCACGGCAGCAATCATTCGGTCTTCGCCGAAAAACTCGGGCAGAGGGCGCGCTGGAGGGTGGAGCACGATTTTCACCGGCTGCATGCCCTCAACGAACAGGCGGCCGATGTCGGTCTATCGGTTTCGCCCAAAGCGAACCTGCGCGATCCGGTGCATCTTGAGGAGCGTCTTGCATCGCTCTGCGTGGACGGCGGGCGCCATCCGGTGGCTGCGGATTCGAGGCTCGGCCTCGCCGCTCACGGTGCCGTCGCCAGCATGCAGATGAACGTCTCGCTGCGCCGTCGTGCCATGCTGGCAGCCTGGTTCGTCTCCGTCGGGCTGCTACCGCGGCGCATGGCGCAGGCGGTCCTTTCATGGAAGCTCGTCGCGTCCTCGCGGCCGGCTTTCCTCACCCGGATTTCGAGAACCATCCGCCATGCGATGGGATAGTTGCACTTGCACGCAGACGCGATCAAGGTTCACAAAGGAAAAGTAGACAGGCTGTCTGTTCGGCTGCGAAACCTGACCCATATTTCCGCAGGTGACGGCGCCATGGCCCGCGTCCGATCGGACGCGCGAAGGCCGTTACCGGGAGAAAGAGCATGCGCATCGAACCCGTCTTCCTGTTCGATCTGGACGGCACACTCGTCGACAGCGTCTACCAGCACGTGCTTGCCTGGAAGGAAGCCCTCGACGCAGAAGGGATCGACCTTTCGGTCTGGCGCATCCATCGCAAGATCGGCATGAGCGGCGGCCTCTTCACCGACCAGCTCCTGCGCGAAACAAACATGGAAATCAGCGGTGACAGGGTTGCGCGATTGCGTCAGCGCCACGCCGAGGCCTACAGGCGGCAGGCGGACAGTATAAGACCGTTGCCCGGCGCGCGCGAGCTTCTAACGTGGCTCACCGATGCGAAGATCTCCTATGCGATCGCCACGAGCGGGCGGATGGAGACCGCCGCCGTCAATCTCGCCGCTCTCGGCGTCGATCCGGCCGTAGTGCCGGTCGTGACACGAGACGTCGTCAAATATGCCAAGCCCGATCCGGATCTCTTTCTCGCCGCCGCCGAACAGCTGGGCGCTCCGATCGAGACGGCAGTGGTGGTCGGCGACAGTATCTGGGACATGCTGGCGGCGGTGCGCTGCCGTGCCTTGGCCATCGGCTTGCTGAGCGGAGGCTACGGACATGAGGAACTGCGGCAAGCCGGTGCCTACCGCATTTTCGACGACCCGGCCGACATGCTGCACCACATCGACGAGGTCGGCGGGCGACGGTGAGCGGGAATAACCGCCCCGCTCAGTGCTTCGTTTCGTCGCTCAGGGCTTCTTCGTGATACCAGCAGCCATCGACGGCGGCGCACACGTCCGACGGTGCGAGATCCAGTTTGCGCTGGGCTTCGGAACGCCGCTCCTCGGCCTTCCGCGACACAGCGGCCGGAAACTTCAGGATCGTCGCAGACTTGCCGTAAAGACTTGTGGCCATGCTCTGGTCTCCCGTGAGTTCTGGGAGAAACATAGTGCAACCAGGCGGGATTTGCACATGATTTACGCGAATTGCCGAAATTTCGTTCAATTCCGTGCCGGAATTGCGAGCATTCTCCGACGCACTTACTGATGCAACGGCCGCGAGTGCGATTTTTTAGGCAGCGGCGCCTGCTCAATAATTTTTGGGCAGGAATTTTCAGGCCGCGGACGCCGAAAAGGATGCGCAGGAGAGGCGGCTCCGGCCACCTTTCCGGAAGCGAGGAGACCGCGGTATCGATTTGAATTGCTGCATGTTTTTCTACCCAGGCCGGCCCCGAACCGCGGAGAAATGCCGGGCTTTGCGCAGCAATGCCGACGATTCTTTCCGGCTGCGTCCGCGGGGTGCGTCCCCGCCGATTCGCGTCGCCGCGGTGCCTTAAGCCGAAAAAAGAGTCTCTCCAGCCGCCCAACTGGCACGCTTGATGCTTCGGGGTAATCGATCCCTGGCGGTTGGGCGTGTGTAGCGCTGAACCCGGCAGGATTTGCTCAAACCATGCAGCACCACGTTAGAGAGATTCGCTAATGACCAAGTATAAGCTCGAGTACATCTGGCTCGATGGCTACACGCCCGTCCCAAATCTCCGCGGGAAGACGCAGATCAAGGAATTCGACGCGTTTCCGACGCTCGAGCAGCTTCCCCTCTGGGGCTTCGACGGCAGCTCGACGCAACAGGCCGAAGGGCGCAGCTCCGATTGCGTCCTGAAGCCGGTTGCCGTCTATCCCGATCCGGTCCGCACGAATGGCGCATTGGTCATGTGCGAGGTCATGATGCCGGACGGCAAGACGCCGCATCCGTCGAATACCCGTGCAACGGTTCTCGACGATGAAAGCGCCTGGTTCGGCTTCGAGCAGGAATACTTCTTCTACAAGAACGGCCGCCCGCTGGGCTTCCCGGAGCAGGGCTATCCGGCGCCGCAGGGCCCGTACTACACCGGCGTGGGCTACAAGAATGTCGGCGACATCGCGCGCCAGATCGTCGAAGAGCATCTCGACATCTGCCTGGCCGCGGGCATCAACCACGAAGGCATCAACGCCGAAGTGGCCAAGGGCCAATGGGAATTCCAGGTCTTCGGCAAGGGTTCCAAGAAGGCTGCCGATGAAGTCTGGCTGGCGCGCTACCTTCTGCTGCGCCTAACGGAGAAATACGGCATCGACGTCGAGTTCCACTGCAAGCCGCTCGGCGACACGGACTGGAACGGCTCCGGCATGCACGCCAACTTCTCGACTGCCTATCTGCGCGAAGTCGGCGGCAAGGACTATTTCGAAGCGCTGATGGCAGCCTTCGAGAAGAACCTGCACGACCACATCAACGTCTATGGCCCGGACAACCACTTGCGCCTGACCGGCAAGCACGAGACGGCGCCGTGGGACAAGTTCAGCTACGGCGTGGCCGACCGCGGCGCCTCCATTCGCGTTCCGCACAGCTTCGTCAACAACGGCTATCGCGGCTATCTCGAAGATCGCCGCCCGAACTCCCAGGGCGACCCCTACCAGATCGCTTCGGTCATCCTGAAGACGATCTCGAGCGTGCCGACGGCGGTTGCCAAGGTCGCTTGATTTCTTGCCGGACGTCCGCGTGACCTTAAAGCGCGCGGGACCGTAAAATCTTCGTGGCGCCGGCCAGTTTGCCGGCGCCATTTTTATTTGCGAATTCCCATTCCTTCTCGGGAGAGCTATGGGGACTTCAAGCCGGTCAGGACCTGATCGGCGCCCTGCACGACGACGGAAGCCAGGATCGTGTTGGGCTGTACGATGCCTATACCGGCACTTCGGGCTCGAACGGAGGCAATACTCTCGGGAGACTGCAGTTCGAGGTGGGCTCGATCGACCTCCATGCGAGTTCGATCGGCGCCTATTGGACCCATATCGGCGAGGACGGCTGGTATGTGGACAGTATAGGAATGTACTCATGGCTCGATGGGGGTTTGAGCTCCGACCGGGGCATCGGGGCCGACACATCCGGGAACTCTGTCGCCTTTTCCGTCGAGGCGGGTTACCCGTTCAGGTTCGACAATGGATGGGTGCTCGGACCGGGGCCTATGTGATCGACGGACATGAGATGACCATCCGCCCCGCTCCCCTGGAGCGGGAGTGGATGAACGGGACAAACCAGCGCTTTGCCTATCGCTGCCCGCCCTTGAATATCGCGAATGCGCATGGGTGGGAAATTCTGAATGCGGCCGGTTTTCCGCGGTGTGGGACGGGGCGAACGGGAGAATGCCGTTCGCAACCGACCGGATCCGGGCACGCATGCGCCGGCCGTCAGCCACTTCGGAAGCGGTACGCTGACCTTTCACATGCCCTGCCTGTTCAATACGGACAGCGGAACCGACCTATTCGTGACGGGACCGTTGAACAGGCCGAAGGACGGCATCGCAGCGCTGACGGTATCATCGAGACGGATTGGTCGCCCTACACATTCACCATGAACTGGCGGTTCACCCGGGCAGGGCACTAGGCGCCCCTTTCGAAGCGGGCGAGCCGATCTGTCACATCTTTCCTGTTTCGCGCGGCGGGCTCGAGGCCGTCACGCCGGAAATGCGCAAACTGTCGGAAAATCCGGAGCTCGAAGGCGAGTATAAAGCGTGGTCGGGCAGCCGGAACAGCTTCAATAGGGGGCTGAACGATCCGAACTCCGATGCGGTACGGGAAAAGTGGCAGAAGTCGTATTTCCGCGGAGTGTGCCCGGCCGGGCGTAACGGGCCGGAGGATCATCGCAGCCGGTTGAAGCTGAAGCCGTTCGGCTGACGGTCGCAGCGGGAAGACAGTTCCCAAGCGGAGGGGGCGTCGCCTTATGGCGACGCGATCCTGTTCCGGCTTGGGGCTTGGACGCCCGGCAGGTCAGCCCCGGCGGTTGTCCGGGAAGGCTGCCGGATCGATGCCGAGGGTGCGGAGATCCTGTGCTTTGGGACGGCGATGCCCTTCAACGGCGGCGGCAGCAGCGGTTGCGGCGCCGAGCACGGCGAAGGCGCGGCCGATGAAGCCCATGCGGTTCTTGCTGGTCATCTCTTGCTCGCTTTCGTTTTCTATTCGATGAGCAAAAGATGGGCCCGGCAGGGTTGTTTTGCAATGCACAAAACCTCAGCCCAGCCATGCAGAGAAAGCAGGCCCGAACGGCGGTAACCGACCTGCCAAATCGTGAGAAGCCGCTCAGTCTTCGCTGGCGGCGAGTTGTGCGAGCACTTCGCCGCGGCCGCGGGCCCTCAGGATCAGCGGCACAACCAGCGCGAGCGCGGCGATCACCAGGAGCACGGCCGCGATCGGCGACGTGAAGAGCACGGTGATGTCGCCCTGGCTGATCGAGAGTGCCCTGCGGAGCTGCTGCTCGGCGAGCGGCCCGAGGATCAGCCCGACGACCACCGGCGCGATCGGATAGCCGAAGACGCGCATGACGTAGCCCAGAAGGCCGAAGGCCAGCAGCATGCCGAGCTCGAAGACCGACGGATTGGCGCCGATGGTGCCGAGCGTCGCGAAGAGCAGGATGCCCGCGTAGAGCCAAGGCTTCGGGATCGTCAATAGCTTCACCCAGAGCCCGATCAGGGGCAGGTTGAGGACGAGCAGCATGAAATTGGCGATGAGGAGGCTGGCGATCAGACCCCAGACCAGCTGGGGATTGGTGGCGAAAAGCAGCGGTCCCGGCTGCAGCCCGTATTGCTGGAAACCGGCGAGCATGATCGCAGCCGTCGCCGTGGTCGGCAGGCCGAGCGTCAGGAGCGGCACCAACGTGCCCGCAGCGGATGCGTTGTTGGCGGCTTCCGGGCCAGCCACGCCTTCGATGGCGCCGTTGCCGAATTCCTCCGGATGTTTGGTCAGTCGCTTCTCCGCTGCATAGGAGAGGAAAGTGCCGATCTCGGCGCCCCCGGCCGGCATGGCGCCGATGGGAAAGCCGATGAAGGTGCCGCGCAGCCACGGCTTCCAGGAGCGCGCCCAATCCGTGGCGCTCATCCAGACCGAGCCCCTGACCGCTTCCACCTTGTCCGGGCCGCGGTCGCCTTGCGCGGCGATGAACAGCGTCTCGCCGATCGCGAACATGGCGACGGCGAGAGTCGTCACCTCGATGCCGTCGAGGAGGTCGGGCACGCCGAAGGAGAGGCGCGCCTGGCCGGTCAGCTGGTCGATGCCGATACAGGCAAGGGTCAGGCCGATGAAGAGCGAGGTGAGCCCCCGAAGCGTCGAGTCGCCGAAAGCGGAGGAGACGGTGACGAAGGCGAGCACCATCAGCGCGAAATATTCGCGCGGGCCGAAGACGAGCGCCAGCTTGACGATGTAGGGCGCAATAAAGGCCAATCCGAGCGTGGCGATGAGGCCGGCGACGAAGGAGCCGATGGCTGCCGTGGCAAGCGCCGGACCGCCGCGGCCGGCGCGCGCCATCTTGTTGCCCTCGAGCGCGGTGACGATCGAGGCGCTTTCGCCGGGGGTGTTGAGCAGGATCGACGTGGTCGAACCCCCATACATGCCGCCATAATAGATGCCGGCGAACATGATGAGCGACCCGGCCGGATCGAGCTGATAGGTGACCGGCAGGAGCAGTGCGACGGTCAATGCGGGGCCGATGCCGGGCAGCACGCCCACGGCGGTGCCGAGCGTTACGCCGATGAGTGCGTAGAGAAGGTTCATCGGCTGGGCAGCGACCAGCAGCCCCTGCAACAGGAAATCGAAAGTACCCATGTCGTCGGCCTCTTTAGATCACGGCGCTAGGATCGACCTAAAATCATGAACGTGATCGATCTGATAGGTTAAGAGCGGGACGCGGGCGGCAGACCGCACGCACTTTTTCTCATTCCGCTCTAGAAGAACAGGCGTTCAAGCGGCCCTGCGGGCAGCGACAATTGCAGGAGCTTGGCGAAGATAGCCCAGACGATGAAACTGAACACGATGCCGATCGGCACGGTCAGCCATAATTTGCGTTTGCCGAAGCCGCGGGCCGTGAGGGCGAAGAGAATACCGGTCGCGATCGAGAAGCCGAGCGTGTTCAAGAGCAGCATCTGCGCCGCAAGCCCGGCGACGATCCAGACAACCGGACCCGCGCGCTGGTGCTCACGTTCGGGAAAGTCGCCCCGCCAGGCTTCGACCGCCGTCCAGACCGCAAGCGCGATGAGACAGCAGGCGATCGCATAGGGCACTGTCATTGGCCCGACTTGCGAGTAGCCGGCAAGGCCGCTCAGGCGCGACACGTCCCAGAAGATCACACCGGCGATTGCTGCCAGAACGGCGGCGATGACCAGCGCCGCCCGGTCGGGGCGGCGCGTGTCGGCGGAAGGGTTGTTGCCCTTGTTCATTTGACCAGTCCGATGTCCTTCAGGACGGTTTCCGTGGCGGAAATGTCCTTGGCGAGCTGCTCGTCGAAGGCGGCGCCGGCGAGATAGGTGTCCTGCCAGCCTTTGGTCTTCAGCACTTCCTGCCAGCCTGCGGATTTGGCAAGCTTCTCGATGTCGGCGGAGACTGCGGCCTTCTGTTCTTCCGTGAGGCCCGGGGCAGCGGCGACCATGCGCCAGTTTTCGACGACAACGTCGACGCCGGATTCCTTCAGCGTCGGCGCGTCGATACCCTCGAGGCGCTCGGCGCTGGAGACGGCGAGCAGGCGGAGCGTTCCGGCCTTCACCTGGGACTCGAATTCACCGTAACCGGAAATGCCGGCGGTTACCTGGTTGCCGAGGATCGCGGCAAGCGCCTCGCCGCCGCCGGAATAGGCGATGTAGTTGATCTTGGTCGGATCGACACCGGCGGCCTTGGCGATCAGGCCGACCGCGATGTGGTCGGTGCCGCCGGCCGAGCCGCCTGCCCAGGAAACCGCGCCCGGATCCTTCTTCAGCGCCTCGACGAGGTCTTTCATCGTCTGGATCTCGGAGGCGGCGGGAACGACGATCGCCTCGTATTCGCCCGTAAGCCGCGCGATCGGCGTCACGTCCTTGAGGGTAACCGGCGAGTTGTTGGTGAGTATGGCGCCGACCATCACGTAACCGCCGACGAGGAGCGCGTTCGGGTTGCCCTTCTGCTGGCTGGCGAACTGGGCAAGGCCGATCGTGCCGCCGGCGCCCGGAACGTTCTGGACCTGCACGTTGCCGGAAATGCCCTCCTGCTGCATGACGGTCTGCAGCGAGCGGGCGGTCTGGTCCCAGCCGCCGCCGGGATTGGCCGGCGCGATGATCGTGTAGTCGGCGGCATAGGCCGGCAGAGCAATTGCGCCGGCGAGAATGGATGCGAGGAAGAAGTGTTTCAAGGTCGGTCCTCCGTGAGGCGCGCTTCGTCACGCGCACGTTGATTATCGTTCGCGAAGGGGAGAAGCGGCTGGTCGACATCGACGGCGACCTTAGACCGGACTGGTGAATCCTCCCGATACGCTGCCGGCGGTCCGCCTCCACGGTTCGCCGGCGACCTTAAGCAACATAGAAAGCTGACATTAACCTGACATCAAGTCCGCTTCGCGTAAATGACTTGTTTGCCTGCCTATTGTTCACTGCAGGCGCAGCATCTCGTTCCAGCGGGCAATCAGCCTCGCCCGCTTGACCTGGTCAAGATAGACCATCAGTCCTGGACTGACCGGTACGGGTTTCAACTGACCTCCGAGCATTTCCCTCATGGTGTTCGCGGTGTTCTCGCCGGCGACTTCGGGACTGACCGCCGGGATCTGCAACTCGCGTGCCATGATCGTCTGGCCCTCCTTCGACATGAAGAATTCGAGATAGCGGCGGCCGAGTTCCGGGGCGGCTGCCGCCTGCGGCACCAGCCCGATGCGCGACATGACCACCGTATAGTCCTTCGGGAGTATGATGCCGACATCCGGATGCCGCGATGCCCAGTCGGCCGCATAGGAACCGAGGATGTTGTACCCGAGCACGAAGCGCCCGTCCGAAATCCTCTCCAGGATTGCCTGACTGGTCGAATAAAGCTTCACTCCGGCCGCCCCCATCGTGCGGATCACCGTCCAGATGTCGCCAAATTGCTCCTGGTCGCGCGACATGAAGAGGAAGCCGACTCCGGAGCGTTCGATATCGTAGGTGCCGATGCGGCCGAAGACGGCGTTTCCCTTCCGTTTGAGATAGTCGACGAATTCGGCCCGCGTGGCCGGCGGCCGCTCGTTCCTGAAGCTCGGCTTGTGGTAGACGAAGACGGCCGGCTCGAAGGTGAGCGCGTAAGCCGTGTTGCGCCAGTTCGCCCAGGCCGGCCAGAGTCCGCTCATCGGCAGGTCGCTGCGTTGCGCATAACCGTCATTGCTGAGCTTGACCTGCAGGTCCATGGCGGAGGAAAAGGCGAAATCGGCGGTCTTCTCGCCGGCATCGGTCTCCTTGACGATCCTGTCGTAGATCTCGCCGGTCAGCATGTCCTCGTAGCGGACCGCGACATCCGGATTGGCCTTCTGGAAGCCGTCGATCATCGGTCTCGCCAAGGGTTCGTCGAGCGAGGAATAGACGGTCAGGACCGGTGCGGCGCCGTCACCGGAGAGCGCCGGGAAGAACGTGGGCGCGGCCTCGGCGAGCGCGCCCGACAGGAACAAAAAACCGAAAGAAATCAAGAACCGCATGAATTCACAATGCCTGAGAGCGCTGCCGTTCACAAGCAAGCTCGCGACCGATAGAGTGATCCCGGGGAGAGGCGATATTGCGTATCTTGCTGGTTGAGGACAATCGGGCCCTGGCGGAGGGTCTTTCGACGCTTCTGCGGGGCAGCGGCTATGCCGTCGACGTCGTGAGCGACGGGGCGTCTGCGCATGCGGTTGCCGCGGCCGAAAGCTTCGATCTGGTGATCCTCGATTTGAATCTGCCGGAGATGGATGGACTGGACGTGCTGCGTGCCATGCGGGCACGCCAAAACCGCGCGGCGGTTCTCATCCTGACGGCGCGCGGCACGCCCGAGGAGAGGGTCAAGGGACTCGACCTCGGCGCCGACGATTATTTGATCAAGCCTTTCGATATCGGCGAGTTCGAGGCGCGGGTGCGGGTCCTGTTGCGCCGGCAGGCGGGGTTGCGAGCCTCCGTCGTCAGCTATGGCAATGTCTCGCTCGACCTCACCTCGCGGAGTTTCTCCTCGGCAGGCATGCCGATCGAAATTCCGGCGCGCGAACTCGGTCTTCTCGAGCTTTTGTTCATGCGCGCCGGAAAGGTCGTCGCCAAGGACGCGATCGTGCAATCGCTGACGGGCCTGGACGACGATCTGAGTCCCAATGCGATCGAGCAATATGTGAGCCGGCTGCGCAAGCGGCTGGCGCCCTTCGGGTTGACCGTCCGCACCGCCCGCGGCATCGGGTATTATCTCGACAAGACGGCCGGTCCCGAATGAAGGCCGTCCCCGGAATGAGAAAGGTCGTCTATTCGCTGCGGCGCAGGCTGCTCGGCTGGCTCCTGATCTCGACAGCGGTGATCGGCGTCGTCGCACTGGCGGATACCTACCGGGAAGCCATCAAGACGGCGAATGCCGTCTCGGACCGCGTGCTTGCCGGATCGGCGTTGGCGATCGCCGAGCGCGTGGTCGTGGCCGAAGACGGCTCGTTGCAGGTCGATATCCCCTATGTCGCGCTCGAGATGCTGACATCCGCGGCGCAGGACCGGGTGTTTTATCGGGTGGACGGCCCGCCCGGCGAGTTCATCACCGGTTATCAGACCCTGCCTTCGCTCTCCGAAAGCACCGGTCAATGGACGAGCTTCGCAGATGCCGTCTTTCGCGGCGAACCTATCCGCGTCGCAGCACTCAGACGCTCCGCCTCGACCGGGGTCAATTCCGTTCCCTTCGTCGTCACCGTCGCCGAGACGACGATCGCCCGGCGCCAGCTCGCGCAGACCATCATCATCCGCTCGGCCCTGCGCCTTGGGCTGATGATCGCCGGCGCGGCGATGATCGTCTGGGTCGCCGTCACCTTTTCCTTGAGGCCGCTCTATCGGCTTGGCGATGCGATCGCGGAGCGCAGTCCGGACGATCTGCATCCGATCCGCGAGCAGGTGCCGAACGAAGTCCAGGGGCTCGTCGATACCGTGAACTCTTTCATGGTCCGCCTGCAATCGGCCCTCGATGCGCTGCGGCACTTCACCGGCAATGCCAGCCATCAGCTCAGGACTCCGCTCGCGATCATCCGCACGCAGCTTGCGCTTGCGCAGCGGGCGACGACGATCGAAGAAACCCGGGCGGCGGCGATGAAGGCGGACGAAGCCGTCGCCAATGCCGAGCGCATTCTCGCTCAACTGCTGCTGATGGCGAAGATCGATGCCGCGGGCAGAGACGAGGCACGGGGATTGGAGCGGGTCGAGCTCGGCGGGCTTGCCCGCGCCGTGACGGCGGACCACGTGCCGGCGGCGGGCGAAGCCGGCATCGACCTCGGCTTTGCCGGCGAGGGCGAGCACTGGATCCGCGCCGAGCCTCTGCTTGTCGGCGAACTCCTGAAGAACCTCATCGGCAATGCGTTGCTTTATGCCGGCCGCGGGGCGGAGGTGACCGTGCGCGTCGAGAGCCGAGACCACTCGGTCCTGCTGGAAGTGGAGGATAACGGCCCGGGCATTCCGCCGGAGCTGCGCGAGGCGGCGCTCAAGCGTTTCCGGCGCGGCGGCGAGGAAGCCCCCGGTACCGGACTCGGCCTGCCGATCGTCGAGGAAATCGCCGCGCTTTACGGCGGGACCATGCGGCTGGAGGAGGGTGACGGCGGTCGCGGGTTAAAGGTGGTGGCGTCGTTTCCGGCGGGGTGAGCGGTGGCGCGGCATATCGGGTCGGCGGCGGGAGTGCCCACGG
>Ga0209281_1000590_pt1 | contig 42187 bp, 46 predicted proteins | sample MedtruBG_FD_187514 | JGI IMG/M metagenome (GOLD analysis project Ga0209281, IMG submission 187514) | Root nodule microbial communities of legume samples collected from California, USA - Medicago truncatula BG (SPAdes) (version 2) | ecosystem: Host-associated > Plants > Roots > Nodule | place... | reverse complement strand
CCGTCAGACCCATGTTCTCTAAAACCGCCGTGGCGCGCTCTTTGACCTCGGCATCGATTCGAGTCTGAACAAGTGCATTTGAAGCCATATGCAATCTCCTTCATCGCCAATGTAATGCACATGCACGACAAATTCTAGAGCCGCCGCAACTGTCTCATGGCCGAATCGCCGACTCGGGGCGGCGACAACGCCGTTCCTGTTGATACATTATGCGATCCTTCAGAACAGAACGTGAACATGCCGTGTCAAGTAGCAGACAGGCTGAGAACGACTGCCCTCGATCCCATTGCCGTCAGCCGAGCGTGATCGCGCTACGGCGCAAATCGACCGGTTGCGAAAGCTCGTGGTTACGGTCTGCTTTCCACAGTTCTCGCTCCCTATCGCCCCGAAAGGAACGGACATTTCCGTCGGCCATTCTCGACCGACCTAATGGTGACCGACCAGGCAACCGTGGCGGTGACCTGGGCGGACCAGAACCGCACGGACCGCCGCGTATTCAATTTCGGCTGCAAGGACCCGGAGAACGGCCCAACGGCGCAGGTACTGAGCGATGCGCCCGACATCCTGCCGGTCGGGAAGTTCATTGAAGACCGGCGCCTCGAGGATGGCGCGTGGGACCGGCACCAATTTACAGACCAATAGTATGGCCCGAGGTGATCGCCGTGCCTCGCCTTGTACGAGTTCGCGTCAATTGGCATCCTCTAGCGTGTACAATCTTGTTTGCAAAGCAGGCATCGAGAATGCTAGGTTCCCCATCAGCGGCCTGGAGACGAGCATTCCTCGATGGGTTGGTTTATTGGCTCGCCATGGATGATTGCCGTAGGAATTTTTCCATCGAGCCGGCAGGTATAGGGGCACTGAATAGGTTGCCCTGTAGCCGATCGCAACCTTGATTCCGAAGCCAGTTCGCCTGATCCGCGGTCTCGACACCTTCCGCTGTGACCCGCATTCCCAAACCGTGCGCAAGTGCGAGGATGCCGCGGACGATCGTCTGACTTTTGTCGTCGGTCTCCACATCCATGGTCGAACGGGAGATCGCCCGCGGCATCTCGGGGTACATTCTGAGCCTCAACGGCCGCGAAAGCCCAAGGCTGAGGAAACCGAAACGGCGGCGAGGGCGTCGAGCCGGTCTAGCACTCAGACCGGCCGCGTGCGACCTAGATCACCGCGATAACTCTGCCGGAGGTGTCGAGGCGACATCTGATTCGCGCCTGACGGACCTCGCGGCCACCTTGCCCCGCATAATCTATGCGCACGTCGAGTGGGGCGGTGAGCGTGCCGCGGCGACCCCGGTGCAGAGGACCGGCGCTGACCGCGCGCACCCGCACGCCGCCAAGGGCCGACGCAGCTTGCGCAATCGCCTGACGGCAAACGCGAACCACAGCGCGTGGGGTACCCGTAATCGCTGCAATTGGCGCCGGGAACCGTAAGGGGTAGCTCCATTCGCCTCGCTCGTGTCGACGCCTTGATTTTAACGGCCAAAGGATGCGTGGCAGGGCGATGGATGGGCGTACCCCCTTTTCTGGAGCCGCGCCGAGGATCCTGCTGGCAGTGCCAGTCGCTGGTGATCCCGAGCGTGCGGCCAAACCGCTCGGAGCATTCCCAGGCCCCGTGCCCGACAGTCCGGCTCCCGGAACGGAGCCCGTCGATACACCGCCACTCGCACGGCCGACGTTGTCGCTGGCCCTAATGCTTGATCCCCCGCTCGTCCCGACCGAGGCTCCAGCTTTTGCTCCGCCGATGCCCGCGCCAATTCCTGCCGAGGTACCATTCTTGCCGACACCCACACCAGCGCCGACCCCAATGCCACCGAGATTGCCGCTAGCCCCAATGCTCGATCCTCCGCTCTTGCCTGCCGCGGTTCCGGCCTTTGCGCCGCCTATGCCGCCGACGCTCGTGCTAACCCCTGCCGAGGTGCCATTCTTGCCGGTCCGCACACCAGCGCTGACCCCGGTTCCGCCAACCGAGACGCCGACGCCGATGTCGAGAGCCGAGGCAGGCCCGATCGCAACGGTGATCAAAAGTGCGACAGTCAGGTACTTGCGCATCACCATTTTCCTTAGCTGGCGAAATCGGTCCTCGAAAACGCCTCACCGTTCTTACCAGAGACCAGGCGCCAGCCACCGCTTGGGCAGCAGCGCGTTAGGGAGCGCAATCTTCAACGGCTTGCGGGTCTCCAGCGTGCGACCCTTTCGCGCCCCCGGTTCACGAACCGATCGAGTACCCGTCGCTCTAGCGGTCTTTGCACGCTCACTGGCGTGATTTCCGGCGCGCGTCTTTGGTTCGTCGACATCCTCAACGCGGCGTTCCGTGCGGGCTTTTTTCCCGTCATGTTGCTGACGCGCCGCCGACAGTTCGCGGCCGTTGGCCCGCGCCCGCTCGCCCTTAAGCGACGTGTGCTGCGCTAAGACCTGAGTCAGTTCCTCTTTTGCCGCGTCCCGTTCCCGGCGGGCAGTGTCGAGCTCCCGCGCCAGCGATTTTCCCGCCTCGAGCTCCAATGCGAGCGCTTCGCCAGCCCGCTTTGCCGCAGCCTCGGCAATCTTTCGAGCCTGCGCAGCGGCGGCCTGCTCTGCCGCGGCGAGCTTGGCGCGAGACTCCAGGGCAGCCGCCGATTGAAGAGCCAGGGCCAGATCGCGTGCGTAGACTCCAATCTTTTGCCGCTCCTCGACAAGTGCACGTTTCGCATCGACCAGGGCCGCTTCGCCAGCACGTCGCGCCCTGAGCGCGGCGGCCTTTGATCGGATCGCTCCAGCGACCTTGGCCTGCAAACTATCCATGTCGCGCCGCAGCACTGTCAGATCGCGAGCAAGTCCTTCAGCTCTTTGGCGCTGCTGTTCCAGGGCACTTTCTCGTTCAGCCATCGTATCAGCAGCTTTTCGCGCCTGCGCGCCCGCACCGTCGGCGGCAACCCCCATCGTATCAAGGGCCCCTGTGGCCGGCACCATATCGTGGCGGAGAGGTTCCTCACGCTCACTGGCGACCATTTGTGCACCGTTCCTGGCTGCCTCGATCTCCCTACGTGCCGCGCGGAGCTCCTCCTCCAGTGCGGCGCGCTCGGAGCGTTCGCGCGCCGCAGCCTCACGAGCCGCTTTGATCATCGCTACGGCAGCCTTCCAGTCGTGCGCCGCGTTTGTTTCCTGCTTCAGTTGAGTCTTCATGGTCTCGAGATCGACCCGGGCAGCAGTGAGTTCTTGTGTTAATTTGGCAGCGCGTTGACGTTCCGCAGCGAGGTGGCGACGGTGTAGTATTGAGGCGTCACGAGCAGCCTGATGCGCCGCACGCTCTTCTTCCCGAGCCGCTTCGGCCTCTTTGCGAGCGGCCGCCAGATCACGCAGCAAGGCTTCCACGCTGGACCGTTCTCCTCCCAGTGCTTGCATTGCCTCACGCTCTACCATGGCCGGTTGCTTCGCAGGCGGGCTGACACGCTGACCTTCGAGGGCCGGTCGCCGTGGCTCGACGATGGTGACGGGACTGTCGTGGCTGCCGCTCCTGGCTTGCAAGCGATCGGCTATCAGCTTCGCCAGTTCACTCGCATGCAGGCCCGCCGCTGGCACGCGGCCGATTCCCGGGAGTTCGAGCGCCCCAGCTGAGCCAATCGTAAAGGTGCCGTTCGGCAGCGCCGCCTTGGCTGCGTCGCCAAACAGGGTGTGCCATCCCGGAAGGTGGATCTCGACCGCATCTTGCGGGGCGAGTCCGTTGACGGCTGCCGATTGACCTCCCGCAGAAGCTGCAAACAGCACAATGAAACTGAACGGAATGATGCTGAATGCCGCCGTAAAAAGACCATGCCGCACGCGATGAAATGGAGCCGCCGTGCTTCGTCCGTCGCTATAGGGCAATGCCGAGCTGCCGCGCGTCGCCTCGGACTTTGTCGCATGATCCATCACTGATCCTTCCGGCCATGCGCGGCTGACCCGAAAGTCATGCGCGCACTCGCTGATGATCCGCAAGCAAGTGCTCAGGGTAGCAAAGCCAGTTTGCAGCGACGAGCTTCATTTAGGGCTAGAAGCGTCACCCAATTTCATTAGTTCGTCCCATGACCCAAGCGCCATAGTTTCCTACGCTGACCATCGCTCGGCGGATTACGCCTCCAATCTCGAAGGTGAGCCTATGGGAGTTCGATATGAGGATCGGTTCCGGTGGGGCGAAATGACACCCTCTCATGACCGTCATGGCGGGCACGGGCGTAAGCTGGAAGCTCGCCCCAACGTGTCTCGAGGATTTCCCATCATGCCTGGATTTCGCGGCACGCCGGTCAGGTTATTATGTGTTCCCGTGAGCCTATTTCCTCATTGAACTGGTTGGATATGTCGGTGTCGTTTGGCATTTGATTGCGAGACTCCTGTGCCAATGATTTCAATTGGTTCGTATGGCACTTAATTTGAGAACGGGCAGTTAATTTGAGAATATGGCTTGGACTTTGTCACTTAATGTGAGAATCAGACAGTCGACGTAATCGGCGGTGTTTCTGCAATGAGTGACCCATTTCCTGACGAGGTCGACGGAGCGCTTTGGGATGAAGCGTGCCGACGCGCAGAAGCGGTTCGAGAATTCCTGAAGCATCGGCCTGGCAAAATGACAGCCGCAGATGTGGCACTGCTTGCGACCGAGGTCGAAACCAGTCGGGCAACTGCGTACCGCCTTATCAAGCTGTTTCGGGCCGGTGGGACGGTCATGTCGCTGGTGGACCGCAAGCGCGGTCGACCAGAGGGCCACCGGGTGCTGGATGACAAACGGGAAGAGATCATCCGCACGACGATCAACCGACACTACCTGACGCGAAACCGGCCGACAGTTTCGCAGCTGGTCCGGGATGTGCAAACAAACTGCATTTCGGCCGGCCTCAAGCGCCCACATCGCCGAACGATCAAGGCTCGTCTCGAGGAAATCGAGCTGCAGAGGCGCGCCAAACGACGCGGCGAAACCGAGATCGTGAAGCAGACACAGGCCGTTCCTGGGGTGTTTGCCGCCTCCCGGCCTTTGCAGGTCGTTCAGGTGGACCATACGAAGGCGGACATCTTTTGTCGTCGACGAGGAGACCCGGCAGCCGATCGGCCGGCCCTGGCTGACACTGGCGATGGATGTCTGCAGCCGCATGGTGACGGGATTTTACCTGACGATGGACGCGCCCTCCCGGCTGTCGACCAGAGGCGTAGCACCATGACCATGGGAACCATAATCCGGCCGCTGCAGCGCGCTGAAGTGGAACTGGTCTGGCAAATTGAACGGCGGGAGGTAGTTCAAGAGATCTACGAGGTAGCCGATGGCAGGTTACACCTGCGACCTCAATTCTACGATACACGTGAGTGGCCCGATGGCGAGCCGGAAATCTATACACCCATCCTGTTCGACTGTTTTGATCATGACGGAGTTTTTCTCGGCGCTTTTGCTGGAGAAAAACTTGTAGCTGCCGGCGTGGTTGATGCGCGTCCGGTGGGCGATTATCCGAACCTGCGCCAGCTTGCGTTTCTGCATGTCAGCCATGACTGGCGGGGCAAGAAACTTGCTTTGCGCCTTTATCAATTGTGCAAGGATACGGTTGTGGGTTCGGGGGCCGAAGGGTTCTATATTTCTTCCACGCCAACGCGGCGAACCGTAGAGTTTTACTTGCGTCAGGGGGCAAAACTGATGGCAAGGCCGGACACGACACTAGTTTCCATCGAGCCGGATGATATTCATCTGGCACACTGGTTCTAACTTCTTTGATCTTTGCGTGAAACGACGCTCGCGGCAAAGCACCAAAAGCTTTTCCTTCAGACATCCTGAGGTCGGCCGTTCGAAAATTGACCATCCTGAACAGCGCTGCAGCTCTCGAGGACCTGCGTTCTCCTCCGGGCAATCGGTTAGAAGTCCTTAAGGGCAATAGAGAAGGCCGACATTCGATCCGGATCAATGACCAGTGGTGCATATGCTTCTATGCTTCATGGACAAATGCCGGTACCGAAGACGTTGAAATAGTTGACTACCATTGAAGGCCAATCGTGGGCAGACAGGGAGCTTGAGATGACTCATATCCTTTCGCCGGTCCATCCAGGCGAATCCTCCGCGAGGAGTATCTAGTCCCTCTGAAGATGGCGCCGGTGCACGGGCGAAGAAGCTCAATCTCCCTCGCACCCGCATCGAACGTATAGCGGCAGAGCAGACACCGATAACCACGGATACCGCTCTGCGCCTCGCCAAGTATTTCCGCACAACGCCGGAATTTGGATGAACATGCAGACCAGCTTCAACCTCACAGAGGAAATCGGAAATAGCGCTGCATGGCGAACTGGAGTTGATCCCGGAAATCGATAGAGCAGCATGAGCGAAGCTGCCCGGTACCGTACATTCCAGTCGATATTATGCGATCTTCTTGGCCCAGAACGTGAACATCCTCGCAACAAGCCGTGCACAGGGCTCGTGACGAACGGCTCCCTTCGGTTGCGAGCGGTCGTCAGCGAGGGGCGCAATGAACGGCTCGATTGAGCCCAATCCGGCCCTTCCAGGTGTCGCCGTCGGCGGCACAAGTGGGTGGACTTGAGAAGTTCAGACGCCCGTTGGCCCGAGTCTGGTTCACGCCAAAGGGCCGCCATTGCACCGTCTCCCATACTCGTGACGAATGACGATATCACCCTGGCGGACCAGCATGGATAACGCCCTGAATTGCTCAATCATGTAGTGTCGAAGCGTTTGAGGTGATCGACGAACGCGCGCAGTTAAAGGTGGCCAGCGCGTTAAGGTCCCGCATTGGTTAGGGTTCCTTACCAGTATGGAAAGATGTGGGCGGCTTATCGCGACAATGGCACCGATTTATTTCTGTGACAACCGCCCCGCGCGGTTTCAACGTCATCGAAGGAGACCAACATGTCGGTAGAGAAGGTTGTACTCGTCACAGGCGCTTCCAGCGGTATTGGCGCCGGTATTGCTCGCGAACTGGCCAACACAGGGGCAAAGCTCGTGCTTGGCGCGCGTCGCATGGATCGCCTCGAAGCACTAGCGGGAGAAATCAGATCCGCTGGCGGCGAGGTACTGACCCGCAGGCTCGATGTCACCGACCGTTTGGACGTCGCCGGTTTTGCCGAAGCGGCGCGCAACAGGTACGGGCGCGTCGATGTGATCGTCAACAATGCAGGAGTGATGCCATTGTCCCTGATGGCCTCGTTGAACGTCGAGGAATGGGATCGGATGATCGACGTCAACATCAAAGGCGTGCTTTACGGTATTGCCGCCGTACTGCCGGAAATGACGGCACGCGGCTCGGGTCACATCATCAATATCGCCTCGGTGGGAGCGCTTACCGTGCGCGACGAAATATGCGGTAAGGGCCATCTCGGACGGACTGCGTCAGGAGCGGAACGACATCCGCGTGACCTGCATCCATCCCGGCGTGGTTGAGAGCGAGCTTGCCAATTCGATCACCGATCCCGTCGCGGCCGAGGCGATGAAGGCTTACCGCGCCATAGCGCTTCGGTCGGACGCAATCGGGCGGGCAGTGCGTTTTGCGATCCAACAGCCGGAAGACGTCGACGTCAGTGAGATCGTCGTGCGTCCAACTCACGCGGCACACTGATGCGTGGCACTCTTCATCTTGGCGCAGCCGCATCGCTCGCGGTGGTGCTTTCTCATCATGTTTTTGCAGAGGACGACATGGGCCGCAAGAACCAAACTCACCCCTACGTCGGCGTGTGGGTGACCGCCGACGGTTATATCCGTCATGAACTGTTGCCGAACGGCCGTTACGACGAGGCACGGGGAAAGCGGAAGAGCGCCTATCGAGGCCGGTACGAGGTGACAGGCGAGCATATCGAGTACTGGGACGATACTGGCTTCACTGCCGATGGCGACTTCATCGATGGCGTGCTGCATCACGCGGGCATGGTTCTCTATCGTGAGCGATAATGAGTTCATGGCGGGCGGCCAATGCCACTGTGTGCTCGCCCGCCATGCTCGAGAACGAGGCCATCGGCGCCGACAAAAACCCTGCCGGCGCTTCGCGCGGTTGTTAAGGCTGCGGCCTAGGCGCCATGCGGTCCCGCGAGCAATTGCAGTTCCCATGCCAGGCTGGTACCAGTAGCACCGCCATGTTCGAGGATGATCTCGGCTATCTTGGCAGCGCTCTCGGCCCGCGCCCAATCGCGCTGCAATTCGGCCATGAACACACCAGATGTCAGTGGCACGGCACCCGCCTGAATCATGCGAGCTATGCCCATTTCGTGTGCTTCAACACTCGTGCCGCCTGAGGCGTCGGTGACGAAGTAGACCTCATAGCCGTCGCCAAGGGCATGAATGACGGGAAATGCAAGGCAGACTTCGGTCCAAAGAGCGGCGATAACCACTTTTTTGCGGCCGGTGCCCTTCACCCATTCGACGCAGCGTTCATCTTCCCAGGTGTTGATGAACGTGCGGTCGATTGGCGTCTGCTCCGGAAAGACGTCTGTAATCTGCTTGAAGATTAGGCCGCCTCTGTCCTTGAGAACGCTTGTCAGAAGGGTCGGGACGCCAAAGGCCTTAGCCGTTTTCGCAAGCGAAACCGTATTGTTGATCATTGTGGCAACATCAATGTTTTTGACCGCCGCAGCCTGAAAAGGCTGGTGATCGATAAGCATCAGAACACAATTGTCGGGCGTCAGCATAGCCTCAAGGCCGCTCTTCCAGAAAGATGCGCTTGTCATTTCTATTCCTGATTAAAACGGAGGGTTACGGTGCAGTTCTTCGCGGACGACAAGCTGCCACGAGCTAGCTTTATGAGAAAGCGAGATAAAATCGTTCGTCGCGTGCGATAAATTCGAACGTCCAGAGCCGAGGGGTGGCGCTCAGCGAGCTCCAGCCAACTCAGCTAGAGAGCCTGAACATCGCGGGCGTTTAACGCCCAGTCCGGGACCTGTTTCGCGAACTTCTGGATGAGGAATGATCCGGCCGGCCCCGGTGGCGCATCAGATCGATGGATAGCGAAGAAACGATAATTCCCACCTTTGATGTCGGGCAATTCGATCCTTACGAGGCGGCCCGACAACAGGTCCTCTCGAATCATAGGCACGGGCATGTTGCCCCAGCCGAGCCCCTCCAAGAGCAACATGTGCTTTGTCGAAAGATCGGCAACACGCCAGGTATGGGTAGCAACTACCCCTAAATCTATGCCCTTCGTGCGCTCCGACCTGTCGGTCAAAACGATCTGGATATGCTCTCGGCCAGCACCGATGCGCTTGTCGCTGGCAAGGGCCAGCGGGTGATTGGGCGCAGCGACAGGAATCAGTTCGACACTGCCGATCCCCATCCTGTCGAGCCCGTCGATGTCCACGTCGGGCGGGCCGCAAACACCGATAGACGCAGCTCCATTCAACACGAGATCGGTAACGGCCCCCAGACCTTCGGTGCGGATTTGCAGCGGAATCGTAGGAAACTCGCTGCGGAAGCCTTTAGGGCATCAAGCACGCGGGAGGCCGGCAACATCGCGTCGAGAGCGATCGACAAGCTAGGCTCGAGTCCCTGCAAAAGACCCTGCGCCTTGGCCCGGAGACGGTTCACTCCGTTGGCAACCGAGCGGGTCTCGGAAAGCACAATCCTTCCCGCCTCCGTAAGACAGGGCCGGCGTGTGGAATCGCGGTCGAACAATGCAAAACCAAGCTGGGCCTCCAGATTCGCGATGGTGTAGCTGACCACGGATGTAGCCCGGTTCAGCTTGCGAGCTGCCCCCGCAAAGCTCCCTACGTCGACCACGGTCAAAAAAACTTTCAACTGATCAAACGTGGGTGTCCCTGGACCCTTCATGCAAACCCCACTATCGCAGCTGCGTTTTACCCTCCCCGGTCCGGATTTGATTGCTCTAATTCGAAATTGCAACAGCGAGATGATCAGATGTGACCATCGTTCACGGATCATTCGGAGTGCCCGCTCGTCGTGGCTGCGCCTTTCAGCGGCTAGCCATTCCGGCGAGGGCGCAATCTACCAAGCAGTAGTGGGCGTTTTCGCGTCCTGAGCTTGAAAATGTTCAATCAGAAAGCGGCCGGCAGGACCCGGCGGGGTATCCGTTCGGTAGATCGCCTGCAGGCGGTATGGGCCCCCCTTGCAATCGGGCACATCCAGTTGAACGAGACGGCCGTCCGCCAGATCGTCACGCACCATCGGCTCTGGCATATTCCCCCAGCCGATCCCCTCCTTCAGAAGCATGTGCTTGGCGCCGAGGTCGGCAAGCCGCCATGTATGAGTGCCGACCACTGCGAATTCATGGCCTTGAGTGAGTGGAGAGCGATCGGTGAGCACGAGCTGAATATGACTGCGGGCCGCACCCGGGGCATGAGAGCCGCCTGCAAGGGGATGGTCAGGCGCGGCCACCGGCACGAGCTGGACGAAGCCGACGCCAATACGCTCCAGACCCAAGACGTCGACATCCAGTGGTCCGCTAATTCCGACTGTAGCCGTGCGGTTCAGAACGATTTGCGTCACCGCGCCAAGTGCCTCGACATATAGCCTCAGCGACACGCTCGGGAATTCCTTACGGAAGGCCTTCAGTGCATCCATCACGCGTGAGGCGGGCAACATGACATCGAGAGCAAGGTGCACCTCCGGTTCTATGCCACGCAGCATGCTTTTGACCTTGGCACGCAGATTGTCGATTCCATTCGAAACGCTCCGCGCTTCGGCAAGGACCGTCCGTCCCTCGAGCGTGAGTTGCGGTTTCTTCGTCGACAGCCGATCAAACAGTGTCACTCCGAGCTGGGCCTCGAGATTGGCGATCGTGTAGCTGATGACGGAGGTCGCACGATTGAGCTTGCGGGCGGCCGCCGCGAAGCTGCCGGTCTCCACGACCGCGATGAAGACGCGCAGTTGATCAAGCGTTGGCTGCCCCGGATCAGACATTTCGAATTCCTCGACCGTTTTGAGCGAAATTATCTGAGTTTTCCGAAACGTCCAGTGCTCCTAACTTCAAATCATCAAACTCACCAAGCCAAGGAGCTGGCGATGTCTCATATCTCGACAGCCGATATCGAGCAGGTCATCCTGCCCTCAAGCCGCGATCTCGGCGGCTTCTCGGTTCGTCGGGCACTGCCTGCGCCGATGCGGCAGATGGTCGGCCCCTTCATCTTCCTCGACAGTTTCGGCCCGGTACGCTTCGGCGAGGGCGAAGGTATCGATACCCGACCTCACCCGCATATCGGTCTTTCCACTCTGACCTATCTGTTGGAGGGCGAACTCACGCACCGCGACAGCGAGCGGTATGTGCAATCGATCCGCCCCGGCGAAGTCAATGTGATGGTCGCGGGCGCCGGTATCGTCCATTCCGAGCGGACTCCAGAGCATCAACGTGCGACTGGCGGGAAGCTGGCCGGATTGCAGAGCTGGATCGCCCTCCCAAAGAAATCAGAAGAGACCGCCCCGCTTTTCCAGCATCTCGACGCAGGCTCGCTGCCAACCGTTAGCGGCGAAGGTATTGGCATGAAGCTGTTGGCTGGCAACTTGCATGGTCGTCAGTCACCAGCCATGGTCTGATCTCTTCGCCGCCGAGGTCCATCTTGAGGCGGGTGCCCGGTATCGGATCGATGGCGAACATGTCGAGCGGGCGATCTTTGTTGTCGCCGGCGCCCTCGAGATCGTGGGGCAGGACGGCAACTTCGGCCAGGATCGTCTTCTCGTCTTCAAGCCTGGGTCGGAAATCGTCGTTAAGGCGACCGGGCCCGCCCGTTTTCTCGCCTTCGGCGGCGAGCCGCTTCCCGAGAAGCGATTTATTCGGTGGAACTTCGTCGCAACCGATCAGGAGCGCATCCGACATGCGGCCGATCTCTGGCGCGAGCGCGGCTTCCCCGGCGTGCCCGACGACGACGAATTCATACCCCTTCCTGAAAACTTCCGCTGACTTGATCCATCCAACCACCCCACAGGAGATTTCGCATGACCACTTATGCAATCATCGGCGCCGGCGCCATTGGTTCGGCTCTCGCAGAACGCTTCACTGCCGCTCAAATCCCGGCGATCATCGCAAACAGCCGCGGCCCCGCTTCGCTCTCCTCTGTCACCGACCGGTTTGGCGCCTCAGTCAAGGCGGTGGAGCTGAAGGATGCCTTGCAGGCTGATGTCGTCATTCTTGCCGTTCCATACGACTCCATCGCGGATATCGTTACACAGGTCAGCGACTGGGGTGGCCGGATCGTCGTGGACGCATCGAACGCCATTGATTTTCCGGCATTCAAACCGCGTGATCTCGGCGGCCGACTATCTACGGAGATCGTGTCGGAGCTTGTGCCTGGGGCAAAGGTGGTGAAGGCTTTCAATACCCTGCCTGCCGCTGTTCTTGCCGCAGATCCGGATAAGGGAACTGGCAGTCGCGTGCTGTTCCTGTCCGGAAACCATTCCGATGCCAACAGACAGGTTGCGGAGTTGATTTCATCTCTCGGCTTTGCCCCTGTCGATCTCGGCACGCTGGCAGCATCCGGTCCTATCCAGCAATTTGGAAGGCCGCTCGTCTCGCTCAATTTGCTGAAAGACTGAAGTTACGCGGCTCGCCTGTGTTCAGACCGGCGAGCCGTCTTGACGATTTCATCAAGATTGAATGCGGCATTTGGGGGCCTCCTCCACCAGCTTCTATCGGCTGTTTTGTATGGTCACGATTAAAGCACTCCTTCGTTGCGAGTACAGATGACGTGGCACGCCGCTGAGACATAATCCCCTGCCCGGGTAAAGGACTTGAGAGGCGTGGAACAGGGGAAGCAGGATCACCGTCACAAGTCGGGCAGCACGGTCAACCAGCCGTCAGCAGTTGGGTGGAGTTTCTCGCGCTCTTCAGGGTTATTGCCGTTTCAGCGCAGGAGGGCGCCAAGTATGCGCGCAACATGCTGGAGGGCAGCATCCTTCGCGCGCCGTCTGTGCCAGGCCATGTGCAGCTGGAAGCCGGGGACGGGAATCGGTGGAAGGAAAGAGACAAGGCTGCCGCCACTCGGCGTGGCGCGTGAAGGCAACATGGCAATCATGTCGGAGTCTTGCAGGAGCGAGGGCACCATTTGAAAGTTGGGAACCACCAAGCCGACGCGCCGCGACAAACCAAAGCGGGATAATTCGGCATCAAGCGGCGTTGTCGTATCACCGCGGCCGGAAACGAGGATGTGCGGATAGCTGAGCCAAGCATTAAGATCAAAGGCTTCCGCAGCGGGATGGCCGGCGCGCATGACAACGACGTAGTGCTCAGTGAGGAGTTCTTCACGATGGAGGTCGTCATCAGGTGCGGTGAACACCGAGACGGCGAGATCGGCCGTGCCGTCCACCAGTGCGCTGCGGGCAGCATCCCCCCCGTGCCATGACTGAATAACGAGATCAATGCCCGGTGCTGACGGTTGTAACTCCCGCTGCAGTTGCGCGATCACGAATAGCGCGGGATAATCCGCCATGGTGATGCGCAGAACCTGGCGGATTTCGGTCAGGGGTATTTCCGGCGGGTCGATCAGCTCCATCATACTGGCCAGCAACGACTTAAGTGGGGCGCGCAGCGCCTCTGCCCTGGACGTGAGGCGCATCGTACCTCGGCCCCGTTCCAGAAGCTCATCGCGGAAGAGGTGGCGGCAACGTTGCAACGCGGCCGACGCTGCGGGCTGGGATAGGCCGAGCCTGTCGGCGGCGCGGCTGACGTGTGCCTCGTCGAGGAGTGCGTCGAGCACGACCAGCAGGTTTAGATCAAGCGAACGTAAATTCATGCGGCAAATAATAGAACATAGCAGCAATCGATTGGAATAATTTATTGATGCGTCGCAACCTTCTCCTAGTCGCAACGCAGGAGACCACCGTGACCAAGACCCTCATCCTCCTTTTCCACCCCGATCTTAAACGCTCGAAGGCCAACGCGGCGCTGGCCGGCGCGGCCGCCAAGCTTGACGGCGTCGAGGTCGCCGACATGCAGGCTGCCTATCCCGACAGCATGGATATGTTCCGGGACGGCGAGCGCGAGGCGCGGAGGCTGCTTGCGGCCGACCGTATCGTGCTGCAGTTCCCCATCCAGTGGTATTCCACCCCGCCACTGATGAAGGCGTGGCAGGATGCTGTGCTCACGCGCATGTTCTACGTCACCTACGAGACGGAAGGGCGCGCGCTCGAAGGCACACCGCTGATGCTGGCGGCGACCGCAGGCAACGTGCCAGAATCGTACCGCCCCGGCGGGCGCAACATGTTCACGATGGAGGCACTACTCGCTCCTTTACGCGCTACCGCGCACCGCTGCGGGCTCAGCTGTACCGCGCCGTTCATCATCTACCAGGCCGACAAACTCGAGGCGGAAGAGCTGGAGGCGGCGGCCTCCAACTATGCCGCCACTCTCAAGAACTGGATCGCGGGCCCATTGGTAACTCGCCAGGAGGCCGTCTGAGCGATGGAGAAAACCCCTGACACGTTCGTAGATCTGGGTCGAGGGACGCCTGCGTGGTTCACGTTCGCAGCTCGGATTCTGCCGGTCGGCATCCTTGGCCAGTTCCTCAGCGCTGGCCTAGCGCTCTTCCGCGACAGCAGCCTATGGGGTCTGCACGCCGCGCTTGGTGGCGCGTTGTCGTTTCCCGCCGTCAGCCTTGTGGCCGGAGCGCTCTTCGTTTCCCGGCTGAGGGGCTTCGGCTGGTGGGCAGGCCTGACCTTCCTGCTGTACCTCCTCCAGGTCATCCTGGCAGCGGGCAGTATGCCGTTGCTCCTTTCCTTCCATCCGGTCAACGGCGCGTTTCTGCTGGCGGCAAGCCTGGTGCTCCTCGCCAACGTCGAACGCCGCCGCTCCCAATCCTTGGCTGAAGACAATGCAACGGCCAAGCAGGGCAAGTAGGCGGCGCTCCTTGCTGCAAAGAAAAGTCTGGTTGCCGAAACCCTCGTCGAGGACGCTGCCTGCGTCGCGAACTACACCCGCACTGGTCCGACTTCCCCAAGAGCGGGCAACGCGGGGCTGAGGGCAGCTCCGCGGACAAGCGCGGACAAATATTAATCTACGCCGTGGGCCGGAGACTCGCCTTTCACTTCAAGCGCTTCAGCAATTCCTGGGCAACGGCCGGAGCCGATGCCGGATTTTGGCCGGTGATCAGTTCCCGATCGGTGACGACATGTGCGCTAAAAGGTGCATCGGACTGACTAAAGCGTCCACCTGCTTGAGTGAGAGCATCCTGCGGATAGAACTTCATCTCGCCGCCGCCGAGCAATCCCTTAGCCAATTCCTCTTCCTCATTGCTGATGACAGTCAGATTGTAGCCGGCATAGATCCATTCACCGTCTGGTTTCGCTGCGCCTTCGGTTTCCAGCTGTGTGACCGGCTAGCAGGCGGCAACATGCCAATCTGATCGAACGTAACAGAAGAGATTATCCGTCTATTCCGAAATGTCGAAAAACGGGAAGTTGTCTCCATCGAATTCATCATTAACCGACGGAGACCAAATAATGACCAGAGTACTCGTTCTTTATTATTCCTCTTATGGCCATATCGAAACCATGGCCGGCGCGGTTGCTGAAGGCGCACGCAGCACCGGCGCTGAGGTGACGATCAAGCGAGTGCCCGAGACCGTGCCTATCGAAGTTGCCGACAAGGCCCATTTCAAGCTCAACCAGGCCGCACCCGTGGCGACCGTGGCGGAGCTGGCCGACTATGACGCGATCATCGTCGGCACCGGCACGCGCTTCGGCCGTATGTCGTCTCAGATGGCAGCCTTCCTCGATCAGGCCGGCGGCCTCTGGGCCCGCGGCGCCCTCAATGGCAAGGTTGGTGGTGCGTTTGTTTCGACAGGAACCCAGCACGGCGGCCAGGAAACCACCCTGTTTTCGATCATCACCAACCTCATGCATTTCGGCATGGTGATCGTCGGGCTGCCCTATAGCCATCAGGGACAGATGAGCGTCGATGAAATTGTTGGCGGCGCTCCTTATGGGGCAACGACAGTTGCCGGTGGAGACGGATCGCGCCAGCCTTCGCAGATCGATCTCGCCGGTGCCTTCCATCAGGGCGAGATCGTCGCCCGCACTGCAGCTGCTCTTGTCGCTGCCCGCAACTAAACCCGCCTAACTCACTACTAAAATTCAGCCAACCAGACCAGCCGGTTGCGATCGGCTGGCAAGGAGAAGTCATGTCCTCGCTTTTCTCAAACAAAGTCGTCGCGGTCACCGGTGCAGGCTCTGGGATCGGTCGGGCGATAGCACTTGGGCTCGCTCGCGACGGCGCGACAGTGCATCTGGCTGATCGCGATGCCGACGGGCTCACCCAAACGGCAGAGCTCATCCGCGCCGAAGATGGCCGGGCGTTCACAACCGAACTCGACGTCGCGAGCGAGCTTCAGGTCGTCGGATGGATTGAGCAGATAGGCTCCACATCCGGACGGCTCGATGCCGCCTTCAACAATGCCGGGATAACCGGCCCCGCAAAGCGGATTGAAGACTACCCGTTGGAAGACTTTCAGCGGGTCATCGCAGTCAACCTGCAGAGTGTCTTTCTCGGGATGAAGTACCAGATCCCGCTGATCAAGCGCAACGGTGGTGGATCTATCGTGAACACGGCTTCCATCGCCGCTTTGACGGGACCGGGAGGCATGAGTGCCTACGCTGCTTCCAAGCATGGCGTGCAGGGCCTGACCCGGGTTGTTGCTATGGAAAATGCAGCGCATGGCATCCGCGTCAACGCGATTGCGCCCGGCTGGACTGAAACGCCCATGGTCGCGGCAAACAGTCAGCAGAACCCGGCTTTTGCGGCACTCGCGCAGAACGCCATTCCTGCAAAACGCGGCGGCAAGCCGGAGGAAATCGCGGCCGCAGCGATCTGGCTTGCCTCCGACGCCGCCTCCTATGTCACCGGACACATGCTGACCGTCGATGGCGGCATGACCATCGGTGGTTTTGAACTCTGACACCGAACCTCGAAAGGAAAATCCCATGTCAGACCACCATGAAGCCTCATATGAAGCGTTGAAAGCAGTCGTCCGCCGCAACACACTCGAAGTGCAGTCCGGCGGCAACTTCGAACTTTTCGACGAGCTTTTCGCCGACGACTTTCTGGACCACACACCGCAGCCAGGCGGGACGCCAGACAAGGAAGGAGCGCGTCGCCTTTACCACGCGTTGCGCGAAGCCTTCCCGGACTTCCATGCCGAAATTCACTGGCAAGCGGTCGATGGCGATATCGTGACGACCTTCAAGACCTACCACGGCACGCATCAGGGCGTCGTCCTCGGGATCGCGCCAACGGGCCGCAAGATCAAGTTCGAAACCGTCGACGCCATGCGCATTCGCAACGGCCAGATCGTCGAACACTGGGGGGTCGCCAACCTCTACTATCTTCTGCAGCAACTCGACGCGCTGCCCTCCTCGGCCCCCAAAATGCCGGAACATTAAGGATCACCACGATGAGCACCAGTAACATTCTCGACGGCAAGGTCGTCATCGTAACCGGCGCCTCGAGCGGCATTGGTCGTGCGATCGCCATCCGGGCCGCCGAACATGGCGCCAAAGCAGTTATCGTCTCGGACGTCGTGGAAGCACCGCGCGAAGGCGGTGAACCCACTGCCTCCGAGATCAGAAAACTGGGGGCCGAATCCGTCTTCGTGAAAGCAGACGTTAGTCGCAAGGTTGACAACGACGCCCTGGTTGCGGCGGCAGAAGAATTCGGCGGCGTCGATGTCATGGTCGCGAATGCAGGCATTACGCTGAAGACAGACGGGGCGGAGGTTCCGGAAGACGATTACCGCCGCCTGATGTCTGTCAATCTCGATGGCCCGCTGTTCGGCGCTCAGGCAGCTGCACGTCAGATGAAGGCGCTCAACAAGCAGGGCAGCATTGTCCTCATGGCAAGCATGGGCGGGATCTCTGGTGCCGGCATCACTGTAGCGTATTCGACCAGCAAGGGCGGCGTTGTGCTGATGGCCAAATCACTGGCCGACGCTCTTGGTCCCGACGGTATCCGCGTCAATGCAGTCGCACCCGGCACCATCGACACGGAGCTTCTTCGCACGAGCCCCGGTATCGCCCAAGCCTCCGAGGGCTTTCGCCAGAGGACGCCGCTTCGCCGGCTTGGCAAACCGGCGGAAGTCGGAGATGCAGTGGCTTTCCTTGGCTCGGACCTGTCGAGCTATGTGTCAGGCACCGCGCTCCTGGTGGATGGAGGTCTGCTCGCCGTCATCTGATTTCTCGACCCTCCAGTCGGACCCGCGCCCTCGAAAGCGCGGGTTTTTCTTTGCCTCCATCGTTCGATTTTATCGACGATAATCTGCGATATTATCCTGCTTTTTCGTTCGCTCGGATGATGGCAATTTCTCCCCACGACGCAGCCACGTGGCTACGCCCCAAACTTAAGGAGAACGTCCATGTCTTATTCCGATACAATCGCTCAGCGCGTTGAAACTCTCTCCCATTCGGCCCTCATCAACGGCGTCGCGCCTCTCGCCGGCCGTGTCCTTCTCGCGGCAATCTTCCTTCTGTCCGGCATCAGCAAGATCTCTGATCCGGCTGGAACGATCGGCTACATCAATATGGTCGGCCCGCCGTTCCCGCCGCTGTCCTACGGCGCGGCCGTATTGACCGAGATCGTGGGCAGCATCGCCCTGATCCTCGGCTTCCAGACCCGCATCGTTGCTCTGATCCTTGCCCTTTTCAGCGTTGCCACGGCACTGACGTTCCACAACAATCTCAGCGACCTCAACCAGTTCATCCACTTCTTCAAGAACATTGCAATGGCCGGCGGCCTGCTCCAGGTCGTGGCGTTCGGCGCCGGCCGATACAGCCTCGACGCCCGCCGCTAATCGAACCACCCGATCAAAGGAAAAGCCCGGACGATGGTCCGGGCTTCTCGCGTTTTCATTTGCCCCATTCCGGGCCGCCATCGGTGCAAGTCTGGCCACCATCGACCGGCAGGACAATTCCGGTGATCCAGGCAGCTTCATCACTGGCAAGAAATGCGACCGCCGAGGCAATCTCTTCAGGTTGGCCTGCCCGTTGCAACGGGATCCGGTCCCACGCCTTTTCGAGGAGCGCGTCATCGTCCATGATCGCTTCCACCATTCCCGTGACGGTAAGTCCGGGCGCGACCGTATTGGCTCTGACGCCGAACTTGCCGAGGTCACAGGCCGCTGAGCGGGTTAAATTTGCGACCCCGCCCTTTGCGGCATTGTAGGCCGCGTGGCTCCAGCCGCCACCAAGGGATGAGACGGAGCCGATGTTGACGATCGAACCCTTGGTCTCCTTGAGATGCGGAACCGCGGCACGGCTCATGTAAAAGACGCCGGAAAGGTCCGAGGCAATGCATTCGTCCCAATCCTGATCGCTGGTCTCTTGGATGGTACCGACGAGATTCATACCTGCAGCATTGACGACAGTGTCGATGCGGCCGAACCGTTCGACCGTCGCTGCGACAAGGGCGTCGCAGTCCGGCCGTGAGGAAACATTTGCGACAAAGATGCCACTGCGGTCGGCTGGCATCTTAGAGGCAACGTCCGACAAACGCTTTTCGGTTCTGCCGGAGATCATCACGGACGCTCCCTCCTCAAGAAGCCGGTTGGCAATGGCGGCGCCGATACCGGAACCACCGCCCGTTACGATTGCTACTTTTCCATCAAATCGCTTTGACATGACACACTCCTTCATTCTCCGTGGCGAAGGCCGCGGCAGTGTTGGTTTGTGTTTGGGTTTGACTGGATTGGTTCAGTTTGCCGGGAAATCGGCGGAACGAGACAAAGCTTCCCAGGCGAGGACGTTTGCCTTGAGGTCCTCCGCCTTCTTCAGGGCTGCATCCGCGGCGTCATTGCCGAGCGGAAGATGGTGGGGCGGCTGTTGCGCCAGCACGGCTTCCCGGATGGCCTTCGCCGCACGCGCGGGGTCGCCAGCCTGCTTTCCGACCGATGCGTGGTAAGCACGGCGTGCCTCGCCTGCTGTCGCCTCGTAATCCTCAATGGACGCGGAGACCTCGTTCGACGAGCCTGCCCATTCCGTCCGGAACGCGCTGGGTTCGACGGTCATGACATTGATCCCGAGCGGGGCGACTTCATTCCGAAGCGTATCCGACAGGCCTTCCACCGCAAATTTGGTTGCGCAGTAGTAGCCCACGCCTGTGTAGCCGACCAGGCCGCCGATTGATGTAAGATTGACGATCGTACCACTGCGGCGGGCTCGCATATGCGGAAGCACCGAGTGGATCGTGTTGGCGGTACCAAAGAAATTGACATCAAACAGGCGACGGGCGTTGGATTCGTCGGTTTCCTCGATAGCACCGAAGAAACCGATCCCGGCGTTGTTGATCAGGACGTCGATGCGGCCGAAGTGCGCTTCTGCAGCGTCCACAACCTTCTGGCACTGATCCCGGTCGATGACGTCGAGCGGGAGGATCAGGGCATCGCCCTTCTGTTCAAGATCCGCAATCTTGTCAGCTTTGCGGGCTGTGACCACAACCTTTTCACCGACCTCCAGCAGGTGCTCCGCGATGTAGCGCCCGAAGCCTGTAGAGCATCCGGTTACGAGCCAGACTTTAGGGTTTTGCGTGCTCATTTTATATACTCCTTTCTGTATCAGACCTGCGGGGATCGTTGCTGGTAGCCGCAGATTTCCACGTCTTCGACGCACAGGTCCGGGACCTTCGCCATGAAGGCTTGGACGTAAGGCGTGTTCATATGCAGTTTGAAGTCGGAGGCGTGCCGCCAGTCTTCGAGCACCATCCACACGTCGGGAACGTCATTGGACTGGTGGATCTCGTAGCGGAGGCAGCCTTCCTCGTTGCGGGAGGGGGTGACGAGCTGAAGCAGTTCGTCACCCAGTTCTCCTGAGCGGCCGGGCTTCGCAGTGAAGTAGGCCACATTGGTGAGGTCAGCCATTTCGGGTCTCCTTCTTGGTTAGGTCAACACCCGCATCGTTACGGCATGCCTGGGAAAGATCTGCCGCGCCTTTGCGGGAGCTGTCGCGATCTTGCTCTTTTCAGACGCCGTTGATCGCTATGATGCGCGATGCGGCCGCAGCCTGCCGCTGTGCGGCCAAGGGCGCGTATTCGGGGGATGCGAAGAGCTGACGGATCGCATCCTTGTCCGGAAACTCGATGATGAGCATGTTGGTGGCGATCCAGCCTTCCAACTCCAGAGGGCTTTCATCGATGGCGATGAGCTTGCCGCCAGCTTTGGCGACGAGCGGCAGTGCCTTCGACCGGTAGTCTTCGATGGACTTCATGTCGTGTATGTCTAGATCGACAATGAGATAGGCAGACATAGGATTTTTCTTTCCTGTTGAGTTTGTGGCTTTTGGGACTCGTGGCGCTGTCAGGGTAGATGGCGCCACCTGACCATGCGGTCTTTGAGATCGAGTGTGCCGCCATCGACGGTGAACGTACCGTCACCCCGGTGATGCATCATTCGACGTTCCTTACGGTTCTCGTTGATCCAGATCCTCGTCGCCTCAAGGATGAAGAGGTTGTAAGGATCCAAGAGCCTGGTATCGACGACCCGGCATTCGATATTAGCCAGACAGTCGCGTAGGAGCGGTGCGGACACGTCCCTTGCAGGTTGCGTCATCAGGCCGTACCTTTGGAGTTTATCCACCCTATCGCCCGAGCAGTTCCCGACGTCGACAACGGTCTCGGCGAGATCAAGACCAGGCACAGCGATGACACATTCTCCGGTTTTCCGGAGAGCCTGATAGCTGTGATCCCAGGGCCCGATGACACAACCGATCAGCGGCGGGTCGTGCTGAATCATCATATGGAAGCCCATAGTCATCACGTTGGGCTTGCCGTTATCACTCGTTGAGACCATGACGATCGGGCCAGGTTCCAGAACGCGATAAGCTTGAGATGCGGGTAATTCCTTCATGACAATCTCCCTTGAGAGGTCCCTGCATTGGGGCAGGGACCCTTCAGGGCCGGTCTGTTACCAACCCTGTTCTACTGGCAGGACAAACAGTTCAGCGACATCGACATGAGCCGGGGCCTGGGCTGCGAAGACGATGGTGTCGCCGATATCCTCGCCCTGAAGGAAGGTCATCTGAGTGGCCAGCTCATCCATCTGCTGGCGATAGCCGGGATCGGTGATGTGATCGTAGAGCTCGGTGGCAACGGCGCCCGGCTGGATGCAGGTCACACGAATGCCGTGCTTCTGGCCGACTTCCATACGCAGGCCATCAGAGAAAGCGGTGACCGCATGTTTTGTCGCACAGTAGACCGACAGACCCTTGAAGACCTTGCGGCCAGCGATCGAGGACATGTTAAAGACATGGCCCGAATGCTGCTTGATCATCTGGGGCAAAACGGCGGCCGTCGTGTTGAGCAGGCCCTTCACGTTCACGTCCACCATTCGCTGCCACTCGTCGACCTTGAACTGGTCGATATCGGAGAGCGGCATAAGACCGGCATTGTTGACGAGGATGTCAATCGAGCCGTAGGCATCGACCAGCTTCTTGACGCCCGCTTCAACCGAAGTCGTGTCAACCACGTCCATTTCGATCACAAGAGCTTCGCCGCCCTTGGCTTCGATCTTTTTCTTGAGATCTTCGAGCTTGTCGGTGCGCCGTGCAGCGATACCGACCTTGGCACCGGCTTCAGCAAGCTTTGCAGCAGTCGCGGCGCCAATGCCACTCGATGCGCCGGTGACCAGTGCGATCTTTCCGTTGAGGCTGGTCATTGTCTTCACTCCTTGTCTGAAGCCCACCACCGCGGTGGGCGTTTCGTTTTGACGAGGAGGAATTTAAGCCGATCGTCGGCGCCCTTCTCTCGGGGCCTTGCTCGACCTGTCGCGATCTTGCTCGAAAACGCGACTGGTCAAAAACTAGCCTCGCCGATAGTGACTCGGCGGCAGGCCGGTTTCGCGACGGAAGACCTGGGCGAAATGGCTAGGGCTCGAATAGCCAACGGACATGCCAATCTCAATGATACTGGTGTCCGTCTCCTGTAGAAGAAGCTGCGCCCGGGCAACGCGCTGGCGAATGAAGTAGCGCGAGGGCGAGAGCCCCGTCGCCTTCTTGAACAAACGACTGAAATGAAATTCGCTCATACCGACCGTCTCGGCCAACTGGGCGAGATTGAACGGCTCGGCTAGATGTTCTTCGAGGTGGGCAACGGCGCGACGGAGCTTGAATCCGGTGAGCGCGTTCTGCCGGTCGTCAGCAGCTTCATTTGCGGCGTAATTCCGGATCAGATGCACGGCGAGACTTTGCGCAAGCCCCTGGATGAACAACTGGCTTCCCTTTCCTTCAGCGGTCAATTCCTGATGAACGAGCGCCAATAGATGTGACAGCTGCGTGTCCCGGCCGCCGGAAATGTCGCGCAAAGCCGGAGGGGCCGCGCAGCCTAGCACGTCGTAGGCGACGCGCTCGAAAAGCGGAACGGAGAGATAAAGATGCATGACCTGGAAGGGGGCGGCGTCAACCGAGCGCCAACGCATTTCATATGGTGTCGGGGAGCGGGTCAGGAAGAAGTCGCCGACGGTAACCGTGTTGGCAACCCAGTCACCGTCGAGGTCGCGTTCCTCGACGACAGCCTCGCCTGACATCACCCAGACGATTAGCGGCTCCGCGACAGCGGGAACAAGAAACGGCTCCTGCTTGTTCAGACGGGAGTAGACCTGCACGAACATGTCGCTCCATGCAGGCGTGTCGCCGCTGACAAGCGTACGGCCGGCTATGTACTGCTCAAGACCGAGCGGGGACGTCCGATCGGGCCTTGCAATAACCTCTTTCAGTTCAGGCACGAGGACCGCTGGATAAATAGGATTCCCGGCAACAGCCGGTATTGGGGGGGAAACGTTTTGACGGGATGCTTCGATGTTTGCCATGCGGGACCCTTTCGTAAAACCGGGCAGAGCTGCCTTGAGGTTACATGGAGCTTCAATGGAATATGTCCCGGTTCACATCTCCGCCCACAACCACCGCCAATGATGCAATGCAGCATTTGGTTTCGTCCGATAGGAAAATAAAGCCGGTCTCTTCTGACTCTTTGAGGCAGATGAAATCCACATCAACGTCGCAAGTAAGTATCTCCGGCTTCGTGGCACCATTCGGAAAGCTTCCGACGGCATCTTTAATAAGGAGCGAACGCAAGGTAGCGCCCTCCCCCGGTAGTGCTCGAATGAACGTGCCTGCTTCACTGGCGAACATGATCCACTCCATCGTTGGTTCGTTTGAGCAAGCATCGCCCATGACGATCGAAGAGCGGTAGAACGACGCTCCAATGAGATTGCCTGATCCTGCAAAAATCGGTTCTCGGCACCTGTCGCAAGGCCATTTGAGAGAGGCCGACGCATTGCCAAAGTGCTGGATACCCAATGGTCTCAAACCATCAGCCGGAGCACATATCCAGTGTTCGATGATCAGAAGGGCTGACATCAACCTGCTTATCGTCGAACAACGAGATACGGTCATGGGCAATCAGCAGAGCTTTTTCGATCAATGGATAGCCGGCATAGGGAATGATGTTGAAGAGGGTCTCGACAATCTCTTCTGGAGTGGCCCCGAGATTAAGAGCTGCATCGATATGGACGCCGAGTGGCTTCTCTGCCGCAACGGTCCCCTGGGCGGCGAGAGCAGAGATTGCACCCAACTCACGCACCTTGGGATCAAGGGCGGGGCGGCAAAAGATATCGCCGTAGCAATGGGCAACGATAAGCCTACCCAGACCTGGCGCAACATCCTTGAAGCTGTCGACCACATCAGCGCCGGATCCTCCTGATGTCTCGGCAAGTGTTGCGACACCCCTCATGAAGCGCTTCTCATCATCTTTTGTGGTATCGACTCCTTTCTGGGTACTCGCTTGTGGCCGTTCCGGTGCCGCCAGGACATTTCTTGCTCTGCCGGCAGCATTGAGCGCAGCGGGGAATCCGGAATAGACGCTCAGTTGGATAACCATCTCGACAATGTCACTATCGGTTGCACCCGCAGCCAATGCCGAAACGATATGGGCGTCGAAGCTCGCCCCTACCTTCCCCCGAGCCGCCAGCATTGCAGCCGACGCGAGGTGGGCCAGCCTGGGCTCCAGGTGCACCGCGCCGAAGATCTCCTCGCCAAGGGTATGCTCGCGCCAATTCACGAAGTCGGGCGCAATCCGATCGAGTACAGCAAAACGGTCCGAGGGCATATCCGGGACAGCAGGCGATGTCTGGGCCCCAGCCACATTTTTGGTTTCGTCCCGGTCGGCGAGAATATCACGGACGATGGGGACGGCGTTGATCGCCGTCGGAAATCCGAGAAGACCTGCGGAAATAAACAGCAGGTCGACCACATCAGCGCGGGTTCCCCCGGCGTTCAGCAATCCATAGAGGTGAAAAGAAAGCTGAGACTGCGCCGATCCGTGGGCCAAAAGTGTGGCGGCGGTCAAAATCTGCCGCGTCCGCAGATCCAGGCCGTCCCGCGACAACACATCGCCATAGGGATACTGAATGGTGAACCGCGCCAGATCTTCCGAGAAGCTCGCGAGCTGGCTAACCGGCCCGCCAAAATTCTCGCCCCCGATCTGTTTGAGAACGGCAAGACCACGCAGGTGTTTTTGCCTGTCTCCTGGCGAAGCTAAATTTTCGAGCTGCTGTTCGATATGTGTCATTGTCATCGCTTTCTCCAATCTGATTGTTTCCGGCGAAAGAAGAGGAGATCACGCCGGCAATGATAATGCCGGCGTGATCATTTCTGGGCTACTGCTTGCGATAGAGAACCATTCCGGCATGGTGCAGGACGTCATCAACAAAATCGCCATCGGCCGTAAAGCCGGTATCATCCCAATACTCGATATGATTTCCGGACACCTCGTATCGCCCTCGATAGGCGCTTTCGCGTGAGCCGCGCGCCTCGTCGTAGCGGCCATTCGGGAGCAACTGGTGCCGGATCCGACCGTCTGTGGTTTCCCACATGCCGACATAAGGGTGAGAGAGCGTCTGGCTGGTCATTGTGCCGGCTCCGTCTTGCCCAAGAAAGACTGAATGGTCTCTGGCTCGACGACCCACGCGTAGTTCAGCTCATGGCGGATCTTCCATTCGCCACCGGTGCATGTCCAGCCGAGCTGCGAGCGCCCGTCAAAAGCGACCACTGCGCCATCAAGACGATCAATGCGGCCGACGAAGCCAAGCGTCGTCGAAGCGACGGTGTCGCTGACGATCACGTCATGACCGCCGGTCAGGCCGTGGCGGACCGATCGAGCAGCGTTCTGCAACGCCTCCCAGTTGGCGCCATACCGGGCGGAGTTGTCAAAGAGCTGTGTACTGCCTGGCGCGAAATTGTCGTAGAAAACCCCTTTGGTGTTTTCCAGGTCGTAGTACCGGTTCAGCTTCTGCGAGAACTCGAACTTGCCATCACCTTCATGGCGTTCCCAGCCCTTCATGATCCAGTCGGCATGGAGTGCGAGAGGAGCATCGGCGCCTTCCCGAGGGCATGAGCTATCCTGTGCAGCAACAGGTGCGGCGCAAATCCCAAAAGCCAAAGCGGCGGCGAGTCTGATCTTGATGTGTGTCATGGGGTAAATCCTTCGATGATCGGTTTCTTGTCTGCCTGCCGCCAGGGAAATGGTCGGCCACGGGCAAAAGGTAGACAAATTCGATTGTCGCTTGTATTCCCTTTCTGCTAACGTAATTGGTTAGCGGGACGCGACAATGACAATCGATCTAAACCTGGTGCCGGTGTTTCTGGCGGTCGCCGAAGAAGGGAATTTCCGGGCGGCCGCTGATCGCCTCGGCGTCACACGCTCGGCCGTAAGTCAGGGAATCAGACGGCTCGAGGATATTTGCGGCATCGCACTTGTCAGCCGCACGACCCGCAGCGTGCGGCTCACCGAGGCGGGCAACCGCTTGCATGAAACCCTGTCTCAGCCAATGGCCGAGGTCAGATCCGCCTTCGAGAACGTGGCAGGGGACGCACGGCCCAGTGGTTTGCTGCGGATTGCAGTTACATCGATAGCGGAACAATTTCTTTCCGGCCCGCTGATCGCATCCTTCGCCGAAACCCATCCAGGCATCACCATCGACGTCACGGTAACCGACGACGTGTTCGACATCGTCGCCGCCGGCTTCGATGCAGGGGTCCGGCTGGGTGAGGTGATCGAGCAGGATATGGTCGCGGTGCCGCTGACCAAAGAAGAGAGAGAAGTGGTGGTCGCGACGCCGCGATATTTTGAACTCCACGGAACGCCCCGCCATCCTCGGGAGCTGGTGCGTCATCGCTGTGTTGGTTGGCGTCCGTCTCCAAGTGCTGCGCCGTATCGATGGGAGTTCGAGGAGGATGGCATACCTTTCGACGTCGCCGTCGAGCCGCAAATCACCACAAACGATCTGCACCTGATGGTCCGGACCGCGCTCGCTGGCGGCGGTATTACATTTGCGCTGGAGGAGACGTTTCGTCCATATATCGTCCGCGGCGAGTTGATTACGGCGTTAGACGACTATCTGCCGCCCTTTCCGGGGTTCTTCCTCTATTTCCCAAATCGGCGCAATATGGCGCCCAAGCTGCGCGCGCTCATTGACCACGTTCGCGCATACAGACCGACGCCGTCCTAGCTGCCAGTGGCTAGAGCTAACTGGGTTTTGTGCGTCGCGTTGGACGCCATGACGCCCTGCAGTTCCCCGGTTCGGCGGCCCAAACCGGGTGCGGGTGACGCCGATTGGTGAAAATGGGAACGCTTCTCCAAAATGTGAAACTGGCAGGAACCGTGGCGGAATGACGTCCGTCACTGCGGAAGAAGAGGCTGTTGTGGAGCCTCTTCACGGATCCGCCTGTTTCCCTGGATGGCAGCCGGCTGTCAGACCTTAGGCGTAGTTGATGGGGAGCCAGTCGTAATTCTTGCTGTCTTCGCGGACATGGCCGATGCCCGGAAAGGCGATATGCGCGCCTGCCACCAGATATTTGCCTTCCACCGCCTGCTTGAACGCAGTGTTGCGTGCAGCCACGGCGGCTTTCTGGTCGATATCGAATTCGATAGCGACACCCGGTTCATCGAACTGCAGAATATCGCCATGGGTGATATCGCCCCAGAATACGATCTTCTGGGATTCGCTTTCCAGCGTGATGGCGCTGTGACCCGGCGTATGTCCCGCATAAAGATTGGAACCAAGACCGGGAACGGGCGCTGCGTTATCCGCGAAGGTTTCAAATTTTCCGGCTTTCACGTAAGGCGTCACGCACTGGTCCGCCTCGCCAAAATGCTGCTTGACGGTGCCAGTCGCCGTCATGGCGTTCGCCGAACTCAGCCAGAATTTGGCTTCTCGCTCATTGACTCGTAATGTGGCGTTGGGAAAGGTGCGCTTGCCATTGCTCATCAACCCGCCGGAATGATCGGTATGAATATGAGTGAGGATGACATCATCGATGTCACCCACCTTGTAACCGGAAGCCTCGATGTTGGACACGAGTTTGCCGAGCGATGCCCCTAGATAGCCACCAGTGCCTGCATCGATCAGCACCAGTCTTTCTCCAGTGTTGACAAGGAAAGCGTTGACGGAGGTTGGGACCATGTCCGGCAGAAACGCATCTTTTAACGCGTTTTGTGCATCATGCTCGCTGGTGTTGGTGTAGAGCTTGGCAAGCGGCAGGGCTACAGTTCCGTCCGACAGGGCCGTGACCTCCACAGAGCCGATTTTTAACCGGTAGTATCCGGGCGCTTGAACAACTGCAAAGGGTGCCTTGGCGAAAGTGACCGACGGTGCAACAAAAGGTGCGACGATGAGGCCGGTCAGAGCGCTTTTGAGAATGGAACGACGGGACGGCATGAATTTGCTCCTTGATTAAGGGTGCGGAGTGACTTGCAAGTTCCTCCTCATCAGCTAAGGATGTCTCGATCAGCAATCAAATCGATATCGATCATGCAAGTCATCGATCATTTCAATCTGCGTTCATTCGACCTCAATCTTCTCGTGGCCTTCGATGCCATGATGGAAGAAATGAGCGTCACCCGTGCAGCGCAGCGGCTGAAAATTCAGCAACCTGCCATGAGCCACAATATATCGACCCTGCGGACGCTGTTTCAGGATGAGCTGTTCATTCGCGTAGGACAGGTGATGAAGCCCACGGCACGGGCGCTCAATTTGTCCGGTCCGGTCCGGCAGGCTCTACGGCAGGCACAAGCGGCGGTCTTAATGGCGGATGTATTCGATCCGGCCACCGAGCAACGCACATTCCGACTGGGGCTTTCCAGCGAAGTGGAACTGCTCTTGCTGCCCGATCTAACGGCACGGCTGCGCGATATCGCGCCTGGCATACGCATTCTCGCCCGCGGTGGTGATGCGGCAGAGGTCGACGCGATGCTGGACGCCGGCGTCATTGATCTGTCTGTGGGGTGCAGCTATCTGCCGGACTCACGCCACCATTGCGAGCCGCTCTATCAGTCGAGCGTATTATGCTGTTTCAATCCGCAATTGCTGGAGATTTCAAATCCGGTGAGCCTTGATGCCTATATGGCCGCACAGCACGCCGTGATTTCGCAGACTGACAGCCTGCATGGCTGCGTTAAGGATGCGCTGGAGCATGCAGGAGCAGAACTGGAAGTGGTTGCCGCAGCTCCCGACTTCATGTCGATATTGGCCACAGCGCGTTCATCTGCGGTAATCGCCACGGTATCGTCGCGCATCGCGGCTCGTTACGGGCCGCTATTGGGACTTCAGGTCAGCCCGGTACCACTGGCACTTTCTTTCCCACCCGTGGCAATGGTTTGGCCGCTCCATATGGACAGCGATCTCGGCTGCGCATGGTTGCGGCAGCAAATCCGTGAGGCGATGCTGAGGACGACAGAGACCAACGTCGCGGATATTGCAGCGTGACGGGCAGTAGAGATCTGCGCTTGTTTGAAGACCTCGTCTTGAATGGAGTTGAACCGTCGGCCCTCGAGTTGGGCTTTCCGTTATCGCATCAAAACGTTGTATCCCAGAGCTCCAGACAGCTGGTGTTGCGTTCCCTCAGCCCTAGCGACGGAACTTCCATCGGCCGGCGCGAGAGAAGTCAGTTCGCCGAAGGAAGGTCGCTCCCCGATCATCGATCGACGCGTGAGTATCTACCGTCCATCCCACATGAATTTCATTCAAGTGGAGTTTAAATCTCATCATTTGCGGTAATGTCTCCCACCTCTGATAGTTCCCTCATTCCAATAGAAGGGGAATTCAGATGCGAATAGATAGTCTTTTCCACAGTGTTGTCGGCGCTTGCCTACTCTTTTCCAGTCCAGTTATGGCCGATGTTCTTTTGAACGGTCGCAACGCCACGCCCGAAATGATCGTCCGTGTGGCAAAAGGCGAAGCCGTTACGGTCGACGGCGAAAGCCTCGACAAGGTCGAACGGGCATATGCCGTGCTCTTGCAGGGCGCGAAGGAAGGGCAGGAGATCTATGGTCTGACCGTCGGCGTCGGGTGGAACAAAGACCGGAAGATGGTCGATGCCACCGGGGAACTTACGCCAGAGCTCATGGAGGCGTCGCGAGAATTCAACGAAGGGCTACTGCGCGCCCATTCCGTGGGGGTCGGCCCAGATGCCGCAGTGCCCGTGGTTCGCGCCGCCATGGCCGTCCGCCTCAACAACATCCTGACGGGCGGCCCGGGCGTTCAGCCTCACGTCGCCGAGATGCTTCTCGCGTTCCTGAACAAGGGCATCACGCCGACCATGCCTTCGCGCGGCTCGGTCGGTCAGGCGGATATGACGCTGCTCAGCCATATCGGCCTTGCCATGCTCGGTGAAGGCGACGTCGACTATCAGGGCCGCCGGATGTCCGCCGCAGAGGCCCTCAAGGCCGCTGGCATCGAGCCGCTAAAACCGTTTGGCAAGGACGGCCTCGCGATCCTCAGCTCCAATGCCTACGCCGCGGGTCTCGCGGCCCTTGCCATCCACGATGCCGAGCAGCTTCTCTCTACGTCTCGCCTCGTCTATGCGCTCAGCCTTGAGGGCCTGAACGGCAACGTCTCCCCTCTTCTCGAAGACGTCGCCGCGCTCCGACCTTTCCCGAGCCATTTGAGCTCGACGGCGGAACTGCGGGCGCTGCTCGAAGGCAGCTACCTGTGGCAGGCGGATGACAAGCGCATCCTCCAGGACCCATTGAGTTTCCGCACCGCACCCTACCTGCTCGGCAGCTTTGCCGACAGCCTGGCGCGTACCAAAGCGCTCGTGGAAATCCAGATCAACTCCTCGGACGACAATCCCGGTATTGTGGTGGGCGTCGAGCCGAAGTCGGACCTCTTCCAGGCGCGCCGCGGTTATGTCGAAGGCGGCGCCGTGCTTCCGACGGCGAACTTCGAGCCGCTGCCTTGGATCATCGCCTTCGAGGAACTCGGCATAGTACTGGCGCACCATACGACGGCATCGTCCGAACGCGTGCTGAAGCTCAACAACCCAACCCATACGAAGCTGGCGCGATATCTCGGCACGGAGAACACACACCACGCTTTCCTCGTGGTCGAGGCGCCGCTGATGGCGCTGGCGACGGAAAACCGAGCGCTGGCGCAGCCGACATCCTTCGATTCCCGCCCGATTGCCGGCGGCGTCGAAGATGTCGGCACGAACGCGCCTCTCGTCGTGGAGCGTATAAGGGCGCAGATCGACAACAGCTTCACCATCCTCTCGATGGAAATGTTGCATGCCGCGCAAGCGGCGGATCTTCGCCTGAAGGGGCATCCGGAGCGGAAACTGTCGACGGCTACAACCTCCTTCCACGATGCCTTCCGTCAAAGGGTACCATTCCTAGATCGAGATCGATCCATGACCCCGGACATCGCCGCCGGAACCGCTTTCCTGAAGGAGTATGCCCTGACCAACTGAGCCGCCCGGCATAGCGAAAGCGCGAACGTCTGCCGCACCCTCGGCTCGCAACGTGATTGTTGCGGGCCGTTTTCCCCTCCATGGCGGCGCCGTCACGTCTGGCTCTGAATCCACTGCAGGAATTTGCGGATGGCTTTTTCGTTGCCCCGCCGCTGCAGATGAACGAGATACCAGCCGCCGGGCTGCATGACATCCGAGGCGAGCGGGGCGACGAGATTGCCGTTGGCAATATCCCCCTCGACCAGAAACTGCGGAACGACGACCACGCCCTGTCCATTGGCGGCCGCCTCAATGGCGAGCAGGTTGCTATCGAAGAGCGGCGAGGATTTCTGCGAAAGGCCAGCTACCCCGACGCTGGCAGCCCAGGTCTCCGCATCATCAGTGGTCCCGCTGACAGACAGAAATGAGAAATGCCGCAGATCCTCAGCTGTCTTGATTGCCCTGGCGATGGCGGGCGAGCAGACGCCGACGAGTCGTTCCCGGCGCAACAGAGTGTAGGTGAGGTTCGGCCGGTTCGGCGCGCGCGTATAGATGAAGCCGACGTCGGCGCGATCCGGATTGAACTCCCAATCGAGCAGGCTTGCGTCCAGATTCACGGCGATCTCTGGCGAGGCCTCCTTGAACGCCTGAAGCCGCGGTATCAGCCAACGCACGGCGACAGTGACATAGACCTGGACAGTCAGCGAGGCGGACGTGTTGGTCTTGCGGATGAGATCGGTGGTCAGCGCGATCTTGTCAAGCGCATCCTGAACCACGGGAAAGTAGACCGTTCCCTCCTGGCTCAGCTCCACGCGGCCCGGCAGCCGCACAAACAGGGGCGTCCCGAGATTGCGCTCCAGCGAGGCGACCTGGTGACTGACGGCGGATTGCGTAACCCGAAGCTCTTCTGCCGCCGCCTTGAAGCTCATGAGCCGCGCCGCTGCCTCGAATGCCCTCAGCGTCGTCAGGGGAGGTAAATTGCGACGGACCATGCTCGCAGTCCCACATGAATTTTACTCATGTAGACGTTATTTCTAATCGTTTGCAAGGCGCCGGGCCCATTTTCATACTGCTGACATAATCAAAAAGGGGAACCGAAATGAAGAGACATCTTCTGAAGGGCACGGCGCTTGCCGTGACCATGGCGGCCTGCTCGTTCGGCGCGACTGTTGCCTTTGCACAGGAGGGCTGCGTGCGCGTGCTCGGCTACGAATCCGACGGCGAAAAGCAGACGATGGACCCGGCCGCTCTCATCGGCACGGACAGCGTCTATCATATCCGTGCGGTCTACGAGCCGCTGGTCGATCGCAGCAACACGATGCAGCCCGTGCCGGCACTTGCCGAATCCTGGGAATCCAATGCCGACGCGACGGAGTGGACCTTTCACCTGAGGAAGGGCGTGAAGTTCCACGACGGCTCCGATTTCGACGCCAAGGATGTCGTCTATTCCTATCGCCGCCTGCTCGACCCCGCCGTCTCGCCGGGCGGCTTCTCCACTCTGGCCTTCCTCGATGCCGACGGCATCACCGCCATTGACGACCATACGGTGCGCTTCAAGGTGAAGGAGCCCGTCGTCGAGCTGCCGATGCTGATCGCGACCAAATATGCGCTGATGGTTCCGGAGGGCGCCAAGTCCGAGGACCTGCGCGTCAAGGGTAATGGTACCGGCCCCTTCATGCAGGAGACCTTCACTATTAACGGCGCGGTGCGCGTGATGCGGCGCAATCCGACCTATTGGCGTGCCGGCCTGCCTAAAAGCGAATGCCTGGAGATCACCACCAGCCTGGAGCCTACTTCCCGGCTTTCCGCGCTGCTCTCGGGAACGGTCGACCTGTCGCTGACAGTCGATCCGGCGAGCCTCATCACGCTGAAGGACAATCCAGCCGTCGAGCTCGCTGCCACTCCGGGCGCGACGTCGCTCTATATCGCCGTATGGACGGACACGCCGCCCTTCGACAGCGTCAAGGTCCGCGAGGCGATGAAGCTTGTGATGGACCGGCAGAAGATCCTCGACACAGTGCTCCTCGGCTATGGCGAGGTCGGCGCCGACACACCGATCCCGCCCTCCTCGCCGTTCGGCCTCGGCACGCCTGCGAAGACTGCAGATATCGAGAAGGCGACGGCGCTGCTCGCCGAGGCCGGCCATCCGGATGGCATTGACTTCGATCTTTACACGTCCGATTCTTATCCCGGCATGATGTTGCTCGCCCAGGTCTATGCACAGATGGCCGCTCCCGCTGGGATCCGCGTCAATGTCATCACCTCGCCAGCGGAAGGCTATTGGGACACGATCTGGCTGAAAAAGCCGGCCGTCATCTCCTACACCAGCGCCCGTCCACCGGCGGAAGCGCTCACGCTGTCGCTCAACAGCAAGTCCGAATGGAATGAAACGCATTGGAAGCGTGATGATTTCGACGCGCTTGTCGTCAAGGCGGGGCAGACAGCGGATGAGAAGCAACGCAACGATCTTTATCGGGACGCTCAGCGCATCGTCGCCGATGAAGGCGGTATGATCCTACCGGTCTTCAGCTCCGTCGTGGCGGGCTTGCGCAAGGGTTGCTCGGGCTACGAACCCAATGTCGACGTGAACCGCATCGACTATGCCGAACTGACCTGCGCCGACTAGGCGCCGCCATCCGCCATTCCGAGACAACCGCGTCCACGGGGCATGCACCCCGTGGAAGAGGATAGCTGCATGACGGTTTTTGCCCTGACCACCTTTCTCAACTCTTTTGCCGATGCACTCGATCGCGATGCGCGAACCGTGTCGCGATCACATGCCGCCCGGCTGCGCCGGCTTGCAGACCAACTGCCGCCGATGAACGATGTGCCGCAGGGCCGCGTACCGATCCAGGCGGCGTGTGAGGCCGAGCTTGCCGCCCATGACCAGTCAGCGATCGCCCGGGCGCTTGCCACTCTCCTGCCCTTCGTTCACATCACCCGCAGCAAGAGCTATCTTGCCAATCCGCCGAGCAGCGATTTCGGCGAGAACTACGGCTATGGCGTCATCTGCGGGCCGAGTAGCGGCCCGCCGGCCCTGATCAAAGATCCAGATATCGCCCTCGGGTTGATGTTCCTGGGGCCGAAGACCCACTATCCGCTCCACCACCACCCGGCCGACGAACTCTACTACACCGTTACAGGCCCCTCCTTCTGGCGAGCGGGCGAGGCGGACTGGACCCGGCGCGGCATCGATGAGATCATTCACCATCCGCCGTGGCTTCCTCATGCGACGCTCTCAGCGGAGGGGCCCCTGGTGCTTCTTTACATCTGGGAGGGCGACCTCGAAACCGATGCCGCTTTTATTCCCGACACCGTGACGGCGGACGCCGCCCTTTCTTCCATGGGATTGGATGCGACATGAGCGTGCTACGTCTCCTTGCCAGCCGAATTCTGTTTTCGGTCCTGACGCTACTTCTCGTCTCGGTCCTGATCTTTTTGATTCTCGAGGCGCTTCCTGGCGACGTCGCCACCCGCATTCTCGGCCGCGATGCGACCGCCAAGGCGTTGGAGTTGCTGCGCAGTCAGCTCGATCTCGATCAGCCCGCTCTCGTCCGGTATTTTCAGTGGCTCGGCGATTTCCTGCGCGGTGATCTCGGGGTTTCGATCGCAACCGGCCGGCCGATCACCGATGTTCTGGGACCCCGCATCGTCAACACGCTGCTCCTGTCCCTCTTCGCCTTTGCCATCTATCTCGTGCTGGCGCTCGTTCCGGCGATCATCCAGGCGACGAACCGCGGCAAAGCCGTCGACAACATCATCTCGGTCATCACGCTTGTCCTGCTGTCGCTGCCCGATTTCCTGCTCGCGACGATCCTGCTCTTCCTTTTCGCCGTCGCGGTACCGATCCTGCCTGCGCTCGCGACGATCTCGGAGGCGAGCACTTGGCAGGAGACGCTGCGCGCCATGGTGCTGCCGGCCGTAACGCTCGCCATTATGATGGCCGTCTATGCCATTCGCGTGCTGCGCGACAGCCTCATCGAGGTGCTGCGCTCGGACTATGTGCGCCTCGCCGAGCTAAAGGGCCTGCGCCCTACCGCTGTGCTGTTTCGTCATGCCCTGCCGAACGCCATCGTGCCCGCGCTCAACGTCACGGCGTTGAACCTCGGATTCCTGATCGGTGGTGTCGTCATCGTCGAGCGGGTGTTCTCCTATCCTGGCTTCGGCACGCTGCTGATCGATGCGCTGCAACTGCGCGACATTCCGCTGATCAAGGCAACCGTGATGATCAGCGCCGTTGTCTATGTTGCAGCCAATCTCGTAGCCGACGTCCTAGCCGTGCTGCTTCAACCGCGCTTGAGGACAAGCCGATGAGCGTTATCACAACAATCCCCGCCCGAAGGTTCTCCCGGTTCAATGCCGAGCGCTGGCGGGCGACCCCCGGTCCCTTCAAGGTCGGCGCGGTCATCCTCGTCGCTCATGCGCTCTTCGCCATCCTCGGAGTCTTTTGGACCCCTTACGGCTTTGCCGAAATGGGAGCGGGCCTGCCGCTCTCCGGCGCATCCTGGCAACATCCGATGGGTCTCGACCAGATCGGTCGCGACGTCTTCAGCCGCTTCATGCATGGCGCACATATCGTGCTCATGCTCTCCTTTGCCGGCACGATGCTGGGCATGGTGGCCGGCACTACGCTCGGCCTTCTCTCCGGCTATATCGGCGGCTGGTTCGACGAGGTCACCCAGCGCATCGTCGAGGCGATGATCAGCATTCCATTTCTGGCACTCGCTCTGGTCATGATCATCGCCGCCGGTCCGGCGCTTGCCGGAGAACCCGTGCTCATCGTCTTCGTCGTCGGCCTCGTCTATGCCCCGCGCATTGTCCGAATTGCCCGGGCCGCCGCCATGGACATCGCCACCCGTGAGTACGTCGCCGTGGCGGAACTGCGCGGTGAGGGTACCTGGTCGATCGTTTTCCGCGAGATCCTTCCCAACGCCGCCAATGTGCTGCTCGTCGAGTTCTCGCTGCGGCTTAGCTATGCGCCGATCCTGATCGGCGCTCTCGGCTTCCTCGGCTTCGGCATCCGTCCGCCGACGCCGGAATGGGGTCTGATGATCAGCGAGAACCGCAACCTGCTGATAGCCTCACCCGTAACGGTCTTCGGGCCCGGCCTCGGCCTTGCTTCCCTCGTCATTGGTTTCAACCTGTTCACCGACGGCCTGTCGCGCATGCTCGGCCAGCGGCCGGTCGCGGGAGCGTGAATATGAAAAACCTCATCGAAGTGCGCAATCTCAACATCGCTTATGGCGGGCCGTCCGGCTGGACCAACGTCGTGCAGGACGTCTCCTTCGAAATCGCCCCCGGCGAAGCCTTCGGCCTGGTCGGCGAATCCGGCTGCGGCAAATCCACTGTCGCCTACCGCCTGCTCGGCTACGGCACCATCAACAGTCTTGTGCAAACCGGCGAAGTGCTCTTCGATGGAACCGATCTCCTGAAGCTTGACGCCGCCTCACTGATGCGTCTGCGTGGCAATCGGATCGCGTTCGTGCCGCAAAACCCGACGACCTCGCTCAGCCCCGGCATGCGGGTCGGCTCGCAGATTTGCGAGATGATCGCAACACACAAGGCCCTGCCGGACGGCATGACGATGGAGCGCCGCATAGTCGAGCTCTTCACCCTGGTCGGCCTGCCGGATGTCGGTCACCGCTATCCGCACGAGCTGTCCGGCGGACAGCAGCAGCGCGTGACGATCGCCATGGCGGTCGCCTGCAATCCGGATCTGCTGGTGCTTGATGAGCCGACCACCGGACTCGACGTCACTACGCAGCGCCAGATCATCCAGCTCCTCGCGGATCTCAGAAGCCGTATCGGCATGGCGATGCTCTACGTGACACACGACCTTGCGCTGCTCGCCCAGATCGCCGACCGTGTCGGCGTCATGTATGCTGGCCAACTCGTCGAAGTTGCGCCTTGCGATAAGCTCCTGTCGGCGCCGGCCCATCCATATTCTCGTGGGCTGATCGCTTCGATCCCAACCAACGACGGCACCGACAGGCAGGCGCGCAGTCTTCGCGGCATGCTCCGCCGGGATGAGATGTCCACCGGCTGCAAGTTTGAACCGCGCTGCGATTTCGCCACCGGCGCCTGCCGTGCCACACCACAACTGCTCGAGCTGATTGAAGACGCACGATCCGTTGCCTGCATGCGATGGCGGGAGGCAACCGCGCCGCTGGCGCCGAGCGTGACGGCGAAGGCTGTCGCAAGGACCGCTGTTAGGTCGGAAAGCTTGCTCTCGGTTACCGAGCTAAGCCTCTCCTACCAGCAGCCGGGCCTCTTCAATAGGCTTCTGGGCCGAACGAGCCCTGCCGTCGTGCGCGAGATCAATCTGAACCTGGCTGCCGGGGAAGTGGTCGCGCTCGTCGGCGAATCCGGCAGCGGCAAGTCGACGATTGCCCGGGCGATCAGCGGTCGCCTCCCGCCCCGCGCCGGCATCATCCGCCTCGACGGCACCGCCCTTGCGCCCTCGCTGAAAGACCGCTCGGTCGAAGAGTTGCGGCAGATCCAATACATCTTCCAGAACCCGGACGCCTCCCTGAACCCTCGCAGGCGCATCCGCTCGATTCTGGAGCGCCCGCTCGAGCATTTCGGCATCGACGCCGACGAAAACAGGCTTGAAACGGTGCTGGAGAATGTCGGCCTTCATGCCGGCTATCTCGACCGCTTTCCCGAGCAGCTTTCCGGCGGCGAGCGCCAGCGCATCGCCATCGCCCGCGCCCTTCTGGTCAATCCGAAGCTGCTGATCTGTGACGAGATCCTCTCGGCGCTCGACGTTTCGGTACAAGCACGAATCGTCGAGCTCCTGCGTTCGCTCAAAGAGACGCAGGCCGTCGCCATGCTCTTCATCTCGCATGACCTCGCCGTCGTGCAGCAGCTCGCCGATCGGGTAGCCGTGCTCTATCGGGGCGAACTCATGCAACTGGCAGAAACAGACATGCTGCTCGGCGCGCCACTCCATCCCTATACGGAAATGCTGCTCAAAGCCGCCCCTGGACTCAAAAAGGACCATTACGTCTCACGCCCGCCCGCCGTTCAGGGGTCGAAGGCCATACCGGGCGTCGGCTGTCCCCTCGCCGGCCGCTGTCCGCGCCAGATCGGCAATACATGCGCCGAAAACCGGCCACCCGTCCAGGTCACGCCTGCCGGCATCATCCGCTGCCATATCCCTTCCGAAGCACTGGTACGCCACTCCTCCCCGACAGATCACAACGGCCAGGCGGAGCAGATCAGATCAATGTCGTGACCTCGCACGCGATAGGGCGCAAGCCAGCCGGCGTTCTGCCTTGCGCCGATCGGCAGCAGATAGGACCGCCAATTCCTGTTGATACAATATGCGATCTTCTTAGCCCAGAACGTGAACATCCTCGCAACGAGCCGTGCACAGGGCTCGTGACGAACGGCTCCCTTCGCCCGCAAGTGGTCGTCAGCGATGGGCGCAATGAGCGGCTCGAATCAGCCCAGAGCGGACTTGAGCACCGCCCTGAAAATGATCCTCAGGTGATCTCTCACTGCCCAAGCGCGGGCTCTCGCTTCCTCACGCCGACAGTGCGCCTAATAGTGCCTTACTTGGCGCACTTCGTGATGTGTGGACCGCTCGTCCCAACGTCTGAGTATCTTCCTGGCCTCCTGAGGCACATAGGCAGCCTCGTAGTCCTCCCCCTGAAACGCGATGACCTTGTCGAGCGAGTCGAATTCCATCACGGTTGTGAACTGCACCTCCTCGCCTACAATCCGCCGCAGCAGTTCAATTGACCGATATCCCGGTATCCGCTTTGCCTCGATTCGCTAAGTCTACGTCTTCTGCCAGACCGAAACATGTTTGTCGCTGACAGAAGTGAAGGGCTCTTTCTTCCACCCACCCCAACGATGCCGTAGCTCCATGTCTGCCAGCCTCGCCATAAGATCGAGTTCGGCGGGCCAAACATATCGAAACGGAACTGTCAATTGCCGATAGCTCCCGTCCTGGAGCCAGATGTGGTGCGACGAGAAGTTCTGGCTCACCACATCATACGCGTCGATCCCCCAGCGCGTGTCGCTGCAGGCGAACGCTAGGATCGTCTCGCCCACAGACAGCCGTTGAAGTGGCGGAACTCCTACCTCCACCAGAAAGAAGCCACCGGGCCCCAGATGCGCGGCCGCATTCTGGAAGCAGGCGATTTGTGCATCCTGGGTGATCAGATTGTTGATCGTGTTGAAGGCCAGGTAAACCAGAGAGAATCGTCCGTCGACATGGATGGTCGCCATGTCGCCTATCGCCACTGGAAGAGTGTCTCCTCCTTCCTTGGCGCGAAGGCGGGATACCATGGCTCGTGAAAGCTCTACGCCTTCCACTTCAACGCCTCTTTGTGCGAGCGGGAGCGCAAGCCGCCCTGTGCCGATTGCAAACTCTAGGGCTCGTCCTCCTTCCGCCAAATCGACCAAAAGGTCGACGATTGGATCAACCACCTCCGGAGCCGAGATCGCATCATCGTCATCGTAAGACGCTGCGACCATTCCATCGAAAACGCCATCCTCATGCATCTTGCACTTCTCCTATGCTGGTTGTTGTCGTGGAGAGCTTAGTTGAAGAGCGGCCCATTCAAGGGTTTACGAGTGGTTCGAGAAGCTCCGGCACCGACAGGTTTGCTCTTATGACGTGTGACCGTTGGGTCGTTTTGGGGCTCGGCAGTCGCGCTCGCGCGTGCACGCGCTACCTTGCGTATGTCGCGTCGAGCGACACCTATGTCTGCCAGATAGCGGTCTGAAAGCCACCGCAGTTCGTGTTCGGTCGTCGCTCGTTGCCACCACCGAGAAACGGAGTTCGCTTTGTGCCCATAAACTCGCGCCACCTTCGGAAAGCTGCGAAAGAAGCGTGCAACGGCTTCAAGTAGTTCTACTGACACATTAACCTCCAGCTTCTGTTGCTGTGACGGCCAGTCTAGGGATTTGCCCGCAGACCTGTTATTGGTATCCTGACAAAAAATGTCTGGGAGACGCCATGATTGCTCGTGACAACCTGATCAACGCGCACTTGCCGGAAGATGAGGTTGGAGATTACTCGTTCACCGCTGTCGGCCAAGGTGGAGCAGAGCCCGCCGGGAAGACATACGCCTATCATGCGCACCACCGCGCCCAGCTCTTTCAGATCGTGCGCGGATCGCTAAGGCTTGAGACCGAGGGCGGGTACTTTGTTGTCCCACCTGAGCGGGGCGTCTTCGTTCCGTCTGGTGTCCTCCATGAAGTCACCTACCTGCAGGAAACCGAGCGCAGTTACCTCTTCTTCCGCCCCGAGGCTGTCGCAGACCTCCCGATGCAGGTCTCGGTCATTGGCACGACGCCGCTCCTGCGCGAACTCATCCTCGCATTCTTGGAGATACCTCGCTCAGACGCAGGCGGTCCTCCCGCTGAACGGCTTGCGGCAGTCATCATCGATCAGCTTCAGACAAGTCCGGTCGCGCCGCTATCACTTCCTTCGCCGATGTCAGATCGTCTTCGGACTATTGCTACTGACATCCGCGACGAGCCGGGCGAGGAGTGGCCCCTTCAAGAACTTGCATCTCGTGCGGCCATGTCGTCACGAAGCTTCCAGAGGCACTTTCAATCTGAGACGGGCATGAGTTTTCGGGCGTGGCGTCAGCAGGCAAAGCTTTTGAAGGCGGTGGAGTGGCTGGCTGCTGGGAAAAGTGTTGGGGACATCGCTTTCTCTCTCGGCTATTCAGGGTCCAGCGCCTTCATTGCCGTATTCAGAGCCGCCTTCGGAACCTCACCGGGACAGTATTTCCAAGGCACACCTACAGGCTGCCGTAGTGGAGCCGCTACGAATTCGGCCGATTAACCCTGAGGACTCGCCTCCACTGGTAACGTTCAAGCCGATGACGCCTTTCGGCCCGAAACAGACACGTAGCATGCTGTTAAAACCAAAGATCGCGCACGCAGCGCCCTTTGGAAGGAAGGTCTTCAAAAGTGTCCAGGCCGTCGAAATGATCAATGGGCAGATCCTGAACGAGGCCCGGTGGCGCGAGCCGCAAGTTTACAGCCATGCGCCGGCGGCCATCCTCTTGAAGCCGTAAACCGCGCCAGCTCAATACACAGGCGCAGGATGGGCAGAACAGTATTTCGAGAGACGATTTGTCCCTTCCGGCGCGGGTGTAGGAGGCAATCTGCCCGGTGACCGTAATACGCTCTCCTTCGTAATCATAGGCCCACAGAGCGCCGTAGCGTCGGCAGAGCGTGCAGTTGCACGCTGTTATCGAGCCGGGATCACCTTTGAGTGTCCAGCTCGCCTTGCCGCAATGACATGAGCCCGTCAGCATGAGCGTAGGTTCAATCCTGCTCGTGTTTCAAGAACGGCATCCTGCCCCAATCACGCGATGACCGCAATTGGCGCATTTCGGCGGTCCCGTGTGCTGGCCATGGGCGACTTCTCACCACCCATTGCGGTCTCCGAGGTGAGTTTCGGTCCTTCGCCTTGAGTGGAATCGAACCCTCGGCCCCTAGCCAGTCTTAAGCTTGTGCGGCCGATGCGGTCGCTAAGACGGCCGATTCAGGCGTAGATTTCTTCACCAAATGGTGCTATTTGTAACACTAAAGCTAG
>Ga0209281_1000588_pt1 | contig 42371 bp, 40 predicted proteins | sample MedtruBG_FD_187514 | JGI IMG/M metagenome (GOLD analysis project Ga0209281, IMG submission 187514) | Root nodule microbial communities of legume samples collected from California, USA - Medicago truncatula BG (SPAdes) (version 2) | ecosystem: Host-associated > Plants > Roots > Nodule | place... | reverse complement strand
AGAAACAATAAGATGAATGACTGTCCACGACGCTATTCATGGAAAGAAAGCGGCTTATCGGTCAGCTTCAACCATTCAGAAACGCCCCGCAAGATGAAAGTTTTGCGGGGCGTTTTGCATTTTAGAAAAGAAGAAGATGAATGACTGTCCACGACGCTATTCATGGAAAGAAAGCGGCTTATCGGTCAGCTTCAACCATTCAGAAACGCCCCGCAAGATGAAAGTTTTGCGGGGCGTTTTACTTTTAAAAAGATTATTTCAGCGTTTTGAGCATACAGATATCGCAGCTGTTGGGACCGGTGTTGCCGAGGCTACCGTCCAGATGTTCGAAACCGAATGCTTCGGCCTGCTCTATCGCCAGCGCTGGATCGTGCAGGCTTACGCCTTCGAGATGATCGATTTTGTTATCGCGGAAGCTTTTACGGATAACGTCGGCGATAGCCAGGTTATCGCCAGGGCGTATTGGCCGGATCCGGACAGGAAGATCTCGCTGGCAGAAAAATAGCGATCGGCACGATCGCCGTGGTGTTGATCTTTGATGTGCTGGTCGCTCTGGGATCGCTTTAATCGACAGGCGGTAAACTGGTGTGCTTCGGCATGTATTTGCCATAATGGGCATCAAGTTTCACGGCGGCGAATAATCATGATCAAATCCCTGTATATCGACAACTATCGTTCGGTGCGCAAGCTTTCTATTGATTTAGGAAGGCTGAACGTGGTGTTTGGGCCGAACGGATGCGGTAAATCGAACATCTATAAGGCGATTCATCTGATCCACGGGGCGGGTACCGGGCAGCTGTCCCACTGGCTTTCCGACGAAGGTGGGATCCAGAAGGCCATGTGGGCCGGCGATAGAGCCCGAGGCTACGCCAGCGCGCCGCGCAGGTTAACGCTGGCGGTAGAAACCGAAACGTTCGAATATGAGCTGCAGGTTGGGTTTCCCGAACCGCTTCCGTACCCGACGATGTTTGGCCTCGATCCTATCGTCAAAGAGGAGCAAATCTGGCTCAGTGGCTACCGGCGCCGCCCATCGTCATCGGTAATGCAGCGCCGTAATCAGACGGTTTTCCTCAATAACGTCAACGGCGAAAAGGTCACCCATGCCGCCACGCTGTATGAAAATGAGTCCCTCTTTGGCCAGCTTGGCGAGCCGCATCTGTACCCGGAAGTTTCAAGTGCCAGGGAGACGTTGCGAAACTGGCGCTTTTACCACGAGTTCGACATTTCCAAAGGGGCAGGGCTCAGATTGCCTCAGGTGGGTTACCGCAGCCCGGTGCTTTCCGGCGATGGTTTAAACCTGGCCGCCGCGTTTCAGACGATCGTTGAGATTGGCGACAGCGAGCTGATGTTTACCGTGCTGGATGAGGCCTTCCCGGAGTGTACGTTTTTCTGCGATAACACCGGCGGGCGCTTCCAGATGATGATGAACCGACTGGGGATTAACCGGCCTCTGGAGGCCGCTGAATTTTCTGATGGAACGCTGCGTTTTCTGTGCCTGACGGTGGCGCTGCTTAGCCCGAGGCCTCCGCAGTTTATCGCTCTCAATGAACCTGAAAACAGCCTACATCCACAAATGCTTCCGGCGCTGGCGCGGCTGATAGCCGAGGCGAGTCGTTACACGCAAATCTGGCTGACCAGCCACTCGCCGGAGCTGGCTAAGCTCATTGAAAAGCACACGGCATTTACATTGTATGAGCTGGGGATTGAGCAGGGCGAGACGCGGGTAAACCGGCTTTTATGAGCCGTTCTGTGCCTCAGCGCCTGCTTTGGTGAAATCTGCTTTGCGGTAACCTGGCTGCAACAATAATCAGAGAGATATGCTAAAAGCGGCTAACCGTGTGAACTTCATCATTTTTGTCTCTGGCCTGCTTAACAAGCCATTCACTGCATTTTTTGCGCTACTTCACACCGATGGCGAAAAGGTGAATTTGCCTTGAAAAATCTGATGTATAAAAATCAATATAAAACAACGTGATACTTATTTTTAATACCTCCGGGTAATTAATTATTCCCCTAACTTGCTGATGAGAAGTAAAAAACAACATAATTTCATGCTTACAGGAGAATAATTTTCTCTTTGGCGTCTTTTTATCCTGCATAGTTGCAAGTTTTTTCTCTCTTTAGCGCGCTATCATTGTTTTATTATAAAAAAGACCTGCCAATTGTTCGCCCCGGTATCTCATCGCCCGGGGAATTATTGCTTTATTTAAAATAACGATTAAATCCTACATTAAGAGAAATATTAAATGGAAACAATAATCGCCCCTCTGGCGACCTCACCGGCTGCTCGTCGTGCCGGAATGACCGAACGTGAATGGCAGGATGCAATAAAGCTGGATAGTAACGACATTGGCTGGATAATAATGAGTATTGGTATGGCGATTGGTGCGGGGATCGTTTTTTTACCCGTTCAGGTTGGATTAATGGGATTGTGGGTTTTCCTGCTTTCTTCCATTGTAGGTTACCCCGCGATGTATTTATTCCAGCGGTTGTTTATTAATACCCTTGCCGAATCCCCGGAATGTAAAGACTACCCAAGCGTGATCAGCGGTTATCTTGGGAAAAACTGGGGGGTATTGTTAGGGGCGCTTTATTTCATTATGTTGGTTATCTGGATGTTTGTTTACGCTACCGCCATTACTAATGACAGCGCTTCTTATCTGCATACCTTTGGCGTAACGGACGAGTTACTTTCAGATAACCCATTTTATGGCCTGATACTGATTTGTGTGCTGGTGGCGATATCTTCGCGCGGTGAGCGGCTGCTGTTTAAAGTTTCCAGCTTGATGGTGATGACTAAACTTCTGGTTGTGGCGGCGCTGGGTGTATCAATGATTGGCCTTTGGCATCTCTATAACGCGGGTTCGTTGCCTCCGCTGGGGTTGCTTATCAAGAATGCCATCATCACGTTGCCCTTTACCCTGACTTCTATTCTGTTTATTCAGACGCTGAGCCCGATGGTTATCTCGTACAGATCGCGAGAAAAATCTCGTGAGGTCGCTCGCCATAAAGCATTACGAGCGATGAATATTGCCTTTGGGATTTTGTTTGTCACGGTATTTTTCTATGCGGTGTCGTTTACTTTGGCGATGGGGCACGATGAAGCGGTAAAAGCCTATGAACAAAATATTTCAGCATTAGCGATTGCCGCCCAGTTTATTAATGGTGGGTCTGGTTCATGGGTTACTGTCGTCGGCGTTATATTAAATATTTTTGCGGTAATGACCGCATTCTTTGGGGTTTATCTCGGGTTTCGTGAAGCAACGCAGGGTATCGTGATTAATATATTACGCCGTAAAATTGCCGCTGAGAAAATTAATGAGCGACTGGTGCAATACGGCATTATGATCTTTGCAATTTTGCTTTCCTGGAGTGCGATTGTTCTGAATGCACCCGTGTTAAGTTTTACCTCAATATGTAGCCCAATATTTGGCATGGTCGGGTGTTTGATCCCTGCATGGCTGGTTTATAAAGTCCCGGCGCTGCATAAATATAAAGGGGTATCTCTGATTATTATTATTATTACCGGGCTATTGCTTTGTGTTTCTCCTTTCCTGGCGTTCTCCTGATGGCCAGGTTGCAGTAAGGACTTAAGGTATAAATATGTTAAATCCAGAATTAAACCCGGCGTGGGCCGAATTAATCCGGGCGGTAAAACAAAATGTGAGGCCTGCGGTAGGCTGCACTGAACCCATTTCGCTGGCGCTGGCCAGCGCCCTGGCGGCTTCGCACCTGGAGGGCAACGTGGAGCGTATTGTGGCGAAGGTCTCCCCCAATCTGATGAAAAATGGGATGGGGGTGACGGTACCCGGAACAGGTATGGTTGGGTTGCCGATTGCTGCCGCAGTTGGTGCCTTGGGGGGCAATCCGCAGGCCGGGCTTGAAGTGTTGAAAAGCGCTTCGGTCGCGTCTATTGCCGCCGGTAAGTTGCTGCTGGCGAATGGGCGAGTCTCCGTCTCAATTTGTGAGCCTTGCGACGAAATCCTCTACGCCAGCGCCACGGTTTTTACGGCTAATGCGTTTGCTACCGTCACCATTGCTGGTGGGCATAGCAGGGTGGTTCGCGTTGAGAAACAGGGAAAAGTGCTGTTTGACCGCAGCCATGAACCCCGAACTGATGATGCTGAATCCTGCTGCGATCTGGCCAAATTTACGCTGTCGCAAATTGTTGAGTTTGCCGGGAATGTCCCCGTCGAGAGCATCGGTTTTATTCGGGATGCGGCCTTGCTGAATAACGCCCTTTCCCATGAAGGACTGCGGGCCCCGTATGGTCTTCACATCGGTGCAACTTTGCAGCGCCAGAGAGCGCGGGGGCTGCTGGCGAAAGATCTGTTCACGGATATTATCATCCGAACGTCTGCCGCCTCGGATGCCCGCATGGGCGGCGCCTGTTTGCCGGCAATGAGTAACTCTGGGTCGGGTAACCAGGGCATTGCGGCCACGATGCCGGTTGTGGTCGTGGCTGAACACCTTGGAAGCAGTGAGGAGCAGCTAACCCGGGCGCTTATTCTGTCGCATTTGACGGCTATTTACATTCACCATCAGCTGCCAACTTTATCAGCACTTTGCGCGGCGACGACGGCCGCAATGGGGGCGGCGGCGGGCATGTTGTGGCTGATTGACGGAAGCTACCGGAGTATTACGATGGCGATTAGCTCGATGATTGGGGACGTCAGCGGCATGATTTGCGATGGCGCTTCCAATAGCTGCGCGATGAAGGTTTCAACCAGCGTTTCTTCTGCATGGAAAGCCGTTCTGATGGCTCTGGATAATACGGCGGTCACGGGTAACGAAGGGATCGTGGATCAGGATATTGAAAAATCCATCAGTAATCTTTGTGCTCTGGCAAGCCGGTCAATGCAGGCAACCGACCGCCAGATTATTGACATTATGGCTAATAAAACAGCCTGACTAACGGGCTCATCCCCGACATCACGTCGGGGAGAGTTTAAACCGGCAAATCAATCAGCAGCGCACGCAGCGGCGTATCTGCCACCAACGTGATTTTCGCTTCATCTCGAATAAACGCGCCGTCGCCGCAGGTTAACCCTTCCTTCTCTTCGGACGATGTCACCGCGTGTACCGTGCCGTGAATCGACTGCAGGTAGGCACGCGGGCCATGGAGCTGGAAGTTTAGCTGTTCGCCTTTTTCCATCTCAATATGATGGATCCATACCTGCTGGCGCAGCTGCAGGCTGTTACTGCTGCCGTCCGGCGAGGCAATTAGCTGATGCGATGCTCCTTTCAGCGGGACCTTTTGCACCAGCGGATTTTCACTCTCCGGACAGGCGTCCAGCCACAGCTGCATCCGCGTCAGTGATTTCTCTTTGCTGATGTTGTGCTCGCTATAGCTGATGCCGGGCTGGGTCGATAGCAGCAGAACTTCGCCTGCGCTGGCCTGGACATGGTTGCCTTCGCTGTCGCGGTATTCCGCTTCCCCTTCCAGAATCAGGTTGAGGATGTCTACCTTTGGGTAGCCGCGCGGCTGAAACGATGCGCCGGGCGCCAGGACTTCCTGGTTGAGCACGCGCAGGGAGGCGTAGCCCAGCAGTTTCGGGTCGAAGTAATGTCCAAAAGAAAAGGTGTAGCGAGCCTGCAGCCATCCGTAGTCAGCTTTACCACACTGTTTGGCTGTTCTTGTCGTAATCATAATTCTTGACCTCTCTTTACACTAAACCCATGTTAAGGGTCTGGACGCTGCATTGTTAGCCAGTTAATCTGCTCGGTATGTTCAAATTTCCTGAATGAGAACGAAATGGCGAAAGAAAGGGCGTTGACGCTGGAAGCGTTAAGGGTCATGGATGCAATCGACAGGCGGGGCAGTTTTGCCGCCGCTGCCGACGAGCTGGGGCGCGTGCCGTCAGCGCTTAGCTACACCATGCAAAAATTAGAAGAAGAACTGGATGTTGTGCTATTTGACCGTTCGGGCCATCGCACCAAATTCACCAACGTGGGGCGTATGCTGCTGGAGCGAGGGCGGGTACTGCTGGAGGCTGCTGATAAGCTGACGACCGATGCTGAAGCGCTGGCGCGGGGCTGGGAAGCAAACCTGACCATCGTTACCGAAGCGCTGGTGCCGACGGAAAAATTGTTCCCGCTGGTCGACAAGCTGGCCGCTAAGGCTGACACCCAGCTGTCTATTTTTACCGAGGTGCTGGCCGGGGCCTGGGAACGGCTTGAGCAGGGAAGGGCGGATATTGTCATTGCGCCGGATATGCACTTCCGCAGCTCGTCGGAAATTAACTCCCGCAAGCTGTACAAAGTGATGAGCGTGTATGTTGCCGCCCCGGATCATCCTATTCATCAGGAACCGGAGCCGCTGTCTGAAGTGACCCGCGTGAAATACCGTGGCGTGGCGGTAGCCGACACCGCTCGTGAAAGGCCGGTGCTAACGGTCCGACTGCTGGACAAACAGCCGCGCCTGACGGTGAGTTCTATCGAAGAGAAAAGGCTGGCGCTGCTGGCCGGGCTTGGCGTAGCGACGATGCCCTACCCATTGGTAGAGCAGGATATTGCCGAAGGCCGCCTGCGGGTGGTTAGCCCGGAGTACACCAACGAGATTGATATCATTATGGCGTGGCGACGCGACAGCATGGGCGAGGCCAAAGCCTGGTGCCTGCGTGAGTTGCCTAAACTGCTGAAATAAAAAAACGCGTTGGTTTTGCCAACGCGTTTTTTTCCTTCCATGAAATTACAGGCTGCCAGGCGTTCTGGCGGCTCTGCCCGCGGATTTAATCGTCTTACTGCTACGCTGCCCGCTGAGGCTTTCCAGACGCATCTGGAACGGTGGGAACGGCATCTCGATGTTGTGCTCGCGGAAGCCCTGCAGAATCAGCTGGTGGATTTCGTGGCGCAGCGGCATTCGGTGGCCCATCTCCGCCGCGTGAATACGCAGTTCGAAGACCTGGATACCCTGCTGGAGATCGACCAGGAATGCTTCCGGCTGCGGCGTATCGAGCACCAGCGTGCAGCGGTGCGCGGCTTCCAGCAGGACTTTGGTGACCTCTTCCGTATTCGCTTCTGACGGGGCCGGAATGGTGAGCACCACACGCGTGACCGAGTCCGAAAGCGACCAGTTGATAAACTGCTCGGTAATAAATGCCTGGTTCGGAACGATGATTTCTTTTCGGTCCCAGTCGCTGATGGTGGTCGCACGGGTGTTGATTCGCGTGATGGTGCCCGTCAGGTCACGGATGGTCACCGTGTCGCCGATGCGTATCGGCTTCTCGAACAGAATAATCAGGCCAGAGACGAAGTTGGCGAAGATTTGCTGTAAACCGAAGCCCAACCCCACGCTGAGTGCGGCTACCAGCCACTGCAGCTTGGACCACTCAATCCCGATCATCGAGAAGCCCACCAGCCCGCCAATCAGCAGCAGCAGATATTTGGTGATGGTGGTAATGGCATAGCCGGTGCCTGGCGTTAAGTTCAGGTGTTGAAGAATGGCCAGCTCCAGCAGCGCCGGTAAGTTACGCACCAGCTGCGTGGTAATAATCAGCACCAGAATGGCAATCAGTACCGCGCCAAGCGTAATCGGTTCGATGCTTTCCACACCCTGAACAGTGGAGGTGACGTCCCACAGCGTGATGTTACCGAGGAAGCCAAACGCCGAGTGGATTTCGGACCACAGAAAAATCACCGACAGCAGGGCAATAAGCATCAGAATTGAGCGGACCAGGCGCAAAGACTGGGCGCTGATGGTATCGAGATCGACTTCCGGCTCGTCCACGGTTTCTACCGAGCCTTCGGTGCTGTTAGCATGCGCCGTATCTTCTTCCCCACGCGCTCGTTGGGCAAGGATTTCAGCCCGGCGGTGTTTAGCGCGGTCAAAGGCCAGACGGCGGCGCTGGATAAGCATCCAGCGGCGGATGATGTGATAAATCACCAGCAGCAGGAACCAGATGGCTACGGAGGTTTCCAGACGTGCCAGCAGCGCCTGAGCCGTCATCAGATAGCCGACGATAGCCGCCAGGATAGCCATCAACGGAGCACAGAGCAGCAGGTTCCACAGAATGGTGTTCACGATGTTGTCACCATCGCCCTGCTTGTCGAGATAGAGCGGTAGCCCGGCACGTTTAAGGCTGAGCGTGACGATAGCCAACGCGCCGCAAATCATGATGAAGCAAAGCCTGCCCAACGAGGCTGAAAATTCCCGGTCGTTGAGATTGTCGAACATAATCAGCGCCATGATCAGCGGCACAATCAGGCCTATGCTCATGATGTAGTAGCGCATGGCCCGCCCTACGCGCTCGCGCGGCCAGCCAAAATGCACCACAAACAGCCCGGTAGGGCGTGCGAACGTCGCGCAGATCATCACCCCCCAAAGTAGAGGCACCGTAGCGGTAACGCCGTCGCCTATCGCCACCGCGATGGGGTAAGGCCACGCTTCCTGCAAACCATAACCCAGCGTTGCCCACAGCACGGGGAGCGGAGAGGCGACCAGAATCGACCAGAACACGGTGCGTAGCGTCAGGCGGAAGTGGTCCTGCGTTACTTTTCCGACTTTGGCGCTGGAGCGCTCGAGGAAGGCAGTGAAGTGACGGCGCGAGCTAATGCTAAACCCAACCAGAATCAGCGCGCCGAAGAGCGGCAGCAGCGTTTCTTTGCTGGTTACCATCATGATCGCGGCTTTACCCAACTGGCTAAAGGTATCCAGCGACACCAGACGCCGCAGATCTTGCACGATTTCCAGCGGCCAACTGATGCCTATTGGGCTGACGTCAGACGTCCAGAACAGGTAGCGGTGGGTCGCTTCATTCACTTCTTTCAGCGCGTCTTCAAGCTGGCTGTTCGCCACTTTCAGCTTGGTTAACTCGAGAATCAGGGTATCGCCGCCCTGCAGCAGCGAGTTCAGCAGCTCACGTTGGGTGCGAAGCTGCGCCTGCAGGATCTTATTTTGCTCGGCGGTCAGCGGGCTGCCGTCAGCCTGGCGAACCTGGCGTAGCTGGGCGTGTTTATTGAGCAAATCTTCATAGTGCAGGCGCTCTACGCGCAGCTGAGCCAGCTCGGTGTCCAGCTGCTGCGGCTTTGGCATGTCCGGCAGGCGGGCAACCTGGGCGCGCAGTGCTTCACCCAGCACGTTCGAGACGCCCAGCCATTGGGACTGCTCTCGCAGCGTATTGAGCGCCTGGCGGACCTGCAGCGTCTGGTTATTGGCCTGACGTTGCTGAGAGGCCACCAGGTCCATGCGCTGGGCCTGTTGATTGAGTGCCTGAGAGAGTTCGCGGTTATTTTTGAACTGCTCGAATATTTCTGGCGGCAGGTTAGCGCTGGTTTCCGCCAGCAGCTCGGTGCTTTCCAGCGCCTGTTCCGCTTCACGCTGGCGCTGGCTGTTGAGCTGGTTTCTCAGAGCCTGGAGGTAGGCATCCAGCTGCGTACTCTGCTTTTGCGCCAGCTCGGCGCGCATGCGCGCAAGCTCCTGGCGGTTGTTAGCGGAAAGCTGAGCCAGTTCGAGTTCATCCACCTGAGCCTTCAGGCGGGCGGATTCAGCCTGCAGCAGGAAGTGCTGGGCCTGGGCCAGAGGCGTGCTGCCACTTTGCTGAGAGCCCGCACGACGTTCAATGTCGTTGAGCTGCCGGCGAGTATCCGTTTGCTGTTGAGGGAGCTGGCTTAGCGAGTCGCTGATGTCGCGGGTTCTTTCCTGCTCCTGCTGGGCAAGTCGGCTTTTGTCCAGCAGCTGGCTGCTGACCTGCAAAATCTCCTGGTTTAACGCGTCGCTGCTCATGCCCGGCGGCACTTCTTCAGGTTCATCGCGCAGGTTGGTCAGCTGTTTGCGCAGGGTTTGCGACAGCTTAGGGAAGTTATCAATGACTTGCTGGTATTGTTCGGCGCGTTCAAGCGAGGCTTTGCGTTCATCTAACGCGTTCAGCGCCGACTGGAGAGCTTCCACAATTTCCGCCTGGTTTGGCGTGTTTTTGGCGGCCTTAGCCTGCTCCAGTTCCTGCGAGATTTGTTTTGCATCGGGCGCTGTTGCTGCATACGCCCCCAGGCTGAGGCACCAGGCCATCAGGAAAGTGATAATCAGGCGCACGTCAGTTACCTATAACGTTGCTGGAAAAGAGGGAAAGCACGGTTTCCCTCTTTGAGGTTTCAGCTGAAAATCAATGGGTTGATTTTCATGGTTAAGTGCTGTTGTCTTTCAGGCTTCTGGGTTGCCAGTCGCCTGTTCTTCGACATTATTCTGCGGTTTTTGGCGCTTCCGGTACGTCTGCTTCGGTTTCCAGAACGTCGGCAGGGATTTCGCTCACCGGCACTTCAGGCTCAATAACAGGCTCGGTAGAAATGGCCAGAGGTTCACCGATTTTCGTTGCTGACAGGCTTTTCAGCTGCTCGACCAGGTTTACTTTGCCCGGTGCAAACAGGTTAATCACCGTGGAGCCCAGCTTGAAGCGGCCCATTTCCTGACCCTTCAGCAGTGCCACAGCGCCTTCGCTTTCACCGGCAGGCCAGGTCCAGCGTTTGATAACGCCCTCACGCGGTGGGGTGATAGTCCCGGCCCAGACGGTTTCGATGCTGCCAACAATGGTAGCACCAACCAGAATTTGTGCCATTGGACCAAACTCTGTGTCGAACAGGCAGATAACGCGTTCGTTACGGGCAAAAAGGTTAGGCACGTTTTGCGCGGTCAGGTGATTCACGGAGAACAGATCGCCTGGCACATAAATCATTTCGCGCAGAATACCGTTACACGGCATATGCACGCGGTGATAGTCGCGTGGAGAAAGGTAAGTCGTGGCGAAACTGCCGTTACGGAACAGATCGGCCATCAGGTAGTTACCCGCCAGCAGCGCTTCCAGGCTGTAGTTATGGCCTTTCGCCTGCAGGATTTTGTCTTCTTCGATGCGGCCCAGCTGGCTTATCACTCCGTCGGCAGGCATGACCAGCACGCTCGGATCGGTGTTCATCGGGCGAACGTCATCGCGAAGCGGACGCACAAAGAAGTCGTTGAAGGTGCGGTAAGCTGCGGTGTCCGGCTTCTGCGCCTCGTTCATGTCTACTTTGTAGTACTTGACGAACAAATCGATGACCAGCTTGGTCAGCCAGCCAGCACGTTTGCTTGCGCCCCAGCCTGCCAGGCGAGTCAGCCACAGTTTTGGCAGAAGGTACTGGAGCGAAAGTTTAATGTTGTCTAACAAAATAGCCTCCTGGCTAAATGCCCTGATAGGTGGGCCGATACAGAAAAGGGGCGATTCTAGCGATGCCCAGCTTAATTGTCAGTTGTCAGTATCAGAAAAGCTTTTACGCGTTTTTACCTGCGCCATGCTTTCCAGAATACGGTGGTAATTTTCAAAACGTGTTTCGGCTATCTCGCCTTTCTCCACGGCCTCACGCAGGGCGCAGCCTGGATCGTTGTCGTGACGGCAGTCGCGATATTTACAACGGCCTAAATAGTCATGGAATTCGACAAATCCGTGGGTGATTTGTTCAGGTTCCAGGTGCCAAAGACCAAACTCACGCACGCCTGGGGAGTCAATCACGTCGCCGCCGCCTGGGAAGTGATAGAGGCGAGAGGCGGTGGTGGTGTGCTGACCGAGGCCGGAAACGTCGGAAACGTCGTTTACCAGGATCTGTTTTTCAGTGAAGCCCAGCAGGTTGTTCAGCAGGCTTGATTTACCCACGCCTGACTGGCCGGCGAAGATGCTGATACGGCCAACCAGCTCGGCCTCAAGATCTTTTAGCCCTTCCGCCTTGTAGCTGGAGACCATCAGCACGCGATAGCCAATTTTGCGGTAGATATCCATCTGCTCGTTAACGAAGGCGCGGCCTTCATCATCCAGCAGGTCAGTTTTGTTCAGTACCAGCAGCGGCTCAACGTCGAGGGTTTCGCAGGCTACGAGGTAACGGTCGATAATGTTCAGCGACAGCTCCGGCAGGATAGCCGAAACGATGATTATCTGGTCGATGTTTGCCGCAATCGGCTTTACGCCATCGTAAAAGTCTGGACGGGTCAGTACGGAGGTGCGCTCGTGTACGGCCTCCACGATCCCTTTTTTAGAGACGCCTTCTGCGGCCTCTTTCGCTAAGCGCCAGACTACCTTGTCGCCGGTGACCAGCGAACGAATGGTGCGACGAATGTTGCAGCGGTGTACCGTGCCTTCATGCGACTCGACGTCTGCATGCTGGCCAAAGCGGCTGATTACCGTGCCTTCGCGCGGTTCACCAAACTGGGCATCGTCGTAGTCGGCTTTCTCCACGGTTTTTGTCAGACGACGCTGGTGGTTTGCGTTGACGCGGCGCTGTTGTCCTTTGGAGAGTTTATTTTTGCTCAAGCGTACTGGCTCCTGGTCGCCCCTGGTGGGCAAAACCTCTATGATACACACTATTTTATACGAATTAACCCATCGTCAAGGGTGGGCGACGCACAAGAAGGGTGGAAAATAGCATGAGTGGAAACGAAAACAATCTGATTTGGATTGATTTAGAAATGACCGGTCTGGATCCCGAGCGGGATCGCATTATTGAGATTGCTACCCTGGTGACCGATGCCAACCTGAACATTCTGGCAGAAGGGCCGACCATTGCGGTACACCAGTCCGATGAACAGCTGGGGTTGATGGACGACTGGAACGTTCGTACCCATACCGCCAGTGGCCTGGTTGAGCGCGTGAAGGCAAGTCAGCTTGACGATCGCGCGGCGGAGCTTGCGACGATTGAGTTTCTGCAGCAGTGGGTGCCGGCGAACACTTCCCCAATTTGCGGGAACAGCATCGGGCAGGATCGTCGCTTCCTGTTTAAGTACATGCCCGAGCTGGAAGCCTACTTCCATTATCGTTACCTCGATGTGAGCACGCTGAAAGAGCTGGCGCGCCGCTGGAAGCCGGAAATTCTGCCGGGCTTTAAAAAGCAGGGAACTCACCAGGCGATGGACGATATCCGCGAGTCCGTGGCGGAGCTTGCCTACTACCGTGAGAATTTTATTAAGCTTTAAAAACAGTCCCCTCATCGAAAGGTGAGGGGGAATTAGCCATTTCAGACGATAAAATAATCATCTTGATGGTTTAACCAGCAGTCAGACAAAAAACGCGAAAAAAAACGTTTGAGGGCTTGCGACAAAAACGAATTCTCGTATAATGCGCCTCCCGTACCGATGCAGAATTTGCAGCGTTACACAGAGCGGGAATAGCTCAGTTGGTAGAGCACGACCTTGCCAAGGTCGGGGTCGCGAGTTCGAGTCTCGTTTCCCGCTCCAAAATTTGATTTGGCTTTTACAGCCTGCACCACCCAAGCGGGAATAGCTCAGTTGGTAGAGCACGACCTTGCCAAGGTCGGGGTCGCGAGTTCGAGTCTCGTTTCCCGCTCCAAAATTTGATTGGCTTTTACAGCCACGCACCACCCAAGCGGGAATAGCTCAGTTGGTAGAGCACGACCTTGCCAAGGTCGGGGTCGCGAGTTCGAGTCTCGTTTCCCGCTCCAAATTTTCCTTTCAAGTAAAAATTATCCACAGCGCTCAGCAGGCGTTGGTGATGGTATTTTGCCGTTTTGTAATACGTCTATAAACAGACTTATCCACAGGCGTCTGTCTCTTCGCTCGTCTTCTACAAATGTAATATTTATTACATCAATATTTTAATTTGTTGATAATTAACGATTTAATTTAATTTCGAAATATTAATGTAATGCTTGCAGAAATTTTGACGCTTGAATGACAACGCGTTTTTGAATTTTATGCACACGCTGTGGACATATCATGCGTCGCGTGGAAGCCCCTTCTCGATCACTCTCACCAGCCGCTGTTTCTTCGGCAACTGAACCTCTACGGCCTGCTCGCTTCGTCTGGCTAATTGTTGCGCAATCGCCCATTCAATATGCTCGTCCAGAAGTGGGTGCTCACCTTTTCTCTGCTCAAGTGCGGTCAGGTTAGCTTCATTCCAGGGGGCATTGCCCAGTGCGACGGCAATATTACGCAGCCAGCGAAGATGCCCAATACGGCGAATCGCGGAACCTTCGGTGACTCGCAGGAAGTGCTGCTCGGTCCAGGCGAACAGCTCGGTCAGGGGTGGCGAGTGAAGCGCCTTGCGCGGGCTAAAATCATCTTCCTCGCTTAGCTGCGAGTAGCGATTCCACGGGCAGATAAGCTGGCAGTCGTCGCAGCCGTAGATACGGTTGCCAATAAGCGGCCTGAATTCTTCCGGGATTGCGCCTTCAAGCTCAATCGTCAGGTAGGAGATACAGCGCCGCGCGTCCACCGTATAAGGTTCGACGATGGCGTTAGTCGGGCAAATTGTCATGCAGGCTACGCAGCGGCCGCAGCCCTCTTCAACGGGAGCGTCAATCGGCAGCGGAATATCGACCAGCAGTTCGCCGAGGAAGAAGAACGAGCCGGCCTCGCGATTGAGGATAAGTGAGTGCTTACCTGTCCAGCCGAGCCCGGCTTTTTCCGCCAGCGGGCGCTCAAGAAGCGGCGCTGAGTCGACAAAAGGTCTAAAATTCAGCGTGGAGCAGTGGGACTGAATCATTTCCCCCAGCTTTTTTAAGCGGTTACGCAAGACTTTGTGATAATCACGGCCCAGCGCATAGCGGCTGACATAACCCAACTGCGGATTTTTCAGCGTTGAGGCGAAAGCAGCGTTGGTCGGAAGGTAGTTCATGCGAACGCTAATGACCCTGAGCGTACCGGGCATCAGTTCGTGTGGTCGGGCGCGCATCATGCCGTGCCGGGCCATCCAGTCCATTTCGCCGTGATATTGCTTATCGAGCCAGTCCTGCAGTTGTGGCTCGCTGGCGGTGAGATCGGTATCGGTAATACCGACCTGCTGGAAGCCAAGATCCTTGCCCCACTGTTTAATGCTTTGCGCTAACTGATTGTAATCGAGGGGCTGTGACATGACGGACCATAACCTGAAAAAGTACGGCAAAAGTATACCACATTCGGTCTGGCCGGCGGACTGGCTGCGTAAAGCCGAAAGGGACGCGGCAGACAGCCTGGGCATCACGCTTTATGAGCTGATGCAGCGTGCCGGCGAAGCCGCATTTCAGATCGCCCGCACGCGTTATCCTCAAGCTCGCCATTGGCTAATCGCCTGCGGGCATGGGAATAACGGCGGTGACGGCTATGTTGTGGCCCGCCTGGCTCAGGCCGCTGGCCTTCAGGTGACGTTGCTGGCTGTCGAAAGCGATAAGCCCTTACCCGAAGAGGCGGGTCAGGCCCGCGAGGCATGGCTCAATGCAGGCGGCGTTCCGCACGATCCCGATACAGTCTGGCCCGCTGACGTTGATTTAATTGTCGATGCCTTGCTGGGCATTGGCTTAAACAGCGCCCCGCGCGAAAATATCGCTCAGCTTATCAAGCAGATGAACGAGCATCCTGCGTCGGTCGTGGCAATGGATATTCCTTCCGGGCTGCAGGCCGATACCGGTGCCGTGCCCGGAGCGGTGGTTCAGGCTGCGGATACTGTGACTTTTATCGCTCTCAAGCCGGGGCTGCTAACGGGTAAGGCGCGGGATGTTGTTGGCAGGCTCCATTTTTCCGCATTAGGGCTTGAGTCCTGGTTAGATGCGCAGGAAGCGCCTATTTCCCGATTTGATGTCCAGCAGCTTGCCGACTGGATCAAACCGAGGCGGCCTACGTCGCATAAAGGGGATAACGGGCGGCTGGTGCTGATTGGCGGCGACAGCGGTACAGCGGGAGCCATTCGCATGGCCGGTGAGGCTGCGTTGCGTGCCGGGGCTGGCCTGGTTCGGGTATTAACCCGTGCGGAAAACGTTGCCCCGTTGCTTACCGCTTGCCCCGAGCTAATGGTTCACGAACTGACTCCGCAATCGCTTGATGAATCGCTTGAATGGGCGGATGTGGTGGCGATTGGCCCCGGGCTCGGGCAGCAGGAATGGGGCAAGAAGGCGCTGCAGAAAGTTGAAAACAGCCGCAAACCGATGCTTTGGGACGCGGACGCGCTTAACCTTCTGGCAATCAACCCGGATAAACGTCAGAATCGCGTGATTACGCCTCATCCTGGCGAAGCGGCAAGGCTGCTTAATTGCGCTGTGTCACAAATTGAGAGTGACCGCTTACTTGCTGTAAGGCGTTTGGCTAAACGTTATGGCGGAACCGTGGTCTTAAAAGGTGCCGGCACGCTGGTCGCCAGCCACGATCGGTTGGGCATTATCGACGTGGGTAACGCCGGGATGGGAAGCGGTGGAATGGGGGATGTGCTGTCGGGGATCATTGCCGCATTGCTGGCACAGAAGCTTACCCCTTATGATGCTGCCTGTGCAGGCTGCGTGGCTCACGGCGCGGCGGCTGATGTTTTAGCCCGCCAGCGAGGCACGCGCGGTATGCTGGCGAGCGACCTGCTTTCAACGCTTTACCTGTTTGTTAACCCGGATTTGAATACCTGAAGCCATGATGAATCGAGTTATTGCATTACCTGAAGAAGCGGCAACTTTGGAGCTGGGCAAGCGCCTGGCGCTGGCCTGTGAAGGCGCGACGGTTATTTACCTTTATGGCGACCTCGGGGCGGGTAAAACCACCTTTAGCCGCGGTTTCTTGCAGGCGCTGGGGCATAAAGGCAACGTTAAAAGCCCAACATATACGCTGGTCGAGCCGTATCAGCTTGATAGCCTGATGGTCTATCACTTTGATTTATATCGCCTGGCAGACCCGGAAGAGCTTGAGTTTATGGGGATCCGTGACTACTTCACCAATGACGCGATTTGCCTGGTGGAATGGCCGCAGCAGGGGACAGGTGTGCTCCCCGATCCGGATGTCGAAATTCACCTGAGCTACGAGGCGCAAGGGCGTGAAGCGCGCATTGCTGCCGTTTCATCATCTGGTGAAGCGTTACTGGCGCGGTTAGCCAAATAGCAAGGATGACGGGATGATCTATCGCGTGAAAGGTTGGTTGATGGCCGGATTCCTGCTGCTGTGCTGCGCGCAGGCGGGGGCGGCCGCGCTGTCGGATATTCAGGTTTCTAACGGTGAGAATCAGGCGCGTATCACCTTCAGTTTTATGGGCGACCCGGAATACACCTTTTCGCAGGACAGCAAGCGAAGCGTCGCGCTGGATATTAAGCAAAGCGGTGTGATTCGCGGGCTGCCGCTGCAGTTTAGCGGTAACAACCTGGTGAAAAGCATCAGCTCCGGGCAGCCAAAAGACGATCAATCTTTACGCCTGGTCGTTGATTTAACCCAGCCCGGCAAAACCCGCGCCGTAAAGCAGCAAAACGGGGCTAATTATACCGTCATCTTTACGATTAACGCTGATGCGCCGCCGCCGCCTCCACCGCCGGTTGTCGCCAAACGAGTTGAACCTGCTCCGCCTGTCCAGGCTCCCGGTCCGGCTCGCAATCCCTTTAAACCTCAGCAGGTTACCGGCGTGGTAGGGTCCAATACAGTAACTCGCCCGGCGGCTCGCGTGAAAAATAGCGGCCCGTCAGATACCGTTGTGGTGGCTATTGATGCCGGTCACGGCGGTCAGGACCCCGGCGCGATTGGCCCCGGTGGTACTCAGGAAAAGAACGTCACTATCTCTATCGCCCGCAAGCTGAAAGCTTTGCTGAACGACGATCCGATGTTCCGGGGCGTGTTGACCCGCGATGGCGATTATTTTATCTCGGTAATGGGGCGTTCCGACGTGGCGCGTAAGCAGAATGCGAACCTGCTGGTATCGATTCATGCGGATGCCGCGCCGAATCGCGATGCTACCGGGGCGTCCGTTTGGGTGCTTTCTAACCGCCGCGCAAACAGTGAAATGGCGGGCTGGCTTGAGCAGCATGAAAAGCAGTCTGAATTACTGGGTGGTGCGGGAGACGTGCTGGCAAACAGCCAGGCCGATCCTTACTTAAGTCAGGCGGTGCTGGATTTGCAGTTCGGCCATTCCCAGCGAGTCGGGTATGATGTGGCGACCAAAGTGCTGGCGCAGCTTCAGCGGGTAGGCTCTCTGCATAAACGCCGCCCTGAGCACGCGAGCCTCGGCGTATTGCGTTCGCCAGATATCCCTTCGCTGTTGGTTGAAACGGGCTTTATCAGTAACAGTTCCGAAGAGCGCCTTTTGGGCAGCGACAATTACCAGCAGCAAATAGCGCAGGCTATTTATGAGGGGCTGCGCAACTACTTCCGTGAGCATCCGCTGCAGTCTGCGCCATCGAATGAGCAAACTGCCCGCACCCTGCAGGGGTCGCCTCAGCAGGTCGCAGCCACTAACTAAGGAGATAACATGCCGATTCAGGTTCTGCCGCCGCAGCTTGCGAACCAGATCGCCGCTGGCGAGGTTGTAGAGCGTCCTGCGTCGGTAGTGAAGGAGCTGGTTGAGAACAGCCTTGATGCCGGCGCCACGCGGATTGATATCGATATCGAGCGCGGTGGCGCAAAGCTTATCCGTATTCGCGATAACGGCTGCGGTATTAAACAGGAGGAGCTGGCGCTGGCGCTGGCTCGCCATGCCACCAGTAAAATCGCCTCGCTGGATGACCTTGAGGCCATTATCAGCCTCGGCTTCCGCGGTGAAGCGTTGGCAAGTATCAGCTCAGTTTCCCGTTTGACTCTGACGTCGCGTACGGCGGAACAAAACGAAGCCTGGCAGGCCTATGCCGAAGGGCGCGACCAGGATGTGACGGTCAAACCAGCCGCGCATCCGGTCGGGACAACGCTTGAAGTCCTCGACCTGTTTTACAACACGCCTGCGCGCCGTAAGTTTATGCGCACCGAAAAAACCGAATTCAACCATATTGATGAAGTGGTACGCCGTATCGCGCTGGCGCGCTTCGACGTTTCTATTACGCTCAACCATAACGGTAAAATGATTCGCCAATACCGTGCGGTGCCGGAGGGTGGCCAGCGTGAGCGTCGGCTTGGCGCTATTTGCGGCACACCGTTTCTTGAGCAGGCGTTGGCGATTGAGTGGCAGCACGGCGATTTAACGCTGCGCGGCTGGGTCGCTGAGCCAACAGCAACCACTTCTGCATTAGCTGAGATCCAGTATTGTTACGTTAACGGACGCATGATGCGCGACCGCTTAATTAACCATGCCATCCGCCAGGCCTGTGAAGACAAACTGGGCGTGGATCAGCAACCTGCGTTTGTGCTGTACCTGGAGATTGATCCGCATCAGGTGGACGTTAACGTTCATCCGGCCAAGCACGAGGTTCGCTTCCACCAGTCGCGTCTGGTGCATGACTTTATCTACCAGGGCGTGATCAGCGTGCTTCAACAGCAGGGTGAGAACGCGCTGGCGCTGGAGGAAACGGCGGATACGCCAGCTGAACGCTGGCAGCCGGAAAATCGTGTCGCTGCCGGGCGTAACCAGTTTGCAACGCCAGCCGCCCCGCGTGAGCCACGTGAAGCGCCGCCGCGCCAGGCTTCGCCATCGCCTTCTGGCGGCGGCCGCGCCGGTGAGACGGGAGGAACGCCGCTTTGGCCTCATGCCGCACCGGGCTACCAGAAGCAGCAAGGCGCGCTGTATCGCCAGCTGTTGGATACTCCAGAAGTAGAACCTGCACCTGCAGCCCGGGCTGAAGAGCCGCCAGCGCTTGAAGGCCACTCGCAAAGTTTTGGCCGGGTATTAACGGTTTTGCCGCCGGATAAGGCCTTGCTTGAGCGGCAGGGCAAACTTTCTCTGCTTTCGCTGGTGGTGGCCGAGCGGTGGCTAAAACAGGCTCAACTGGCACCGGGCAGTGAAGGGCTTAGGGCTCAGCCGCTGTTGATCCCGCTTCGTCTGAAAGTCAGTCGCGAAGAACACGATGTATTGGTTAAATATCAGTCGCTTTTGAAAGAAATGGGTATTGAATTTGATACCGATGCACGGCAGATAACAATTCGCACGGTACCTTTACCTTTACGCAAACAAAATTTACAAATCTTGATTCACGAACTGCCAGGATACCTGGCGCAACAGGCAGATGTCTCCCCGGGCCAGCTGACTCTGTGGATTGCCCGCCATTTGGCGAGCGATCATGAACACTGGAGCCAGTCTCAGGCGATTGCGCTGCTGGCGGACGTTGAACGTCTCTGCCCGCAGCTGGTGAAATCTCCGCCCGGCGGTTTGCTGCAACCTGTTGATTTACAAATGGCGATGAACGCCCTGAAAGATGACTGAAGATAAAAAACAGCCACAGGCAATTTTTTTAATGGGGCCCACGGCCTCAGGTAAGACGGCACTTGCCATTAATTTGCGTAAAACTTTGCCGGTAGAGTTGATAAGCGTGGATTCGGCCCTCATCTATCGAGGGATGGATGTAGGTACCGCTAAGCCAACGGAACAAGAGCAAGCCCTGGCGCCGCACAGGCTGCTGGACCTGCTTGACCCGGCTCAGGCGTACTCTGCGGCAGATTTTCGTCGCGACGCGCTGGCCGAGATGGCTGAAATTACCGCCGCCGGGCGTATTCCGATGCTGGTCGGCGGCACAATGCTCTATTTTAAAGCGCTGTTAGAGGGGCTTTCGCCGCTCCCGTCGGCGGACCCGGAAGTCAGGGCAAAGATAGAGCAACAGGCGGCAGAGCAAGGATGGGATGCGTTGCATCGTCAACTGGAACAGATTGATCCCGTTGCCGCTGCCCGGATTCATCCAAATGATCCGCAAAGGCTTTCCCGGGCACTGGAAGTTTTTTTCATTTCGGGTAAAACTTTAACGGAACTGACGCAAACGTCAGGAGAAGCTCTGCCGTATCAGGTGCATCAGTTCGCCATCGCCCCGGCGAGCCGTGAACTGCTCCATCAGCGAATTGAGCAGCGTTTTCATCAGATGTTGGCTTCAGGTTTTGAAGCAGAAGTGCGGGCGCTTTTTGCTCGCGGAGATTTGCATACGGAGATGCCTTCCATCCGTTGCGTGGGTTACCGCCAGATGTGGTCTTATTTGGCCGGTGAAACTTCATACGATGAGATGGTTTATCGAGGTATTTGCGCGACGCGTCAGTTGGCTAAGCGCCAGATGACCTGGCTGCGTGGCTGGGAAGGGGTTCACTGGTTAGACAGTGAAAAACCGGAACAGGCATACAGCGAAGTGCTACAGGTTGTTAGTGCTAAGCATGGGTGAATGTGTACAATTGAAACGTCAGCGTGCGCAAATTTTTACGCAGTTTTTCAGAGCTAATCGCTCTTGAGTGACAAACAACAAACATATAAGGAAAAGATAGAATGGCTAAGGGGCAATCTTTACAAGATCCGTTCTTGAACGCACTGCGTCGTGAACGTGTTCCAGTTTCTATTTATTTGGTGAATGGTATTAAGCTGCAAGGGCAAATTGAGTCTTTCGATCAGTTCGTGATCCTGTTGAAAAACACGGTCAGCCAGATGGTCTATAAGCACGCGATTTCTACCGTTGTTCCGTCTCGTCCGGTTTCTCATCATAGCAATAACACCGGCACCGGCGGTTCTGGCGGCTACCATCACGGCGGCAGCGCGCAGGCTGGTTCTGCGACGCAACAAGACAGCGAAGAAACCGAATAAGGTCGCTTGCTGTTTTCCCGGTCGGGGGACCAGTTCAGCTGCGTTCCCCGCTGGTCTTTTTGAGAGGTTATACGCTTGTTTGACCGTTATGATGCCGGTGAGCAGGCGGTGCTGGTTCACATCTATTTTTCGCAAGACAAAGACATGGAGGACCTCGCGGAGTTTGAATCCCTGGTCTCTTCAGCCGGTGTCGAAGCACTACAGGTGGTAACCGGTAGCCGCAAATCCCCGCACCCAAAGTATTTCGTTGGTGAAGGCAAAGCCGTTGAGATTGCCGAGGCTGTTAAAGCCACTGGTGCGTCGGTTGTGCTGTTTGATCATGCGTTATCCCCCGCCCAGGAACGTAACCTGGAAGCCCTGTGCGAGTGCCGTGTTATCGATCGCACCGGGTTAATTTTAGATATTTTTGCCCAACGTGCACGTACCCATGAAGGTAAATTGCAGGTTGAGCTGGCTCAGCTCCGCCATCTGGCTACTCGCCTCGTGCGCGGCTGGACCCACCTTGAGCGCCAGAAAGGCGGGATTGGTTTACGTGGCCCGGGTGAAACCCAACTCGAGACGGACCGTCGCCTGTTACGCAACCGTATTATGCTGATTCTCTCGCGCTTAGCGCGCGTAGAGAAACAGCGCGAGCAGGGACGTCGTTCACGTAATAAAGCAGATGTGCCGACGATTTCATTGGTGGGCTACACCAACGCCGGTAAATCCACGCTATTTAACAGAATTACCGCGGCCGATGTTTATGCCGCGGATCAGCTATTTGCCACACTCGATCCTACACTGCGCCGTATTGACGTCGCCGACGTGGGCGAAACCGTGCTGGCAGATACTGTCGGTTTTATTCGCCACCTGCCGCATGATTTGGTAGCAGCGTTTAAAGCCACTTTGCAGGAGACTCGTCAGGCCACGCTGTTGCTACACGTGATTGACGCGGCCGACTTCCGGATACAGGAAAACATTGCAGCAGTCGATACCGTACTGGAAGAGATTGAGGCGGATGAAATCCCAACTCTGTTGGTCATGAATAAAATCGATGCGCTGGATGAGTTTGAACCGCGTATCGACAGAAACGACGAGAATGTGCCGATCCGCGTCTGGCTTTCCGCCCAGACCGGTGCCGGTGTCCCACTGCTTTTCCAGGCTCTGACAGAACGTTTGTCTGGTGAAATTGCGCAGCATACGCTGCGTTTACCCCCTCAGGCAGGGCGTTTACGGAGCCGTTTTTATCAGCTTCAGGCAATAGAAAAAGAGTGGACAGAGGAAGACGGCTGCGTGGGATTAGAAGTCCATATGCCTATCGTGGACTGGCGTCGCCTTTGTAAACAAGAACCGGCACTCGCGGATTACATCGTTTAGACGCAATAAAGTCGGCTCATAAATGTCCTGAAGACTATTTCCCCCTAGGGGGATATCACCGCACAACAAATATGGAGCATAAACATGGCGTGGAATCAGCCCGGTAATAACGGACAGGACCGCGACCCGTGGGGAAGCAGCAAGCCTGGCGGCGACTCTGGGGGTAACAAAGGAGGGCGCGATCAGGGTCCACCTGATCTGGATGATATCTTCCGCAAGCTGAGCAAAAAGCTCGGCGGCCTTGGCGGACGGAAAAGTGGCGGTAGCGGCGGTGGTAACGCATCGCAGGGACCGGGTAATCCTATTGGTGGTCGCGTGGTCGGTATCGTTGCCGCTGCGGCGGTCATTATCTGGGCAGCGACCGGGTTCTATACCATTAAAGAAGCCGAACGCGGTGTTGTGACCCGCTTTGGTAAATTCAGCCACCTGGTTGAGCCAGGCCTGAACTGGAAGCCGACCTTTATCGACAGCGTTCAGGCGGTGAACGTTGAATCGGTACGTGAACTGGCAGCGTCCGGCGTGATGCTGACCTCTGATGAAAACGTGGTGCGCGTTGAGATGAACGTGCAGTACCGCATTACCGATCCACAGCGCTACCTGTTTAGCGTGACCAGCGCGGATGACAGCCTGCGTCAGGCCACCGACAGCGCGCTGCGTGGCGTTATCGGCAAGTACACCATGGATAAGATCCTCACCGAGGGTCGTACCGTGATTCGTAGCGATACCCAGCGTGAGCTTGAAGAAACCATCAAGCCTTACAACATGGGGATCACTCTGCTGGACGTCAACTTCCAGACGGCGCGTCCGCCGGAAGAGGTGAAGGCCGCATTTGATGATGCTATCTCTGCTCGTGAAAACGAACAGCAGTACATCCGTGAGGCTGAGGCATACACCAACGAAGTACAGCCGCGTGCTAACGGCCAGGCTCAGCGTATTCTGGAAGAGGCTCGTGCTTATAAAGTGCAGACCGTTCTGGAAGCTGAAGGTGAAGTTTCTCGCTTTGCCCGACTGTTGCCGGAATATAAAGCCGCACCGGAAATCACCCGCGAGCGTCTGTATATCGAGACCATGGAAAAAGTCCTTAGCCACACCCGTAAAGTGCTGGTTAATGACAAAGGTGGCAACCTGATGGTGCTGCCGCTGGATCAGATGTTGAAGGGCGGCGCTCAGCAGCCGGCCGCAAAGGGCGATAACAGCGCAGCGAGCAACCTGCTGCGCCTGCCGCCAGCGTCCAGCTCAGGCAGCAGTGCCAGCACCTCTTCGTCCTCCTCGAGCGGCGATATCATGGATCAGCGTCGTGCTAACGCACAGCGCAACGATACCCAGCGCGTAGGGAGTGAATAACGATGCGTAAGTCTTTTATTGCAGTAATTATCATCGTGCTGGTCGTGATTTACACCTCGCTGTTCGTGGTGCATGAGGGCGAGCGCGGCATTACATTACGCTTCGGTAAAGTCCTGCGTGATGACGAAAATAAACCGGTAGTGTATGAGCCGGGTCTGCACTTCAAGATCCCGTTCATTGAAACCGTGAAAACGCTGGATGCGCGTATCCAGACGATGGACAACCAGGCCGATCGCTTTGTGACCAAAGAGAAGAAAGACCTGATCGTTGACTCCTACATCAAGTGGCGCATTAGCGACTTTAGCCGTTACTACCTGGCCACCGGCGGTGGCGACGTTTCTCAGGCTGAAGTGCTGTTGAAACGTAAGTTCAGTGACCGTCTGCGTTCTGAAATTGGTCGCCTGGATGTGAAAGACATCGTGACCGATTCCCGTGGTCGCCTGACGCTGGACGTGCGCGATGCTCTGAACTCCGGTTCTGCGGGCACGGATGATGAAGTTGCTACACCGGCGGCGGATGATGCTATCGCTTCCGCAGCGGCGCGTATTACCGAAGAGACCAACGGCAAAGTGCCGGTGGTTAACCCGAACAGTATGGCCGCGCTGGGTATTGAAGTCGTCGATGTGCGTATCAAGCAGATCAACCTGCCGACCGAAGTGTCCGAGGCTATCTACAACCGTATGCGCGCCGAGCGTGAAGCGGTTGCTCGTCGCCACCGTTCACAGGGTCAGGAAGAGGCTGAGAAGCTGCGTGCTACCGCTGACTACGAAGTGACCCGTACGCTGGCAGAAGCTGAGCGCCAGGGCCGTATGACTCGTGGTGAAGGCGATGCAGAAGCCGCGAAACTGTTTGCTGATGCGTTTAGCAAGGATCCAGACTTCTATGCCTTTATTCGTAGCCTGCGTGCTTATGAAGCTAGCTTCCAGTCTAACCAGGACATCATGGTTCTGAGCCCGGACAGCGACTTCTTCCGCTACATGAAGACGCCAGCAAATAGCTCACGCTAATCGCTGAGTATTATCAAAGAGCCGGTTTACCGGCTCTTTTTTTATGCCCGTAAAGGATGATTATGAATTCTACAATTTGGCTGGCGCTTGCCCTGGTGTTAGTGCTCGAAGGGCTAGGCCCCATGCTTTATCCGCGCATCTGGCGGCGCATGATTCTGGCCATGGCTCAATTACCGGACACATTGCTTCGTCGTTTTGGCGGCGGTCTTGTGGTTGCGGGCATCGTTATCTACTACATGTTGAGTCGCGCCAGCAGCTGAGCGAAATTTATCCGGCAGAAACCTATTTTGTATACTAAAAGGGCTGTTCATCTGGGAAACCGGTGGTAGAATCCTTTTTTAAGCAAACGGTGATTTTGAAAAATGGGTAACAACGTCGTCGTACTGGGCACCCAATGGGGTGACGAAGGTAAAGGAAAGATCGTCGATCTTCTGACTGAACGGGCTAAATATGTTGTGCGCTATCAGGGCGGTCACAACGCAGGCCACACTCTCGTAATCAACGGTGAAAAAACCGTTCTCCATCTTATTCCATCAGGCATTCTCCGCGAAAACGTCACCAGCATCATCGGTAACGGCGTTGTGCTGTCTCCTGCTGCGCTGATGAAAGAGATGAAAGGGCTGGAAGACCGCGGTATTCCAGTACGTGAGCGTCTGCTGCTGTCTGAAGCTTGCCCGCTGATCCTTGACTACCACGTTGCGCTGGACGTAGCGCGTGAAAAAGCTCGCGGTGCGAAAGCTATCGGGACTACCGGTCGTGGTATCGGTCCTGCGTACGAAGACAAAGTGGCCCGTCGTGGCCTGCGCGTTGGCGACCTGTTCGACAAAGCCACCTTTGCAGACAAGCTGAAAGAAGTGATGGAATACCATAACTTCCAGCTGGTGAACTTCTACAAAGTTGACGCAGTTGACTACCAGAAAGTGCTGGATGATGCGATGGCGGTTGCCGACATCCTGACCTCCATGGTGGTAGACGTATCCGATCTGCTGGATCAGGCGCGCAAACGCGGCGACTTCATCATGTTCGAAGGCGCTCAGGGTACGTTGCTGGATATCGACCACGGTACCTATCCGTACGTAACTTCCTCTAACACCACCGCTGGTGGCGTTGCGACCGGCTCCGGCATTGGTCCACGCTATGTGGATTACGTTCTGGGTATCATCAAAGCCTACTCCACTCGCGTGGGTGCGGGTCCGTTCCCAACCGAACTGTTTGATGACATCGGCGAGTTCCTGTGCAAACAGGGTAACGAATTCGGTGCTACCACCGGCCGTCGTCGTCGTACCGGCTGGCTGGATGCGGTTGCCGTACGCCGTGCCGTGCAGATTAACTCCCTGTCTGGCTTCTGCCTGACCAAGCTGGACGTACTGGACGGCCTGAAAGAAGTGAAAATCTGCGTGGGCTACCGTATGCCAGATGGCCGCGAAGTGACCACCACCCCAATGGCAGCGGATGACTGGGAAGGTATCGAGCCGATTTACGAAGTGATGCCTGGCTGGTCTGAAACCACTTTCGGCGTGAAAGAGCGCAGCGGTCTGCCGCAGGCAGCGCTGAACTACATCAAACGTATTGAAGAAGTGACCGGCGTGCCGATTGATATTATCTCTACCGGCCCAGACCGTACTGAAACCATGATTCTGCGCGATCCGTTCGACGCATAATGATGTGACGGGGTGTGGTATCACACCCCGTATTGCTTTCTCCCCGCCGCTTTATTCATCATTCCAATCAAATAAATTAGCTGGCAACCATATGGCTGGTTTATCATCAATATGTACCTGCTTTAAGGTGCAACTTGCCTTGTGCAAAGCGTTTCCCCTCCCACCCATGAGGTTGATGTGCAGTTAACGAGTTTTACTGATTACGGTTTACGTGCTTTGATTTATATGGCTTCTCTTCCAGAAGGAAGAATGACCAATATCTCTGAAGTGACAGAGGTGTACGGTGTGTCCCGTAATCATATGGTGAAAATCATCAATCAACTCAGCCGCGCGGGCTATGTTATGGCCGTGCGAGGAAAAAACGGCGGCATCCGCCTTGGTAAGCCTGCGGGCACGATCCGCATTGGCGACGTGGTGCGTGAGCTGGAGCCGCTCTCATTGGTGAACTGTAGCAGTGAGTTTTGTCATATCACCCCTGCCTGCCGACTGAAACAGGCTTTGGCTGAGGCGGTGCAAAGTTTCCTACAGGAACTGGATAAGCATACGCTGGCCGATCTGGTGGACCAAAACCAACCGCTCTACAAATTACTGCTGGTGGAGTAACTATTATTCCATTTGTGGATGACAACGGAGGACCCGAAATGTCAAAAGATCCTTTTCAGGAACGAGAAGCCGAAAAATACGAAAACCCGATCCCGAGCCGGGAGTTTATTCTCGATCACCTTTCTAAACGTGAAAAACCTGCCAGCCGCGATGAGCTGGCGGAAGAACTAAAAATCTCCGGTGAAGAACAGATTGAAGCTTTACGTCGACGCCTGCGCGCGATGGAGCGTGACGGTCAACTGGTCTTTACCCGCCGCCAGTGCTACGCGCTGCCGGAACGCCTCGATCTGCTGAAAGGCAAAGTTATTGGCCACCGCGACGGGTTTGGTTTCCTGCGCGTAGAAGGCCGTAAAGACGACCTCTACCTTTCATCCGAACAGATGAAGATGTGCATGCACGGCGACCTGGTGCTGGCACAGCCGCTCGGTGCCGATCGTAAAGGCCGCCGTGAAGCGCGTATTGTGCGCGTACTGGAGCCAAGAACCGGTCAAATCGTAGGCCGCTACTTTACCGATGCGGGCATTGGTTTTGTGGTGCCTGACGACAGCCGCCTGAGCTTCGACATCCTGATCCCGCCTGAAGAGCTAATGGGTGCCCGTATGGGCTTTGTGGTAGTGGTTGAGCTGACCCAGCGCCCGACCCGTCGCACAAAGGCTATCGGCAAGATTGTTGAAGTGCTCGGTGACAATATGGGCACCGGCATGGCCGTGGATATGGCGCTGCGTACTCATGAAATTCCGTACGTCTGGCCGAAAGAGGTTGAAGCCCAGGTCGCAAATCTGAAAGAAGAAGTGCCGGAAGAGGCCAAAGTGGGCCGCGTCGACCTGCGCGACTTACCGCTGATGACCATCGATGGTGAAGATGCCCGAGACTTCGATGATGCCGTATTCTGCGAGAAAAAACGCGGCGGCGGCTGGCGCCTGTGGGTTGCCATTGCCGACGTAAGCTACTACGTTCGTCCGCCAACGGCGCTGGATAACGAAGCCCGCAACCGTGGGACTTCGGTTTACTTCCCGTCGCAGGTGGTTCCAATGCTGCCGGAAGTGCTTTCAAACGGCCTGTGTTCCCTGAACCCGCAGGTGGATCGCCTGTGTATGGTTTGCGAGATGACCATCTCCGCAGCAGGGCGTCTGACCGGCTACAAATTCTATGAAGCGGTGATGAGCTCTCACGCTCGCCTGACCTATACCAAGGTCTGGCATATGCTGCAGGGCGACCAGGAGCTGCGCGAGCAGTATGCGCCGCTGGTTAAGCACATCGAAGAGCTGCATAACCTCTACAAAGTGCTGGAAGTTTCCCGTGCCCAACGCGGCGGTATTTCCTTCGAGAGCGAAGAAGCGAAGTTTATCTTCAACGCAGAGCGTCGCATTGAGCGCGTCGAACAGACCGTGCGTAATGATGCGCACAAGCTAATCGAAGAGTGCATGATCCTCGCCAATATCTCGGCGGCGCGCTTCGTTGAGAAGAACAACGAGCCAGCGCTGTTCCGCGATCACGATCGTCCGAGCAACGATGCGATCACTGCATTCCGTTCGGTACTGGCGGAGCTGGGCCTTGAATTACCGGGCGGGCAGAAGCCAGAACCGCGTGATTACGCCGATCTGCTGGCGTCCATCGCCGATCGCCCTGACCACGAGATGCTGCAAACTATGCTGCTGCGCTCGATGAAGCAGGCTATCTACGATCCGGAAAACCGCGGCCACTTCGGCCTGGCGCTGCAGTCCTATGCGCACTTTACCTCGCCAATTCGTCGCTACCCGGATCTGTCGCTGCACCGCGCCATTAAATACCTGTTGGCGAAAGAACAGGGGCATACCGGGAACAGCACCGAATCCGGCGGCTGGCACTACAGCATGGAAGAAATGCTGCAGCTGGGTCAGCACTGCTCGATGACCGAACGCCGCGCCGACGAAGCGACTCGCGACGTAGCGGACTGGCTGAAGTGCGACTTCATGCAGGATCAGGTGGGCCAGGTATTCAACGGCATTATTGCCAGCGTCACCGGCTTCGGCTTCTTCGTGCGCCTGGAAGACCTGTTCATCGACGGGCTGGTTCACGTCTCAACGCTGGATAACGACTATTATCGCTTTGACCAGATTGGTCAGCGCCTGATTGGCGAATCCGGCGGCCAGACTTACCGTCTGGGTGACCGCGTTGAGGTTCGGGTGGAAGCCGTCCACATGGACGAGCGTAAAATCGACTTCGCGCTGATCTCAAGCTCACGTGCGCCGCGTGGCGAAGGTAAAACGGCAAAAGACAAAGCGAAGCGAGGCGGAAATGGTGGGGCGCCGTCTAAGCGCCGCCAGGCTGGCAAACGCGTAAACTTCGAGCCGGACAATGCTTTCCGCAAAGAGAAAGACGGCGCGAAAGCGAAGAAAGAGAAAGCTGGAAAGAAACCGAAGAAAGCCAAAGCGCCGTCGGACAAAACCCGTAAAATAGCGGCAGCAACGAAGGCGAAGCGCGCCGCGAAAAAGCAGGCAAGCTGATATTACCCTCACCCTGACGTAGTCCCTCCCGCAAAGGGAGAGGGGGCAAACAGAACGATAGTGTATTCTTTTATCGTTTTCCCCCTCGCCCCTTTGGGGAGAGGGGCGGGGTGAGGGGCTAAATCCAGACCATGAACAAACCAACACGGGCGAACCCTCGTCCGCAATGAGTGATATCGATGAGTGAAATTATTTACGGCATTCACGCCGTCCAGGCCCTGCTTGAACGTGCTCCGCAGCGTTTTCAGGAAGTCTTTATCCTGAAAGGTCGCGAAGACAAGCGCCTGCTGCCGCTGATCCACGCTGTTGAAGCGCAGGGGATCCCGGTGCAGGTGGCAAACCGCCAGTGGCTCGACGAGAAGGCCGAGGGCGCGGTACACCAGGGCATCATCGCCCGCGTGAAGCCGGGCCGCCAGTATCAGGAAAACGATCTGCCCGATCTGATTGCCGAGCACGAACGTCCATTCCTGCTGATCTTAGACGGCGTAACCGATCCACATAATCTCGGGGCCTGCCTGCGTAGCGCAGACGCTGCCGGGGTTCATGCGGTTATCGTGCCAAAGGATCGTTCCGCACAGCTGAACGCGACGGCGAAAAAAGTGGCCTGTGGCGCGGCGGAGAACGTTCCGCTTATCCGCGTGACCAACCTGGCCCGCACCATGCGCCTGCTGCAGGAAGAGAACGTCTGGATCGTCGGCACCGCCGGTGAAGCGGACCACACTCTGTTTCAGAGCAAATTCACCGGCCCAATGGCGCTGGTGATGGGTGCAGAAGGCGAAGGCATGCGCCGCCTGACTCGCGAGCACTGTGATGAGCTGGTCAGCATCCCAATGGCCGGGACCGTTTCTTCCCTGAACGTTTCCGTCGCTACCGGCGTTTGCCTGTTCGAAATCGTGCGTCAGCGCGGTTAATTAGCGTTATCTCTGCGGGGTGGAAACACCCCGTTTGTGATCCCCCTCCGCGCAGAACCCGCATCTCCGTCCATACTTAATGGCATTGCCACAGATGGAGGGCACAGGATGCGCTGGCAAACTCACACCGTTTTTAATCAACCCATACCCCTCAGCAACAGCAATCTTTTTCTTTCAGATATTCCGCTGCGAGAAGCCGTGAGCCGCGAAGGCGCAGGTTGGGACGTTGAGCTTCTGGCCAGCATCGGCCAGCAGCTGGGTTCTGCAGAATCTCTGGAACTGGGCCGGCTGGCAAACGTCAATCCGCCTGAGCTACTGCGCTTTGACGCTAACGGCGAACGGCTGGACGATGTTCGCTTCCATCCCGCCTGGCACCTGCTGATGCAGGGGCTTTTTGCAAATCGAGTTCACAATCTTGCCTGGCAGGAAGATGCGCGGCAGGGCGCTTTTGTCGCTCGTGCTGCCCGGTTCATTCAGCACGCTCAAGTTGAGGCGGGAACGCTTTGCCCGATCACCATGACCTTCGGCGCAACGCCGTTGCTGCTGCAGCATTTACCCAAAGCCTTTGACGCCTGGCGCAAGCCGCTGCTCAGCGATCGCTATGATGCGCATCTGCTGCCCGGTGGGCAAAAGCGTGGTCTGCTGATTGGCATGGGGATGACCGAGAAGCAGGGAGGTTCTGACGTGCTGAGTAACACCACGCGCGCCGAGCCGCTGGCGGGCAGAGGTTCTGGTGAAGCTTACCGGCTGGTGGGTCACAAATGGTTTTTCTCCGTCCCGCAAAGCGATGCGCACCTCGTCCTTGCTCAGGCTAAGGGAGGGCTGTCGTGCTTCTTCCTGCCGCATTTTCTGCCGGACGGCCAGCGCAATGCCGTTCGCCTTGAGCGGCTGAAAGACAAGCTCGGTAACCGTTCAAACGCCAGCAGTGAAGCCGAGTTTTGCGATGCCACCGCCTGGCTTATTGGTGAGGAAGGTGAGGGGGTACGCCATATCCTGAAAATGGGCGGATTTACCCGCTTCGACTGTGCGCTCGGCAGCCACGGCCTGATGCGGCGTGCGTTGTCGGTGGCCTTGTGTCACGCCCTCCAGCGGCAGGCCTTTGGCAAGACGCTTATCGAGCAGCCGATGATGCGCCAGCTACTGGGGAAAATGGCGCTTCAGCTTGAAGGCCAGACGGCATTTCTTTTCCGCCTTGCGCGGGCGTGGGAGTCGCCTGGTGACGCTCAGCAACTGGCCTATAGCCGCTTGTTTACCCCGGCAGCAAAATTCAGCCTCTGCAAAGCAGGTATTCCTTTTGTGGCTGAGGCGATGGAAGTCCTGGGCGGAGTGGGCTACTGCGAAGAGAGCGATCTGCCGCGCCTGTATCGCGAAATGCCGGTAAACAGCATTTGGGAGGGGTCGGGCAATATCATGAGTCTCGATGTGCTGCGCGTGCTGGCCAAACAGTCCGCGGTGATGGAGATGCTGCACGCCGAATTTGATGAGGTCAGAGGGCAAAACAGGCACTTCGATCGCAGCTGGCGACAGCTACAGCAGCGTTTGCGTAAGCCGCAGGAAGAGCGGGGCAGAGAAATCACCCATCAATTGGCTAATCTTGCCTGTGGAGCACAATTACTTAAATTTCTTTCACCACCCGCAGCCGAAGCCTGGTGCCGAATGATGCTGGACGATAGGGGAGAATCGCTTTTGCCCGAGCAGGTCATCAGTGATGTGCTGCTGCGGGCAACGGGAGGTGTGGCTTAATAAGAAGGTGGGCCATCAGGCGTAGAGGATGGCCTGCGCCCGCCAGCTATCGGGCAGAGAGTTTTCCTGCATCTGAATAATGCGGTACCAGGAAGCACCCTGCTCGTCAGCTTTCAGCGCGATCATGCGCTCGACGTCCTGCGGGCTGCCGGCAATATCATTCACCGAAATTAATCCGATTTCGTTCAGGCCTGTCACGCAATCCGCGCTGGCAAACTCGGCGGACTGCGCCAGAGTCGGAATAAGGCCAACAGATAACAGCAGTGTAGTTAAGGCAAGAGATCGTTTCATTGTCAGTTCCTTATCAATTTACCCCGAAGTCACAGGGCAGTCCTTCGCTAACTTAAAGCTGACCTCACTTCCTGAGGGCGAGGTCCATTGTGCATAAGAAACGATCAAGCGGCGAAAAGCTGTGTAAATATCAATAAATAACGGCTATCGGGGCGGGCTATTTTCGATACAAAATAGCCTGTGCGTACCACTGGCCCGGTATGACCGTTTCATCGTTCATCACGATGAGATAATAATCGGCTTTTGCTGCTGCGGCTTTCTTCTTAATAATGGCTTCTGAGTCCATTGGAGAGCCGCGTACTACGGCGGTCACTGTGCCTATTTTTGTTAACTCCGCAGTCTGAGGGCGCTGTATTTCCTGCGGGTAATTCTTCAGCGGCGGGGCGGGCTGCGGTGTACCCTGAAGTACGCTGCAGGCGCTGAGTAGCGCCGCCATAAATAGCACAGATAGCCGTAGCATGATGGTTTCTCGTTTCTTGACAGTCATAGTGTAGTTCCGGGTTTGGCCCTGAAAAGGGGGGATGTTCCCGATTTGTTATCTCAGGCGCGCTTTTCGCTGACTTTCGAATGAAAACCGATAACTAGATCTCATCGTTACAATAATCACTAACCTGCGTTACTTTCCCTGATATTTCACCGTAGGAGAAGAGTAGATGATCGAAATTTATAATGAGCGGTTAGCCGACGTAGAAGTTTTGCATGCGGTACCGACCGGGATGAAACAATCCCCGCTGCCTACGGTTATCTTCTACCACGGTTTTACCTCCTCAAAGCTGGTGTACAGCTATTTTGCGGTGGCGCTGGCGCAGCAGGGATTTCGCGTTGTTATGCCGGATGCTCTCGACCACGGGGCCCGCTACGGCGGCGATGCTCATACTCGCCTGCAGCAGTTTTGGCCGATTTTAAAAAACAGTATTGATGAGTTCCCGGCTCTTTATCAGGCGCTGCTAAAGACGGGCGGCGTTGCCGACGGCAGGCTTGCGGTGGGCGGAGCTTCAATGGGAGGAATGACGGCGCTGGGGGTTATGGCGCGTCATCCTGAAGTGCGCTGCGTCGCCAGTCTGATGGGCTCAGGTTATTTTGCGACGCTGGCACAAACGCTGTTTCCGCCGCCGGTCGACGTGCGTGAAAAGGTGATTGCCGGGCTGGTGGATTACGACGTCGGTAAACAGCTTGAGCAGCTGGGCGACAGGCCGCTGTTGCTGTGGCACGGAGAGGATGATGACGTCGTGCCAGCCGTAGAAACGTTCAGACTGCAGCGGGCGCTGGCGGATAACAGGCTGGATAAAAATCTGACCTGCGTATGGGAGACGGGCGTCAGGCATCGCATCACGCCCGAGGCGTTAGAAACAACAAGCCAGTTTTTTGCCCGGTATCTCTAACGCTAGACCAGCATCATTTTCACACCACGATCCTGAAGTTTTTTTACGACTTCAGGGTCGGCCTGCTTGCCGGTAATGACCAGGTCTATCTGGTCTGCACGGCTAAAGAGCATACCAGCCCGTTGCCCCACTTTACTGCTATCGACTAGTACGGCAAGTTTCCCCACTACGCTGAGCATTTTCTGCTCCGCCATAGCGGTAAGCATATCGGTTTTATAGAGTCCTTCAGCGGTAAGTCCTTTGCCGCTGGTGAACATCCAGTGTCCTGCGTACAGCGACGTTTCACTCTCCTGCGGGCCGAGCGTAATCGAGTGGCTCTTATTGTACTGGCCGCCCATGATGACCACGCTGTCGTGCTCCTGCTCGATAAGATAATTTGCCAGCGGTAAGTAATTGGTGATGATTTGTACCGGTTTACCGCAAATCTGTTGGCCGAGTAAGAACGCTGTGGATCCGCAGTTAATAACCACGCTTTCTCCGGGGTTCACCAACTGCGATGCGGCGTTGGCGATGCGTATTTTTTCATCGTGATTCTGAGCCAGATGAATATTCATCGGCGTCCAGCGTGGGCGTTGCTGGGTAATCGCCTCTGCGCCGTTGCGAACTTTCTTCAGTTTGCCGCTCTCATCAAGCTTGTTAATGTCCCTCCTCGCGGTTGCGGGAGAAATGCCCAGACGTTCAATTGCCTGTTCAACCGTAATAAACCCGGATTGCTGTAGCAGATCGAGCAAGATCTGGTGGCGCTGTGCTACTGTCATGCGTAGTTCCGATGAGAGATGATAGAGAAAGATGATATTTGAAAATGTTTGAAATACCTATGGATAAACGAAAAAGCCGGACCTGTGTCCGGCTTTGCATCACAGGAATGACTTAAACGGCAAATCTGGCTCAAGGATAAAGCAGTCATCAAATCCGCGTGGGTAGTGGTATTCAAAGTTATCTTTATCCTGTGGCCAGGTGAATTTGCCGCCAACCTGCCAAATGAACGGCTTAAAGCCATATTTTAAACGATCTTTTTTCATCTCCCACAGCACGCGGATCTCCTGTGGGTCGGCCTGAAAATTGGACCAGATATCATGATGAAAAGGGATAACGACTTTTGCGTTAAGGGATTCGGCCATGCGAAGAATATCGGCGCTGGTCATTTTGTCAGTAATACCGCGCGGGTTCTCGCCATAGGAACCTAATGCTACATCGATTTTGTGCTCGTTCCCGTGCTTCGCGTAGTAGTTAGAGTAGTGAGAGTCCCCGCTGTGATAGAGCGTTCCCCCTGGCGTTTTGAAGAGATAATTTACCGCGCGTTCATCCATGCCGTCGGGCAATATGCCTGCAGCCTTCTGCCCGACAGGCAGCGTAATCAGTGCGGTACGGTCAAATGCATCGAGGGCATGGATTTCGGTATCTTTTATTTTTACCACGTCGCCCGGCTTCATTACGATGCAGCGTTCGCGCGGCACCCCCCAGCTAATCCAGATATCCACGCAGGTTTGTGGCCCGATAAAAGGCACGTCTGCGGCACAGTTTTGCAAGACGGCAGCGGCAACGTTTACATCAATATGATCGTTGTGATCGTGCGTAGCCAGCACGGCATCGATCTCGCGAATCGCGAAAGGATCGAGTACAAATGGCGTCGTGCGAAGATTCGGCTGGAGCTTCTTAACGCCCGCCATGCGCTGCATCTGATGGCCTGCTTTCATTAACGGGTTAGCGTGACTCTGCTTTCCGGTACCGCACCAAAAATCCACGCAGATGTTTGCCCCCCCCTGGGATTTTAACCAGATTCCCGTACAGCCAAGCCACCACATTGCAAATGTCCCCGGGGCAACAACCTCTTGCTCAATCTCTTCATTAAGCCAGCAGCCCCACTCAGGAAAAGTATTCAGGATCCAGGATTCGCGGGTAATCGAAGCAACTTTACTCATCGGATATCTCCTTTCTAGTCATCATGTGATCATGTGGTGATTATTAATGATTCATATTGACATGATTAATCATCGAGAAGAAGCACTTTTTGATCGTGTGGCTGAGATTCTAAAGAAGACAAGGAGCTTGATTATAAAGAATTAAAATGCTTTTTGTTTTGTATGTTTATGATTTTAAAGGGTTGCGTTTGCTGTTTAAAAGATAAAAATCACCACTTTAAGGCGGGGAGGAAATAAATTGCGGGATATCTCACAAATAATCATATTTGATCTTGTTGTGATTATTTTTGAAAAATAGAGTGTAGGGGCATTTTCAATCCGCCTGTTTCTAAGCAAGCAGGAAGCGACCACCTTACGGAGAGCTTTATGGAGATCTTTTATCGTGTCTTTACCCTCTTTTTTGATCAGGTAATGACTAACGCCCCGTTGCTGTTGGGGATCGTTACCTGTCTTGGTTACCTGCTGCTTCGCAAAAGTGCGAGCGTGATTATCAAAGGGACGATCAAAACTATCATCGGCTTTATGTTGCTCCAGGCGGGGTCCGGCATCCTGACCGGCACCTTCAAGCCGGTAGTGGCAAAAATGTCGGAGGTGTACGGCATTAACGGCGCTATTTCAGATACTTATGCATCTATGATGGCGACAATTGAAAAAATGGGTGATGCATACAGCTGGGTGGGATACGCGGTGCTGCTCGCGCTGGCATTGAACATCTGCTATGTGCTGCTGCGCCGCATCACCGGCATCCGTACCATCATGCTGACGGGCCATATCATGTTTCAGCAGGCGGGGCTCATTGCCGTCTTTTTCTTTATCCTCGGCTACTCGATGTGGACCACCATTATTTGTACCGCGGTGCTGGTGTCGCTTTATTGGGGTATCACCTCAAATATGATGTTCAAGCCGACGCAGGAGGTGACGGAAAACAGCGGTTTCTCCATTGGCCATCAGCAGCAGTTTGCTTCGTGGATTGCCTATAAAATTGCGCCATGGCTGGGGAAAAAAGAAGAAAGCGTTGAGGATCTCAAGCTACCCGGCTGGCTGAATATTTTCCACGACAACATTGTATCCACCGCCATTGTGATGACGCTTTTCTTCGGCGTAATCCTCTGTTCCTTCGGCCTTGATACCGTTCAGGCTATGGCCGGAAAAACGCACTGGTCTGTCTATATATTGCAAACCGGTTTCCAGTTCGCGGTGGCCATTTTCATCATCGTGCAGGGCGTTCGCATGTTTGTGGCCGAACTCTCAGAGGCTTTCAACGGTATTTCTCAGCGTTTAATACCCGGCGCCGTTTTGGCCATCGACTGTGCGGCCATTTACAGCTTTGCGCCAAATGCCGTGGTGTGGGGCTTCCTTTGGGGCACCGTCGGCCAGCTCATCGCGGTCGGGATTCTTATCGCCTGCGGCTCGTCGATCATGATAATCCCGGGCTTTATTCCTATGTTCTTCTCTAACGCCACTATAGGCGTCTTCGCTAACCATTTCGGCGGCTGGCGCGCCGCGCTCAAAATTTGCCTGGCCATGGGGATGATCGAAATCTTTGGCTGCGTCTGGGCGGTACACCTTACCGGGCTTAGCGCGTGGATGGGTATGGCTGACTGGTCGATTCTTGCACCGCCGCTGATGCAGGGGCTCACCCTTGGCCTGTGGTTTATGGGCATCGTTATCGCTATCGCACTGGTTTATATGTTCTTCGCCGGGCGTGCGTTACGCAAGGAGGAGGATATGCAACCTCTCACTGAAACTTCAGTTAACTAAAGGAATTGAGATTATGACCGTACGCATTCTCGCCGTTTGTGGTTGTGGGCAGGGCAGTTCCATGATTATGAAAATGAAAGTGGATCAATTTCTTACTCAACAAGGCGTTAACCACAGTGTGAATAGCTGTGCCGTGGGGGAATACAAAAGCGAATTGAGCGGTGCTGACATCATCATTGCGTCGACCCATGTTGCCAGCGAAATAACGGTGACGGGCAATAAATACGTGGTCGGTGTACGCAATATGCTTTCCGCTGACGACTTCGGCCCCAAGCTGATGGCGGTGATTGGCGAGCATTTCTCTCAGGACATGACGTAAGGAGTGGGTATGAAGCTACGTGATTCGTTGGCGAAAAACCACTCTGTACGCCTGCAGGCGGAGGCAAGTACCTGGCAGGAGGCCGTAGGGATAGGCGTTGATTTACTGGTAGAGGCTGGCGTTGTCGAGCCACGTTACTACCAGGCGATTCTCGACGGCGTGGCGCAGTTTGGCCCTTATTTTGTTATCGCGCCGGGCCTGGCTATGCCTCATGGCCGCCCGGAAGAAGGCGTTAAACAAACGGGGTTTGCGCTGGTGACCTTGAAAACACCGCTGATATTTAATCATGAGGACAATGACCCGGTAGACATCCTGATTACGCTGGCGGCGGTGGATGCCCATGCTCATCAGGAGGTTGGCATCATGCAGATTGTGACCCTGTTTGAAGACGAAGAAAACTTTGATCGTTTACGCGCCTGTCGCTCAGAGCAAGAGGTGCTGGATTTAATCGACCGCGCAACGGCGGCTGCATAAGGACTAGTCAATGACGCATTCATTACCGATGTTACAAGTGGCGCTGGATAACCAGACTCTGGCCGATGCCTACCGGACAACGAGCCTGATAGCCGAAGAGGTCGACATTATTGAGGTGGGCACCATTCTTTGCGTGGCAGAAGGCGTACGCGCCGTTCGCGATCTGAAAGCGCTCTATCCGCACAAGATCGTACTGGCGGACGCCAAAATTGCTGATGCAGGGAAAATTCTCTCGCGCATGTGTTTTGAAGCAAATGCGGACTGGGTAACGGTCATTTGCTGTGCCGACATCAACACCGCCAAAGGTGCCCTGGAAGTGGCCGGCGAATTTAACGGCGATGTGCAGATTGAACTGACCGGCTTCTGGACGTGGGAGCAGGCCCAGGCGTGGCGTGAGGCTGGTATTCAGCAGGTGGTTTACCACCGCAGTCGGGACGCTCAGGCCGCCGGTATTGCGTGGAGTGAGGAAGACATCAGCGCGATAAAGCGCCTTGCTGACATGGGCTTCAAGGTGACCGTAACCGGCGGGCTGGCGCTGGAGGATCTGTCTTTATTTAAAGGCATTCCTGTCCATGTCTTTATCGCCGGGCGCAGCATCCGTGATGTGGAAAACCCGGTCGAAGCCGCTCGTCAGTTCAAGCGCACCATTGCCCAATTCTGGGGCTAAGGAGGAACGATGTTAGACAAGCGGGTTCCACTGGGTATTTATGAAAAGGCGCTTCCCTCAGGGGAGTGCTGGCGGGAACGCTTAGCCCTGGCCGGCGAGCTGCATTTTGATTTTGTCGAAATGTCGGTAGATGAATCAGACGAACGACTGGCAAGGCTGGACTGGAGCCGTGAACAGCGTAGGGCGCTGGTGGAGGCTGTGGCTGAAACGGGCGTGCGCGTGCCGTCGATGTGCCTGAGTGCTCATCGCCGCTACCCGCTGGGCAGTGAAGATGATGAAGTGCGTAATCAGGGGCTGGAGATCATGGGCAAAGCGATCGTGCTGGCACAGGACGTCGGCATCCGTGTGATTCAGCTGGCGGGATACGACGTCTACTATCAGCAGGCAAATAATGAAACCCGCAGGCGTTTCCTTGATGGTTTGCAGCAGGCGTTGGAAATGGCGGCTCGCGCTCAGGTAACGCTGGCCATGGAAATCATGGATTCTCCACTGATGAATTCCATCAGTAAGGCGCTGGGCTATGCTCACTATTTAAATAATCCGTGGTTCCAGCTCTACCCTGATATTGGCAATCTCTCGGCCTGGGATAATGACGTGCAGATGGAGCTGCAGGCGGGCAGCGGGCACATTGTCGCCGTGCACGTAAAAGACACTCTGCCAGGCGTGTTTAAGAATGTGCCGTTTGGTACAGGCATTGTCGAGTTTGAACGCTGCTTCAGGACGCTACGGCAAAGCGGCTACCGCGGGCCGTATCTTATTGAGATGTGGAGTGAAACGGCCGCAGACCCTGTCGCCGAGGTGCGAGCTGCGCGAGACTGGGTACTGCTCAGAATGAAAAATGCAGGACTGCCGGTGGAGATAAACCATGTGGCAGCTTAAGCAGCAGGTATACGAGGCGAACATGGCGCTTCCGCTCCACGGACTGGTCACTTTCACCTGGGGTAACGTCAGCGCAATCGATCGAGATCGTGGCTGCATTGTTATAAAGCCAAGCGGCGTAGCATATGAACAGATGGCTGCGGATGACATGGTGGTTGTTAGCCTGAGCGGAGAGGTAATTGAGGGGCGTTACCGTCCCTCATCGGATACTGCGACACATCTGGCCCTTTATCAGCGTTATTCCGACATTGGCGGCGTGGTGCATACCCACTCGACCCACGCTACGGCCTGGGCTCAGGCGGGGAGATCGATTCCGGCACTAGGCACTACCCATGCAGATTATTTTTTTGGGGATATCCCTTGTACGCGTCCGCTAACCAGCGCTGAGGTGGCCGGAGAATATGAGCTCAACACCGGCAGGGTGATTATCGAAACCATAGGGCAGGCTAATCCTCTGCATACGCCCGGCGTTCTGGTTTATCAGCACGGTCCCTTCGCCTGGGGGGAGGACGCGGGGCAGGCTTTGCATAATGCTGTGGTGATGGAGGAAGTCGCCCGTATGGCCTGGATAACGGGGGAAATCAATCCAAAGCAAAAGATGATTGATGACTATTTGATGAATAAGCACTTTCATCGCAAGCACGGGCCTGGTGCATATTATGGGCAGCCCAAATAAAAAAGCCCCCGCAAGCGGGGGCAAGTCAAACATGAGTTTTTAGGTCGTGGTGTCTTCTCTGGTGTCTACGCGTACTCTTAAGCTACCGGTAGATATCTGCACTGACGTGCATGTTGCCGTTACTGCCGGGTTCTCTCATGATTATCGTGTGATAAAACGTCGCGTTGTGCTGGTCTGCATCCTGCTGGATGGCCGTTTCTGCTTCAGCGACGGTCGCAAAATTGTGGTTGATATAAATGACGCCAAGGCTTTGAACGTCGTCCATATTTCTGGCCTGCCGGCCGTCGATTTTGATGGCTGCCGACGCGCTGGCGCTTAAAAACAGTACTGCGGCAAGGGCAATTACGATGTTTTTCATGATGCGCTCCACTACAACAGATGTGTAATCAGTGGTCGTCGCTCCTGTTAATGGCTGTGGCGGCCTGTTATCAATAAGTGTAATCCCTGATGGCTGAATAAAAAGTGACCATTTCTGATGGTCTCTTTCAAAATATTTAGGCGATCCGCCGGTTTGTTTTGTAATTCACATGCTTAGCGACATCCGCAGAAATAAAGGGAATTAATTTGCTCGCGGCCTTGAGTTTAGTGGCCTGGATAAGTATGATTACGCGTCAATTTTTCAGCCGCAATTCAAACACGTTCCTTGCTTCCATGGGCCGCGGCTGACCCTGACAGGAGGCTGAATAATCCGTAAGGAGCAATTCGATGCGTCATTACGAAATCGTTTTTATGGTCCATCCTGACCAGAGCGAACAGGTTCCGGGCATGATCGAACGTTACACTGGTGCAATCACTGCAGCAGCAGGTACGATCCACCGTCTGGAAGACTGGGGCCGCCGTCAGCTGGCTTACCCGATCAACAAACTGCACAAAGCTCACTACGTTCTGCTGAACGTTGAAGCTCCGCAGGAAGCGATCGATGAGCTGGAAACTAACTTCCGCTTCAACGACGCCGTTATCCGCAGCATGGTTATGCGCGTTAAGCACGCGGTTACCGAAGCATCTCCAATGGTTAAAGCGAAAGACGAGCGCCGTGAGCGTCGCGATGATTTCGCTAGCGAAACCGCTGATGATGCAGATGCTGGGGATTCTGAAGAGTAATTCTGATGATGGCCAACCGCCTGGCGCTGTCTGGCACAGTGTGCAAGACGCCCCTTCGCAAGGTCAGCCCCTCAGGAATTCCACACTGCCAGTTCGTGCTTGAGCATCGTTCTGTGCAAGAGGAAGCCGGTCTTAACCGGCAGGCATGGTGCCGAATGCCGGTTATTGTTAGCGGGCACGCGAACCAGGCCATTACTCACAGTATAACGGTCGGTACGCAAATCACGGTTCACGGGTTCATTACTTGTCATCAGATGAAAAATGGCCTGAACAAAGTGGTATTGCATGCCGAGCAGATTGAATTGATAGATTCTGGAGACTAGCCATATGGCACGTTATTTCCGTCGTCGCAAGTTCTGCCGTTTCACCGCGGAAGGCGTTCAAGAGATCGACTATAAAGATATCGCT